>JACCDR011689815.1_pt1 | contig 13483 bp, 13 predicted proteins | sample 7446431 | NCBI WGS metagenome assembly JACCDR01 (sample SAMN15323443, study PRJNA562643) | freshwater metagenome | isolation source: river surface water | place: USA:Blue River Watershed | collected 2017-08-17
AATAACTCCATTCCGAGATATTCTTGGTCTCAGTGATTCCTGGAATGCCTTTAAAAAAAGATGAGAAGCAAAGTTAAAAACCCATTTTGAGGCGGCGCGAATTCCTGATTTTAACAGGGAGCTTGGCTTCATAAGATTTCTTACATGTAAGCTTCGAGACTTTGAAAAATGGGATAGATCTTTCAGAAAATCGATATCTTCAGCATTGGTCAGAATCAACTCATAAGTCTTCTGATGAAAAACTTGATTGATAGCGGTTAAAGCATAAAGGTTTCTGAGAAAGCTCCATTTTAAAAAAGTAGCTTCTACTACTGGTGAGCTCCACCATCGATTTAAGTCGGCGATCATAATGGATTTGAGCGGTTTTTTGCCAATCATGATTTCTTCGCCAATTCGTTCAATTTTATTCAGCGCCATCTGTTGAACATGATCAAAATTAACTAGTTGTCGAGACTCATAGAGCTCAATGTTTCGAAGGTTTGGAAATCGTTTTTCAAGCTCGAGTTTAAATCCCTGTTCTGCCGGACGGGGGCTTAGACACAAGACTCCGACATCGGTAGCAGAAAGGAAATCTCCTGAAAAGGCTTCTAAATCTAAATAGGGTCCGTCTATAACCAGTAGGATATGAGTCTTTTTCATGGTGAATACCTTTGAGTATATCCCCATTTAAATCGCTATTCCAAGCAAGGTTTTTTTGATAGGGTCCCCTTTATGGCTCGCTTAGATACTATTATTGATTCAGAATTCGACTCTTTAACACAGCGATATCCAGTGTTAACTGAGGTTCGCGCTCCTTTTTCCGAGGCTCTTCGTCTGTTAACAGAATCTATTTCAAATGGTGGAAAAATTCTTCTATGTGGAAATGGAGGATCTGCGGCGGATTGTGAACATATCGCCGGAGAACTATTAAAGGGTTTCTTAAATCATCGCCCCATAGGCCCAGAGCTTCAAAGAAGGCTGATAGATCAGCTAGGCGAGGCCGAAGGGGTTCACTTTTCAAAAAATATTCAAAAAGCCATTCCTGCTATCTCGTTAACTGGACATCAATCTTTTCAAACGGCGTTCGGAAATGATTTGAATTATGAATTTGCTTTTGCTCAGCATCTTTTTGGCTTAGGAAAAAAAGGTGATTGTCTGCTGGCCATTACGACTTCGGGAAACTCTAAAAATGTCCTGCAGGCAGCAAGGTTGGCAAAAGTTTTGGGAATTAAGGTCATTGCATTAACTGGAAAGTCGGGCGGAAAAATTCGCGAGATTTCTGATGTTTGTATTAATGCCCCGGCAGATAAGGTCCATGAAATACAAGAGTTACATCTTCCTCTATACCATTCTCTGTGTTTGATTTTAGAAAAGTATCTTTTCGAAAACTAATTCTGCTTTCGAATTTTTTGATAAACTTGAAAATCTATTTCAAGATCTTTCATCATTTCACTCCAAGAGAGTGGATGAAAGCCGGTTTCTTTGCAGAACTGATCACAGTTGAGACTGCGTTCCACAGAAACAGAATCATTAGATCCAATTTCAATATTCAATTTAAACTTGTCGGCGATCATTTTAAGTAGGTCAAATTTGTTGATGGGCTGACTGGCGATATGAAAGACACCTTTTAACTGAGTGTTTGGCAGAATATATTGGGAGATAATAAGAGCCAAGCGATGGGCTGGAAAACCTGAGTAGATGGCTTTCTTGTAACCAGTGACTTTGCCACCTTCATTGCCTAGAAACCATTCGAGTAATCCGCCATGAGGGAAAACCTCGCGGCCAATGGTCGATGTTCTCATCGTCACGGTATTCTCTAAATAATTAACTTCTCCCAGGGCTTTTGATTTTCCGTAGAGATCTTTGGCATCTTGAAAATCGGTCTCAATGTAATTTCCCTTGAATCCATCAAAAACACAGTCGCTGCTAAATTGAATCATGCGAGCATTGATCTCGTGGCAGGCTTTTGCTAATTGGTGCGGGAACAGTGCATTTAAAGAAATAGACTTGATGTGGTCATTCGAATCTTTCAGCTGTTTCACAATACCGATGCAGTTTAAAACAACATCGGGCTTAAAATCCCGAAGAACCTTTTGGACAGAATCAAATTGGTAAGCATCTACTTTGTAATAGCATTTATTGGGATCGATACCTGGAATTAAAGACAGGGGACCCAAAGAATCTCTTCGAACTGCTCCGCGGACGTCATGTAGCTGTGAAAGAGTCGCCCACATGCGATGACCGATCATTCCACTGGCGCCAAGGACTAGGATTTTCAAGCCATATCTCCGGGTTAAAGTTCAAATTCTGAATTAACTTAAAACATCAAAGACAGAATTCCAAGTTTCCTTCACAGTTTTTTCAATCGTGTAAAAGGAGACTTGTTCTTTTCCTTTTCTTCCTAGATTTTCACCTAATTGAGCGTCGATCTGCAATTGAATGAGCTTTTGGGTTAATTCATGGGTTTTATAAGGATTAAAGTAAAGAGCGGCCTCGCCGGCGAACTCGGGCATAGGAGGATAGCTTGAGGATAATACCGGACGTCCCGAAGCGAGAGACTCTAAAAGGATATTAGGGCAATTTTCGCAGCTGGAGGCAAAAATGAGAGCTCTTGCATTTTGATAGTATGGTGGAAGGTCTTGGTAGGGAATAGCGCTGATAAGCATAACTTTGTCAGACAAAGACTGGTTGATAATTTCTCGTCGAACCGTTTCACCATAATTAGTTTTATCATAACCAAGCAGGACAAGTTTTTCCGAGCTGTTGCTCTGATCTAAATAGTCTTTCCAAGACGCAATAACTTGAAGCTGAGCCTTATATTCAAAAAAACTGGAGACGTAGAGAACGTAGTTAAATGGAAAAGGTGAAGCCTGTTTTTGGTCATTTTTAAATTCGCTCGGAATGCCATGAGGAATAACAACGCTTCTGATCTGTTTTTTCACCAAAGGAAGAATCACTTGTTGTGCATGATGAGAAATAAAAATAACAAGGTCTGAACGGCGAAATGAAAAAATTTGCGAAAAATACAAAAGCTTAAATTTGAGACGGAATATAAGAGAAGGGCTGCGCTTTACTTCTTCAGGAGCAAAAGGAAGCATGTTCTGACAGACGGTAACGTATTTGCAAGAAGCAGGCAGAAACAGCTTTGGTAAAATTCCTGCGGGAGCAAAAAGAATATCGATCTTTTTTGTGACTAAGAGAAAAGGCAGATAAAAATTTTCCCATAAAAAACGGTGAATAAGACTTTTTCCGGCAAACGCCGAGCAGATCAAATTTGCATGAGGTAATTGTGAGAAGAAATCTTTGTTTCGAGGAGTCACCGCAATGAAGAACGTGAGTTTTTTTTTTCGTCTGAGATTCTCGGATGAGATTAAAGAGGTAGGTTTGACCACCACCTTGTAAAGCTGAAAGGGCATTGATTAAAACACGAGACATTTATTTTCCTTTGAGAAGGCGTCCGGTGAGTTTGGGAAGAATTAAAGGGCGCTGCCATTCGCCAATTAAGGTATAGGCTTGCCCGCCCATTCCTTTTTTAAAGGTGGCAATTCCTTCGGGCGTTTCAGAATTCAAGCCGCCCATATCATACCAACGAAATCCTAAATATTTATACTTTAGAAACGAATGCCAATAGACGAAATTATTTCCTCTGAATTCTCGAGCGCCGGGATCTGCCCAGGCAATCAATGGTGTGCAGAGGTTTTGGCTGCCTATATTTAAAAGCGAAGCTATTACTTGATCATTTTTTACGGCGTGAAGAATACGAACATCCCAAGTAGAGCTCTTTTGTTTTCCAAGTTCGCGCAAAAGAACGTCTGGAATTCCGGTGAACTTCATCTGTGTCTGCATTTCGCGGTAGCGTTCAAGCAAAGTTTCCAAACCTTGTTCGGCAGTTTCTTCTTTAAGGACTAATTCTGCGTGCTCGGTTCTTCTTAAGTTTTTTGGCCAGGGATTTTGTAAATTTCTAAATAATTGCTCTTGGCTAGGCTGAAGGTCCAAAATGAGAGATCCCCAGGCAGCTGCAGGTCTTTGGGTATAGCCTAATTTCCTCAGTTCATCTGCAAATTCTGCTTGTGGTGGTAATTCGGGACTGATGCTAAGATAGAGCCATCTCCGCTTGAAAGACTGTTTATTCAAACATTCGAAAGTACCACGAACGGATTCCAGCGAAATTTTATTATCCAAAAAAATAGGTCCACGATTGATTCGAGCCACAAAGCCGATAGGCCCTATAGCTTTGGTAAGGACCTGCACAATCGCGATGACTTGGTCATCCTGATAAACAGCAAAACGTAAGGGCTGCCATCCTTGCTGTTTTTTAGCTTCTCCGTATTCCCAGCTTTGAAGAAGATTAAACTGCAAGCACCTCTGACAGAGATTATTCCACTGCTGTAAATCGACTGTCTGAAGTGAATAAGAAGATAGGCTCATTTCATTTCCCGCTGTTTCAGTATCCGATTATACTGCCGGATATCTTTTGAGCTCAAGGATTGATGGACAGGAAAAGTGAGCAAAGTTGAGCGGATATTAATGGCGACGTTATACGTCTCAGGGAAAGACAGGACCTCTGGGGCTAAGTCCGGCCACGTCTGTACAATCAGTCCCTCTTTTCTGAATTTTTCAAAATAATTTTGAGCTATTTCGGAATTTCCACAACTGAAGACCGCGTAATAGGGAGTTCTATCAGGATGGGATCTGAGGGGCCAAGCTTTTAAGTCTGGCAAATTTTTAAAGACCTCTCGAAAGTGAGATTCATTTTTTTGGCGAGACTGAGCGATGGAGTTAATTCGGCCGGTAAGCCGACCTAGAAGCTTCAGGGCAAAAGGGCTTGACGAAGGAAGCTTTGGCATCGGAGAGCTTGCAGGCTGGTCAGCAAAATTAACTGAATTTTTTGCCTCTCTTCTTCTTGAAATAAAACCTGGAATAAATTTTTGCAAAAGGCGTTTAATGAGCCAAGATCGGCTAGATTGAAACTGATCTCCCATTTCTTTTTGTACTGTCTTTAATATATCTTCATATTCCATTGCTCGAGGGCGAATGACCAATAGTGAGCCATCGGGAATAGCCAATAACTTATGAAGACTGTAAAATGCGAAATCAGCAAGTTCTCCTATTTGATCAAAAGGTCGCAGTACATGAGCCCCATCTTCGATAAAAAGAGCTCCGACATGATCGCAAAATTGCCGAGCTTTAAGGACGTTATTTTGATGTCCAAAATAATGAGTAAGTAAAAACAATTTAGGCTGATGGAGTTTCAACATTTCAGTAAGCGCATCCCAGTCAGGTTCTAAATTTTCTTGAACCGGGTAAAAGCGCAGTGCGATTTTTGTTTGGCGTAGAGGCCAAAGGGATTGATTACAAAAATAAGAGGGAATCCAGATCTCATTTTGAACAGAAGATCCTTTGGAGAAAGCTTCGCCTAAGCAGGCTAAAGCCCATGCTGACTTTGAAAAAAACAAGGCATGATCTTCAGGTTTCCTCCATGGAGCAGCGAGATCATTCTCGTTTGAAAGAGAGACAGGCAAACCTAAAAGATCTTTAAATGAGGGGGTTGGAGCATAAGTTAGCATTGACGATTCTCAGCGAAGGCTTGGATCTTCCTAATTTTCTTTTGATGAATCCAGTTTGTAGCTCCATAAAATAGGGCTAATTGAAGCAAATAGGGATCCTGAATGGTAATGCTCTGGCGTGGAATAGCCATCGGATGAACATTTTTCTGAACGATTCCGCGAATTCCAGAAAAGCAAAACTTAAAATGTTCTTGAATAAACTGAAGAGAGTTTTGATTGATGTATTGAATCCCTCCAAATGGAAAAGCAAACCATTTGTTTGCTGACGAGTCATAACTGCTGAGCTCAGATGCGCCCTGAAGAATTTCCTTTTCTAGCTGATCTTGAGACCAATTTTTTCCCAGGTCTGGATGGCTCTTAGTATGAGAGGCAATCATATGCCCTTGTTGGTGTAAGCTTTTGGCCTGGTCTTGAGACATTGGCAATTCAGCAAGGTGGACATCTTGTTCTGTACGGTGACCACAATATAAATTATGAGCCACGAAGCGCCTGCCTTGAGCCTCATTCATCCCAATAAAATCAGAACAACAAAAGAAGACAGCCTTAATGCCCAGAGGATTTAAATATTTTTGAGTCACTGAGTAGCTTGAATCAAAGCCATCGTCAAAAGTGACGAGCAAGCTAATGTCCTTAAGCTGAAATTGGCCTGAGAGATAATTTTCAAATTGTTGAGGTGTAATAAAAGGAAATCGACGACCGAGATAGCTAACAATTCTAGCAAAATATCTTTCGTCTTCTTGAGACACATCATGGAAAGTGACGGCGATAACGTAATATTTTTTTAAAATATAACGATCGATCCAGAGCTTCATGATCATGAAAGGAAGAAGTGCTATGGCCCAATGGCGAAGAAAAAGCTTTAGAGAATTTTTCATAAAGCAGGACCTTTTGTTCTCGCCGGAGTAGCCTGATAGAGCTTAAATAGAGTATAGGTTGCCAAGACAAAAATATAATTATTTCCCCAGTTCTCAACCCCGGACATATGGAAAGCCGGAATCATAAAAGAAAACGCAAAAAATGAGAGAGGGATGAGATTTCGGCGCATCGTCAATACGCTCCAGATAGCTAGATAAATAGCAACTCCGGCAAAAATAAACCAGGTCATGACATTTAATAATCCATGAATGCTCAATGTATCAAAAAACAACATTTCATTGGCGATACATTTGTTTGTCAAAGTATCTACAGGTTCAAAGCGCATAAAGAAGCTTTGGAAATTGCAGTCAAATTCGAAAAAGAATTTGGAAGAATATTTTCCGTAATTATCGATATAATACAAAATACGAGGAATAAAAGAACATAAGATGCGACTGTAGAGAAGAAGCAGAGCAATAAAAGCGAGCGAGGCAGCCAGGATGATTTTAATTCTATGACGTCGAAGAACAAAGATCGTCGTTAAACCCAACATTCCCAATGTCGCCGCTAATAAAGTCAGGGAAGTGCTGAAAAGAATTCCAACAAGGCCAATGAAGGCAGATAAAAAATAAAAATATTTATGAGAAGTTTTTCTTGAGGCTTCGCTTAAAAGTCTTCCATAAATTAAAACAGTGCTTGCGAGCATCGCTAAAGCTGAAGGTTCCAGGCGGAATAAAAATCCCACCCGTCGGTGGCTGTATAAGGCTGAGTTTGGATAAGCTTCCAGTTGAGCTTTGAAAGGGACAAGGAATTCGGCGAGGCGATCGGCCTCAATTTTAGACAGCCCTTGAACAGCAAACCAAAAGAATCCCACCCAAATCGCGAGAAGAGCTACTTTTTCAAAGAGTTCAAATAAATCAAAAGGATCTTTTTCATATTGATCAATGGCAATCAGTGGAAAGAAGCACAAGATCACGGGGGCAAGAATGGGAAGAATATCGTAAATTAGGCTGTAATTGAGAGAGTAAATCAGAATTGTGCAATAGATAGAAGTAAGGATGAAATTGACTAAAAATATCTTCGTCAAAATCGAAGTCTTTATTTTTTTATGTCTAGCAAGAGCTAGGCCGATTAAAGCAAAGCTGAGTAAGACAGGTAAAATAATAAGGTAACGCCGTAAAGCGTGAAACTCGAGACTCGCAGCTAAAGGAATGCGGAGATAAACTAAAGCGAAGCAAAGAGTCCAAAGACGAATGAGGTTGTTTTGAATAAAGTTGTAGCTGCTATTAATCATTCGCACACCACATTTACTTTGAAAAAGTAGAGATCAATTGCGAAATGAGACCAATTGAGAATTCTAAAGAGCTCATAACCAGCATCAGCATCGACGTCTAAGAGTTCAGATTTGCAAATTCCTGTAATGGGATCTTGTTTGTAAGAATAGTTTTTAATTTTTTGAAGTCGAAAACCGTCCTGAAAATTACTTTTAAATATAATTTTAAATCTCTCGTCTTTGGGACGCTCAAAAATAGCTGTTACATCTTTTCCTGAATGATTGTATTTTTGAGGAGGTATTTCGTGGATACGACATTCAGGCGCATGCTCGGCAAGGTTGACTGCTTGCGGAGTTAAGGCATCGACAATTCCATTGTAAACTTTGCGCTCAGCTGTATCTGAAATAGCTATTTTTACGGAAGAGACCATCAAGGGAATCATCAACAAAATTAAAATGATGTACTCGACATTTTTTTTCATCAGTACATTTCTTTGCAAAATCGAAGAGTCGCATCGATTTCAGTTTGAAGATGTTGTTTGCTATCTGTTCCTGCAATTCTTGCTAGTTTAGAGATGTCAAAGATGAAAGAGATTTCGTTGTGGGAATCTTGCGAACTTATAGGAGGCCTGCTGAGTTCAGGCTTGTATCCCATAACATGATTACATCGCTCCTGAATCCACTGAGCTAGATTCCAAATGCTGATATTCTCGGATGAGCCCACATTAAAAATGGGACCGTCTGAGGCATTTGATGTTTGTAAAAGCTTTTCGATGGTTTGAGCTAAAAAAGAAATGGAAACGAAATTTCTTTCCTGCAGACCAGAAGATTTGAGGGCCATCTTCTTATCAACCACAGCCTGTCGACAAAGATCATTAGAGACTAAATTCCAGGCCTTAATGCCTGGATGTACAGGAGGTCCCAAGGAGTTTGCTAGGCGAAGAATGATGCCTCGGATTTTGCCATCGTGATGTGCATTTAAAATTTCGCTTTCGGCTTCCAAATGAGTACGGGCATAAACAGATGTCGGACGTGTTATGCATTCTTCGGTGAGATTTCCTTTTAAGGGAGCTCCATAAACATGGATGGTGGAAAGATAGATGAACTGAGAGACTTTGGCTTTGATTGCAGCATCTACTAAAGCTTTCGTGCCTTGGACATTAATTTTATCAGCTTTTTCCGGATCTGCTTCGCAGTCTTGATGATTCATAGCTGCTAAATGAATGATCGTATGAATTCCCTCAAGCGCAGAGGAAAAATTTTGTGCATCTGCCATATCAATATTTGTCGATTTTAAACCTTGATAGGCAGGAATATTTGAAAGGGACTGAGGATCACGAACTGCAAGAGTGAGATCAAACTGATTTCGTAGGATATCAGCCAGTCTTCCACCCAAATAACCCGATGCGCCTGTTATCAAGACTGGGACCGTCTGTTTAACTGGCATGAGATGAACCTTGAGTGGGCTTTAAAAATAGAAGAAAAAAGCCAAAGATAGTTTTTAAGCGAAGAGGATTCAACCGAATTGACTGTAAGTAATAGGCTTTTGAATCTTTCTTGTTTCCCTGGGCTTGAGCATGTCGGGCGGCTCCGTACCAAAGTGTTGCAGTTCTCAGGCGCATTTTCAACCTCAGCAATAAATGTTTCCTGTGAGAGTTTGAACCAGGGTCTTTTAACAAATTTTGAAAGTGAGATTGTACAACATTGAATACGGCATTGAAGTGCCGCGAGACCGCGGCGCTATTATTTGAGCTGTGAATGAGGTAATCACCTAAAACATCAGATAAAAAAAGTAGTCGACAGCCATTTTTAGAAAGGCGAAGCCAAAGATCATAGTCTTCAGCCGTATTGATACTTTTATCTTCGCTGAAAAGATTTGCCTTTAAAAGTTGATCACGTCGAATGAGCAAAGCAGAGGTTGAAACGCAATTTCCGTTGAAAAGAAGTTTTTGATAAACGAAGTTGGCCTTGGGTCCATAGCGAAGGACGCGTTCTCGAACACCATTTCTGACCTGATACTCATTATGGCAAACTCCATCAGAATGGGTGGCCACAAGTTGTTTCAGGCAGATCTCAAGTTTGCGAGGAACCCAGGTATCATCGGAGTCTAAAAAGGCGACATATTCTCCACGAGCTTGTTGAATTCCTAAATTGCGCGAAGCTGCGATGATTCCATTATTAGCAAAATTGATAAGAGAAATCCGCTGGTCGTGGATCGACCGAACGACATTCTCTGTATCGTCCGAGGAGTGATTGTTAATAACGATGGCTTCCCAATTCTGGTGGGTTTGAGCCATCACTGACTGAAGAGCCAGCCTCAACAAAGAAGCTTGATTATAAGTCGGAATAACGACCGAAATCAGGGGGTGCTGGGCATTCGTCATGGGGTTGAAACTCCTGCAGAATTTCTAACAGAGTCCGATTGTCTGTGTCAAAAGTTATGCCTTGATAAGGCGTACTGGGTTCGATATTAAAATTCTTTAGGAGAGCCAATGAAAGTAGTCATTTTATGCGGTGGCCTAGGAACTCGTTTGAGTGAGGAAACTCACTTAATTCCTAAGCCTATGGTAAGAATTGGTGATGCTCCTATCCTTCAGCACATCATGAATATCTACGGTAAACATGATTTTAATGAATTTGTATTGGCGTTAGGATTTAAGGCTGAAGTGATCAAAGAACATTTTCTCAACTTTTATGCCTTGAGCAATGATCTCAGAATTGACCTAAAGAATGGTAAAGTCGATCACCTCAGAGAATCTCACCGTAATTGGAATGTCAGTCTTATCGATACAGGCTTGAATTCATTAACAGGTGGTCGGCTTGCTCGTTTAAAATCTTATATTGGCAACGAGACATTTATGATGACTTACGGTGATGGTGTTTCTGATATCAATGTCACTGAGCTACTCAAGTTCCACAAACGCCATGGAAAAATCGCCACTTTTACCGCAGTTCGTCCTCCCTCTCGTTTTGGAGTTATTGAATTTAAAGGGGATCAAGCAATTTCCTTTCAAGAGAAACCTCAGACACAAGATGGCTGGATCAATGGTGGATTTTTTGTCTTCGAGCCACAAATTTTTGACTATCTGACTGACGGAGATGCCACAGTTCTTGAGCGTCGGCCTTTGGAAAAATTGGCTGAAGACGGTCAGTTGATGGGTTTTAAGCATGAAGGCTTTTGGCAGTGCATGGATACTCTCAGGGATAAAATTTATCTCAATAAAATTTGGGAAGAGCAAAAAGCTCCTTGGGTTTAAGAAATGTCATTTAAAAATCTGTTTCAAGGAAAAAAAGTAGTTGTTATTGGCCATACGGGGTTCAAAGGATCTTGGATGACTTTATGGCTCGAAGAACTTGGTGCCACAGTATATGGATTTTCAAAAGATATTCCAACTTCTCCCTCTCATTTTGAGTTGGCGGGTTTGGCAAAGTCATCTGAAGATTTTCGTGGGAATATCATCGACTATAAATCTTTGTTGGAATTTTTAAAGAAAGTTCAGCCAGAGATTATTTTTCACATGGGCGCGGCTGCGATAGTCAGCGAATGTGTTGAAAATCCACAGGAAGCATTTCTGACAAACACGATGGGTACCGTTAATGTTCTTCAGGCACTTCGTCAGCTCCCTTCCGTCCGGGCGGCCGTCATTGTCACGAGCGACAAATGTTATGAAAATGTCGAGTGGGTCTATGGTTACCGCGAAACGGATCGTTTGGGCGGAAAAGATCCTTACAGTGCCTCGAAGGCTTGTGCTGAAATTGCTTTCTCCTCTTTTTTCAGAACTTATTTAAGCTCTAAAAGTGAATTGAAATTAGCTTCCGCTCGCGCTGGAAATGTTATCGGTGGCGGTGATTGGGCAACTAATCGAATTGTGCCTGATTGCACACGTGCATGGACTCAGCAAAAATCTGTTCGAATTCGTAATCCTTTCTCGACTCGTCCCTGGCAGCATGTCTTGGAGCCTCTCAGTGGTTACCTGGCTTTAGCTGCAGATCTGCTCCAGGCTGAAACTGAGAACAATGGAGAGTCTTTTAATTTTGGTCCCCGCGCTGATGTGAATAAATCTGTGGGCGAACTGATTGATGAAATGAAAAGATCTTGGCCCGATGTTCAAGTTGAATATGATCAAAATCATCAGTTGAAAGAAAAGGAAGCGGGCTTACTGAAATTGAATTGTGATAAAGCCCTCAGTGGTCTTTCATGGTCAGCGGCTCTTCATTTTGAAGAAACGGTGGAAATGACCGCAGCCTGGTATAAAAACTGGCAAAAATCACCCGATCATGTCCGGGACTTTAGTCGTCAGCAAATTTCTAGATATTGTCAGCTTGCAAAAGAGCGGAAAATTGCATGGGCTCAAAGTTGAGCGAAGCCCGTATTCACGATGTTCATTTATTCCCGTTAAAGAGAATCGCTGATGAGCGAGGAGCTGTCTTGCACATGCTCCGTGCCGACGATGATCATTTTAAAAAATTTGGAGAAGTTTATTTTTCTGTTATTAATTCGGGTGTAGCTAAGGGGTGGAAGCTACATAAGGAAATCTTCCAGAATATGGCAGTTCCAGAGGGAAAAGTTCGACTGGTTATTTATGATCCTCGAGAAAACTCTAATACTTTCGGTCAAACTCAGGTCATCGAATTTGGCGAAGGTAATTACTGTTTGGTGCAAATTCCTCCGGATGTTTGGTACGGCTTTCAGGCCATTTCTGCAGGGCACGCTATCATTGCCAATTGCACGACGGCACCTCACAGCCCTCAAGAGTCTCAAACTCTGCCTTTGAATTCGGAATTAATTCCTTTTCAGTGGTAGCTTAAGATAGAAAAATCTTTTTCTAACTGAGAAATGAGTTCTTCACGCTGGAAATTTTTTTCGTAGCAGCGAAATGCATTTTCACCCATGGCCTGAAGCTCGCTAGAATTCATTTTTGAAAATTTTAAAATGGCTTCTGCCAGTGCTTCTGAATTTCCAGCAGGGCAACTAAGGCCCGCACTCCATTGGTCCACAAACTGAGCGCCTTCCCCATCAAGACAAGCCATAATGGGCTTTTTGCTAGCCATATAAGACTGAAGCTTCGCAGGGAGAGTGACTGAAAAAAGCTCATCTTTCTTGAGACTGACCAATAAGGCATCCGCTTTAGCATACCAAGCAGGCATATGTTCCATGGGTTTCCGCCCAAGCAAATGAAAGTTTTTTTCGAGACCCAAGGTCTTCACTCTTTTTTCTGTTGAAGATTTTTCTAATCCATCTCCCAAGATTACAAAGTGTATTTGAGGAGAACTTTTTAGTTTTTCTGCGGCAGCAATCAGGGTTGGCATATCTTGAGAGGTGCCGACATTTCCCGCGAAAAGTATGACAAACCCTGAAGGCAATTGAACATCGACAGAAAGGTGAGCGGCAGATGAGGAGAAAAGACTTTCCGCCCATTGTGGCCAGAATTTAATTTTCTTTCTCGGAACTCCTAGTTTTTCTATTTTTTCGATGAAACCTTTAGAAGAGGTATAGATGATATCCGAATAACGATAGATGAATCTAACGAAGACAGTAACAATATCGAGAGCCTTTTGATTTTTAATAACTCCTGTAGCCCGAAGACTCTCGGGCCAAAGATCAGTGATCCAAATGATCAAAGGCGCTTTCTTTAAAAATCTCAGAACCAAAGCCGGAAATGCCGAAAAGATGGGAGAAACTTCATACATAAAAATTTTGTCGTAATATCCACGGACCAAAAAAGGAGCCAATAGAGAACCGATGATGGCAAAACCCAGAAAATTAAGAATCAGCCCTAGATTTCTTAGTTTTCCTTTTGCCCATAGA
>JACCDR010711536.1_pt1 | contig 13482 bp, 18 predicted proteins | sample 7446431 | NCBI WGS metagenome assembly JACCDR01 (sample SAMN15323443, study PRJNA562643) | freshwater metagenome | isolation source: river surface water | place: USA:Blue River Watershed | collected 2017-08-17
CTTGTGTTTTCATCCATGTCTAACTGGTGTTCTGCAATTTCCATCTGGAGGTCATTATTTTTTAACTCATTAAAGCACAAAAGTGCGCATTTCAAGAGGAAAGAAATAAGTTCTATTAATTGTTCTTTAATAGGTCCTTCGATATCCAAAAACGAATTTATTCTTTCTTTATACAACCCGCATTCGTTAAAAGAATCCATAATATTATAGTTGCTATCTACCACAGATAACCCGACTTCTATTTTTTTGTCTTCAGACTTAATTTCGATCGTGCCTGGCTTGGCATTAATGTCGACTCCTACTTTATTGCTGAAATCTACCCCCGTCACTTCTCTGAGAATAATTAAAATAGGAATAAGAGAAAACGATTGCGCATTTTTGATAGCTTCCTGTAATTGTTCTTCCGACTGCACAGCTTCTACCTGCCCGGATTTACCAGACATTATTATTTCTTTAGACTATTACATACTTACTTGCTGAACTTAAATTTATTAATACTTTCGCCGAAAGAAATAATAGAACTTTCTTTCTCTTCGTCACTTATATCATCATCTATAATTACATCATGCATAATAACATCTTTCATTAGATCCTCATGGTTCCGCAATGGCTCTTGCTGCTTTGTTAATTTTTCTAATTTTTCTTTCCATAATACATTTATGAATGTCTTTAAAACAATAGCCTCATCTCCTTCAAAATATTCTTTTCCTTTAATAAGTTTAATATTTTTTTCAGACATAAATGCTCTCTTAAGACTACTCTCAATAGCAAAATAGTTATCACATTCCATAAAAAAGATATATCTAGTTCCGCACCCATAACTCCGCAGCCTGTTTAAATTGTCTTTAGACGATAATCCGATTTTGTATCTACATGTCCCGACTAGCTCAGCCGGCTGTAAAAGATAGATATAGCCCATTATGATACTAGTTCTATCAATATTTCTATCAATATTTATATAATATATTAAATAAGTAATTATGAATATTATAGACAAATATGGATAATTACTGGCAAATGACGCTTACTGGAAAGTTTGATTACGATTGGTCTTTTCTTTCCATTCCACTGGATGAATTTATAGAAGCTTTAAACTCTTCTGAAGACAATAAGAAGAAAGAAGTAAAGAAAAAAACTTATACGTACGATATCTACACAACTATAATTCAAACAGTTACTAATATATATTCTAACAATAAAGACCATATGCGGTTATATATCAGAGGTCAGCTAGATGCTGACGAATATGTAGAAAAAGTCCACCAAGAGTTAATACAGTTGTATACCTGTTATAAAAATACGCCGGATGAAATAAAATTAAAAAGAGGATTTTATCTAAAGAGAGTCGATAGAAGTTATAGAGATGATATATATACTACTTACGTAGATAATTTGGATAGAGTGTTTTACGAGGTGTATACAAATTACATTGACATCGTGTTAAAAAAAATAACAGAAAGAATTTTATTGAATGGGATAGAAAATATGTAAGAGATTAATATCTAAAGACTTCCGACACGCATTCTTTCATGGCATTATCTATATAAGTATCTAAATCTTCAGAAGAAAGAGAGACTGTTGGCTTAATGCAGAAATACACCCGTGGATCTTTTTTTGAGCTAGTGTCTATAGAAGTAAATAGAACTCTAATACGGCTGTCGCTGTTAACCTTTTCAACTAACCATCCAATGCGTGTTTTAAGATAACTTCTAGCATACGCCGGCTCTGCAAACTCGACGCAATCGGTTTCACTAATATCGTAAGACTCGAATTGAACACATGAGTCTGTGTTATTTTTTTGCTTAGAGAATACATTGTAATGGTACATAGTAAATTCTTCCCATTCGTTAACTTGCTTAGATACTGACATGGCGATAAATGACATTTCTTTCTATAGACTTAGACGGTTAACTTCTGTATATAAAAAAAGAAAAATCAATTTTTCTTTCTTACATGCATTCACGAGAAGCTACTTTTGGTTAGCTGTAAATCTTCACGAATCTCTTTGCGGATTGGATAAGCGCTTTCTTATCCTTCAGCTGGCCGAAAGTCATTTTACCGGTAGGGCGGATAGAGTTCAATGATCTGGCAAGATCAATGAAGCCGAATCCGTGGTTCTCGACAATGACATTTGGCCTTGAGTCTTCAAGAACTAGAAGGTTCTTGATGGTCTTGCTGATCTCCTCGTTGGTCTGGGCTGTGAAAAGAGATGGAAGTTTCATTCTTAGAGCTTGCTGTCCGGACAATTAGACATATGGATTTCAACTATTTTTTCTCGCAAGAAGTAATTAATTTGTCTATAGACTAATATTGAAAAAAAGAAATACTGCGAACAGTGAACTTTTTGTACTGACTAGTCAGTGGTTTTGGTTGATGATGGTTGATAAGAGGTTTGATTCGAATTGTTTTTTTTGTAGCCAGCCCTAAGCGGGCTTAGCCGGCCCCATTATAGTTAAATATTATTAACGGGGTGTCTCTTTATACTACAAATACTAATTTTTCAATTTTTTTCTGTATTTAGATAAATTAAGCAAACAGGTGTTTTTGGCGAATTATATCAATTTCGTATTAAATAGAAGAATATATACTAACTATAACCATATAGCCATAAATAAAGCAAACATGGACAAATACTTAGAGTTTGACGAAACTTGCAAATTTACTGTCTCTCAGTTTAACAAATTATATATGACAGTATTCGGCGAAAAGAAGACAGCAAAGAAGTATCTTTCTGATATGATCGCGGCCGATTCTCGCCTAAGCCGTGAAAAGATGACAATCTACGGGGCATACTTATGTTCAATTCGTGAACTCAAACTTAAAGATAGAATTATTGAACTTGAAACTCAAGTCGCTGAATTACAGTCTGCAATTCTAGAGGCTCGGGTGGAAGAGACGGAAGACAATGTAGAATTAGAGACCCGAGATATGGAAATTATGGAAGCTGTGTTGGTGGAAATGGAAGTAGAGGATGTTTTACTAGAAATTGTACAAAACGTGGAACAGAACGTGGAACAGGGTATGGATGCTGATACGATGGAAATGGAATTAGAGAGTAAGCAAACAGTCTCTCAGCTTATTTATGAAAAACTTGCTATTATGAAAGAAGAAATTATCATTGAGAAGAAAGAAGAGAAAGAGGAGCCTATTGCTATGTTCATGATTTACTCTATTTGGGATATGTTTTTCTCAGTCGTTAGAAATAATAGTATGAGTGATGAAGAATTACTACAGACCTATATCGATATTAAGTATGCAGAGTTGAGTAACCACGGAATCAACACCTCTACTATTTCTGAAGACTTATTAAAATCTATCAAGAATGAGGGAATTGAATATATTAACGGATGTAAGGCGGATAACAACAAGGATGAACTTGCTTTTATTATCGAACATAGAAAAATTAGTGAAGAGTTAAAGTGTATGGAGGCGGAAGACCGTCACTCTGCTCGCATTAATAATATTATGAACGAAATTGAAAATAATAAGAAAGCAGTGAAGAGTAAAAACGAACGCAAAGCAGAGCTGAAAAGATTAGAAGAAGAAGAAGAAAAGAAATATAACTTATTTGCTGAAAAATATATAATCGGCGATAAGGTTGAAATTTGTGACTTTAACCCGAATCCGTTAGTGAAAACTATTAATGCTGGAGGTGAAATGGTAGAAGTCACTGTTAAATACGGCGACAACAATACTTATTCTTACGACGGAAAAAAATATAAAAAAGTTGGATATCTGTATCTAGAAATTGATGAAAATGGAAGCACTGGAAAAGCAGAGTACTATCTAAAGAAAGATTTTCATAAGATTACATTGGAAACATATCAAGCCGACATTTCTTTAGAAGCCAACATTGACTGGTCAGTTGCTCAAGACAAGCAGGCATTTATTAGTTACGAAATTATCAATTGGTTAGACTACTACACATACGAAGAAATGTATGAGTTTACTAAATGTGAATTTTGGCTAAATAAGAAAAAATGGGACGCCGAACTGTTAGAAAATAATTGATTTATAAATATTGGTATATAAATTATATCAGCATCATAATGAATTCTACTCATCTACATAGAGTCGTTTATCATAACTGTAAATATTCTACTTTGAATAAAGAAACAGTTGAACGTCTATTCAATATCATAACATCTAATATTACTATACTAACTAGATTTGTAAAATATCAAGAATTGGATAAAGAGCAAATTAATAAAGTTTTGAATTGCGAACTTTGTAGAAGAGACAGAAATAAATATATTATTCTAAATCTTATGGCGAGTCATCAAAAATTGGATTCGGAGTTTATAGAAAAATATATTTCTTACTTTGAATCTAATAATTTCAGAACTATAATTCGCAGTCAAGATTTAGATAATAGTATAGTAGTTAGAATTATAAATACAGAAAATGTAGAAGATATTTTATTGCATCAAATATTAGAAGAGAGAACCATAATAGACAATCTAGATATTATTTCTAAAGACTTATTATGCGAACACCAGCCGCTGTCTGAATTGTTTATAGATAAATTATTACAATCTAATTGTCGGTGGTTAGACTTCTATCTTATCGGAAGCGCTAGACTATATTCAACAGAATTTCTAATGAAATATATAAATGTAGAAATGGAGTTTGATTACAATGAATGCGAATTTAAGTATAATAAGCAATTGTTGTCTATAGAAAAAATAGTTAAGTTTCAAAATTTAGACAATACATTAATATCTTTTATATTAAGTTCTTTAGACAATATTGTAAAACTATGCAGAGATACCAAGTCTATAGATAAATTAGTAGAAGATATTTCTTGGAGACAACAACTGGATAGTCATACTATAAAACAATTTATTCATCTTTGGTCTAATAATAATTCGGCAGTAGAAGAACTACTTATATATCAAAATTTGTCTGAAGACTTGATTATATTAATGTCCGAAATGGATATAATATCTTCGGCCGGGTGGAATTATCTTTCTAGAAATCAAAAGATATCTTCTTCTGTTTTCAGAAAATGCAGAAATAAGATATATCGGTGTCACAACAGTGTAAACGAGCTCGCTAACTACAATAAAGCTCGGGTTGTCTCTATGAAGAAAGCTAAGTTGGATAACAATATCATATCTAAGATATTCGAATTTATGTAAAAGTTGATTTTTGCTTTTTTCTATGTATTAGAAGAAATTATAACCATGATAGCTATTTTGATGGAAAACTTTTACACATTTGTATATAATTCTGAGAATACAGAAGTTATCGTATATACTAATCTTCATATTATAAAGCTTGGAGAATTGACTATAGCAAAATATGTAGACGATATTCATAGTCAACAGCATCGGCCCGGCGGCGTATATTCTGAAAAAATTAATATGAAAGTCGAATTAGTAGTTGTGCTTCGAGAAAGAAATATATCCGGATGTGCTATGTATCTATCAGAAAAATTAAAAAAGCTAAATGCTGGTAAAGTAAAAAAGCTTACTAGGTTTTGGTCTGTTTGTGATAATGTTGGGCTTAACTTATGTTTACGTAATTCAGAAATATTTGATAAAGAGTTTCTTAAAAATATGAACGCTGCTTCATTTAATAAAATAATGAATAAGAAGTATAGAGAATTAATTAGATTAAAGACACAACTCAGAACTATTATTTCTAAAGACTATTTAGAATATAATCAGAAAATTAAGAAAATAGATTTATCAACTAGTCAAGATATTTTAGACGGAGATATATTAGAAGAAGAAATTAATATAAATAAATTATACTTAGATTATAGAACCGGAGATATGCCATATGCTATATCGAAGATGTAAATTCTACTTATATTTTTTTGAAAATTGATTAAAACATATGTTAAATAGTCTATAGACAAATATGGAAGAAATTCAATTTGACGGGCTTAGTGATGAACAAAAGAAATTCATAGAGACTTTCAACACTGGAGAAAATATTATATTGTCTGCTCCTGCCGGATCGGGCAAATCTACAGTTATCAATTATATAAGAAATCAGTTGAAGATAAATAATAATATGGAATCCGTTGCGTTCACGTCTTCTACTGCTATATCTGCTCTGCTAATTAACGGGTCTACTATTCATAGTTTCTTGGGTATTGGGTTGGGAGAAGGTAATGTTAAAGATTGGCTTAGATATTCTAATAGATTTGCGGTCAGAAACAGGGGAGAACTTCTAACTAATAAAATAGTAAAAACTATAATTATCGACGAATTCTCTATGATAAGTTCAGAATTTATAGAAACAATGGATATCTTCTTAAGACTAAAGATAAATAAAAGTTATAACTCGGGAAAAGAATTCGGAGGAGTACAAATAATATTAATAGGAGATATATTTCAGTTAGATACGGTCAAAGGAGATAATATTATTTCTTCTGAAGTCTTTAGAAAATATAAATGGAACTATATCACATTCACTAAAATTCATAGACAAAATACGAATTCTGACAGTGGAAATAATTTTGTATCTCTTATAAATAAAATAAAGTTTAACAGCTTCAAGACGGAAGACTTCTCAGATATTAAATTTATAGACTCAAAAGAAATTGGTAATATGTCGATAGAAGATATTAGTAGATTTACATTCCTTGTGAGTACTAACGAAGAGGTGGATAAATACAACAACATTATGCTGAAGAGAATGATGACCGCTAGTGGGTTAGATGATTCTGACTTTGTGGAATTCAAACCTGTTATTATTAAACAGTCGGCTAAAAAGTCAGCCCCGCAATCTATAAAATTAATAGTTGGATGTAAAGTATTAATAACGTACAACATTACTCCTGAACTATGTAACGGAAGAACATGCACTATTGTTTCTATAGACAAAAAAAATAAAACAGTAAATGTTAAACTATGTGGCAGTAAAGATGATAACATATTTGCTATAACGTATATAGAAAGAACAGAAGATTCCATTTGTCCGGATACTAAAAAATGGAAACAAAATAAGTTATATAGTTATATGCCGCTTAGAGTTGGATACGCGATTACTATTCATAAATCACAAGGAGCTACTCTAGAAAATGTAGTTTTGGATATCAATCGGATTTTTTCTATATATCAGTTATACGTCGCAGTCAGCAGAGTCAGAAAGATAGAAGACATTAATGTACTCGGCTCTGTTAAGGATATAGAAAAACTAATTCGTCTAAAGACTAAAGAAAGTAGTATAAGTACTAGTAGAAGAAAGAAGGAATTCTTCTCTAAATTTATTATCAGCGCGTTTATAACTAGTCGAGAAATATAACTCAGTGTGAATTGTTTGATTAATTATAGATTTATATTTATTTTTTTAGTCTAAAGATAAATATAGTAATTGTAAAACATGAGCGCTTCTCTATTATGTCTATGGTCTAAGAGATGGATTATAAGTTTCTTTGTATTAAGTATGATTATACAATTTGTCTCTAATGGTATGGGAGTAGAAACCGGCGTCAAATCGTTTTTTGCGACAGTTCTCTTACAAGTAATAATAGTTAAATCTATTGATTACTTTAATGGGGCTGAGTGCTTATCTATAGAAAAAAATAAGTTACAAAGACTTATTAATTTGAAAGATGCACAAATAGAAATGAAAAAATATAACTAAGTCTTCTAAAGACTCATCATATTCTTTTTTTTAGTAGCCAGCGTACAAGCGGTCCCACATTTCGTTATGCTTCCGGATGGCCATCTTCTTCTCCAGCGCGTACTCCTCGTAGCTTTCAAAGTGGTAGTTCAGGCGAGAGTTCTTTTTGTAATTCTCAAATGTCAGCCAGACTTTGTCGCACTCCTTGTGGTTAGCGTGGTTAGCGCAAAATCCACCGTCACTTCCGAGGTTGTCCCAGTCGCCGTAATAGTAGCAGTTACCACACGGACCCTCTTCATCACAGACAACTAGTCGAGTACCCTTCAGAAGAAGAGGAATGACTTCGGTGCTGAAAGCGTGTTTGTACTTCAGCTGCTGAAACACAGGCTGCATCGTTTTCTTAATTTTATCTTTGTCGACAGGCTCGAATGAACGGATAGTCCACTGGATACTCTTCGGCAATTCCATGATTTCTTAATTGACTGCTAAGTTTTGTACTCAGAAGTGTAAGATTTCATTTTTTCAACTATTTTTTTTCAATTATATCTAAATTCTTTGGTTGTATCTGGACTCTGCTCTAGTTCCAGACAGATAACTAATGTAAGATAACATAAAGACAAATACGAGAAAAACTATAATCATAAAAATGCTATTATTGTTAGAGCTATATGCGACTGTCTCATTACTGGATACTTTTGCAACACTAGTCGGACCTGCACTTACGTAATAAACTTCCCTAGCTGCTTGGTTTTCTTTTCTTACTTCTTTTACAGCATCAACAGCAGCTACTTCGTTATAAGATACAACTCCGCTGCTAGACTTGATAAGTCCGGTGTCTGGGGTATATAATATTTGTTCGTTAACAGGTTTATCAGATACATAGAAAACTTTCTCGCTGACAGGTCCGCTGCTGCTAGAAATTAAACCAGACATGTTCAACAAATACTAAGCTTTGTATATGTTAATTTATATATTTTATTTAGACTACAGAAATAATTAAAGTCTTTTATTATCTCTAGACTCTTTATCGCCAAATAATTTATAACCAACGTAAGCAAATACTGTAACAAATATTATAAAAGAAATAATTAAACCGATTGTTCTGCCGGTAGAGTCGTATGCTACTGTTTCGTTAACAGGCTCGCTACTACTTGAAATTAATTCAGACATATTTCAACAAATACTAACCCCGGTTATTGTATATGTTACTTTATATTTTTTCTTTAGACTACAGAAAAAATAATTAGAAACCGCAATTATCTAAACTGATATCCCCTTCTCTTGCATTGTTAATCTTCCATCCGACATAAGCGTACTTATAATTTAAATATGCGGAATAAACAAAACCACCGACAATCCACATAAAAGTGTACGCGTATATCTTGCCGCTACTGACTCCGACCCAAGCAAATAAAATTAATAATAAAATTGGTAAGATAGTAGTAAAGAATACACTCTTCAGCTTAAAAAAGTTAAACTTGTTATTGCAATACTCTTTTATGCTAGATAGATTTCTCTCGCTTTCATTCATACTATATCTGGCGTTGTAATAATTATTACGAGTTTGCATGTTGTTAATATCGTTTATCGCTTGCAGTAGACCGGGCATGGTTATTCTATTTCTAGTAGATTATTTTTTCTATAGACTGTAATATTTCCTCGACAGGTAATGGACTTCTATAAAAAGATAGAAGCAAAAGCGATTGACATATTTCGCTCATATAACAAAAAAAACTAAAATGAACTTCAGAACATAACAGTATTTTTTATGATAATATCTTCTTTAGACTATTATAATATTCTTTATTTTTCATTTATCTCTTTTGTCTTTAGAAAGTTTAGAAGATGTTCTAGTGACTTGCTTAATATTTAGAGTCCTGTCAAACTCTTCTATAGACATATTTAAAGCAGCTGCAAGTAAAACTCTTTTCATATAATCCGGGTCAACTCCTGATAGATTAAATCTATCTTTCTCTAACTTATGCTCTTTAATATTTTTTTTGTCAAAAGATATAATATCATTTACATTGAAAGCGTGCTCTCTGACTAAATGGTTTTGTACAGAACCGGAAATAGTATCTCCGTTAACTAATTCTACTTGAATCCAGAAACTCTCCATCTGCGGCGTAGAAGTTACTTTAACTGCGTCGTTGACTTTAATGTTTACTTCATTGTGAGTATTATATTCACGAAATTGTTGACCGACCTGCATTACAACTGTTACTAATTTATCTTTAGACTTTCAAAGTAAACGCTTAATTATCTATCTAACTTATTAATTTTCAATTTTTTTAAATTTCATATATGTCGTTAAAATATAATAGAATTGCGACAGTAAAATATTAAATAGAATGGCTGACAAATTTAGATTGACTTCGACTTATATAAAGGACTTAAACCCTGAAGAGTACAAAGATAAAATAGTAACAGCAAAGGATGGTTTATACGGGTCTGTAATGCAAAATAACAATAAATTTAAATGGAAGAAGTATGATGAAGATAAATACAGTAACGCGATTAATGCTTACATATACTGGAATAATTTATCTAACGACTATAAAAAAGCCGAAGGCGAAGAAGCTAAGAAGCATTTCAAATATCCTTTGAAAAATATAAACGGGGTAATCTCTACTTTTAAAAAGAAGCTAGTATTGTACTCTAAAAAATATGGTTCAGAATATGTTATAGATTTGTACTACGATGAAAACCAGGGAAAGTGGTACGATGGAGAACTTCATTTCGTAGACTACTTATGGACAGATGTCTGCGAGTTAGTCGAAAGAAAATATAACAATGGTGACTGGCTGAAGTATCCATTCTTTATGACGGACGACATATATGTTATTAACGCAATGTTAAAAAACAGCAGCAACCGAGGCAAACTAACTCTTCAGCATCATATCCCGAATCAGCCCAAACATATGTTTTCTTTATACAAAAAAATTATAACAGAAGCTTACTCTGATACGGTCAAAGAACATTCAAATATTTTGAAGAAGAAACAGTTAATATTCAAATCGGACAAAGTAGTAACTTTTGAGTTTAAATAACATAAAGAATAAATTATTACTAATATATAGAAAGAAAAGTTAATAATGTCTTCTAACACAATAACTTTAAATGAAATAGTAAAATCGGTAGACCCGAAAGAAACAATAACTACTCAATTTACAGATTCTAATACTAGTTCTAACTCTAGCAATAATAAAGCAGAACCAGAAGATTCAACAGACTCTAAAGTAGTTAAAATATTTGGTTTGATATTTTTAATTTGTCTAGTAATCGGATTCTTTCTATCTCTATCAAAAGGAAGTTCTTTTACTTCGGCTTTAGTGTTCAATGATTTTTCTATGCTTATCGGAAATCTATTTACAATTCTTATAGAAATTATCGGTTCAATGGTCGGACAATAAAAAAATTGATTTCTGATATTATTTCTATATACTAGAGTCCGGCAGTAAGCATATCAATTTAGACCATGAGTACTAAGCATAGTTCAGAGCGAATTGATGAAGCTGTCTGCTTATATAAGTTTACTGGGGTTTATCACGATTATATTTACTTCAGCGTTAAGAATATTACTTCTGACGAATATGTAACTGCGGTAATCAGAACGCCGTGGATTATTAACTATGAACAAAAAATAATTCAGTCTCTAGAAAATATTAATAAGCTCGGTTTTATAATCACTGTAGATAACTGGGACAGTAATATGGAGAAAGAATTTAAATGTGACTGGATTCATAAAGCAAAATTCAGCGAATGGGCTGTCCAAAAGGGTTCAATCTTTGTGTTAAACAATCAGACTACAGAATTAAATACAGTGATTACTAAATTAGCAACAAGCACTGCTATAACTTCTCTAGACGAAAATTATCCAACTGTTGAAATCCTTCTAACTGTATTTGGAAGTCTTCTGGCTTTTACTATATACGTGTTCATACATATTAAATGTTGTGGTCGAAATAATAATTCTAACTCTTTCTATAGAAGTGTATAGAACCGCTTCTACAATAATTGAAAAAATAGTTGAAAATTTATTCTTTTTTTGTGTATGAGAAATGCAGCTTCCAAGTCTACCAATGCTTCCTGAGTCTATAGAAGAATTAGTATTGCAGTACTCGGACCACTGGTTTTATTGGAGAAATATATTTACTCAATATGTTCTACCTGAGATAGATGCTGGTTGGAGAATTGTCGGAACAACTTGTGATTTACATGGAGACAGCTATATGTGTTCTCAATATGAGTTTGATGATGAATGCGAAATGCGGCATTGTACAGAATGCTATGCTGTTGGAGTTGACAATTGTGATTCATGCGATAGAAACAACACTTCTATAATTTCTTACGACGATTTTCAATATTATATGTTAGACTTGACATTAAGTGACAGCTATCCATTTCTGCCAACTCATTGCTATAGAGCTATAAATAGATATCCGGATTCTATTAATTTCATAACTCCGATATCCAGCAGAATCTTTCACCCAGAAATGCCGGCTCAAGTGTTTTCATATCTTCAAAAAAAGAATTTACTATATGCTTTCTCAGAATTTAGAAAAGAACTGTCTGACATTCGTGTTTAGATATCAATGTATGTATTTTTTTTTAATTTGAGTCTAAAGAAGCTTTTGCTATATGTCTTTGACTGTTTTGATGTCTAGTATATCCACTTCTCTTACTAAATTGAATATTACATATCTTGCATTTATTTTTCTTCTCTAAATTAAATTTGTCGATATGAGTTTCTGAGTCTAAATGTAGAGAATGGTCTTTTTTATTATCTGAATAAAAATCGCATTCTTTGCATGTATAAGAATACCTAAAAATATCTTTTATGTCTTTTTCTTCTAAATTTTTGATATTATCTAGATGATTATCTGTTTTTAAATGTTGAACAAACATTTTTCTGTCTGAAGTATCTACATTGCAATATTTACAATAATATGCGTTTTGCTGTATATAACCATCTCTACTCTTATGAAATTGAGTTTGTAAATGTCTATTAATATCCGAAGAAGAACTAAAATAAGATTTACAAGTATAACATTTAAATGAATTCTTTCTATTATTATAATTTTCTTTATATTTGTCTTTAAAATATTCTCTATTATTAGAATAATACTGTTTATTATGTTCTTCTTTACGTTCTAAGTGATTTATTCTATAGTCTTTGTTTGCGATATGATCAACTCTAAAAGAGTTTTGTTTATTTAGTATTTTATATTTCTCTAGTCTAAGTCTGTTCATATGCAGTGTTTCATACATAAGTAAGCAGTAGTTAATTTTTTCTTTCTGTACAACGTATTCTTTTATTAAAACAATCTCTATGTTACTTCTATCAAATAAATTTACTAATATTTTAGAAGTACAGTTGTTTTCATTTTTATTATATAGTTTATGATGTTTAAATCTAGAAGTTAGAGTATTTTTTGTACTACCAACATAAATATGATTAATATATTCTAATTGTTCTAAAGATAACATATTAGCAGAATTTTTAAATTCATCTTTAACTTGAATCTTGTATACGCGACCTGTGATATATTCAATCAAATTCATTGTTTTATGATATATTCAAGTATATTTGAATTCAATTTTTTAAATTATTTATAACTCTGCGTAAAATCAAAAAAAAGTATTAAGTACTCCCGCCGGGTATTGATCCCGGAACATGACTTTATAAGAGCCATATGATAAACCATTTCACTACAGGAGCATTCTGACAATACTACTCAGAGTATCATACTTATACATATAAGTTATCTCTAATATAAATTAATTATTTTATTTTTGTTCGCCTCTAGAAATAATTAATGTTATATCATCTTACGCAAAAAGTGTGCACGGTTTAACTACAAGCAATAATTCAAGCTTGCCCAATCGGATAAAATGAGA
>JACCDR010050662.1_pt1 | contig 13479 bp, 11 predicted proteins | sample 7446431 | NCBI WGS metagenome assembly JACCDR01 (sample SAMN15323443, study PRJNA562643) | freshwater metagenome | isolation source: river surface water | place: USA:Blue River Watershed | collected 2017-08-17
AATCAATAACTTAAATTAATGTTGCGGTGCATGATGACAGGTATTAAATAACGGTGCATCATGCGCCCGCCTTACCAAAAAATCTGTCGCCGGAAGAGCGAGAGGAGACCTGAACCCGCCACGCGCAAGCCTGGCGGGTTCGTTTTTATGGGGTACGCATTAATTTTGGCTCGAGTTGACGACTTATCATCAAGAGCCTCGTTTTCCGGCGATGCAATAATTTAAGCTTATATCTGGCATCACAAATCGAAAGCGGACGGACGGCGATGCGGTTGCTATAGTTCAACCCGTCTCCTCCAGCCTTCTACAAAGGATGGATTTGAACCCGACAGGCGCAAGCTTCGTCGGGTTTTTTTTCGCCTGTAGCCGGCCTTTCCACACGCTTGGCCTGCTTTGCCGAGACTTTGCATGATTTTGGTCAAACCAAAAATGTGTCGTGAATTCAATGGCTTGACTGTGATCCCCGCAGCTTGTCCACAGGGCTGTCCACCGAATCTGTGAACAAATGCTGGCTTTCCGGCCCACCTGCCGCCGTATACTCGGGCATTCCTACCGGAGGCCTGCATGTACAAGCAAATCCTTGTCGCCTACAACGGCACCCCCGAAAGCCAGGTGGCGCTGCGTGAATGTCTGCGCCTGTCGTTGCCGGCAACGGCATCCGTTCACCTGCTGGCGGTTGTCAGTCCCCCGCCTTACCTGCTGGTCGGCGAGTTTGCCGCAGCCGCGGTGCTCAGCGTCGAAGAGGGCCTGGCCATCGAGCGCGAAAAGATGGCCAAGGAACTGGAAGCCGGCGCCGCGATGCTGGCCGGCGGCGGCCTGTCGGTGACCCCGCATCTTGAAGTTGGCGAACCGGTCTCGGTCATCGAGGAACTGGCGAACGACCTGAAGGTCGAGCTGGTCATTGTCGGCCATTCGCGCCACAAGCCGCTGGCGCTGCGCTGGTGGCGCGGCAGCACCGATACGCTGCTGGTCGAGAAGCTGCGCTGCAGCCTGCTGGTGGCTTCGGAATCGCCGGCACAGGCGTAAGGGCCGGCGGCCGTGCCGGCGCCGGGGTTCCGGCGCTGCTGGGTCAGCGTGCCGTGGCGGCGTTGCCGCGCAGGTGGCGCTTCATCGATCGGGCCCCGGTGAGCAGCCGCCTGAGCAGCGCCGACAGGCGCCATGGCTTGCCTGCTGACGGCGGGTTGATTGCGCCTTCGTCGAGCGCCACGCCAATCCGGTAACGCCATGCACGCAGCACCAGTGCGGCAAGATGAGGCGAGTCGGCGAGCATGCGCCACCGGCTGCGATAAAGAAGCAGATGCTGCAACGGTTGCCGCCTGGCGCCGCAACTGCGCTTGCTGCTGAAATTCCCGCCCAGCAGATGAAAGCGCCTTGCGCCGGCATGGATCGCCGCGACGATCATCAAGTGGCGGCTGAGGTTGCCCATGCCGAGGTGATCGAAGGCAGGATCGTGCGCGTTGACCAGTGAATACACGTCGTCGCCGAAGCGGCACGCGAGCGTGCCGCCGCACAGGCGGCCTTCGATCCGAACCACGCCGGCCATGCCGCATGCGCGAACCAGCGCAAGCAGTTGCCGGGCGGCGGTCCGGTCCAGTGCGGAAAACCGCTGCTTGGCCGTAAGGCGGGCATGGTTGAATCCGATCAGTTCATCGACCAGCGCGGCGTCGATCTCCGGGCCCGGGACAATGCGATGGGTGAGGCCGTGCGCGCGCGCCAGTCTCTGCCGCAATGATTTTCGGGTCGACTTGCCGAGGCTGGCGAGATAGCCGTCTTCGCTGGCCGGCAGGTCGATCACGATGTCCTCGTCCAGCGTGAAGCGAACGGACGATGGCCAGTCCGGCTCGCCGTCCAGCGCGACCGCATGAAATGTGATCCGGTTGATCTCGGGGTGGCGCGCAAACAGTTGTATTGCGAAGCGAGATGCGTCGGCGGCGGTGATCTGCATGCCTTCGTTGACGACGCGTGCAGAATGGCCGCACGGCCTGTACAGGAACAGCGCTTGCGGGCGTTCGTTCGCGCGGGCAAGGTAGGTGTTTACTCCGTCCAGCGCGCCGAGCCTCAGTTGCGGCAGCGATGAATACAGGCTGCCATACAGTGTTTCAAGCATGGGGCCGGCGAACGCCGGTATGCCCTGATGCCATTCTGTCCATGCGTTTGCCTGCGTCGCGTAGCGGTTCAATCGGCGCTCCTGTAGCCTGTGCTGAAAATTGGACGGCCGCAGCCGCTGAAGTTCAGCTGGCGACCGCGTTCCGGGCATCTCGCTCAAGCTGCCCTGCAGCCGGGCACCATGCCTGCCTGGCAATCCGCACAGGTCGGCAGGACGCGGTTAGACTTGGCCTGCCAAAGCCGCTAGACTCTTGAACTTTTTCTCCGCCAGCCATGTCCAGCCCATCTGAAACCACCGACAACGCCGAAGTCGCCGTCACGCGGTCGGTGTCGCGCGAACAGATCGCGCAGGAAGTCAAGCGCCGCCGGACTTTCGCGATCATTTCCCACCCTGACGCCGGTAAAACGACGCTGACCGAGAAGCTGCTGCTGTTCTCAGGCGCGATCCAGCTGGCAGGTACGGTGAAGGCGCGCAAGAGCGGCCGTCATGCGACCTCGGACTGGATGGAGATCGAGAAGCAGCGCGGCATTTCGGTGGCCAGTTCGGTGATGCAGTTTGATTACCGCGAGCATGTGGTGAACCTGCTCGACACGCCGGGCCACCAGGACTTCTCCGAAGACACCTACCGCGTGCTGACGGCGGTCGACTCGGCGCTGATGGTCATTGACGCGGCCAAGGGCGTAGAGGCGCAGACGATCAAGCTGCTGAACGTCTGCCGCATGCGTGATACGCCGATCATTACGTTCATGAACAAGATGGACCGCGAAACGCGCGATCCGCTCGAACTGCTTGATGAAGTCGAATCGGTGCTCGGCATCGCCTGCTTCCCGGTGACCTGGCCGATCGGCATGGGCGAGACGTTCCGCGGCGTCTATCACCTGCTGCGCGACGAGATCCTGTTGTTCGTCCCGGGCAATGAGCGTGCGGATCAGGCGTTTGAAGTCATCAAGGGCATCGACAACCCGCGCCTGACCGAGATGTTCCCGCTCGAGATCGAGCAGCTGAAGAACGAGGTCGAGCTGGTGCATGGCGCCTCGCATCCGTTCGAACTCGACGCTTTCCTCGCGGGCAAGCAGACGCCGGTGTTCTTTGGTTCTGCGATCAACAACTTCGGCGTGCGTGAAATCCTTGATGCGCTGCTCGACTGGGCGCAGCCGCCGCGCGCACGCGACGCGTCGGTGCGCAGCGTTGCGCCGGACGAGCCGGCGTTTTCCGGTTTTGTGTTCAAGATTCAGGCCAACATGGATCCGGCGCATCGCGATCGCATTGCGTTCCTGCGCGTGTGCTCGGGCCGTTTCGAGCGCGGCATGAAGATCCGCCATTTGCGCATGGGCCGCGACATCAAGGTGTCGTCGGTGGTCACCTTCATGGCGTCGTCGCGCGAGCAGGTGGAAGAGGCGTATGCCGGTGACATCATCGGTTTGCCGAACCACGGCAACATGCAGATTGGCGACAGTTTCTCCGAGGGCGAACTGCTGCAGTTCACCGGCATTCCCTATTTCGCGCCGGACTTCTTCCGCATGGTGCGCATCCGCAATCCGCTGAAGATCAAGCAGCTGCACAAAGGCTTGCAGCAGCTCGGCGAAGAGGGCGCGGTGCAGGTGTTCAAGCCGGTCACGGGCGCGGACCTGATCCTCGGCGCGGTCGGCGTGCTGCAGTTCGAGGTGGTTGCGAGTCGCCTGCTGAACGAATATGGCGTTGACGCCGTGTTCGAAGGCACCAGCATCAATACCGCGCGCTGGGTTTCTTGTGAAGATCGCAAGATGCTTGCCGATTTCGAAAGATCATCGGCGGGTGCACACCTCGCTCATGACGCGGCCGGCAACCTCGCGTATCTCGCCAGCTCGGGAGTCAACCTGAAGCTGGTGCAGGAACGCTGGCCCGGCGTGACCTTCCACGCAACCCGTGAACACGCGGTGAAAGTCGGCTGATCACCGGCAGTTCGAGCGAACCGGCCGTTGCCGGTTCGCTTGCCGTACCCCTGTCATCGCAGCCAGCCTGCCGGCATTCCGGAGCGTCAATAAGATTTTGCGGGCGCTCAAGTGAACGTTCTTGTCGCTTTAATAAACTAACTTCGTCTTCGCGGCGCTCGCCGCGACACCTTCCCCCGGTTCGTCAAAGGGCACGCGCATGCGCGTGGATAACGAGGTTCATTTTATTTTCGGGAACGAACATGCTGACAGCGACTTACTCGATCATAGCCCTGAAGATTGAGCAGAACAGGGCGCGCTGGACGTTTTCGTCGATCCAGCAATTCATCCTGAACGGCGTCAGGAATATCAAGACGGCCGGCAGCATCGATTTCGATTTTGATGCGATGCTGATGCGCCTCGACCAGTTCGAAAAATTTTGTCACCAGCGCAAGATGGAAGTGTTCGTCATTCCCGCATTGCGCAAGATCACGCACGAAGCTGACTCGCTGCTCGACGAGCTCGAGCGACTAAGCGCGGCCAGCATGTCGCTGCTGCGCGCCGTGCAGGAAAAGCTGCAGCAGGCGCTGCGCAATGGCGTGGCGGTGATTGACGAGATATGCGCATCGCTGGAGCAATGCTGTGCGCATTTTTTCCGACGACTGGCTCACGAGGACGAGGTCGTGCAGATTGCGCAGCGCGTGATGCCGACCGAGGCCTGGTTCGGCATTGCCGAGAGCTTCCTGTCCGTGGATCGCCGCGCGCTGCAACGGCGTGCTCCGGAGCCTGATGACGAGGGCTAGGCAGACTGTCCGGCGGCACCGCGCCGCTGGTCGCGCGGGTGATTGCCGGCGGTAGCGGATCGTCGGCGCACCTGGCAGCTTGCACAGCGGCTGCTAATTTGGCATGGTTCGGAAAGGAATATTCATTATCCGAACCATGCCCAAATTCCAGCATTTCAAGGCATTGTCGCTGCGCGACCTGTTGCTGACCTTCGGGCCAGCGCTGGTGCTCGTGATTGCGCTTGGCTATGTCGCGTACCGCCTGGTCGATCCGACGCCGCCAAAGACCGTCACGCTGTCCACAGGACAGGAGAACAGCGCATACGAGGTATTGGGCAAGCGCTATGCAGCGATCCTTGCAAGGCAGGGCATCACGGTCAGGCTGAAGCGTTCGGAAGGATCGATGGAAAACCTGCAGCGATTGCAGGATCCCGCGTCGGATGTCGACATTGCCTTCGTCCAGAGCGGTTCGACTTCACTGAGGAACGCTGAGCAGCATCAGCTGGTGTCGCTTGGCAGCCTGTTCGTCGAGCCGGTCTGGCTGTTTTACCGAGACAGCGTGAAGCTTCGCAGCGTGCGCGACCTGCGCGGCCTGCGGATCAATGTCGGCCCTGACGGTACCGGCGTGCCTCAGTTGTTCGGCAAAATCCTCGACGCGAACGGCATGGAAAAAGGCGACGTACGTCTGACGGATATGGAAAATACGCCGGCAACGATGGCGCTGCTGGCCGGGAAGGTCGACGGCATGGTGTTCAGTTCGTCCGCCGAAGCCTTGCTGATCCAGATGCTGTTGCAGACACCCGGCATCCGGCTGTTCGATTTCACGCAGGCCGAGGCCTATGCACGTCGTTTCGCGTTTTTGTCGGCAGTGCGGCTGCCGCGCGGGATCGTCGATTTCGGACGCGACATTCCTTCGCGTGACCACCAGCTGATTGCGCCGACAGCGACGCTGGTCGCGCGCGACGGCCTGCATCCGGCGCTGGTTGACTTGCTCGTGCAGGCCGCTGCCGAGATCCACGGTGCGCCCGGCTGGTTCCAGCGGCGCGGCGAATTCCCGACTGCTGAATATTCGGAAATCCCGGTGGCTTCAGCCGCCGAAAAATACTACCGCGACGGGCCGCCGCTGATGCAGCGTTACCTGCCATTCTGGCTGGCGAATTTTTTCGGTCGCATGTGGCTGGTCATCGTGGCGCTCGGTGCGCTGCTGGTGCCCTTGTCGCGCGTGGTGCCGCCGCTGTATGTATGGAAGGTGCGCTCGCGCATCTACCGCTGGTACGGGCAATTGCGCAGTGTCGAGGGAGCGGTGGAGGATGCGTCGCCGGAGCAGCGGCGGCAGATCTACGAGGAGCAGGTCATGCGGCTGGACGACATAGAGCGGCGCGTGAACCGGCTGGTCGTGCCGCTGTCGTTTGCGGAAGAGTTGTATGGCTTGCGCAGCCACATCGATTTCGTGCGCAAGCGCATCGAGTGGCTGGCACGCGCTGCCTGAGCGGATAGTGCTTTAAGCGCCCACCCAGGGCAGGCCGGCGCGGCACCAGCCGCCGATCGTCTTGCGATGGCCGGCGTCGTCGCGGTCACCTTCGAAGCCTTCAAGGATGTCGAAACAGTTTTTATAGCCGTTGGCAGTCGAGATTTCAGCCGCATAGCGGGAGCGTACGCCCGAGCGGCACAGGAACAGCAGAACGTCATCCGGTGCCGCGCACCGGGCGAGCTGCTGCAGGAATTCCGGGTTTTTTGCACCGCCCGGATACAGCGTCCACTGAACCGCAAAATGCTGCCCGTCCGGCAAGTCAGCCTTGCCGACCCAGTCGCGTTCCGCTTGTGTGCGTACGTCGATCAACTTGACATGGGGATCCGATTTCAGCAGCGCGAACGCATCGGCAGGCGTGACGGCTCCGGCATAGGGCAGCGAAGACGCTTCCTTGCGCTGGCGGGCACGGGTCAGGATTTCGGTCGTATCGGGCATGATCGTGGCGTTATCTTGTGGAATGGGCATTATAGAGCGGCCGTTGCAGGAATTCGGGCACGTTTTTTGTATATCAGTAAAGTTCCATTATGGTGCGGTTATTGCGCGAGCGCACCACAAATGTGCGTCTCGGGAGTATTGCACCAGTTTGGTGTGTTGTCGTCCCGTCATGCTCCCCGCTGCAGTTCGGCAAGTTCTTGTTCCGACTCGATATTTCTGTCAGTAGTTTCTGAACTATCTCAAACATAAAAGGGGTGGTTGATGGCATGGAATCTGCTAACATCCGCTGCCGAGTTCCGGTCCCCCAAAGTCACACGTTGCGCAGTCGTCCGGCTTGCGCCGAGTCTGCCGAAGGCAAGCCCGAACATTCAGCAACCAAATACCGCAACCTCCAGGAGATTTACATGGCAAAGTCGGCCGCAGATGTATTGAAGATTGTGAAAGAAAATGAAGTCAAATTCGTCGACTTCCGTTTCACCGACACCCGTGGCAAGGAACAACATGTGACCGTGCCGGTGTCCCATTTCGACATGGACAAATTCGAGTCGGGCCACGCGTTCGACGGTTCGTCGATCGCCGGCTGGAAGGGCATCGAAGCCTCCGACATGCTGCTGATGCCGGACCCGAACACTGCGAACATCGACCCGTTCATGGCAGAGACCACGCTGCTCTTGCAGTGCGACGTCATCGAGCCGGGCGACGGCAAGGGCTACGACCGCGATCCGCGTTCGATCGCCAAGCGCGCTGAAGCTTACCTGAAGTCGTCGGGCCTGGGCGACACCGCCTACTTCGGTCCGGAACCTGAATTCTTCATCTTCGACAGCGTCCGCTGGAACGTCGACATGTCGGGCTGCTTCGTGAAGATCGACTCGGAAGAGGCTTCCTGGTCGACTGCTTCGAAGATCGAAGGCGGCAACACCGGCCATCGTCCGACCGTCAAGGGCGGCTACTTCCCGGTCCCGCCGGTCGACAGCTTCCAGGACATGCGTTCGGAAATGTGCCTGGTGCTGGAATCGCTCGGCATTCCGGTTGAAGTGCACCACCACGAAGTGGCCGGCGCCGGCCAGAACGAAATCGGCACCCGCTTCTCGACGCTGGTCGAGCGTGCTGACTGGACCCAGCTGCAGAAGTACGTGATCTGGAATGTCGCGCACACCTACGGCAAGACCGCGACCTTCATGCCGAAGCCGATCGTCGGCGACAACGGCTCGGGCATGCACGTGCACCAGTCGGTCTGGAAGGACGGCAAGAACCTGTTTGCAGGAGACGGCTATGCCGGCCTGTCCGAGTTCGCGCTGTACTACATCGGCGGCATCATCAAGCACGCGAAGGCGCTCAACGCGATTACCAACCCGGGTACCAACTCGTACAAGCGTCTGGTGCCGGGCTTCGAGGCGCCGGTCAAGCTGGCCTACTCGGCTCGCAACCGTTCGGCATCGATCCGTATCCCGCACGTGGCGAACCCGAAGGGCCGCCGCATCGAGACCCGCTTCCCGGATCCGTCCGCTAACCCGTACCTGTGCTTCGCCGCTCTGCTGATGGCTGGCCTCGACGGCGTGCAGAACAAGATCCACCCGGGCGAGGCAGCATCGAAGGACCTGTACCACCTGCCGCCGGAAGAAGACGCAAAGATCCCGACCGTCTGCGCATCGCTCGACGAAGCGCTGGCGTGCCTGGACAAGGACCGCGAATTCCTGACCCGTGGCGGCGTGTTCACCGACACCATGATCGACGCTTACATCGAGCTGAAAATGCAGGAAGTCACCCGCTTCCGCATGACGACGCACCCGATCGAGTTCGACATGTACTACTCGCTGTAATTCCTGCGAGACAGTAGCGAAAGGGCGGCGCAAGCCGCCCTTTTTTGCGACTACTTGTTGTATTTATGTTAACTACGGCAACCGCTTTCTGGTATAAAAAGAGGCATCTCCATTCAGTGTTCGCGCCCGCCATGAAGCACCTTGCCCTTGCCATGCTCGCTGCCCTGATGATTGCCGATGCCGGTGCGCAGGGCGTCTATGTATGCGTCCAGCCGAACGGCGTGCGCGAGTACCGCAACACCGGCGACACGCGTGGCTGCCGGCGGCTGGCGACCGACGCGTTGTCGGCGATACCGGCGCCCGCGTCGGTGACGCAGGCGAAGGCCGACCCGAATTACCCGCGTATCGACAGCCAGGTGCAGAAGCGCCGCGATCAGGACCGCATGCAGATCCTGCTCGATGAGGTGCGCGCCGAGGAATCGCGGCTGGCGGAACTGCGCAAGGAATACCAGAACGGTGAGCCCGAGCGGCAGGGCAATGAGCGCAATTATGCGAAATACCAGGAGCGGGTCGAGTTGATGAAGGATGAAATCGCCCGGGCGGAAAAAAACATCGAGGCGCTGAAACGCGAGATCGGTAATTTAAAATAAAGCGCTTGCCATCCGAGCCGGGGCCGCATTGCGGCCCCGCTCTTTTTCCTGCCTCCATCGTGAACATTCTCTCCACTTCGCTAGGCGGGCTCGACCTGCTGGTTTCAGCCGTGCTCATCCTCGACAATGACGCACGCATCAGCTATGCGAATGCCGCCGCTGAAAACCTGCTCGAAAGCTCGTTCAAGGTGTTGCAGGGACAGCGCCTCGCCGACCTTTTCATGAATGGCGAACGCCTCACGGCGATCTTCGAGCAAGCCCGCGAGCATCGTTTCGACGAGAAGCGCGAAGACCTCGCGCTTGAGCGCGTGGCGCGACCGCCGCTGCAGGTGAACATGATCGTCACCGTGACCGACGACACTGAAAACCCGGTGCTGATCGAATTGCGCGAGAACGTCCAGCAAATGAAGCTGGATCGTGAGGAGCGGATCCTCGACCAGACGCAGGCGAACAAGGAGCTGATCCGCAACCTCGCCCACGAGATCAAGAATCCGCTGGGCGGCATCCGTGGCGCAGCGCAATTGCTGGAGCTCGAGCTGCCGGGGCAGGGCCTGAAGGACCTGCGCGAATACACGCAGGTGATCATCAAGGAATCCGATCGGCTGCAGACCCTGGTTGACCGTCTGCTTGCGCCGCACCGCCGGCCGCAGATCGTCGGCGACGTCAACATTCATGAAGTCTTCGAGCGCGTGCGCAGCCTGATCCTGGCTGAGTTCCCGCACGGGCTGACGATCATTCGCGATTACGACCTGTCGTTGCCTGAATTCCGCGGCGACAAGGAGCAGCTGATCCAGGCGGTGCTGAACATTGCCCACAACGCCGCGCAGGCGCTGGCGCCGCGGATAGCGAAAGGCGATGCAGAGATGATCTTCCGCTCCCGCATCGCCCGCTCGATCACGCTCGCGAAGGTGCGTTATCGGCTGGCACTGGACTTGCATATCATCGACAACGGTCCGGGCATCCCGGCTGAGCTGAAGGACAAGATTTTTTATCCGCTCGTTTCCGGCAAGGACGGAGGCAGCGGTCTGGGGCTGACGCTGGCCCAGACCTTCATCCAGCAGCACATGGGCGTCATCGAATGCGAGAGCCGCCCCGGATGCACGGATTTCCGTATCCTGATCGCGTTGCCCTGATCTATGGTGTGCTTGTCGCACCGTCTTGGCGCGCGCCGGGTGGGCGAGCAGGCCTCTTCGGAAGCCTGACGATGGACTAGGCTGGCAAAACAAAACACACATGAAACCGATCTGGATAGTTGACGACGACGAATCGATCCGCTGGGTGCTGGAGAAGGCACTGGCGCGCGAGAGCCTGGCCACGCGCAGTTTTTCGAATGTGCGCGATGTGGTCGACGCGCTGCAGACGTCAACGCCGCAGGTACTGGTATCGGACATCCGCATGCCGGGTGAGTCCGGCCTCGAACTGCTGCAGCTGGTCAAGCAGCGCCATCCGGGGCTGCCGGTGATCGTGATGACGGCGTTCTCCGATCTCGATTCGACCGTCGCTGCTTTCCAGGGGGGCGCATTCGAATATCTGGCCAAGCCGTTCGATCTCGACAAGGCGGTCGAACTGATCCGTCGCGCACTCGATGAGAGCCTGCGCGAATCGGGCGTCGAGCAGATCGTGCCCGACAATCCCGAGATCCTTGGTTCGGCGGCGGCGATGCAGGACGTGTTCCGTGCGATCGGTCGCCTGTCGCAATCGAATGTCACCGTGCTGATCACCGGTGAGTCCGGTTCCGGCAAGGAGCTGGTGGCGCGTGCGTTGCACAAGCACAGCCCGCGCTCGTCGCAGCCTTTCATCGCGCTGAACACCGCGGCGATACCGAAGGACCTGCTGGAGTCGGAACTGTTCGGCCACGAGCGCGGCGCGTTCACCGGCGCGCAGGCGATGCGCCGCGGCCGCTTCGAGCAGGCCGAAGGCGGCACGCTGTTCCTTGATGAAATCGGCGACATGCCGTTCGACCTGCAGACACGGCTGTTGCGCGTGCTGTCCGACGGCCATTTTTATCGCGTCGGCGGCCACCAGCCGCTGAAGGCGGATGTGCGCGTGATCGCCGCGACCCACCAGAACCTCGAGCAGCGCGTACGTGACGGGCTGTTCCGCGAAGACTTGTATCACCGCCTGAACGTGATTCGTCTGCGCCTGCCCGCGCTGCGCGAGCGCCGCGAGGACATACCGGTGCTGGCGCGCCACTTCCTTGCGCAAAGCGCGCGGCAACTGGGCGTCGAGGCAAAACGTCTGTCGGACCCGGCAATGCGCTTCCTGGCCTCGCTGGAATTGCCGGGCAACGTGCGCCAGCTCGAGAACCTCTGCAACTGGATCACCGTGATGGCGCCCGGGCAAACGGTCGAGGTCAAGGACCTGCCGCCGGAACTGATCGCCAGTGCCGGTGTGTCCGCCGTGTCGCCGGGCGTACGCGAGGCGACCACTGCATTTGCTGTTCCGGCCGCTGCTGACATTGCCTCGTATGCCGCCCCGGCGATGCCGCCGCCAGTGGCTGGTCACGACCTGCCGGCTGTCGCCGGTACGCCTTTCGGGCAGGACAGCTGGATCGTGATGCTGGAGGCAGAAGCCGCCCGGATGCTCGTGGCCGGCAAGCCGGAAGTGATGGACGCGCTCGGCCGCCAGTTCGAGTCGGCCCTGATCAAGACTGCGTTGAAGCATACGCACGGCCGCAAGAACGATGCGGCAATCCGGCTCGGCATCGGCCGCAACACCATCACGCGCAAGATCCAGGAGCTGGGCATCGAGGGTGGGAAGGACGACTGAAGGTCGGTGCCCCGTCAGCTGCATGCGCAACCAACGGGGCTTGCGACGTCATTCAAGCATCATCGTGCAGCGCGTAACTGGTGCTGCGGCCGGCCTCGGTGCGCAGCAACAGCCCCTTCTGCAGCAGGTCGTTGATGTCCCTGAGCGCTGTATCGGACGAGCATTTCGCGATCGCCGACCATTTGCGGTTGGTTAGTTTGCCGTCAAAGCCGTCGAGCAGCCGGTTCAACATCTTCGCCTGTCGGGCATTCATCGGAATGCCGGCAGCGCGCCGCCAGAAGCGTGCCTTCATCAGCACCCGGTCTAGCACGCGATTCGCTTCGGCCAGCGCATCCTGCAGGCGGTCGAGGAACCACGACAGCCATTCGGTCGCGTCAAGGTCGCCTTTCGAAGTTTGCTCCAGAAGCGTGTAGTAGGTCTTTTTTTGCAACTGGATTTGTTCGGACAGGCTGTAACAGCGCTGCCTGCAGCCGTCGGCGCGCGCCAGCGCCATGTCGCTGACCGCACGACCGACTCGGCCATTGCCGTCATCGAAGGGATGCAGCACCTCGAACCACAGGTGGGCGAGTCCCGCTTTGAGAAAGGGATCAAGATCCTGCTCGTCATTAAACCAGGCGAGGAAGCCGGCGATTTCCCTGTCCAGCCTGTCCGCGGGCGGTGCTTCAAAGTGAACGCGCCGCCGCTGCACCGGCCCCGACACCACCTGCATCGGTCCGTCGCCGTCGTCGCGCCATTCACCGACACGAATCGCCGAGAGACCGCTGAGGCCGTTGGGAAACAAAGCGGCCTGCCAGGCGCGCAGGCGGCCTGCGGTCAGCGGGGCATGCGCATTCCCGGTCGCATCCAGCACCATGTCAACCAGCCCTTCGACACGGCGATCTGCGGCCGGCAGCGCGCCGAGATCAACGCCGAGCCGCCGGCCCAGCGACGAGCGCACCGAATCCAGCCGCAAAAGTTCACCCTCGATCTCGCTGGTCTCCATCACGTCTTGCGTGACCGCGTGAAATTGAGCATGGACGCGCGGTTCGCCGTGTTGCTCGCGCAGGCGACCGAGCAATTGTCCAACATCCTGATGCACACGCGTCAGCGCCGGCAACAGGCGAACCACGTCGTGGCGCCATGCGGGCCAGTCGGGTCGTTGCCAAACGTATAAAGGGTCGCCGGGACTCATGCGGCGATTAAAGCAAGGAAGTCTGCGGTTGTCCATTCTAATCGCCGCAAAAATTGCGGTGATTAGAAGCCGCAATCACCGCAATGCCAGACCAGCTTCCTTCAGCCGCCGCCACAGTGTCGTGCGGCTGATGCCAAGGAAGGCGGCTGCTTCAGCCCGGTTGCCGCCGTAGCGTTCCAGCACGCTGGCGAGATCGTCGTCGCGTTCAGGTGCCGGCAGCGCTGCAGCGGGCAAGGCCGGGGCTGTGCCGATCTCCGGTGCCACACGGGCAAGGAACGCGGGCGTGAATGCCTGCAAGGGTTCGACCGCAAGGAACAGCGCGACACGTTGCATCAGATTGCGCAGCTCACGTACATTGCCCGGC
>JACCDR012377375.1_pt1 | contig 13479 bp, 25 predicted proteins | sample 7446431 | NCBI WGS metagenome assembly JACCDR01 (sample SAMN15323443, study PRJNA562643) | freshwater metagenome | isolation source: river surface water | place: USA:Blue River Watershed | collected 2017-08-17
AACATTGAACGTAAGAGGGACGACAGAACCTGCAGTCGTTGAGTTAGCTACTAAGTCGTTGTCCGCATAGGCAGTAGTGTCCGATGGACGAGTGAACGAGTCTGAAACCTTTTTAATTAATGCCATTAATGTATCCTTTCTTTTGGATCCATAACGAAAGATGAAATTATCTTTCGTTAGATGTAATCCTTTCTAAATCTTTTTCTGCTTCCTTATGATCCATAGTGATTAATCTAAGGTGCGCTCTGATGTCTTCTTTGGAGGGTCTACCTCGGAGGTTAATACCCGGGTTCTTCTCCTGGGCTTGTTCTACCCATTTGTTGCCTAGTAAGTATTTGGCAACGTTTGAATCCTGTTCCGCTTTGCGAATAAGAGATTTAAGATTTCTGGCCTTAATCTTAAGTTCTAATTCTTCTCTCCATTCGGAGATATATCCAGCAAACCAAGAGCTATTACTTATTTTCTTCCAATGCTGAAACGATTCAAAGTATTTAACCGCGAATTCAAATTCTGTGAAATCTTCCAGCTCCATGTAAAGCCTGTAAAGGCTAGGATACTCGGTATCCTCTCGTTTCAAAGTATATAATACGATATCAGGTTTACTCGAGAGCTCTTCGAATAAATCGCGTTCGTAGTATACATTTTGAAAATTTCTAAATTTATTCATCAAATTTCCTATTAATATCAAACTGAGTCTAGTTTTCTTTCCGGTGCGTTAAACCTCGGGACGTAGTCCCGCATCTGCCAGATTCTGAGTTTGGCAAATGGTTGTTGTAGTATATATATATATTATATAATACTAGTGTGGGAAGATAGTGTGTATTAGTAGCTATACAGGTAGTGCTAGTAACTGAACTAGATCTAGTTTGATATACTTTACTACTAGTGTGGCCCACACTATGTGGTATTAACTACTAATTATATCTACTATTACTATCTGTATACTTCCCCCTATACCCTATATGTAGTATCTATTTTTAAAATTACAAGGGGTAATACTAAAAATAATTACATTTTTATTACTTTTTTTATATATTTTTTATATTTTCTGATGGTCTACGACCATACAAATTCTTCCTACGTCAGAATTTCTGTTAGCAAATTTTTTATCCTGATTCTACACCGGCGAAGCCACCCGACCCCCCTTCATCAACTTCTGGTTGCACCTGGCCTGGAGTACAACTTCTGAAGTATATCCAAGTATAGTTCAAGTAAATACCAAGTATAGTTAAGTATAGTTGAAGTATATCCTGCGACATTTTGTCACATAGACAGCGATCTATTACTATGCGATGATGATGACACTGAGTAATTCCTGTCGAAAAACGACAGCTTTACAAGGGGTTACGTACGAAGAGCCCAAAATACAAGTACGTAAATGGGACATACTCAGTAAAGGGGTGAGTGGAATACTTCTGATGACTACTAACACTCAACACAATGGAGAATGACTATGACTAACCTTGCTCTCTCAATCATCGTCCCGGTACTGATTATCATTGAGGTGATGAAAGACATAATCCGCTCACTGATCAACAGTAGACAGCCTGTTAAACATCAGCCAACGAACTATTATAAGTCGCCCTATCTGGATTAGACTAAAGTATGAGTTGACCAGGGTAGCGAATCAGTGCTACCCTTGGTCCTACGGTAAGTTAGTGAGTTATGAATATGAACAAAGTAAAACACAGGGGAATGAAGATGATACTACTCAATGCAGCATCAGCCGAAGTATACGTTAAAGATCACCTTGAGAGCATCGGATATACAGGCGTAGTCATCAGTAAGAATATACCGATTGAAGCATGCGTAGATGTTCAAGAGGTTACATTTACCACTAATGAGCTCGAAGACACATACACCTTTGAAGTCTGGATTGAAGAAGTAGAATGCGATAACGGTCAACAATACAGCCGTATCTATGGGGAGTGGTAATAATGAACGCATATGTATCAACACTAGCCTTTAAGCTTTATCATGCACAGCGAGTGTTCAATATCAGATGGAAGAAGCAAGGCGGCATGTATTTCCTACGCATAGGCTGCTTTTGTTTCTCATTCTGCATAACTTCTAAGCCATTCGACACTGATCGTTAATAACAACAGGGCTAGCTGTAATAGGCTAGCCCAATATCAACAGGGGAATACCTATCATGTCTCGCAAGCTCAAGTATATGACCATACCAGTAACTATTAATCGTAAATTAAAGCGTCAACCTCGCCAAGATTATCAAGCTCAACTGAGAGTATATTGGAACTACATAACGCAAGCATATGAACTAGATTTGATGTTGAATGGAAAACAATACATCAAGAGTACATATGAAACAGATGATTATGAAGATGCATGTATGTCTGCTAATGCACTAATCAAACAATTCAAATGAGGGTATAATGTACGGTGTAGAAATACTAATCCTTCTATTTGTTATCGGTCTAGCTATCAGCATCTTAACAGAATAAAGGCTACCAATGAAACATCGTAACAAGAATGCTCGGAAGAATGCTAAGACTGGTCATAACAAATTCCCTCATGTTCCTAAACCTTGGGAAGTAAGGAAAGGGAATAAGGCACTTGAGAATGTTGCAACAGATGGGAGAGAAGACAAGTTAGAGAAAGCACGAAAGGGACTAAAGGCTAGTCGCTCAGCTAGATCATTAGACGGGACAGCGATTAGCTGGGATGCAATAGGGTACAACAAAGGAGGAATAGGAGGCGGAGGCGTATTCCAAACTAAGACTAAGGTTAAGCGTAAGTATCACAAGCGTTTCTCTACATCTGATAACCTGGATGTAGAGAGTAATAGTACAGGTATAACTAAAGCTGAATGGGAAGCTAAGAAAAGGAATATGAAGTAATGAATAAGCTCACGATCACTCAACTAGCTAAGCTTATTGGCTTGGTGAATGTCGAGACTAAAGAGATACATCAAGTCATCAGCATGTTGCCCAAGGATACCAAGGAAGTAGTACAGCTATACGCTGATATTGATGAGAATGAAGCTATCATTGCTGTCCTCATACGCATGATGCGTGAGATTGCAGGGCAGTAGTCTCTGTATATGGGAGGGTGAATGTTCATGAGATGTTCACCCTCATTTAGATCATAAAATCTGTATACGTCCTATCATAAATCGCGCTTAACCCTTTGAATTTGTTGATAAAAATAACCTCACTTTTTTTGTTGCATGTTGGGACGAAAAGCGTATTATAGCGTTGTCTTCGAGTGAGGCCGCAAGGCCGGAATGGAGGACGGTTCCCCAACTAGCGGGGAGTGGTCGCTACCGTGCCAAGGTTTTACCCCTTGTCCCGGCTTGCCTTAAGACCACGGCGTAAGGGTTTGTCACCCTTAGGGCGTTTAGCCCTAGCCGCTAGCCATAGGTTGCTCGGCTGTACCTAGCCTTCATTCAGGCGAGGGTATGGCTTAGACATAGGCACCGCTTGCCAAGTAGCCGGAAAGGGCATAGGCCGCATGATTGCGCCTTATGCTGGATAAGGAGGGACGGGACAGCGTTAGACTAGCCAATTGTGACCAGTGAGAAAGGCGCTTAGCGTCCTATCACATTTGCTCTTGTTCCATGACTGCCATCCCTTGGGAATGGTAGCTAAGCATGGTCCCGGCTGGACGCGTCCGAAGCACAACGCTAGCGGCCCCCTGAGTAACAACCTCGCCTTGCCTGCCCTTTTGAGGGGGGTGAGATGCTGAAACCTAAGTCCTAATGGCAGCGGTAAGCATCTCCATGGGTTGTTTCTCGTATGAATTGGTTACGTGAAAACCATAGGTTGCACGCCTTGTGGTTTTCATTGAGCCAATTCAAATGGGAGTTACTCTAATGGCAAAACCGAAGCGCAATCAACAGAAGACTGTTGCGAAGGCTGCACAAGCTGCGCAGGATCAGCGCAAAGCGAAAGCTATCGCTGAGCAGAAAGCAGCGCCTGCCAAGGTCATTCAGATGACCGCTAAGGCTACCGGCGAGAGCTTGGCTAAGCTCGCTTCTGAAGTCTCGGAAGGTCTGGTTACACCGTCTGTTACCGCGAAGGGTATGGACATTGACTTGACTGTCAAAGGCGCAATGCAGATTGCGGCCGCTCCGGATGGGACTAAGCGAGCTGATCGCCGCTTTGTTGTCGATGCTGCTACTACTGAGACGATTACCCGTCTCTATGAGAGCAACAGTATCGGCGCTGAAATCGCCAAGCTTAAGCGCGAGAGCCTTGAGCTTCAATGGAAGCTTGCTTCTTTCTGTGTCGCCATCGCTGGCCGTCTTCAGCGTGACAAGGAAGAAGCTATGCCTATCTTGCATGAGTTCATGAATGCTATTTCCGGACTCGGCAAGGGGCATACCATGATCAGGACTAATGCTTTCCGGACTTGGTTCGAGAAGTATTCGCCTGTGTCGTGGCAAAAGCCGCAGTCTGGCGGAGAAGCTACGTTCATGTTCGATGCGAAGAAGCATCGCACGCAATCGTCTGAGTTCGGCCAGAATGTCGGGAAGTACTTCGAGCGTCGGGCATCCCATACCTATTGGATGGTTGCTCCGGAACGTGACTTCAAGTCGTTCGACTTCGACAAGAATTTCAATACCCTCATTCAACAGGCAACTAAGATTGCCGCTATGTCCGAGGAAGATTTGGAGAAGGAATACGGGCCGAAGGAAAAGAGGCAAGTCAAGCTCGGCAAGTTCGAGAATATCATGACTATTCTCAAGGCCCTTCGTTCGGATGATCAGAAGCTTAACGCTGATCCTATCGACGTTACAGCTTCCAAGGTCGAAGACGACAAGACTAGCGTTGAGACTGTAAAAGCAGCCTAACGCCCTATCATCTTTCCCCTGCCTATAGGCTGCCCCTAAAAAGGCAGCCTTTTTTATTAGATGATTGCAATGGTGCAGTTATCAAACGTGCTCAGCGTTTACCCTCTTAAGGCAGCCTTAACCGGCTGCTTTTTTTTTTGTTTATTTCATGGGAGAGAGAAATGCAATCTAAAGTGTTCGCATCTAGCATTCAACATGTTGGCGATAGTGATGGTAACATAATCGCTTATGTTCCATCTATTTCTGTGTTTGATCACAGAACTACGGCGATGAAACATTATGTTACTCGCAACTTAGGCTTATTTGTTTGGCCTATGTCCCCAATGTATTTGGGTGAGAACGTTTCTAGGTGCGCTGATGAGAATGCAGCTAAGGCTGCAGCTTATCACGTTGCTTTAGGTCATGCTGATATGATGAATAGCATGACTACTCATTGCCTGGATGTAGGCAATTATGTGAGTGCTGATGATTGGGGCGCTATCTAGAGTAGCGTCCTATCATAAAGTGTGAATGGGCGAGGGCAACATGTTTAACAGCTACAATACCCCGTTTTTCCTGATACTAGCAGTAGTTGCTATTGTTAATATCAGTATCACCATCAAGTTGTTGCTCGCCTTTAGTGCGCTTGTGCTCTACTTCTACCTCTTTACATTGGTAGTATGTGGGCCGATAGCTGTGCTGTGCGGAGGCTGGCAGCGGAGAAGGCTTGAGCGAGCCTATTACAAAAGGTTGATGGCTCAATACGGGTAGTGCTTCTATGGTTTTTTCACATTTCCTCCCATGGGAGCGTGCAGAGGGGCGGATAGTCAGCGATGGCTATTCGCCTTTTCTATTTATAATTTAGTTTATTCTAGCAAAGGAAATGGGATGAACAATGTGAAAATTGATCGTGTTGTATACGATCACATAGTCGGTAACAGATTGGTTACTGGCTATATAGACAAGGCAGGCCGCTTTACGGCTACTGTCACGAATGAAGAAGGCAAAGTTATTAAGCGTAGTAACGCTGCCTTAGACGCTACGCTATGGGCTGAGCGATCATCTGGATTGATCATGCCTAAGCCAGTTCTGGTTAAGACTGGTCTGGTTATTCCTCTTGTGCGTAAGTTTTTCAAGGTGTGATATGGCCCAGATTAGTCCGAGTATGAAGCAGGCTGTAGCGAGTCATAGCCGTCTTATCCCGTATGTAGTTACGGGATATAGCCTTGCAGAATTGCGAGAGATGCGAAAGAAGAATGGTCTTTCTTCTCCTAATCGTAGGAAGATAGACCTTGCTAATCTGCAGAAAAAGCGTGGCGGTCGCAAGGGCAAGTCTCTTGTACCTTCTGTCCAACCTAAGAAGAAAGATAGCTCTAGCAAAGCTACAGGATGGTTCTTCTAATGAGAACCATTACTTTTTGGTATTCAGTTGTTGTGCTTGTTATATATAGCGTGCTAACTGTAGCATCTATTTCAGCACTAGGCTGGCAAGCTTTATCTTGGTTATTTGTGTTTAGTTTCTTTACAGCTGTAGCTGTAGGGTTGCTCTTTGTTCTTGTATGCAAAGAGTCTAAAGAAACTAAGGGCAAATGTCCTATGTGTGAGTAACAAGAATGAAACTAGTTACTTCCAACATTCAGCAATATCGCGCTCGCATATATAGGTATGCACGAGGCGAACAAACTTCTTTGAAGCCTATTACTTTATGGGCTCCAAATCTTATTGAATTAAAGAAAATGTTAGAAGAACATAAGTATTCTAAAAAAGATTACTATGTGAAAGTAGTAATCTCTAAGCATATAGCTATAATAGAATTAGTGGAAGAAATTTCAACCTTCCCTCAAGGACTCGATCCCGAGTCTACAACCCCCCTGTGATATCCAAAGGAAATGTGATGTCAGAGGATTTAAAAGCTCTCGTAAGAGAGAAACTTTATGTTGCGATGGAGAACTATCGCAATAGAACTCATCTTACGGCACAAGAGGCCGTAGGATTATCAGACTGGTTTCATTGGGCTTCATACCAAGCTGAAACTTTGGAAGAAGGTATTGTTCTTGAGTTCATAGCTCAGGAATTCCAAGTGATGCGTCCTCTTACTCCTACGCTAAGAGAGACTGCTATTGCATATCTTGAAATAGCGTTAGGATACGATAATGATCAAGACTTATTCGAAAGAAATCTGTTGCTATCCAGTTCGTTTTCCAAACACTAAAGATCTCCGATCTTTTGTCTGTCACTTAAAAAGTGTCGGTACTAACGAATGGATAGTGTTAGTGTTATTGGGAATCTGCGTAGCACAACAGTTAGCTCTTCTTGAGGATGATGTATCATGCGAGTTAAGTCAGGATTCAATAAGCTTGGAAAAACTAAGCGAAGCAAGGCTGTCAAAGAAGTCTTCCGAGTATTCAGACGAGATCGGTATGTTCTCGTTTCTAATGGGGAAGAATGGCAGAGAGAATCTCCTCCTACAAGAATTAAAATGGGGAGATACTCCAACTTTCCCTGTCACAGAGCTGCCGCTATGGCAATCCTTAAGGATGTCAATCGGGATGGAAATTATTTCCCCTTTGATGAATACATCATCACCAAGCAAACCTTAGCGGAAGCTTGGGACTACGCCGACCAGACATGGCGAGGTGCGTATGCTGAAGTCACTTATATGGTGGCTCGGCGTATCGCTAACGGAGGCGCTAAAGATGGGAAAGATCCCTTCTACGTCTCTAAGGTGAACAAGGTTACAGTTCTTGATCGTTCGACGGTCAAAGAGAAACAGACTAAGACTGTGCCCATCGCTAAAGGGTCCAAGCGAAGAGTGGCTGCTTAGTCTGGGGACGGTGTGGCCAGACAAGGGTTAGGCCACACCGTCCTATCATGCTTATGCCGGGGCTTCCATGATTCAATTTGAAGAGCGGATTTAAAATCCGTAAACTTCGCGAATTAGGAGTCGGGCTGGCTGCCCGAACAAGGTCAAACCTTGGCCCTGGTACCAACTTATGGGAGCTTTAGATGGTGAAGCTTGCTGTTAACAATATACAATTCGGTGGTATTGCTATTGGTTATCCCGCTTATGAGCGTGATCGTATAATGGCTGAGAAAGCCTTGCGTATGATCTCTCTTGAGTTGGGTGTGCAACCTTATAAGGTTCCCAATAGTTTTGCCCTAGAATACCGCACTGCTAAGCCTCTTACCAAGAAGGACCATGAGTACTTCAGGAGGGCTAAATGATTTAATGCGGTCATGGTGGAATAGGTAGACACGAGGGACTTAAAATCCCTTGCTTAATGCGTGTGGGTTCGAGTCCCACTGTCCGCACCAACTCAGGAGAATGACAAATGTCTGCTGGTGATAAACCACCTAGCGATGGAGCAGCATTAGCTTTACTACTGATTATTGTAGCAGCTATTGTTGTCATCGCTTTACTTGGTTAGGAGTGAGTATGACTGCAGCACAAGCTATTCGTGGCCGTAGGAAGGCCAAACTTGATCCTCGCTATGCCTATAAGGGCAAGAAGGATGCTAGCGCTTCCCAGCGTAAGCAGGCGCTTAAGATCGCAGAAGAGAAAGCAAGGCAAGCTCGTAAGGGCTCTAAAAAGTAACAGGAGTGAAGGCTATGAAGTTTATAGTTTGGATCTTAACTGAGATAAGCTTTAGGCTTCTAGCCTTTACTTTTGGCCTGCTTATAGCATTTGCTTTGTTGATTCATCCTAATCTTGTAATCAAGAGTGCGGAAGATTTCTTCTATAACCGTGCTAGAACTGGAGAATAATTATGGGACTTGATGCAGGTCTTTGGATTATTATTGGTGTTAGTATCTCAATCTTTGGGCTAGGTCTAGCCTATGCTTGTTGGAGGGCACCAGATGGTATTCCGGATATCGAAGAAGAAGAGGATGTCCTGTAAGTTTATGGGAGGGCCTGTTATTTGTATTTAACAGGTACAAAAAGAGGTAGTCACGACCCCTCGTGACTAGGCTGAATAACGGCAGCCCCCTCCCACCTCATTCTGAGCTGACTATCTCGAAGATCAGCGAAGGATACTGCCGTGAATGGTAGTAACATGCTACAATTTCATTTGTGTGAATGGTTGTAGTATCAGCTTCTTGAGAAGCATCTAGTAGTTATGGGAGTCTGTCGAAAGACCCTGCGTTATCTCCTCCCGGCAGGCCAGTACCCTCTGGAGACTCCCACCCCAATCAACCGTGAGGTTATGAACATGAAGACGTTCTTTCGTAAGCTGTGGAATAACGCTGTTGACCTTATTCCTCGTCGCATCCGGACTGCGCCTGCTGACGCCGTCGCTAAGTCCGATCCGGACAAGCGCGACGACAACGACGGAATCGACATCGCTACCCGGGATCGTGCTCACGCCACCATCAGCAAGCCCATCGGTGCCGCCGGCGTCGCCGGACGATCCTCGTTATTGGAGCGGTCGACGCCTGCCGCCGAGAAGCCCCAGCCTTACGTCCACGCCATGCCTCCGGCAAGCGGCGTCGGCAGTCGTCCGGCAGCGTAACTGCGGGTTCGACATTTGAATAAGGATTAAAGCCTATGATGTTTAGAATCAGAGATCCTACTAAGTAGGATGTTAATCTGTATTGTGAGAACTACCTAGCCTAGCAGAAGGCTAGATGTGTGATTAAGCGGAGGGTAAGATGAACGACGGCAAAGTGAATACCGTGCAGGTTGCAACCCCGGATTGGAGCTGGGACGCAATCATCAACAATATCGACGCTGCTACGGCAGCATATGTCGGTGCCGCCATCATCGTGATTTTCGGCCTATCGGTCCTTTGGAAAATCACCAAGGGGTATGCGGCTCGCCGCAACGCCGAATAGGTCGGGAAGGCCAGTCCTCCTAGGGTATCCACATGGCTTTGCCCTCAGATGTGGAATGCCATCCGCACTAGGGGGACTGGCTCTTTGAGAATTAGAAATGTTAAAATTTCTCAAGGAGAGGTTCTTGTTAACCCATCAAACGCTTAGGTGTCCAAAATGTCGAAGCGACGGAATTCTGAGAAGACTGATCGGAAGTCTTTTTCAGAGCTACTGGTGTCTAAACTGCGGACACAGTTTCAAGAAGGATCAAAACCAGGATATTTCGGAAAAGGAGAAAACAACTTAAACAAAGCGATAGCATACATAGGAGGTATTATCCTTGGTGTCATATTATGGATCACTATATGGATAGCTATCTCATCAAATCCATTTTTATTTAGTCAATAGCTGGAGTTGCCTCCAGCGTTAGTCGGTAAAGGAGTAGGTCACATGTTGTTAAAGACAGTAAGTGAGCTGAAAGAAGGCGATAGTTTCTGGGCTAATTGCTCTCGTGAAACTGTAAACTATAATACCTGGGCTAAGATTGTTAGGATCGAAGACATTCGAACTTACAATTCCACTAATCCAGGTAAGCAGCAGGTAATTCGTAAGATCTATTACAAGCCTGCTAAAGGTCCGTTAGCTGGGAACGAACTCGATTGTCTTGTCGAGGACTTCAAGAAAGTCACAATCCCACCCAAGCCCAGCAAATTCCGTCAGATAATGAACATACTTTTTACTTAAAGGCAGGTTCATAGTTGAGCGAGTTCGAATTTCCAAAGAGTGAGTATAAGTTTAAGATGAAAAAAACTCTTAATATGGATCTCTTTAAGAAATCCAACCATTCTTATGTTACAGTTATATTAGAATGTGTTAACAAAGATGGCAGTACAGAATTTTATGAGTTTGCTGAAAGGCAATGCTTCGGATTTATGCGAGGTATCGCTAATCTATTTACTCATACTAAACCAGTAGCACTCTATACTGGTATTAGGCGAAGTAACGATAAGTACACATTCATGAACGATTGGCATGAATGGATATTCGATCCTAAGGTATCGCCATGGCGCATGATCATACCTAAGGACGGATTAGAGTATACCTTACAGAATAAGGCGACAGATAAGCCTTATCTTAAGATACCTCTTGATTCTAAGACGCCAGCTCAAGTGCTGGTTTCTTTTTTGATTGCCTCTAGATTAGGTACTGATCAACCTACAGCAGCCAAACTCTGGGTTGATCTGCAGGAGAAAGGTTGGGATCCTTATTTAGCTCTCTATGCTTCTATCTATTTAGGTAGAGATGAGAAGAATCAGATCGTAGATCACTTCTACTCAGGCTATTGGGCTTTCAGTACTAAAGTATTGAATAAGCTTGATTGGATTAAGAAAGGAACTCCTAATTACGATAAGAGTAATACTTTTCCGAAAGCTTATGGTACTCTTCAAAACATATGGTATGAAGGCAACCCTAACTATAATCGGGATGGTTTTTATTATATTGTAGCTCAAGCTAAGAAATACGAAGGAGCTTTTCCTAAGTACTTTGCTACCTTGAATGGTACTGATTACCTTCCTATGACTAAGATGCCTTCATTTGATGAGTTATTAAAAGCTAAAGATTTACTTATTGAGAAAGTAGCAGCATAATGGAAAATAAGATCTTTCTTTTCTCCACCAAGTACCCTCTTTTGGAGAAACTATTTACAATGAACGGGGCTATAATTACTCATAACCCCTTTGATGAATTTGAAATAGCAGTCTTTACACCAGGGCCGGATGTTTCTCCTTTCTTGTATGGAGAAAAGAGGATCAAGAAGTCTCTTACAGACTTTCCTAGGGATATGCGAGAGAATAATTTATATCGAGCATTACCTATGAGGTGTCCTAAGATTGGTATTGGTAGAGGTGCTCAGTTCCTAAATGTCATGAATGGTGGTACGTTACACCAGCATGTTACTGGGCACACATCTCCACATGCAGTCATAGATGTGATGACTGGGAATGAGATGCAAGTCACATCCTATCATCATCAGGAGATGATTGTTCCTGAGTTAGGTGACATCTTATGCTGTGCTAATGCAGCAGATAAGAAAGAAGGGCCACTAGGTGTGCAGGGTATAGATATAGCTAGTAATGCTAAATCTAAGATGTACGCTGACACTGAAGTAGCTTACTTTGAGCCTACCAAGAGTCTGTTATTTCAGCCTCGTCCAGAGATGGATGTTGAGACTACTCCTGGTAAGAATACCAAGAATTTGTTCTTCCAATATTATGAGGAATGGATATTACCTGAATCTAAGGGTATGTTTAGGATTAAATCGTAAATGTGTGGATTATTTGGTTCTATTTCATCTTTCCTCAGTCCTGGGGAAGTAGATGATGTTTTAACTTTAGGTTACCTCTCTAGATTTAGAGGTAAGGATGCAACAGGTATAGCTGTAGTTAATCGAAGAAAAGACAAATCAACTAAGTTTGATGGTTATCTTCGTAAGAGTACTGTTCCTGCTGGTACATTCATTGATGATCCTGAAACTATTAAGTTTCTCAAAAGTATAGAGAAGCCTACAGTTCTTCTTGGTCATACCAGAGCAGCAACAGGTGGCTCATTAACTAAGCTTAATGCCCAACCATTCATCCATGGTCACATTATCGGAGCACATAACGGTGTCATGGATGCTTTCCGAGGTAAAGACGACAAAGAAGATTGGAGTGATTCCAATCGATTCTATGAGCATCTTTCCAAGGAAGGTTTTGAGTCTGCAATTAAGAAAGCACAAAGCAATCATAATTGTGCTTATGCTCTAACTTGGATTGATCTTAAGACGAAGACATTACATTTTGTCCGTAACAAAGAACGTCCATTATGGCGAATGATGAATAAGAATGGATTAACCCTTCTCTGGGCTTCAGATCCTTCTTTCTTAGATTTTGCTAATAGAAGGTCTACTCAATCATTCGATCAAACTGTATCATTTGCTGTTGACACAGAATATCGTTTTGATCTTGTCACTCGAAAGATGTCCTTACACGACGTCCCAAAATTCGAGCGGAAGTACCCGGTAGGTTTTGGTACTTCTAAGTATGAGAGTGGACACTTGGGCTATCCTGATCGGAATTGGGATTGGGAATCGACTCCTCCTTGGGAGAAAAACCTTGACGCCCGTATGGATATGCTTAAGCGAAAGAAGGCAGAGAAGGAGGCTGCTAAAGCTGTTAGGGCGGGTAACTTTCGTGGAAGGAATCAAAAGCTTCCTACGGATCATAACATAATCATTCTTGATATTCCTAAGAGACATGAAATCAAGGATGACAACACTAAGAAGTACACTTACTTCGGAAGAGATGAAAAAGCTTTCACTCTAGTTGAAATTAAACCTCATCTAGATACTGGTTGCTACTTCTGCAGTAATGTATCTCTCCCTCAAGATACAGTCTATTGGCGAGATGCACAGAATTACCTGTGTGAAGATTGCCATCGTCAAGCTGTAATGAGGGTTATTGAAGACGGTCCTACTCCTTATAATGCATTGTTTCATAAAAGTCGTATTAGAGCTTCAGCGAAGTGAGGTGTAAGTGAAAGTAACTATTGGTGCCGATCCTGAATTTTTCTTATTTGATAAAAAGTCAGAGATGCATGTTTCAGCACACGATTTTGTGCCTGGAACAAAAGAAAAGCCTCACCAGCTCAAGGATGGGGCTGTACAGTTAGATGGTACAGCAGTAGAATTTAATGTTAATCCTGCTTCTACTGCAGAAGAATTTAGGTATAACATAAATTCTGTGCTCGGAGAGATCAGAGCTATGATTCCTAAGCGAATCAGCTTTGATTTCTCTCCTGCTGTAACCTTTAAGCCTGAGTACTTCGATAAAGAG
>JACCDR010307887.1_pt1 | contig 13478 bp, 20 predicted proteins | sample 7446431 | NCBI WGS metagenome assembly JACCDR01 (sample SAMN15323443, study PRJNA562643) | freshwater metagenome | isolation source: river surface water | place: USA:Blue River Watershed | collected 2017-08-17
ATGACGTTAGAACCACCAGCCGGAGTATCTGATGTAACAGTACCAATTACACCAGTACCAGCCTGCATCATCTGTGCATCTAACTGACGACGCAATTCATCCATTGCGGTAGCAACCAAACGGCGCACACCATTAACAATAGATTTACGGTCATCATCAGTAGACCACTGAGTTAGCTTGGTGTATTCAATGGCTTCAGCAACGAATACTGAATTAAGAGTCGCCTTATCAAAGGTCGGCCCTCCGCCACGTCCTAAATCACCACCATCAGGATTGAAGTAACCAAACGAACCACCAGGACGAATCTCTAGTGGTACGCGCATTTGGCGATTGCTGATCTTTTCTACGTCACGCTTCTTAATATTGGCGTAGAACTTATCATCACGCTCAAACAGAACGCGAATCTTAGGTACAACCTTCTCTAATTCGAGGGCTGTAACCTGTTGTTCAACTACTGCCATGTTTGCTCCCTAATCAGAATTCAAGAAGTCTAAAGTGCTTGTTCCTCTTGGAATTGATTTAGCCTGTTCACTTAGGGATTTGCTCTTTGAGGAGGGAGCAGAACCTCTAGTTTTCCCTACAGGTAACGGGCCTTTCCTATCTCTGTTATCTTCTTCAGAACGGTTAGATGATGATTTTAAAGCTTCATTTCTAACACTCTTGATAATCATTGGCAACACAGTCTTAGCCTTGGACAAGTAGGCATTTTTAATTCTGTCCATAGACTGTGCGTCGAAGTTATTATCTAATGCTCTTTCCCATAGCCTGTCATAAACATCCATGAATCTACGATCTTTCTGAAGTGTGGATTCTAAAAGCTCTCCAACTTCTCTCGTAGCATTCTTCTTAACATAGCCTGACATTGAATCACGAGGATCAATATACTTGTCAATAGTCTTGTTGATGGTCTTATCTAAATCACCAACAACAGAATCTTTAGCAGAGTTGAACTGATTCTCAATTAAAGCTCTTTCACGTTCATTAATCTCTGCTTCTTTAGGATTTTCCTCTTTAGGACCATCCTTTGACAATCTGCTAGGATGAGTAAACTGTTTTGTACCGAATACATACTGATTAACAACCTTAGCAGCGTCAATTAGTTCTTGTGATTCGGCTTCTCTACCGTCAGTAACCATGTTAACGATAGTATGCTTGACGATATTACCAATAACGTGATAATAAGCCGCTTCATCAGTCTTATATAAGTTAGGAAGATAATTATCTACAACTTTAACAAATGCATCTTTATCGTTATCTCGAATGGCCTTGAGAATATTCTCAGTAGAACCACTCATCAAATCAGTTTCAAATTCATCTAGAATCTCGCCACGCTCTTTGGCGTTTCTAGCATCTTCAATAGTTGAGAATACTTCTGAATAGCCCTTTTCTCTATATAAAGCTCTCTCTAAGCCAGGAAAATCTTTAAAGACGTTAGGATATTTTGCTAGAACTTCCTTACGACGAACTGTAGGAGCTAAATCTAATGCTTCCTCATCAACTTCTTTTTCATCTTCTTCTAATTCTTTCTCCAGTTCGTCTTCTAGCGATTTTTCTTCTTCGTCTTTATGCTCCTCTCCTTCTTCAGCATCTTTATCTTTTCCGCTATCAGAAACCTTTCCAGATTTCTTAGAATCCTTTTCCAGTTCAATAATCTCTGATTCCTTGTCATCACTTTCCTCTGAAGCCATGAACTCAATAGCTTCATCGGTTGATAAAGCCTTATCATCAATATGTTCAGCTACTGAACTAGGATTCTGCTGCGACATTTTCATTCTCCGCTAAGGGTGTATTTGAACCCTTCGATTTGCCCTGCTGTTCTTCGGCAGCGGCTTGTTGTTCCATCATACCCTGCTTGATAATCATCATATGCTGCTTATAATGTAACAATACATTCTTATAACCAGTTGGATTTTCGACCTTTAGCAGACGACCAGCACTTGAAACTAGATATGTTCTGCAAATCTCAGCTTCAACGTCATGGTTATCTAAGTCAGGATCTACCTCGATTGAAGGTAATTCCTGCATTTCAGGTTCTTGACCATTAATTGCAGCCTCCATTACTTGCATTTCATTAGGAGGCTCAAAGATAGGTTCAGTATTTATGAGAACCTGAATTTCTTCATACTGCTTTTGCCTATCTGCTTCACCTGGAATAATAAAATCATCAAGTCCAATAGCTTCAGCCAGATTCTTGATGTTTTCAGGTGACTGTAAAGCCATTTGAAGCTGTGGATTTTGAATTTCCATCAACTTCAAGTATGTATCTTTACGCTGTGACCAGGTAATTGGTAGATTTTCGTTAGCTTCTAATTCAATTCGACCAATTTTACCTTCGAGTTCAGCTTTACGAACGAAAACGTTGATGAAATTACCTAATTCATCTCGCTCAACGTGTCGTTCTTCGCCTTGTCTCCTAACTTCATTGATATAAATTGGAATAACCTTAGAGAAAATATTCTTCCACCAAACCGTAAGCATCTTCCAAGTATTCTGTAGCCGCTGTAATGCTTGCGCTCTAGACATACTATATTCAGATGCAGTCCTAGAACCTTCCAATTGTCCGCCGAACAAGCTGGGTTGCGCTCCAGATACAGTTTGACCCAGACCTTGAATAGCTTGAAAAAATGGAAGGACAAACTCACTTAATGTTGCCGTCCTTGTTTCAAAGAATCCGTCTGAAACAGCTTTCCCTGTCTTAGCAGAAGCAGGATAAACAGAACCAGGACTTGCTTCAGATTGTCTATAAGCCTCAAAATTAAGAACCTGTGGGTCAGCAAATGTTTGAGAAATACCATGTTCTAGTGTCTGTAATACTAAAGAGATAATATCTGAAGTAATATCTTGAATAGGAGCCAGAGCAGCCGCTGGGGGTTGCTTATGTAGATAATCAGATAAAGGATCATACAAAATAGTCCAACAATCATCAAGACATTCAGGGCAAGCCTCAGCAAACTGATCGCTAACCATGACAACCTTGACGCCGTTTGGATACTCCTTTTTTAATTCGGCGATATCTGCTGGACTATTGAGTATATTGTAAGACGATGGGCGCAACCATGTATTTCTAACTGTGACGTTGTTTGTTGGATAATCACCTTTATACTGAGGCGAAAGCCTTGCCCACTGTTCATATGGGTCATAAGTTCCACCAGCACTAGGACCAATCTTAGGAGATTTTGTATGAGTATCAGTTAAATGTTCATATCTATCAATTGCATTGGTATAATGTGTTTCATAACTAAACTGTAAATATGGAATATCTCTCTGCATCATAGCATAATTGGGAACCTTAACGTAAAGTCCACCATATGCTTCCATGCAAATACGAGATTTAGGCTTAGTAGTATGACCAACAAGCCTAGTAACAATTAACTTACTCTTTTGAAGATTAGGATCTAATAATTCAGCACACTGTGGACAAACAGGTCCAAGTTGCAATTCATTATCAAGATCAACATCATCTTCGTCAGGCATGAATTTATCTTCTTGCCTGGCTGATAAAACTTCATCAGGAATATTAACTTTGCATACTGGACAAACGTATGCTTCTTCTTCTACATCTTTATATACATCAACTTCATAACTACCATATTCTTCAGATTCTTTAGGATAACTATAGCAAGCTAACATTCCTTCTGTACAATAAATGTAAAGAGCATGTAGCCATAACAAAGGAACATCGTTATGTCTATAAATTAACTGGCTAATCTTATCTCCCGCCTTAGCCGTTTCCATGTCGAGGGGATTATCGGCATCATCTGGGTAACACTTGGTCGGTGGTACTGTAATTGATAACGCTGCGATAACAGATTCCAAGTAAGCTCTGAATACATTGATTGGTTTATCATAATAAGACTGGTCTGTGTCCGATGAGTTGATAACATCATCATCCCATATCCGCCAATCATGGGCTACCTCACTATACCAAATTCTAGTAAAACCTTCCCATAACAGTTTATTACGACGCCATGACCTTAATTGCCACTCGCGGGCAGACCTATCTTCCTCGTCAAAATGATCTACGATTGTCTTTAGATTCTTTTGAATTTTGTCCGAGGGTAACTTGTCTGCCATTTTATTTACTTCTTCTTCCCGAATAACTTTCCTTTAGCTGACCTATCACCCATAGGAGAACCAGATGGTTCAGCCTTAGCCATTCCATTACCTGCTCGCTCCTTCTTTTTCATTGCTTTAGGAGCAAACATCTTCTTCATAAATCCACCGCTAGGTCCGAATGCCATTTAAGCCTCTTTCTGTTTCTTTCCGAATAATTGCTTTGCAGCCTGCTTTGGTTTACCCATAGCAGCAGCTTTACCAGCACCACCGACTTTCTTAACAGCTTTATGAACTCCACCAGCTAACTTCTTCATAAAGCCATGTCCAGGTAATCCAAATGGCATTTATTTAGCCTCCTCTACAAGTCCTACTTCTTGTTCTAATCTCTCAATACTCTGTTGTTTATTTATTTCATTCTGTTTAATTGTTTCAGCAAGAGCCTTAGCTCTCAGCTCTCTCTGTTCTGCAATAATCCTTGCTTCATTCCTATCTTCTTCTTCAAGCATTTGTTGTTTTACTCTCCAAGGCATTGCTCTTGGTTTTAATAACTCAGGTGCAATAATTCTAGGTGCTGGCTCAGCAGCCGGCTTAGCTGTTAATTCCAGAATTCTAGCCAATAATTGTTCTTCTCTGCGATTAGCAGTAGCTAGCTGTGACCTTAGAGTTTCACAAGATAGACAAAGCTTATTTTCTTCTTTCGCTTCATCTCTTTCTTGTTTACAATGTTCACAGTGGGGTTCCAATAGATGATGAATCCATTTCCACATATTCAAAATGTCCTAAATCAATTCTAATTCCGCCTCTAACAACTCCCCATTTTAATCCTAATAACATTCCAATCTTGCCAATAGTCATCCAATCTGGATTGTTCTGGTCCCAATTAAGTTTATCTGGACCAACTGCACTCCAAACTAGATAAGGACATAAATCATATGCTAATGCTCTATTCTCAGGTGGCTGTGGTAGATGCTTTGAACGCATCGTCCAGCTAACACCTTTACGTATATTTTCTTCTTGTTCCTCTGTAGTTCTTAATGTATCAACAATCATTACCTGAACGCCAACTTCAATGCATCTAGCTATGTGCTCGAATGCAATTGGTTGAAGCCGGCTGTCAAGATCACTAAGAGAGCGGCTCATTAAGCAGCTACTCCAATTACTAAGATAAGTTAATTTACCAAACAATGTTTGGTATTTCTGGTATTGTAGTGACGATGACATTATGTAGCACGATATCGTCTAAAGTTCCTACGCTGCTCTGACCAGTAATAAGAAATGTCCACGGAACAGTTTCACTAATAGAAGCCGGAGCAATATCCATGCCAGGAAGAACTCCTTGAATTAAATTCACTCCTCTACGAATAAACTGACCAAATGACCTTCTTGTAATCAAATATTCTAATGTCCAATTTAGATTATTTACTGCAGCATTTAGTGCTATGTAAGAATCAGTTGCATCACCACTAGCTTTGACTCTAAGAGTCTTTGTATTACCATTAGCTCCAGTAGTTCCAAAAGCTATAATCTTTACTGATTTATCAGTAGTAATGAAACTACGAGCATTGATTCCCATACTGAATAAAGTTGTTTCTGCTGTCGTAGCAGGTAAACCAGTTCTAACCGACTGACCACCAATTCTAACTTCATTAGCAGCATACATATCTCTGCCAACTCCCATTGGAGAAGCAGAGACAAGAATCTGCCAAGTATCACCACCAGTAACGGATACCATTCTAGCTCTAATGAATCGGGCAGCACAGGCTGTGATTCTCATAGAGCCGCTAACTAAAGTTGTGGTGTTATCAATAAAAGTAAAATTAACACCATCATTCGATGCCTGAAGTTCAATTGACACAGCACCAGGAGCAGTGCCATATAAGACTTGCCAAGCAACCAATGTAGCTGGTACTGGCATAGCAAATATAGCGCCATTCTGTGCTGCACCTACAGCAGTTCCTGCAGGAATAATGCTAATAGGCGTCGAAAGTAGAATCTGTGCTGGCATTAATGTGGCCTTCTGTGAATCATTCTGACTGGTCTAGAACTAGTACTAGATTCTAGCGTCCTCATATTACGATAGAATGCTGTCCAGTCATTTGATTGAGCTAACTTCTGTAAATGCTCTTGTTGTTTCTGGAACTTCTTAAACTCTGCACCTGCTAAATCGAAATACTGTTCAGCAGCATCAACCATGTATCTGATGCCGTCAATCGGGTCATCACCTTCAAATTCAGCAATGTCTTCAATCTTCTTCTTATCATACGAGCATGCTTTGATAGCCTCAATTAGAATAGGGCAGGTTTTAAATATCTGTAACTTCGGTAAGTTAGTCTCAGGTTCATTACCTTCAAATGTCTTAAGATAAGCTCTGTACTCTTGTTCACTCTTATTGCGAAGTAACCACATTGCACGTTCTTCGCTGTATTCTCTAATATCAATCTGTGCTTTAATAGGCTTAGCCTTCCATCTCATATACTCGTGAACTAACTGCTTACCTGATACTCTTGAGCCGGGAGCTGACACGACTAATTCAACAGGACGCTTAATAGCATCTTCTATTTGCTGTTGGATTGTGTGCTCTTGCCCTCTGTCTTGCCCTGCGCTTTTGCAGAATTTGACAAGTCGAGGATTTTCTGTATCCAAGTAATCTTTAACAATTGGTGCCCATTCCTCAATCTTGGTTCTAATCCAGCTTAGCTCTCGATAAATATACAGTCTCTTATCAGGACTAATAGCACCAAATCCAATCCAGGTCTGGGCTGCATATCCCCAGTCACCAATTACAATACGAGGCCACCAAGCCGGAATATCAAAGTCTTCGATTACGTGTAAAGCATTACTTGGTTCGTCAGGATATAGCCTATCTCTAAACTCATCAAATACTTGACCAGAATATGCATTCCAATCACCATATAACTTAGCTCGCTTCTCTGCTTCTGATAATGCCTCTAATGACCTTTTATATTCTGGGTCAATATGAGGATTATCAGCAAGAGTCGCGTGTATATAGATCCTCTTAACTCCACCTTTGCCAACGATAATTCTGCCATCTTTAGGTGGTGGCGATGGGTCAACAAAACGTTTTCTGACAAAAGTATGCCCAGGCCCACCAGGCATACCAGCCCCACGAATAATAGCGGGGAGATTAGGGTCACTAGTTCTAACACGAGTGAATCCTATGTATAAATAAATAAATTCAGTAAGTGATGTTAACTCGTCAGGAGTAAATAAATTAATCTCCATCGAATCGTATTTGTGTACATCATCTTCATTCTCACACTGTCCAAGGAATATCATGGCACCTGCGTTTGACATTCCAGTTCCACCAAATTGGTCTGGAGCCGGAAACGTCCATGCCATGTCTCCTTTATTTAATGTAGCACCAAATTTAGGATATAACTGCCTTGAACGAGGAATAACCTCATTACGTAATTCAGGAAATGTTCTACGCATGAATACCTGTTTAAATCCAGGATGTTCATGCCAGCCGTGAGCAAGTCCATATATAAGTAATACGTCTGTCTTTGCTGAACCTGCACCACCACCATACATTCCTTCCTTAATAGAGAGTGGTAGTGCTAAGAATCTTTCTTGCTTGTGAGTGGGCCTCCACTCATTACTTGTAAACGCCATCAGGTTTTATTTCTTAAATTATATCTTTCAATCAGAGCTTCTATATCTGACTTTCTAATAGTATTTCTTTCTTGGTTCTCTATAAGTGCAATTAACTTTGTGTTAGAAGCTGTATTCTCTTTTACAACTCCCATTAATTGCTCAGCCGTTGTTCTCCACAATTCTGTGTATTGTTTAACGTCCTTACGATAGAACGTAAACATGAATGCTGCTAAAATTCCGCCAACTCCCAAAGTAACTAGCCACTTTGTGAATTCAGCATCCACTGGAGACAACTATTCTAAACCTCGGATTCTTCTCTCTTGAGCAAAGGTATCTAATGCTTTACGCCTAGGTGACATAGGTGGAAGCTGAATATCTTTAGCACCTGTATATGGGTCTGGAAGATTCAATCCTAGCCGTCTTGACCTATCCTTTTCTGATTGAAATGCTTCCAGTTCTCTAGGACGTTCAGCGTATGATTCCTCCATTCCTAATGCAGACCTACCAACAGCTAATAACTTTTGTAATGGACTCATTCCCCTGAATTGTCTTACATGGGTCATCTCATGTGTGAGGATATTATCTGCCTCATCTTGAGATAGATTACCCATTCTTTCAGGATAATACGTTATGTTACCAGTCCAAGGATTAGCTGTTGCCCTTTGACCTTTAGGAGAAAAGAATCTAGCAATAGGTCCAGCTTCGCTAATATCTACATTAACGTCTGGATTCTCCTCTTTGATTCTTTTCTTGCTTTTCTCGTAATCAGGCATTTCTTTTCTTAGCGAAGATTCGTTTCTTCTGAGCCGGTGTCTTGCTAATGAACTCCTGAGCTACTTCAGGTGATGGTCCTTTACCTGAACGCGGCTTCATTCCATGCGCTACACCTTGCATGAAACGATATTGCTTTGCCGACTTAACTGGCATGTTACTGATTGATTACAATCGTATGGTTTCCACCGCTGATTGAATCAGTGATAGTAGCAGTCGCGCTAATATCAAATTCCTTGATAAGACCATTGCTAACAACTTGAGCAACGTCTCTTTCTAAATCAAGATTAAACTGAGTAACGTTAGTTAATACTTGTGCAGTAACAGTCTGAGCCGGACCAGTCTTTCCTGTAACAGTAACTTGGCTAGGCATTTACGGATTCTCCTGTGGGATTGGTGTTAAGACTACGTTAGAAATTCCTAAAACTCTGCCAACATAATTTGGATATTTAATTGTGAACTTACCAGAACCAGAACCTTCGTTAAGTTTAGTAATAATCTCATCTAATTTAGCTGTATGTACATTTAATACATTTTGCTGCTGCTCAAGAATTCCTATAATAATACCTTGAGTAGCAATAATTTCATCTAGCTTTGCAATAATTTCAGAATCATCTGGGGGTTCAGGTTCAGTTCCTCCACCACCATTTCCCATATGGTCAACTGGGATACATGGCATGAAAGAGGCTTCAGATGGTGGAAGATTAGGATATGTGGGAGGTGAGCCGGCACTGACTAGAATAACACCAGAAGATGATTGAATGTCCCAGACTGAAACTGAATTGTCTGGTTCTAAATATGCAATGGAATCAGCAGAGCGAAAACTATCATCTGTACCAGTGCGCTTCTTATTTCCCCATCTATTACCCAAGTCAAAACACATCTGCTCACCAACGAGTTGAATATCTCGCTTACGAGCCGGTTCGTCTTGCGGGCTAGCCTTGTATAAAGCTCGAATAGCTTCAATACCTTCTTGGGGAAATAGCATAGCCATTCTTATCTCCTATTGTTCACACACAAATGTTAGTTGGTACGTATTACCACGTATGCGTATGGGTGGTGGTAAGTATGTCCACCTATTATTTTCCATCTGGCTAATCACGTTATTTATATTCTGCCTATTAGTAGTTCTATTAACTACAGCCCCTACGGGATAATACGTACCGCCGTAGGGGCAAGAGAAGGGGAAGTTAATAAATATGGTGTAGACTGGGGGCTTTCAGGCAAATCTGATCTAAAATATGATAGGGTGATATTATGAGCACCTACCATATTCAAAGCATCAACATTAGATTGTGTTAATTGAGAAGTGCAGGCAATAGGAGTTCCTGAGCACTGAACATTAGTCAATGCAGTAACTACTGTGGGGCTTTTTGAATCTCTTAATCTAACTTCAAATGTAGGTAGGTCTGCTGCTGTGAGATTTATAGGTGCAGCCCATGCGAATTTCATTGCAGTAGTAACTGGGCCAACAGTTACATTCTGTGCATATACAGGTGCTGATAATAATAAGAATAAAGAGGTCCAGACAACCTTCTTCATTAGATTTCAACTCCTTGTACGTCGATAGCCTCAAATTCACGTTCTGTTAAAATGCGTGGAGCATAGATAATAATCTGCCCAACACGCCTATCACTATCAGCCTTCTCTTGCATACCACTTACCACCTTACCCATTTCAGATGCGATACGCGCAAGAGATTCAGGCTTCTGCACTTCAGGCAATCTAGTCTTTAATTCATTCATTGCTTCTGACATGATTCCCATTGCTTTTGACTTAACAGAGCCAAAACCAATCTTCTCATCAATGTCAGGAATGATATCGGATGACTTAGGAGGTAAAGCCGGATGCGTAGGTGTCTTATTACTGTGAGGGTTAGTAATAGACTTAAGCCTATTGAGTAAATTCAATGGTGATTCCATTCTTTCGATTACTTCCTCATCTGGCAGAATCATTACTTATTTCCTTTTAATACACACATCCCCTAACCCGTGGATTCTAGCATGGCCTGTCGCGGTTGTCAAGAGTAAAGGTGTGCGAAAATGTGAGTAATTCGTGGCTTTGGTGTTGAAAATTTCATTGTTTGAATACTTCACAAATTAGTTGTTTCCAGGAGTTTGATTGTATTATACAAGTACTGTACGTGTATGTTACTTAATATGGAACCAACCTTTAGATTGGTAATATAAACCGAGGATATAATCGGGGACACTGGCTGGATATCCGGCATTTACGGGAACTAATGTAACTAACTGTGCAGGTATGTATACCCCCGTGCCTATATGTATAATAAAATAAAAAAATATGCAATGATATATAATAGAATATAATAATATGTAGTATTGTGTTGTGTTGTATTGTATTGTAACGTGCAACGCAGGATTGCGACATACTACGCACATCTGAGCCAGTATGTGCAAATACAGCAAGCTGGCATAGTTTATGACTAGGTTGATATCCTAAGTGACACTAATTGACACCAATCTGACAATTCGTGGCAAACCATTGATTCTAAAGCACTTAAAAACTAACACTAATTGTCACTTTTCCACTTTTTGTCACCTATCTAGGTTTACAGTATTTCGCTAGCTTGCTCACAGTATTACATGAATGCATACTCGTTAGGTTCTGGTATGCGGTATGCTACTACATTCCTTGTATTTTGTTCGCTGGCGGTCGCGCATGGGGCGTGACCTGCACTCAGAATCGAGGTGATTGGCGCGTATCGTCTGTTACGACTCTATATCGTTGGTAAGCGTATGGGATATTTATATCCCTCTGTAGGACGGTGCCCGTTGCACTTTGCGAGCCTATCAGAATCCGTATAGCGGATTATACGTTAGCCCAGTGGACTGCTGGAGAATGCAGGGTAATCTTTGCCAGTCCATGTATTAAGCGTAGCCTGCCGATTATTCTCGGACTAACAATCTGGGAATTATATCTGAAATGTAATCACTTCCTGTAAGCAGGCTACAAGCAAGCTGCTGGCAAGTATGCGAGTGATACAGATTAGGATAATATCAGAACCTAAAGGCGATATTCTGCAGTGTAGCCTATATGCACCGTTACAGTATGCACGCAATACAAAAGTGCAAAGGACACGGATAATAGAGGGATGCATCCAAGTGCTAGGGCGATAAGGAAACTTTATTAGATTGTGAATCCTGTAGGCTACCTACAGATACAGGATTTACAATGCTTATCTCTAACGTATGGCGCAAAGCACCTAGTAAGAAATACGTTTCGCTTCGTCGAATTAATCGAGAGCGTATGCGTATCAAGTTACAGCGTGCATCGTTCATTCCCGTTCCGCGATTGGTGAAACATGCAGCGTAACATCGTCTGGTCATAATGACTGAATTTAGTCATATGGCAACAGCGTATATCCTGCGCTGGAATAAGAAAGACTGGAATGAGATTATTGGAGTCTTTCTTACACAGGATAACTTAGCTACATTCCTTACTACTCACTTCACAAAACAAGAGTGTATGGAATTGCTAATCACTCCCGAAACTGCCAGCTTGAAAGTGGAGACTGGTAGATACTACGAAAGAAAGAAATACTGACAATCAATTCAGTAGGTAGCGTATAGGGTTCACAATCTAATATTGGATATGGCTTCAATTGTGGGTTAGAGAAACTGACTCCAACATTGTAACGTAAGCCTAGATATTAACTAGTTAACTCTAGTGCAACGTATATCTAGCTGTTACAATCGTAGTTCTGGGCTGTTCGCCATTGCTGAAACGTCAGTAAGCAGACGGCAGTTTGGACTACGTTTTACAATCTTTGCAGTTGACAAACGTATCGGAGTTTGGTATAATCGACCCGTGGGCAATAATGCCCATCTTTCAGGAGTGACAAACAATGGCAGTTGAAGCACAGTCCCCGCGTGAGTTGGAATTGGCACGGAAGCAGCTCGAAGCGGACGCCGAAAACGAGAAGACAACCGGAGTTGGTGTTCGTATTCGTGTTGGTCAAACTCGTGGTAAGAATCCCGTAATCATTACGTGGAAAGCATTCGATGAGAGCAAGCCTGATACTCTGCCAAAGAGTATTGAGGAATTTCTCAAGACCACGAATCTGAATCCTGAAAAGGATGAGCCTGTTATCGTTTCGTATCTGATTGGTGGATACAACGATGCAGCTTATACCGCTGCTTCTGACCCACTTGCTGAATTCGTTGACCCGACGTGGCCTGATGAGGCACAGGCTCAATTCCGATTGGTTGTTCGGAATTACTCTCGTGGCGCTAGCGTGTCACTTGAGGATGCTGTGGCGCTTATCAAGCCCGGATTCAGCAAGCAGTTTGCTAAGTAATTAGCAATCCTAGTCTTGTAGGTTCCTAGTCAAAGAACCTACTCTTTCTAACCTGCAATTGAATCCATATCCAATTAAATACGCTTCGATTAATGTGCTTTATTAGCCCATAGGCTTCAGGATAACAAGCACAGACTAGAATACTATCACGGCAGGACAGCAAACTTAACCGTCCGATAGGTGAATGCTGATAACAAGCTCCTGATTGACCATTGTTAATCTCGCCATATGGCATATAGATTAACTGGGCTAATTAAGCACATTAATCAAATGGAGTAATCATGCAGTATCGCATAACTGACAATGCAGACTGTATCGGAGGATATGGTTTGCTTACTGTCAAAGCCTGTGATGTTGATGCCAATGGTAATGTCGAGAATGTAGACATTATCTATGGCAAAAAGCTACAGTTTTGCATTAACATACAAAACCCTGTAGCATCGGTCGAAGAAATGAGTAAGGTTCTCACATTGCTATGCTCAATGATTATGAGACAACCCTACTCGGAGATTGAATAATGAAACCACATGAGAACAAGTGGTATCTTGATTTGACTCTTGATGAGAGAATCAGAGCAAACAAGATGATTACTGACCTAATCAAGAATGCTTATATGCCTTCTGGATTAGCAATCGAATCAGTCAAGAATGACTTTGCCACTAAGGTTAACAAGGCTAAGTAATATCCTCCCCTAGCAAGTTACACGTATTCAAAT
>JACCDR012510403.1_pt1 | contig 13478 bp, 11 predicted proteins | sample 7446431 | NCBI WGS metagenome assembly JACCDR01 (sample SAMN15323443, study PRJNA562643) | freshwater metagenome | isolation source: river surface water | place: USA:Blue River Watershed | collected 2017-08-17
TACGCCAAACAAGTTGTTTCTAACGCTAAAGTTTTGGCGCAAGTTTTGGTTAAACGCGGTTTAAAAATTACTACTGGTGGAACCGATTGCCACCTGATGGTTGTTGATTTAACGCCACTTGAAACCCTAACTGGTAAAGAAGCAGAAAAAGTTTTAGAACGCGCTGGTTTAACTTGTAACAAAAATGCTATTCCAAATGATCCACGTTCACCTTTCGTAACTTCTGGTTTGCGCTTTGGAACTTCTGCTGGAACTACTCGTGGTTTCAAAGAAAAAGAATTCGAACGCATCGGCAACATGATTTGTGACGTTCTTGAAGGCTTCGTTAAAAACGGCGAAGAAGGTAATGCAACTTTGGAATCTAAAATCAAAGCTGAAGTTAAAGCTTTGTGTGAACAGTTTCCAATTTACTAAGTTTTACTTTTGTCATTCTTAGATTTTTTTCTTTCATCCGAAACATTCTTGTGTCATCCTGAGCATAGCGAAGGATCTCGTGAGAAAAACTTTGAAGTCATACACCTGAGATCCTTCGCTACGCTCAGGATGACATAAGAATGAATGTTCAGGATGACAAACTAAGCAATAGATTATTTTTATATTTGATGTCAATAATTCTGCCAAAACTTCTAATAAAATTCCGCAGTGAAATTCGTATTGTTCATGGTAGCCCGTGGATTTTTTCTAATGAAATTGAAAATTTTTCTGAAGTAAAAAAACTTGAAAAAGGCACTTTAGTTGAAGTTGTAATCAAAAAAGATCAATCATTTGGTGTGGCTTATTTCAACCCTCACAGCTTGATTGCCGCACGTATTTTATCTTACAACTCAGGACAAAAAATTGATGAAAATTTCTTCATCGAAAAAATTTCTAGCGCTTTGAAATTACGTGAAAAATTTTTTACAAAACCATTTTATCGTTTAGTTCATTCTGAAGGTGATTTTCTACCTGGCCTTATAATTGATCGCTTTGGAGATGTTTTTTCTTGCCAAATTTCAACTGCAGGCATGGAAAAACTTACACCAGAAATAGTTGCTGCTTTGGAAAAAATATTTCCTACTGCCAAGGTAATTTTACGCAACGATGTTGATGCTAGAAAATTAGAAGGTTTGGAACTTTACGTAAAAACTCTTCATGACGAAATTGCTGATGAAATTGAAATTGAAGAAAATGGCGTGAAATTCTTAATCGACGTAAAGCAAGGCCAAAAAACTGGTTGGTTTTTCGATCAAAGAAAAAACCGCGATTTCATTGGTTCAATTTCTAAAAACTGCGATGTTTTAGACGCCTTTTGTTACTTGGGTGGATTTGGTTTAAATGCGCTGAATAATGGTGCAAAATCGGTAACTTTTATTGATTCCTCAAAAGAGGCTTGTAACGCCTTGGAATGTAATGAGATGTTTCGCTTTGCTCAACATGACAACTCAAATAAAAAAGTTGAAATCATCAATGATAAGGTTTTTGAAACTTTAGAAAATTTAGAAAAACAACAACGTGTTTTTGATGTTGTTTTACTTGATCCTCCTGCCTTTATCAAATCTAAAAAAGATTTATTTGCTGGCTTAAAAGGCTATGAAAAATTAATTAAGCTTTCAGTTAATTTAGTCAAAAAAGGTGGAATTTTGATGTTAACTTCTTGTTCACATCACGCTTCAATTAATGACCGTGTTGCGGCAGCAAATGATGGATTTCGTAAATCAAATCGCCCTGCACGCTTGATTCGCACATTTGGTGCTGACATTGATCATCCAGTTCATCCAAGCCTAAAAGAAAATGAATATCTAAAATCAATAACCTTTGAGCTTAGCTAATAATGATAACAATTCATAAAGAAGAAGATTTTGTAAAAATGCGCGCCGCAGGAAAGTTGGCTGCCGAAATTTTAGACTTCATCACACCTTATGTTAAAGTTGGAGTGAAAACCGAAGAATTAAACACCCTATGTCACGATAAAATAGTCGCCAACGGCGCCATCCCTGCTCCGCTTAATTATAAAGGCTTTCCAAAATCAATTTGCACCTCGGTAAATCATGTTGTGTGCCACGGCATTCCGGGTGATAAAATGTTGCAAAATGGCGATATCGTAAATATTGACGTAACAGTGATTGTTGATGGTTGGTTTGGCGATTCAAGCCGCATGTATTACGTTGGCGAACCTTCAATCAAAGCCAAAAGATTGTGCCAAGTTACTTATGAATGCATGATGCTTGGAATTGAACAAGTAAAACCCGGTAACACTTTAGGCGATATAGGCAACGCCATTCAAACCTATGCCGAAAAAAATGGTTTTTCAGTGGTTCGTGATTATTGTGGACACGGCATCGGACGCGTTTTTCACACTGAACCAAGCGTGGTGCATTATGGCAAAAAAGGTCAAGGTACAGTTCTTGAAGAAGGCATGTTTTTCACTGTTGAACCAATGATTAATGCCGGAAAATATGAAACTATTCTAAGCAAACATGATGGTTGGACAGTAACCACTCGCGATAAATCACTATCCGCTCAATTTGAACACACTGTTGGGGTTACAAAAGATGGTGTTGAAATTTTTACTGGTTCACCAAAAGGCTTGGATTATCCGCCGTATAAAATCTAAAATCTTTAAGCTTCAGATTTTATTTCTGTGGTGTTTAGCAAACTATATTCACCAACTTATCCGGCACGATAATAATTTTTTTGATCTCTTTTCCTTCGACGAATTTTTTAACATTTTCGTTTTCAAAGGCTAATTTCTCTAATTGTTCTTTTGAAGTTCCTTTAGCAGTTTGAATTACAGCGCGAAGCTTTCCTGCAACTTGCACAGCAATTCCAACTTCATCATCAGTAATTAATTGTGGATCAAAATCAGGAAATTTTTCTTCGCAAACCAAAGTTTTATTACCTAATTTTTCCCACATTTCTTCCGCTAAGTGAGGCATGATTGGTGCGATTAGAAGCACTAAATTACGTAAAGCAAAAGCTATAACTTTCCCATCTTCATCGCTCTTCACTTCAAATTTTTCCAAAGCATTAGAAAATTCGCGAATCTTAGCAATTGAGCGGTTAAAGCCCATTTTTTCATATTCGTCTTTTACTGCAGCGATGGTTTTGTGCGTTAATTTTACAATTGATGATGAGCTAGGAATTACGTTTAAAGAATTACCATTAACTCCTAATTCCTGCCCCCTAACTCCTAATCGCCATAAGCGATTAACATATTTCCAACAGCCATCAATTCCACTTTCTGACCAATCTAAATCACGAGAAGCTGGAGTGTCTGACAACATAAATAAACGCGCAGTGTCTGCACCATAGCTTTCAACAATATGCGATGGTTCAACAACGTTCTTTTTTGATTTACTCATTTTCTCGCTTCTGCCAACAACCACATCTTCAGGACGCATTGCTGCAGCTTGCGCAGGAAAAATCCATTTACCGCTGGCTTTATCTTTATAAGTTTGATGGCACACCATTCCTTGAGTAAGTAGATTTGCAAATGGTTCAGCAATATCTAAGTAACCACATTTTTTTAAAGCTTTAGTGAAAAATCTGGCGTAAAGTAAGTGCAAAACTGCGTGCTCAACACCGCCAATATATTGATCAACGGGCATGAACTTATTAGCCGCGTCACGTTCAAAAGCTTTATTTTCAGGCTGTGAAATATAGCGCAAGAAATACCACGAACTTTCAAAGAAAGTATCAAAAGTGTCAGTTTCACGAATAGCTTTTTGACCTTTATAAGTAGTGTATTTCCAAGTTGGATGCAGGGCTAACGGATTTCCGGCGCCAGTAAATTCAACATCTTTTGGCAATTCAACCGGCAACTGATCTTCTGGAACTGGCACAACCGAACCATCTTCTAAATAAAGCATTGGAATTGGACAACCCCAATAACGCTGACGGCTAACTCCCCAGTCACGAAGACGGAAATTAATTTTTTTCGTCGCTTGATTTTTAGCCGATAAAACTTCGAAAACTTTTTCTTTCGCCGTAGCAGAATCTAAACCATCTAAAAATTGTGAATTAATAATTTTACCATCTTCGGTGTAAGGCAAAGGCGCGCTAGAACTATCAACAACTTGGCGAATTGGTAAATTATATTTTGTGGCGAATTCAAAATCACGTTCATCATGTGCCGGACAAGCAAAAATTGCTCCGGTGCCATAATCCATCAACACGAAATTGGCAATGTAAACTGGCAATTTCCAATTTTCGTCGAGTGGATGAACAACTTCTAAAGCAGTTTTGAAACCTTTCTTTTCTTGTTTTTCGATGGTTTGTTCGTCAACAGCGCTGCGATTACATTCATCGATAAAATTTTTAATTTCAGAATTGGTTTTAGCTAATTCTTGTGCGATGGGGTGATTGGCAGAAATTCCGACAAAAGAAGCACCGAATAAGGTGTCAGCGCGGGTGGTATAAACGGTAATTTTGTCAGAACTTGCGGCAATTTGAAAATCAACCATCAAACCTTCACTTTTACCAATCCATTTTTCTTGCATGGTTAAAACGCGCTCGTCCCAACCTTTTAGGTTTTTTAATTCGGCTAAAAGTTCTTCCGAAAAGTCGGAAACTTTTAAGAACCATTGTTTTAATTTTTTCTTTTCAACCAAAGCTCCTGAGCGCCAACCGCGGCCATCAATTACTTGTTCGTTGGCCAAAACTGTTTGATCAATTGGATCCCAGTTAACGAAAGATTCTTTTTGATAGGCCAAGCCGTGTTTTACAAAATCGAGGAAAATTTTTTGTTCGTGTTTGTAATAATCTGGTAAACAAGTTGCAACTTCGCGACTCCAATCAATTGACAAACCAACTGATTTTAGTTCTGAACGCATGGTTTTGATATTTTCCAACGTCCAATTTTCAGGATGAACTTTATGCTCTAAAGCAGCATTTTCCGCTGGTAAACCAAAAGCGTCAAAGCCCATTGGATGCAACACGTTAAAACCTTGTAACTTCTTGAAACGAGCTATAGCATCACCAATTGCATAGTTGCGCAAATGTCCCATGTGAATTTTTCCTGATGGATAAGGAAACATTTCCAAGACATAGTATTTTTCTTTCGCTGATTTCTCATCAAACTTAAAAGAATTTTTATCATCCCAAATTTTTTGCCATTTTTTTTCAGCAACGCGGTGGTTATAGTTTGAAATATCACTAGCACTCATAAAGATTTTTACTTATTTAATAAACTCTAGCCGGAGTTTTTGTTGAAGATGTAGGCCCAGAATTAGAAGGTGTTGGAGGAACTCCCATCAAAGATTCTAAAGAAGGATTGCTACTGGTTGGTAAAGAAGGATCCATACTTTTTACTGTTGATTGTTTTACCTTACCATTGAGATACATTGTTGAATTGTAGACACAGACTATATCTTCACCACTTCTTAACGTAAATTGTGGAGCAACTCTTTCAACAATTATATAACTACCAGCTGAACGGAAGTTTACTAAAGACTCGAAACCAGCAGAATCAACAGTAAATATAGCTGGAATTTCAGCATTCTTTTTTGTGAATTGGAAATAAGTAAATTCACCATTATCAAACACCTTTACAGGTGCAATTGATCCTTCACCAGTATATTGATAATTGAAATTATAAATTGATAGGTCACGCATATCTGGTTCATCTGAGATTGCCACTTTAGGAAACTCAACTATATTCTTATCCTTCTCATCTGGATACACAAATTTAGCAACAAATATCAAATCTTTATCATTTATGCTTTTAGCTTCTTTCGCAACCAACTCAAAGTGATAAACCCTTTTATTGGTAATAACCGTCATATTAGTTTCTGAGTTATCTTCTCCCACAGGCTTTAAAAACAAACGATTTCCTAAATATTGAAATAACCATAAGGAAGGATCGCCCATCGAAATTGTTGATACAGTTTCATCAGCTTCAAACTCTACGAATCCTTGATAAGTATAGTGTCCAATATAGCGATATACATCATTAGGGTTGTAAATATAGCCACGAAATTTTTTTTCACTACCTAGATATCTTGGCATTTGTGCCGCAAAAACACTGGTTGAGAATGTTAGAATTAGAAAAAAAATTTTTACAAAATTATGTTTCATTTATAACTTTATTAAATTTTATGGTAACTAGTTCTATCCTTCAGAACTATAATGTTACTCGATTATTTTTAACTCCTGATATTTTCAGGAACAACCATAATTATTTAAGAAATAATTTGTTATTTTATTTTATATAGTTCGTAACTTTTTATAGCGAAATCAATCTCTCCTTCATTTTCCGAGTTAACCCCATCAAAGTAGAAATCTATTTTTACCATAAATCTTTCACTTTCAATTTCAGAATTAACTTCGGATATTTTTGTTTTGGTTGTTGCCGTAAAATATACCTGTGCTGATTGCGGAACTTTGCTTATAAGAAAATTTTTAGCTCTAATTGCAATACCTTGATTAGTTTCGTCCTCAAAAATATAATTAAATGAGTCGATCTCTACCGATCTTGTTACGTCCTGACCAAAAAAATTAATTGGACTACTTGGATTGTCCTTACTCATAATTTTTTGGAAAATTCTGTATTCATCAAGACTAGACATATTTTTTACACGATCATATTTACGATTTACTTTATTAAGCTCACCATCGCTAAAATCAAAAGATTCCCTCTCTTTAACATAGTATTCTATCAGATATTTCGCCAAAACTTGATCGACATTTTTATAGTCTACATTGTAACTATTATCTCTCTTTTTTAGTGATATAAGTTTTGGGTAAAATCTTGTTTCATCTATAGCAGTGACTATAATTGGTTTTTCTTCAACCAACGGGAATGAGTTCTGAATCATTTCAATTAAGAAATATAGAACGACAACTGAAATTATAGAGCCAAATATAAGAATTGTGCGATCACAAACTGGTTTTAAATAACGAAAGAAATACCAATTCAAACCATCTTTAAAATAGCTTTTATCCGCCACAGAATCTTTGATAAATTCAAAGTATTCTTTGACCTCTGGGCTATTTTCATTTTTTAGTTCGACAATATTTTTTTCCATTATTTTTGCAAAATATGAGTCATTTCGTTAACTGCTTTTTCCAATAAATTTACATTTGCACTACGAAAAACCAATGATGTTCCACCATCAAAAGGATAGCTTCCCATAGTAACTTCAGGATATTTATTTTGTAAATCGGTTAAATCTTTAGCAATCAAACTTTCAGTTAAATTAATTTGCAATTCTCGTGATTCAATTTTTTTACCACCTATTAACTCCTTTTTCGCTGCAAAAAACATAGCTTGAAAAATTTTAGGCACTCCAGCCATTACAAAAACATTATCAATTCTAAAACCTGGAGCAGAAGAAACGGGGTTATCTAGCAATTTTGCCGATTGCGGAACAAATGCCATTTTGAGACGAGCTTCGTTAACATTTTCTTTACCATAGTATTTATAAAGAATTTCTGTCGCTTCTTGATTTTGTATTAATGTTTCACCAAAAGCCTTCGCCACAGAAAGAGATGTTATATCATCATGAGTTGGACCTATACCACCACTGGTAAAAACATAATCGAACTTCTTTCTAATTTCATTAAGAGCAGTTATAATTTCATTTTCAATATCAGGAACCACTCTCACTTCACGCAAACTAATTCCCATTTCCGTAAGATTTTTTGCGAGGAAATTAATATTCTTATCTTCAGTGCGACCAGATAAAATCTCATCACCGATTATTAAAAGCGCTGCCGTTACAATGTTTTTGGTCATATAATATTTCTCTAAATTTTATTACTGGCGCACCCGAGAGGAGTCGAACCTCCAACCTTTGCCTTCGGAAAGCAACACTCTATCCAGTTGAGCTACGGATGCTTATCTTTATATAACGTTTCGTCGCTTTTCTTCGCTACGCTTCGAAGACAACTCACGCCCGTTTTAATTCTGCGTCATCCCCGCGAAGGCGGGGATCCAGTTCTTTATACAAACTAATAACTTATTGTCTTGGTTCTGAATCCCCGCCTTCGCAGGGATGACACAAAAAAGTAAATTCTTTAAAATCAACTAAACTAAAACCCGCAATTCTTATTATGAACAATAAGACTTATTGATTCCTATACTTAATTTAATCCTCTTCAACCTGTTCTACCGCTTCAACTTCTGGAATATAGTGCTTTAACATATTTTCGATTCCATTTTTTAAAGTGATTGTTGAACTCGGACAACCAGAACAAGAACCTTTTAATACAAGTCTTACAATTCCTTCTTCAAAACTGTGGAAAATAATATCGCCACCATCCATTGCCACTGCTGGACGCACTTTAATTTCAATTAATTCCTTAATCTGTTTTACAATTTCTGAATCTTGTGAATCATCAGAATCAGAGTTTGGTTTTTGTTCAAACATTATCGGCTTTCCTGAAACGTAAAAATCCATAATCGTTGCCAAAATTTCAGCTTTCATAGTTTGCCAATCACTAGTCGAATTTTTCGTTACAGTAATAAAATCATTTCCAAAGAAAATTGATTCTACTCCCTTAATCTCGAATAGCTGTAAAGCCAATGGTGACTTAGTTGCAGCATTCTTTTGGCTTTTAAATTCCTCAGTACCTTTTTCCAAAACAATTTTACCATCAGGAATAAATTTTAATGTTTGTGGATTTGGTGTTTCTTGCGTTTGAATGAACATAAATTTGTTTTTAATTATTTCTTAATCCACCAGCTATCAGTAGCCAATGAATATTTTGGTGAAGCTTTTGGCATCGCAAATATATCGCGATAAAGCACGCGATAAGAATTATTGTGCCATTGTGGAATTAAATAGTAATTCTCAAGCATTCTTTTATCAAGCTCACGACACAAATTTTGCAGTTCTTTCTTACTTTTAGCAATGGCAATTTTTTCAACCAAATTATCGACATTCTTATCATCTAAACCAACCAAATTCCTGCCTCCTTCAACATTTTTTTGCGAAGAGTGAAAATAAGCATAAAGTTCATTTCCTGGAATAAGGCTTTGACCAAAAACCGCCACTATAACATCAAAATCAAATTTATTAAGACGTGTCTGATATTGATTTTCCTCAACAAAACGCATTTTAGCTTCTATTCCAAGCTTCTCTAAATTCTTCACCATAGGCGCAATTACCATAACAAATGATTGAGTATCAATTAAAAACTCAATTTTAACTAGCTGTTTTTTTGGATCTAAAAGCTTTCCACCAACAACCTTATATCCTGCCTCATCCAATATTTTTTTTGCCTGTAATAAATTATCGCGATTAAATCCATCACCATTTGATTTTGGCAAATGAAAATCTTTGTAACCAAAGTCAGAATTAGCAAAATAGCTTTCAGTTCTTTTATAGGCACCATAAAAAATATGATCACGCAACCACTCAAAGTCAAAAGCATAAGTAAGAGCTTTGCGCAAAGCTAAATCTTGGAATTTCTCACGACGTAAATTCAACACAAAAGCCTGCATTGGTGCTGGCAAACTATGGTGAATTTCCTTTTTTATTATTTCACCCTTCTCTATTGCTTCAATATTGTAAGCAGTATACCAATTGCGCGAGATATTTTCCTGACGTATATCATATTTTTGCGCTTTAAATGCTTCAATCAAAACGTTATTATCGCGATAGTAATCAAAAGCTATTTCATCAAAATTATAACGTCCTCGATTTACCGCCAAATCCTCGGCCCAATAATCCTTCACTCGCTCATAAATAATTGTACGATTTGGTTCGAGTTTTTTAATTTTATAAGGTCCAGAACCAAGCGGCGGAGTTAGGCTTGTTTTAGAAAAATCCACCTTCTCGTAATAATGTTTGGGCAAAATAGACAAGCTTGCCACCATAATTGGCAACTCACGATTATCATTATTTTTAAAAAAGAATTTTACTAAATGCTTATGAATTTTCTTAACCTCTTTAACATCACGAAACGACATTTTGTAGGATGGATGCCCTTCAGAAATTAATTTGTTAAAAGTGAATACAACATCATCTGCAGTGATAGGTTCTCCATCATGAAAACGCGCTTCTTTTCTTAGCTTAAATTCAATCGACATTTTATCCGAAGCAAGCTTTACGCCCTCAGCAATTAAGCCATAACGAGCTGATATTTCATCATCTGAACCTTCCGTTAAACTATCGTAAATATAATTAATACCAGCGGCAGAAATACCTTTGAGAATAAAAGGATTTAAACTATTAAAACCACCCTCAACACCAAATTTTACAGCACCACCTTTTGGTGCCTGCGGGTTAACATAATCAAAATTTTTAAAATCTTTATGATATTTTAAATCACCAAAAGCCGATATTCCATAAGAATAATCCTCAGCAAAAGCTGAAAAAGATAAAAAAATGATTAAGAAGAAAAATTTAATATTTACCATTTGGCATTTAGCATTTAAATTGACTACTTATCAAAAAGACAAATGAAGTATAAATGAAACTAATACGCAATCTTAAAAACATTAACATTTTACCCCAACTTTCTCTTACAATTGGAAATTTTGATGGTATACATCTTGGTCACGAAGAAATACTTAAGGATGTTAAAGCACAAGCTAATAGGCTAAATATTTCTTCTGCAGTTTTAACTTTTGAACCTCACCCTTTTAATTTTTTCAAACCTGAAAGTCGTGATAATTTTCGTATTACTAGCTTAGCCCAAAAATTAAAGATATTTGAAACTCATAATATCGATTTCGTTATAGTTTTGCCTTTTAATCAAAAATTTTGCGATATTAGCGCTCAAGATTTTATTGATGAAATTCTTGTAAGATCTTTAAAAATAAAACATTTAACCATAGGACATGACTTTGTTTTTGGCAAAAATCGCCAAGGAAACTTTTCTCTTCTTACTGATAATTCAAAAAAATCCGCTTTTGATTTGAATGAAATTAAGGCTTTTAAAAAAGATGATATAACCTGTTCTTCTTCAATAATTCGAGAATTAATCAGAAATGGCGACATTGCTAAAGCTAACCAATTGCTAAATAAAAATTTTACAATTTGCGGAATAGTTAACCAAGGCAGAAAATTGGCTTCAAAAATAGAATTTCCAACGGCCAATATGATTGCAAAACCACAAATATTACAGCCAAAATTTGGAGTTTATAAAACTATTACAACCATTCCTCATCTTAATAAAAAATTTGCTTCAATTACTAATTTTGGCATCAAACCCACCATTAATCATAATGCAGCGCCACTTTTTGAAACTCATATTTTCAATTTTTCGCATGATATTTATGGCAAAAAAATTATAGTTGAATTTATTGATTTTATTCGTGAAGAGAAAAAATTTTCCTCAATCAATGAATTACAAGCCCAAATCAAAGAAGATATAAGAAAAATATTGTAATTTAGAGCTTTGGCCTTTTTACTTGCCGTTATCTTTTTTTATTTTTTTTAATTTTATCCCAAAAAATGGAAAAATTCGTTTCTGTTAATTCTATTGCTGCTGCTTTGCCTTTGATCAATATTGATACTGATATGATCATTCCAAAACAGTTTTTAAAAACCATTAAAAGAACTGGTTTAGGCAAAAACCTATTTCATGAAATGCGTTATGATTTAAACGAGAAAGAAATTTCTGATTTTGTTTTAAATAAACCAGCATTTCGTAACGCAAAAATTTTAGTTACTCGCGATAATTTTGGTTGCGGATCAAGTCGTGAACACGCTCCTTGGTCATTGATCGATTTCGGAATTCGTTGTGTTATTGCACCTTCTTTTGCTGATATATTCTTTAATAACTGTTTCAAAAACGGCATATTACCAATTATATTGCCTTCAGATCAAGTTAATGAATTACTTGAATTTGCAAAAGATGAAAATAATAACATAACCATTGATTTACCAAAACAGGAAGTTCGCGCTGCCAATAAAATCTATAAATTTGAGGTAGACTCTTTCAGAAAACATTGTCTTGTTGAAGGTCTTGATGATATCGGACTAACATTGCAAAAAAGCAATGATATTGCTAGCTTCGAAGCACGCAATAAACAACAAACACCTTGGCTTTATTAATTTTAGAGGTAAGTAGAAAAGGGATAAGTGGTAAGTAATTGCAGCTTGTTACCTAACAACTAAATCTTTAAAAAAAATTTTAACAAAAAACATTTACTATGACAATTCTAGCAGGAAAAAAAGGTTTGATTATGGGCGTTGCAAATAACCGCTCAATCGCTTGGGGCATTGCCGAAGAGTGTAAAAAATACGGCGCTGAACTAGCATTTACTTATCAAGGTGAAGCTTTGCAAAAACGTGTTGAGCCTTTAGCTGCTTCTGTTGGATCTGATATCGTTCTTCCTTGCGACGTAACAAATCCAGAATCTATCAAAGCCGTTGCTGCAGAATTAGAAAAAAAATGGGGTAAATTAGACTTCCTAGTTCACGCTATTGCTTATTCTGATAAAGAAGAGCTTCGTGGTAAATATCTTCATACTAGCCCAAGCAATTTCGCTAATACTATGAATATCTCTGCTTTCTCTTTAGTTTCAGTTGCTAAAGAACTTGAAGGTTTGATGAAAAATGCTGGTGGTGGAAGCATCATCACTCTTAGTTATTATGGCGCTGAAAAAGTTATGCCTCACTATAACGTAATGGGTGTTGCAAAAGCTGCTTTAGAAGCTTCAGTTCGTTATTTAGCAATGGATATGGGTAAAGATAATATCCGTGTTAACTCAATTTCTGCTGGCCCTGTTAAAACTCTTGCCGCAAGTGGAATTGGTGATTTCAGATTAATCTTCAAATGGAATGAATATAATGCTCCACTTCGTCGTAACATCGATTTGAAAGATGTTGGCGGTGCTGGTGTGTTCTTGCTTTCTGAACTTGGAAGCGGTGTTACTGGTGAAAATCTTCACGTTGACGCTGGATATCACGTTGTTGGTATGAAAGCTCCAGATGCTCCAGATATTTCAATCACTAAAGAAGAAAACGAATAAATAAAATAGTTCATTGTCACCCCGCTTTTATGGTGGGGTCTACAATTTATCAAAAAATAAATGTTCATTAACCACGATCCATTTCTCATCATAATTTCTTCCCCTTCCGGTGCAGGCAAATCAACACTGTGCCGCATGACAATTCAAAATGATCCACTAATAAAATTATCAATTTCAGCAACCACAAGAAATAAAAGACCTCAAGAAATTCACGGTCAAGATTATCATTTTGTTACTCATACAGACTTTGAAAATATGGTAAAAAATGATGAATTTCTTGAACATGCCAAAGTTTTTGATAATTACTATGGAACGCCAAAAAGCTTGGTTGAAGATGAATTGAAGAAAGGTAAATGTGTGTTGTTTGACATTGATTGGCAAGGTGCCAGACAAATCAAAGAAAAATTCAACAATGATTCTGTAGTTTCTATTTTTATTCTTCCGCCTTCAATGCAGGAATTGGAAAGAAGACTACGCGCTCGTGCTTCTGACTCAGAAGAAATCGTTCAAGATCGCATGAAAAAAGCCCGCGATGAAATCAGTCATTATAATGAATATGATTTTGTTTTAGTGA
>JACCDR011336560.1_pt1 | contig 13474 bp, 10 predicted proteins | sample 7446431 | NCBI WGS metagenome assembly JACCDR01 (sample SAMN15323443, study PRJNA562643) | freshwater metagenome | isolation source: river surface water | place: USA:Blue River Watershed | collected 2017-08-17
CTCCCTTAGTTGCGATTTGCATTTTTACACTACTCTACGTATTTCACTATGCGCTTCCTTTGTATTCAGAATTTTCATTTTTATTCACCCTAATCAGCACTGAATACATTGGCGTGATGTACAGCATCGCTGCTTTTCTTTCGTTTGGAGCGACATTTCTTGCCAGCGCACCAATACGTCGCGTAGGGGTAAAAAATGTCATTATTCTTACCACCATAACAGAGGTTGCCGTACTTGTATTGCTAGGCACACTTACCAACCCAACTCTCTTACTGGTGCTGTTTGTTCTTCGTGCAGTACTAGTTGGAATTTTATTCTTCTGCCTACATGTACTTGTCGAGAGTGTTAGTACGGATGAAAAAACAGGTTCCCTTCGTGGTGTTTTTTTGACCGTGCTCAATGTCGGCATTCTCACTTCACCCTTCTTTGCAAGTCAATTAGTTCAAAACGGATTCTCATTCCTCTTTTTCATATCAGCCACGAGCATATTGTGCGCTCTTTTGTTTCTGCTATACATTCCAAACACCACCTCTCACGAGCTCTCTGTGAAAAAAGAAGGTCTCCGTGCACTTATACGCAAACTTGTGCGAGAAAAAGACACAGCAAGAATAATTTATTCACAATTTTTACTCGAGCTTTTTTTTGTGCTTATGGTGGTATACACTCCTCTATACTTAATAGACAATAACATAGCTACTCTCGCCCAGTACCTCGGTATCATTCTTCCTATTGCACTCATTCCATTTATCATTCTCCCCTACCCACTTGGCATGTTGGCCGACAGAAAATACGGCGAAAAAGAAATGCTTCTTTTTGGATTTACACTCATGTCTCTTGGGGTTATCGCGTTTGCAATTATTCCACAAATGACCATCTTCATTGCCGCTCTTATACTATTCATTACCCGTGTTGGTGCTAGTATGCTGGAAGAAATGAACAGTTCTTACTTTTATAAGCACGTCGACAGTAATGCGGTTTTGATGATTAGCTTGTTCAACAACACAAGAAATGCGGCACTCATCATCGGACCGCTTCTTGCATCCGCTATACTTTTTGTCACACAATCGTTCTCATTGCTCTTTATCTTGTTTGGTTGTATGCTACTTCTAGGCGCACTTCCGCTTTTCAAACTCCATGACACCAAATAACACCATCGTTTTCCCTATTCGTATCAACACGTATCTTGCCCGCAAAGGCTTGTGCACACGCACACAAGCAGACAAATATATTGAGCAAAAAAAAGTGTTTGTAAATAACAAGGTAGCCGTGCTTGGCTATCAAGTACAAGAAAAAGACGTTGTTGAACTCCGTGGCGTGCAAACAAAAGCCTACACATATGCCCTCTGGTACAAACCCCGTGGAGTGACTACTCCAGAATCAAAGATAATCACTTTAAGTGGAAAAAATATTAAGACATTTTGTATTGGGCGACTCGACAAAGACACTGATGGACTTATTCTTCTCTCAGACGACACGCGCCTCACCGAGCGACTGCTCAACCCAAAGTACGCACACGAGAAAGAGTACGAAGTTGCAGTTAGAGAAGACATAGTCCCTCCTCACCTCAAACGACTCGAGGAAGGCGTGCGCATCATGCATGAAGGCAAAAAAATAACCGTTGCCGCAAAAGAAGCATTCAAAGTAGAAAAAAACATTCTTGGACTTGTGCTTACTGAAGGTAAAAAGCATCAAGTTCGCCAAATGTGTAATGCGGTGCATCTGACTATTACCCACCTATCAAGAACCCGTATCGAACACCTCGAGCTCAAGCGAATGCGGCGTGACAGTGTGCGCACCCTCACCGAGGAAGAAATAGCGCTTCTCCTTCAAAAAACAGGTTTACAGAAATAACACGGGACGTCTTTCAAGACCTTATCTGCAAAAACATTCCTCTTACTTTATGTCAATTATTCAGTACCATAAAGCCACTTTTAGGAACGAATTATATATACGGAATCTTCTTGCACTATAAGCATATCCTTCACCAATCCCTCGAGAGCCTTTTTTACTCTTTCATCATCAAACTTCTTTTCAAATTGTACTCGGTCTTCTTGTGTAAATTGTTCTTTTTCAGTTACATATTTCATAATACTTCCCCGTACCTCTCGCACCGATCCCTTGAACCGTGATTGCTTTGTAAAGCTTTTTGCCCTCGTATTATGGGCTCTTCCTTGCAACTTTAAATGCGATCCATAATCCATAAGGGCATACATCCACTCTCGAGGTTTATTTACATCCAAAGTCTGCTCGACTAAAGATACAATTTCTTTATCTGTCACACTGTCTCTGTGAGTAAAAAAATAGTCAATATACACCGTGCGAATATTTGTCTCTATGAGCACGTGTGATTGATTCCAGGCAAAGGTAGCTATTGCACGCGCAGTATAGTGACCAATCCCAGGTAAGTCATCGAGCTTTTGCATAGAATCTGGTACGCCATGCGTCACAACACTCATCGCTGCATCATGTAAAAACTTTGCGCGCCGAGTGTAGCCTAATCCCTGCCAGGCAATCAGTACATCTTTTTTAGACGCAGACGCAAGTGTACCAATGGTCGGAAACTGCTTCATCCATTGAGTATATTTCTCTAACACCCTTCCAACCTGTGTTTGCTGAAGCATTATTTCAGAAACAAGAATAGGATACATATCCACTCGCCCATTTTTTATTTTTAATTGCGGAGGTCGCCATGGCAAGTCATGTCGACCGTGCGCATGGTAATAGTTCCATACCATAGATTGAAATTTCTGCTTTTGAATATTTGATACTTTTTTCACTTTTTCATAATAGCAAGTATGCGTGACTATATAAAGCAATAAGCTTTTGCATATCTTAAATAGACAAAAACACCTCACCTCTCAGTAATATGTTAAAATTACTATGTACCAAACTAAAAACACATATGTCATTACCCATACCAAAACGAGTTCCAAAACCAGGTTTTTATTATCACTACAAACACGATCCAAAGGGAACACCGCATAATTATGCCTATGAAGTACTAGGAGTTGGTTTTCACACCGAAGACGATACTCGCAGAGGAGAAGAGCATTTTGTGGTTTATCGTCCATTGTATGAAGCATCGATATACCGAGCAGCTCAAGAGCTCGGAGTGCCGTGTTTCGATAATCGCCCACTTGAGATGTGGATGGGGGATGTAGAAAAAGAAGGAAAAACTTTTCCCCGCTTTCTCGAAATTACTGACAAAAGTGTTATTTCGGAACTTGAGAAAGTTCGAGATAGTATGTATGGGGTTTAAGTACTCACAGACATAAACTAGCCTATTGCAATTCTAATAATCTTTCTAAAAGTAAAAAATATTAATCTAAAAACTTATAATATCGCAAATAACAAAAAACACTTTCTAATGAAAGTGTTTTTTGTATTTTATCAATACCTACTTCTTCTTTTCTTTTTTCTGTTTCTTTGTTTCTATCACAAGAGCACCATTCTTCACACCAACTTCCACCACACTTCCCTCGCCTGTTGTACGAGTAACCAAAAGCGATGCCACTTCGTTCAACACTTTTGTTTGGATAAACCGACGAATAGGACGTGCTCCATAGTGTGGGTCGAATGACTCTTTTGCAATATGCGCAATCGCATCATCGCTAATGGTGAGCGTAATACCTTTTGGCTTGAGTCGCGTCTGCAATTGCTCGATCTGGAGCAACACTACCTCACGAATTGTTTCTGTAGTAAGAATGTCAAATACCACAATATCATCCAAACGATTCAAAAACTCTGGGCGAAAATGGTTTTTGAGTGCGTCTTGTACCTTTTCTTTGGCATTTGCATATTCCACAATACCGGTATTGTTTGAGAATCCCATTGTTTCCATTTTCTGCACAAATTCAGAACCGATGTTTGAAGTGAGTACAATAATAGTGTTTTTGAAATTCACCGTGCGGCCTTTTGAGTCTGTAAGGCGACCTTCATCAAGAACCTGTAGAAGCGTATTGAACACTTCCGGATGTGCTTTTTCTACCTCATCAAAAAGCACCACTGAGTATGGGCGATGGCGAATAGCTTCTGACAACTGCCCTGACTCTTCGTAGCCCACATAGCCCGGTGGTGAGCCAATAAGCTTTGAGACAGAATGCTTCTCCATGTATTCACTCATGTCTACCTTAATAAGCGCTTTTTCATCGTTAAACATGAACTCAGCAAGTGCTTTAGTAAGCTCTGTTTTACCAACACCAGTCGGACCAAGAAACATAAATGATCCTATTGGTCTATTTGGGTCACTAATACCAGCCCGGCTTCTACGCACCGCATTACTTACTTTTTGAATGGCTTCACGCTGACCAATGACCCGCTTACTAAGGTACTCCTCCATGCGCATAAGCTTATCGCTCTCTGCTTCAAGCATTCTGTGTAGCGGGATTCCTGTCCAGCGCGCTACCACATGAGCAATGTCTTCACTGGTAATCTCTTCTTTAAGAATACGACGTGTTTTTTGCAGCTTTTTAAGCTTTTCATGCTTTTGTTCGAGCTCTTTTTTAAGCACCGGCACTTTACCATAGCGAATCTCAGCCACTGCTGCTAAGTCTTGCCTCATCTCAGCGTTTTCTGATTCAACACGCAAAACATCAAGCTCTTTTTTAATACGTGCAATGTCAGTGAGTACATTTTTTTCACCTTGCCACTTTTGCTCAAGTTCACGTGTTTCTTCTTTTACATTAGCAATATCTTCTTCAATCTCTTTTATACGAGCTTTCGCATCTTTAGTTTCTTTTGCGTCTTTGTTAGTTGCTTTGGCGATATCTTTCAAAAGTGCCTCTTTTTCTATTTCGTAACGCAGTATTTTTCTATGCGCTTCTTCAAGTGACGGTGGTTTATTTTCAAGCGAAATGCGAAGTGCAGACGCTGCTTCGTCCATCAAGTCTATTGCCTTGTCTGGCAAAAACCTACTGGTAATGTAGCGCGTTGAAAATTCTACCGCAGATACAAGCGCATCGTCGGTAATATGCACATTGTGGTAGAGTTCATACTTCTCTTTTAGTCCACGGAGAATAGCAATGGTATCTTCCTTAGTTGGCTCTTCTACGTACACTGGCTGAAAACGGCGCGCAAGTGCTGGATCTTTTTCGATATGTTTTTGATACTCTTTGAGTGTTGTTGCCCCTATTGCCCGAAGCTCACCACGCGCGAGTGCAGGCTTTAAAAGCTGAGCTGCATCCTGACCACCTTCCGAACCACCAGCCCCAACAATAGTATGTATTTCATCAATAAACACAATTATTTTACCATCCGCCCGCTCTATTTCTTTTACAATCGCTTTCAGTCGCTCTTCAAATTCGCCACGATACTTCGTGCCCGCAACAAGAAGCCCCATATCAAGCGATACCAGCTCTTTGTCTTTCAGCGACTCAGGGACATCGCCTTTTGCAATACGAATTGCTAAACCTTCCACAACCGCTGTCTTTCCCGTACCTGGCTCACCGAGCAGAATCGGGTTATTTTTAGTGCGACGTGAGAGGATTTGCATCAGACGCATTATTTCTGTGTCACGACCAATAACTGGGTCGAGTTTATCCTCTTTTGCGTCTTTAGTTAAGTTTCGTGTATACTTTGGAAGCGCTTTGAACTTTTTTATACTTTCATTTTTTTCTGGTCCATTTTTTCGCATTTCTTCATAAGCAGCATACATTGCTTCACGCTTTATTTTAAAGGTTGCAAGTATTTGTTTAGTGTCTGCTTCTATGTCAAACAAGGCGAGAAATAGGTGCTCAGTTGATATAAACTGCTCATTGAGCGCCTGCGCAACTTTTACAGCCACGTCAAATAACTGCGCCAATTCTGGCGTCAGATACATTTGATACGAGGTCTGCTCACGCTGCGCAACACCACCTCCCTCTTCACTTTCTATTTCATCGAGCACCGTGTCTGTCATGACAAGTGTATCGACATCCATTTTTTCCAACATCTGTAACACCGGGCTTTCTTCTTGCAGAAGAAGTGCGGCAAGCATGTGCATGGGACGAACGTGGTTTTGCCCGCGCTCTATAGCAAGCTCATGACTCCGCCGAATAACTTCTTTTGCTTTGGTTGTAAAATTATTAAATGGGGGCATACAAATTTTTATTTTCAATTTTCATGTGAATAATCGGACAGAAATGGCTACAAACAGCATCCAGACAACAGTACAGGCTTCACAAATGACAGTATACCATATTTTGATTTTTCGTTCCGCGACCACAAATACACCCCCTCAAATATTTAAAAAGAGTCCGGAAAAAACAGATACTGTAACATATTTAATCTTACAAAAACCTCTTTTCCACCACACCCCAATCAATCGCATTCATAAATGAAGCAACGTAGTCTGCGCGCTTGATGCCATAATCAGTCATGTACGCATGCTCCCACACATCCATCACAAGAAGTGGTGTACAGTGTGCAAAATGCCCCATCTCATGTTCTGTAACCCACACATTAAAAAGAGTTTTTACCTCTACGTCATAATATAAAATTACCCAACCAATTCCCCGCATCATGCCTGTGCTTCGAAAATCTTTTTCCCAGTTTTCATATGAACCCCATGTAGTTGTTATCAAATCTCGCAAAACATTTTCCGCTAAATCTGTTTTATTTTGCGACAGATTTCCAAAATAGAGCTCATGCAATCGCATTCCATTCCATTCCCAACCATAACGACGTTTCAACTCATTATATTCTGGCGTGCCGTGCTCTTTTGTTGTAAGTAAATCTGCAATTTTATTTACGTTCGTCACATACCCCTGATACAACGTAAAATGGTTAGTAAGCATTACGTCAGAAAAACCCGCAAGACCTAAAAGGTGTTCAAAATTTTTTGCTGTGTACATATGTTTTTATTATATCATGCCTGACCTATAAATTCCTGCGCCTTTTTATGTCGCGCATATACAACACATAATTCCTGAATACAAACATCAAGCATCTCCTGTGTGGTGCTTTTACCCATAGTGATACGTATAGACTCTTTTGACTCTTGCTCCGTGCCACCAAGCGCACGAATAACATACGAGCCTTCATCACTACTCATGCCACACGCGCTTTTTGATGATATGCAAATATTTTTCATAGACAATCCTATCACCCACTCTTCTGCGAGCACACCAGCCACTGAGATATTTATATTGTTCGGAGAGCGCTCCTCTTCTTCGATACTACCCCATACTTTTACCTCGGGAATCTTCGCCTGTATCTCTTGTAAGAAATACTCTTGAAGCGTGCGTATACGCACCGACTCTGCTTCCCGCATCTTACATACTTCTTCAAGCGCAGACGCGCACGCAACAATGGCAGCGACATTCTCTGTTCCCGCACGAATACCAAACTCTTGATCCCCACCCTGTGTATGTGGCGCAAGTGTTGTATTTTTATGTTTATACACTACCCCCACCCCACGAGGGGCATACACCTTGGAGCTATTGCAGGTTACTAAATCTATTTTAAATGCTTCCGGACGCATATCGTAGTACTGCACCGACTGACACGCATCGGTATGAAATAACGGATACTGTTCACTCTTTTTTTCCTCTTTCCATTTTTGAAGCATTTTTGCTATATCACGCACTGGTTGCACTGTGCCTATTTCATTATTTACATGTATAACACTCACCAGAATAGTTTCCTTACGAAGAAGTTCTTTTATTTTTTTTACATCCACTACACCATTTTGTTCAACAGGAATGATATCTAAATCTATATCGCCACGTGAGGCACGAGTACGAAGAGGTTCAAGAACTGATGCGTGTTCTATATTTGTTGTAATCACGTGCGGAATGAAAAAAGAAGTGAGTCGAGCTTGATCGATAACACCATGAATAACGCAATTATTTGCTTCGGTACCAGAACTGGTAAAAATAATTTCTTCTTTTCGTGCAGCAAATACCTCCGCAATACGTGCACGAGCACCATCGAGCAACTGAGCACCTTGTACCCCTAATTGGTGAATACTGCCCGGGTTTGCATATGTGTCTTGTAATGTTTTTTGATAAAGAGCAATAAGGTTCTGAGACACCGGCGTAGCAGATGCGTGGTCAAGATACACATAACGAGGCAAGCTTGGTGCCTTTTTTGTAAAAAAAGAAAACATGTACCTATTATAACAAATAAAAAATAAATGACCGCATTACTATCATGCAACACCATATATAAAGAGAGGACCCTGCGAGCGTACTCGCAGGGTCCGGCTAGCTACCGAAGTCGTACTTCGCATCCTGCTAGACTTCGGTGCGCTTTCCGCGGATGGAGGCCCGCTGGATTACGCATGTACTATAATACACTATTTTTTGAAAATAGCACGTTTTACCCCACTCTGGTGTGGCATAAGATTTTTAAAAGAAAAAACCCCGCGAGCTTCGCTCGCGGGGAATGAGGCAGGAAAATGCGCCTACACTTTCCCTACACACGTCCGCAGACCGGAGTCGCTCCACGAACATGTTGTAGTATATACCATTCTCAATCATTACAATTATTTAAATGTAATGTAATGATTTAAGTAATATAAATAGCTTTTTGTCAAGTGCTTTTAATACATTTTTAATATATACTTGTCAAATAAAGCTTTTTTACTATTTTTATGCAAACACCATCTAAACATATTGAGCGGCCACCTGTTGTGGCAGTCATGGGTCACATCGACCACGGCAAATCAAGCTTACTCGACTATATTCGTAAAAGTAATGTTGTTGCAGGCGAAGCGGGCGGCATTACCCAGCACGTAAGTGCCTATGAAGTAGTGCACGTTGAAGACGGCATACCTCGCACTATCACCTTTCTCGACACCCCTGGCCACGCAGCATTCTCAAACATGCGCGAGCGTGGTGTGGAAATAGCGGACATTGCTATTTTGATAGTGTCCGCAGAAGACGGGGTAAAGACGCAAACACTTGAAGCTTTAAAACAGATAGAAAAACAAAAAGTACCCTATATTGTTGCTATCAATAAAATAGATAAACCAAACGCAAACATAGAAAAGACTAAAAATTCACTTGTCGAGAACGGTGTGTACCTTGAAGGTATGGGTGGATCTATTCCCTTCGCCCTTATTTCCGCAAAAACGGGCGCCGGGATTCCTGAGCTTCTTTCTCTCATCTTACTCACCGCAGACTTAGCGGAACTAAAGGGTAATCCTCATGAAAACGCAGAAGGATTTGTACTTGAATCTTCTATGGACCCGCGACGTGGAACATCAGCGACACTTATTATTAAAAACGGAACCATCAAACGTGGTGCCTACGTTCTTGCCGGTACTGCACTCGCTCCTTTTCGTATTGTTGAAAACTTTTTAGGCAAACCAATCACCGAAGCGACATGCAGCTCACCTATTCGCGTAACTGGCTGGGATGAAATGCCTCGATCTGGGGAACTTTTCTATGTCCTCTACGATAAAAAAGAAGCAGAAAAAGCTCAAGCAGACGCACGCCTAAAAAGTGATTCACCAAAAACAAACATAGAGTTTATCGGTAGTAGTGATGCGCAAAAAATAATTCCCATAATTGTAAAAGCTGATGTTGCTGGCACGCTCGAAGCAGTTAAAAAAGAACTTCGTAAAGTAAGCGCTGAGGGATTAGCTCTTAAAATTATTAGTGAAGGCGTCGGTGCTATTACAGAAAATGACATTGTACTCGCGTCATCAGACCCCCTCGCGCTTGTGCTTGGTTTTCACACCAAATGCGATAGTAAAGCACGAGATCAGCAAGATAGACTCAAAGTAAACGTACACATGTTTGATGTGATATATAAACTTTCAGAATGGATTACTGAGCACGCTGAAACTGTTCGCCCTCGAGAAGAAACAGACGAAGTGGTGGGAACACTCAAAGTCTTAAAACTCTTTAGTCAAAGCAAAGATGGGCAAGTTATAGGTGGAAAAGTACTCACCGGTAGCCTTAAAAAAGGACTGTCTGTGAAAATAGTACGCCGAGAACACGAGCTTGGCAAAGGAAAGATAACCGTTCTGCAGTCTCAAAAAATAGAAACAAGCGAAGTGTATGCTGATACAGAATGTGGTTTAATGATAGATTCAAAAATTGAAATAGCAACAGGAGACACCTTGGTGTGTTTTATAAAAGTAACAAAATAGCATATGGCAAACAGTAAACGACAGGAACAAGTACGTCAACAACTGCAAACACTCGCGGCAACTTTTTTTGAGCGAGAATCAAGTGGCACATCACTTATCACGATAACAAACACAACTGTATCGCCCGATCTCAAATACTGTACCCTCTTCATATCTGTTATACCAGAAACAAAGGAAGTAGCGGCACTTGATTTCGCAAAACGAATGCTTCCGGAACTTCGAACCTATGTACAAAAAACACTTCGCACGAGCGTGAATCCGTTTTTTTCTGTTGAGATTGATTATGGTGAAAAAAATAGACAAAAAATAGATTCTATAGAGTTTCAAGAAAAACTAAAATAGACATAGTCTATCAGATACAAAATCTATTTACTACCTTTAAAGCTCATATATACCTTGCGAGTTAAGTAAATAATTAAGAGAAGTATAAGAATAAGAATGAGCCATAGCACCGCACGACCAAAATCTGATTGCCAAAAGCCAATTTGCCCAATTGCTGCCACTTGACCTGTGCCCGATCCATTATTTTGATCAATGCGGGAAAGCGCATACGCTATGACTTCGTCCTGATACTCACGAAACTGACTTGTTGCAGGGATAGTATAATTTGCATAACCCGTTATCACAACAGTTTTCCCTATTTCAGCTTGCGGAGAAACACTGACTGCGATAGAAAACGAGCCATCTTCACGTGGCTGAACTTCCCCTAGATAGAGTGTCAAGACACGACTTTCTGGTGAATAAATACCGCGATTTGAAGAAATAAAAGCGAAATCTTCTGGTAAAACAACTTTGATAAAGGTGTTGGTGAGTAATGTATTTGTTATGTTACGATAACGAATATCATACTCTACCACTGAACCTTGCACCACGCTTGGCGCTCGCTGACTCAAAGAAAGTTCTATGAAAACAGGACGTCCATATGTTTGTGCTTGCAAACTCTGGCCAGGATTTGGTGTAATAGCTACCGACTGCGTGTTGACTACACGAGTAGTGCGAACCGGCTGCGGACTAAAGCTTGTTTGTACATTTGTTACAATACGCGTTGTTGTAAAAGGAACAATGTCACCCCTATATACACCGGTATTATTTTGTATAACCGCTCGATAGAAATATGTTGTATTCGGAGAAAGCCCAGACAACGTCTCACTAAAGTCCACAGTCCTTGAGGTGCCAATAGATCGTATTTCCGTGACGCGCCCAAGATCTCGACTTGTTCCCCACTCAAACCACCCTTGTGTTAAAGTATTGTTACCAATAAGAGCAGTGCCATTCAAATCGACAGATGTAGCACGTGCACGAGTAGGGACCGTAGTAAATGCAGCTGAATTTTGACTCACCACAGCATTCTGATTATTCTGTACGAACACCGTTATTGTTTGTGTTGTAGTGCGTCCATTTTTATAACACACAAGCGTGTATGTTTGATTAGCTTGAACAGGACCGACTCGCTCACTACCAGAGGCAGGTTTTTGTCCAGACCAGCCACCCTGCGCTACACAGTACTCTGCATCGGAGTTCCAAAACAGCGTTACAAACTCACCTTGTGGCACAGAGAGAGGATTTGATGAAAATCCTCCTATGATTGGATTTTGAGTAGAACCGCCACCACCTGTGTTTGTGGTATCTACTGTTATAAAGCGAGATTGCCCAACCGTTTGACCATCAACCCCTGTACAAACCAAAGTATACTGCTGACTATTAAACAATGTTACTACACGAGAATCATTTACATTCACCATCTCTCCATTTAGACGACAAGAAGAAGCATTCGATGTTCCCCATGAAAGCGTTACCTGACCACCCGAAAATACTGTGGCAGGACTCGCTTGAAATTGCAAGATAGCAACTGTTGGAGTAACTATAGGATCAGCCTGTAATCGCACCACCGCTGTCGCTCTCGCTTCCGCACCGCTATCATTTGAACATGTAAGCGTGTATGTCGTATGAGAGTTCACCGGGTCGGTCGTTACGCTCCCTGACGTAGGCCGAACAGGCTTTGCCAACAATCCATCTATCACACAACCGGTAGCACCTTCTGATGTCCATGTGAGAGTAGCTCTTTCACCAGCACGCACACTTTGAGGGTTAACAGAAAAAGAAATAATGCGTGGTTGCACAGTTTGAGTTATAACATTAATGGTCACTGAAGCAACCCTTGAGACACCCTGATCATTTTGACAGCTAACGGTAATTGTTCGTGAGTTTGTTATATTTTCAACCGGAAACACACCACTAGTACCCAATTCACGGAGCCCTAAATCAGAAGAAGAGCATCGTGTTACATCCTGTGTCGAGAGTGTTACCTGCGAAGTTCCTCCACGCGTAACAGGATTTGGGGTCGCGCTTACAGAAACACGTATATCTGTGTCAGTCGCACATGGTAGTGTAGAAAAGGTAACCATAGCACCATTTCCAACTTTTAACGTACTCGCTTGATAGGAGTACGTGGTACCACACGTAAGTCCGGTAACCGTAAAGCTATACTCTCTTGTGTAATATCCATAACCCACCTCTTTCATTTCATTATTAGGATAAAAGAAATTAAACTGAGAGTGGAGTTTTTCTGTTCCCGGATTCACAATGAACCAACGTGCATCACCACGCAAGGTGGCACTTGTTCTCGTGATATTTATTGGTGGTAGAGTGACAACGGGTGGAGTAGTTGTATTTTGTTTTAATTCCTGGCCAGAATCTGCCACCTGAGCAGTTTGGGAAGTCGGTGTTCCAGACGGAGTTGGCAACACCAACACACCCACAACAATAATAATGAGAAGGGGCAATACAAATGATTTTAAAATACGCATACCGTAAGTATATACCGTATTTGTCTATTAAGAAAACTAATATACACTCATTTTTTCAATGAGGCGATGGTGTTCAAAGTCCAAAATATCTCTAATAAATTTATCGTACATTTTAAGACGATACTCGAAATCTGGTGTCTCAAAAAGTGCATACGCGAGATCTTTCCCTATTTCTGCCTCAAGTCGCTTTAATTCTGCTTCTACAATAGATTTATTAAGCTGGTCACCAACAATCAAAATATCCGCTCGTGATTCTGGTTTATTAAGAAAAACTCCCGCGATAGCTAAAAATTTAATGCGCCCTGCTTTTTTAAACCTATCTGCAACAGATGCTCGATCTAAAAACTGAAAATCAAGAAGGAGATTTTTTAACGTATCCGCATATTCAAAACTTTGATTCATGGTAAAACCAACAACTTTTTTCTTCACCATTTCAGTATGTACCTTTTTACCCTTTTTTACTTTTTTCTCAATTTCTTTTGTATATACTTTTTCTTTAATAAAACCAATTTTCAAAAGAAGCGCGCATTCTTTCTTAATATCAGTACTTTTTGCCTGAGAACGTTTCGCAAGCGCATCAATATCGTAC
>JACCDR011194887.1_pt1 | contig 13471 bp, 24 predicted proteins | sample 7446431 | NCBI WGS metagenome assembly JACCDR01 (sample SAMN15323443, study PRJNA562643) | freshwater metagenome | isolation source: river surface water | place: USA:Blue River Watershed | collected 2017-08-17
CAATTTGCGAGCCAGCATTTGCGCAGAGGATTGCGATAAATCGACAGAGAGAAAATAACGCTCCTCACCATCGATTAAGTTCACGCTCAAGTAAGGCGTTTGTCGTCCATCCACATCGCGATCAATTATTGTTGCGCTTGCCAAAATGCCAGCCACTTTCACAGGGGTGACACCTTTATCGCGCAAGTAAGAGAGCGCTGCGCCAGAAGAAGAGTCACCTTTATTGCCTTGGTAACCTTTTTTGACCTCAGCTTCGCCCACTAACGCTTTAGCTTCTTTAATCAAGGCTTCAATGTCCGGATTGGACACATAAAGCATTCCTAAAAAAGCACTGTAACGCAAAAAAACAACTGATTTAGATGATTGAGTAGATTGAATAGCCATGATGTTTTCTCCGGTTTGATAAAATAAAAAACCCGTTGAGAAAACTGCCCCGACGGGAGTAGTTTTCCCGACGGGTATTTGAGGATGAAGCAAATGCTTCGTTTGATGATAAGCGCGATCTTGCGACCCGATCCTAATGCTGCGCTAATGAGGATCTTTCTAAAGATTCAACGAATAGTCGTTGAGGCTTTATGATTTTGAGTGTAGCGAAAAAAAACAGTCAGATCAAGAAATCTACAGCTCATTGGCGCAAATGAATGACTCTGCTCACCGTTTTTTATGTGCATCAGAAATAACCCTAGAGGCTAAACCTATAGGGTTATTTCCTGATAACAAAAATTACACGGATATTTTTAGGTTAATTTCACCCGTGAGGCCCATCACTTTTCGTATATCGCTCACAAATAACCCTTTGGGGTTATTTGTTGAGAAATAATCATAACGAATAGAGCCTTCAGTAGAACCTTTTTGAACAACTATTAGGGTGGCGCCTTCAGCAAAACAAAAGCATGTTACCCCTGCTGGGTTGTACAGGCCCATTGGATCTGCATAATCAGAAAACAAAGGATTTGACTCCTGCCAAAAGTGTTTAATCTCATAGCGTGGAGCCAGCGCATTAATCACAGGTCGAATCAATATTGATAAAGATTTTCTCAGTGATAACGCCAAACGAAATACCATTGAGTGGCTGTGTATGGAAACTGATTGTGCATTTGAGTTAATTAGTTGCATGGTATTTTTCCTAAAAAGGGCTACAAAAAAGTAGAAATACCATGCCCATAGGGAATGATATTCCCAGTGGGGTTAGTGAAGGATCTGGCATTTGCCACGCTACTATTACAGATCCAATGAGTAGCTTTTTAAGGGCAGCCTAGGCTGAACTTAAATTGTTATTCCGCAGGCCTCTTGAACAAAAAAACCTCTGGAATAACCCCGCGCATAAAACATGAGCAGGGGTTATGGGTGTTAGATTACAAACGTATTAGAGTTTCCATAATGCATCTTCATCACTGGAAACATAGTGTCCTTCACAGCGATCATAACGTTTTCCGCAGATTTGACATGTTGGAGGCTGACTCGGAAACAGCGTCAATAAGCGTCTAAGCGCTTTGATGCTGTTGTCTTCATTCAGCTCGTAAAGATGACCTAATGTCTGCAAGTCCTTGGATTCCAAATCTTCAGCAATTGATTCCCGTATTGCCTCTGTTATACGAAACAATAGGGGTAAGTCTGCAACGATGAGCTGATGTGGAAGAAACTTACCGGGCTCTGGAGAGGTAAAGAAATCAAGATCAGAAGTCCGATATTGATTCGAGTTACCTTGCCAGCAAAACTCACCATAACCAGATAAAGTTACCCTAAATGGCTTGGGAGAAACCTGACCGGGAAAGTATTTACTGGTTTTATTAATATTCGCATAAAGTTCCATGATGAGCTCCTATGGTTTTAAGCGTTGAGTCCAAAGACCATGTTCAAGCGCAACTTTCGCAGCACCCTCATTAGTCCAGTTCTCTTTAGATTCGCGTGAACATGGGCCTTCAGGCGTCGATGTGCCAATATAAAAACCAGCCGTGGATTTCAAAACCTCCAAAGGAAGTTTCAATCCACAATACTCAGAAGCAAGTTTTCCAAATTCACATTGGGTAGTGGTATTCATGGTTTACTCCAAGGATAAAAAAGAAAACCCATAGAGATAAACTGATCCCGACGGGGTAGTTTTCCCGACGGGTAATTGAGGATGAAGCAAGAGCTTCGTTTGATGATAAGCGCGATCTTGCGACCCGACCCTATTGCGGCGCTAATGAGGATCTTTCTAAAGTTTCAACGAGAGTTGTTGAAGCTTTTCGCTCAATAGTCTAGGCAAAAAACCATCATGGAGCAAGGAGACCAGGGGCGGAGTTAGCCAATATTTCTTGGGCGCCGCTATTTTTTTATGAACTTGTTCGATCTGTCCTAATGACTGAAAAAGAGCTATTTGCAATAATGTAACGCCAAGAGATACAATTTGATTAGAGGAGTACATTCAATACGCAGCCCCCCTACAATACCACTGAGGATGCTCGCATGGACAAACATCCGCACCCCGGCGAAAAGCTAAGAAAGGCCGTCATTATAAAGCCCAACCTAAGTGTAACAGAGGTGGCTGATAGGCTTGGAATGTCACGTGTGGCCTTGTCGCGGGTTTTGAATGGTCATGCTGCCGTAAGCCTTGATCTGGCATTGCGCCTTGAGAAAGCGGGAGTTGGCAATGCCCTCACATGGATGGTTTTGCAGGCAAATTATGACATAGCTCAAGCTAAGCTAGATCCCCAGATACCCATCCGAGCCATCTGGCTCAATTAGAGCCTATTCGGTAATTGGCGGCATAATTTTATCGAACGCGTTTTAATTCATTTCCAGCAGTACCAGCTGATTTTTTATTAACAGTAAGGACAATGTTATGACAAGAATTCTTTATCACTACACAAGTCAGACGGGATACGAGGGCATACTGAAGAGCAATACAATTCTACCTTCCCTTAAAGCTAACAACCCAAAGGATGCGCGTTTTGGAGAGGGTCAATACCTCAGCGATATAGTTCCTAATACCAAACGCCCCTCACAATTATCAATGATTTTTTTTGGCATCCCCTGGGCAGGAAAACGCTTCACTCATCATATCAATATAAGTGTCGAAGGTTTAAATGTTATCTATGGCCGACAATATGTTTATGTGATTCAAAGTCGCGAACCACTAGAAATTTCAAAGCGCATTAGAGGCCATGGCCGCAATACTTAGGAGTTAGACATGAGTACCTATATTTATTCAAAATGGAAAAATAGTCCTGCAGGAAGCCCCGTAGAGTTTTACAGTGAACTTGATCCGAACCGTTATGAAACGCGAAAAATAGAAGTATTTGCTAATGGATCTCTGGGGTTTGCCTCATCAGTTAAAGCAACTGATGGAACAAGATTAGGAATAACGCCAGTTCCACATATCAGTGAAATTCGTAGTCAGCCTGAATTTGATATAAAAGAAATTAGCAAAAAGGATTTTGAAGTCAAATGGTTAGAAGCAACAAAAAAATGAATATTACCTATTGTGTAGGGGACGCCACACAGCCCGTCGCGGAAGGAAAAAAGATAATTGTCCACATCTGCAATGACCTAGGTAAGTGGGGCAAGGGATTTGTTCTGGCTATCAGTAAACAATGGAAATCTCCAGAGGTCATTTATAAAAATTCATTCACCGAAATTGAAAAGCCATGCTTAGGTGACGTGCAATTTGTACCTGTTGAAAAGGAAATCGTTGTTGCCAATCTTATTGGCCAACATGGAGTGAGATCCTCTCGCGATAAAAAATCACCGCCCCCCATAGATTATCCCGCTGTGAAGAGGGGATTAATAACTGTTGCAGACTATGCCATACGGCATAACGCCTCTGTACACATGCCAAGAATTGGCTGTGGGCTCGCAGGAGGGCAATGGGAAGACATTGAACCAATTATCAATGGATCGTTAATTGTAAAAAACATCTCGGTTCATGTGTATGATTTTTCACCCACATCTTTTATTTGAGTGAAACACTATGATTAAACTTTGTTTAATTTAACGAGAATTTTAAAGTGCATAAAGCTCTACATCCTTACTCAAAAGAACACATAACTGTAGACGAATATATTCGCGAATTTGGACGTGAGGGAATTTCTGAAAAAACAACACGACCGAGATGTTTTCTATGCAAGTCAGGGCTGTTTATTCGGGCGTTATCGACACCAAATTCAAGCGGACACTTTTCACATTTCCCCACTAATGCCTACTGCCCATCCAAAGCCACATCAGGGTTGCCTTATTTGGGGCTTTATCCTCGCAAGCCTAATCAAGAAAATGCAATCCGTTTAAAATCATTGTTTTCAAAAAATTGGCAAAAACATTTCTTAAAACTTAAAGACCTTGCGCCAGGACTGCATATTAATGAGTTTAAGGAAGTTATTAAGGCAGCTAGTCGAGAGCGAATATGGGAATACGCAGAGCTTCAAGAGTTTCAGCTGCCATATGTTTTTTCAACTTTAATAGATTTCCCTTCCACAAATAGCATTTTTTTTGATAAAAAGTACGTTAGAAAATGTTGGTTTAGATTTTGGTTTGATTCAAGTGTGAAGCAATATGAAGACTTATGGATTTACCGAACTGAGCCGCTGACACTGACACGTGCGTGGTACAAACAACCCCAAAGGGGGAAACCAACGCTAGATGACTTTATGGACGCATATTCGGTTAATATCACATCCGATTTTTTAAATAATTCGAATTTGCCATCACCTTACGTGATAAATACTATTCAGCCGTGGATTGAGCAGATTTTCTCTGGTTCAGTAGAGAATCCACGATTGAATTGATAATAGCCTCCGAAGCACTGTCCGCTTCTTTACACGCAATTATGATATCCGGTGTTTTATTGGTTGCTAGCAAATCAATTTTACGGAGTATTATTCTTTGTTGCTCTTCAGATATTCCTCCAAAGCCAAATTGATAAATATGATGAAGGGTTAGATTAAAACTTGTCTCATTTATTATCCATACGCGGACACCAATAGGGCGGAATACTATTTTATGATCTAAGACTTCAGGCGGGTAACTTAAGATTAAGTCACGCCAATACACTTCTTCATTTAACACATCATTGACAACTTTAGTTAATTCCTCTTTATTCCAAGGATTTGGTAATAGATTGAAGAGTCCAGAGGAGCCTAGGTCATCAACAGCAGCCATATTGCCACCTAAAACCCACATTTCAGAGCAGATGTTATTCATTATTAGATTGTTCCTTCAGTGCCTTAACATGTTTAGATAACCATCCAGATCCGCAACACCAATCACAGCGCGCTTCAGGAGCGCACCCACAATCTACGACCATTCCGACATGAGGGCCTATTACATTTCCCATGCTGGGTTCATTATTTTTTTGTCCTATTTCTTGCCATGACTCTGATACTAATTGGAGTACTCTTCTGTAACCAATTTTTTTACACGCATCTAAAACGTTTTGTTCGGCTTGTGTTTGCCCTATATATGGCTTAGGTTCGCTGGGTGTTAATTTATAAAATTTATTGACTACCCCAAATATTAAATTAAGCAAATATCTAATTAGTATCAACGAAAGTGAGAATAAACATAAAACCATCAATGTTTGAGCAATTGGCATCATAAATTCATCCAATTCACCCATAATAAATCTAGGCGAAATAATACCCAGATAAAGTGATCCTAATACAGCCAGAGACATAATAGTTAAAGCAATCAATAATATTAAAAGTCTAATTAAAAGAGGCATTGTCGCAATCGAATAAATTTGGTAACAAGATATTAAGTTAGTAACTTAACTCATTTGGGTATTCTGGTAAGCCGCACTTACCTAACACTTCTGGCCTTTTACGAACATATCCACCAGCACCATGACAGCCATCATGCGGCCACTCATTGTGTACTAAATAGTATAATCGCATCAGATAGTCGTCTTGTGTTGCCAAATGTGCAACATGCCAGAAATCATTTAGTAGAGTTGTTTTTTCGGTAATTGCCTCAACAGTTTCGCGATGTTCATCTAGCCGTTTTCCTACACATCTCGCGAAATTGAGCTTGTCTAAAATTTCATTTTTTTTAACGTATCCAAAATATCCCATTAGTGCGCGTATCATTACCAAATTACTCCACACAAGTTACCAACTATTTATTTTCTTTGATTTATTTTCTGTGATTTATTCCTGCGCCATTTACGCGGCTCACAGGCCGATTTAGTTACATACTATATTTGCTTCCTACAGGTATTTTCAAGGTTTTCATCTCCTATTGATTTTTGCTGCTTTTAGACGTCGCGCGCTTTTTCCGTGGCTTTTGCTTAATCATGTATTTTTGCGTTGCTTCGACGAACGCATCTTGCAAATATTTATAATTTGGATAATTGTTAACTAACGTATCCAAGGAGAAATTCATCATTTCTATCTGGAAATCCGCATGGTATTTTAAGCTGTACGGCAATCTGAAGAGGGCTTGTGAAAGATGCATGATTTCTAAATAATCAACAGATTCGCGTCGCTTGCTTGTAAGCTCATAAATCATTTCATATCCAGCCCTAGAGATTCGCAGGTATTCTTCGAGCAATTCTTCATTTGGTGTCATATTAATTCAATACCTGTGCGGGAAATTTTTGAAGAGCCAAATTGCATTTTGGTAAAAAATCAGAGCACTTGACCACATCTCACCAATGATTCGTAATAAGAATCCTCTGAGCATGCGGACATAAGTTGTCCGCATGCAGCGCATTCATCCCATGGCTCATCGGCATTTACGGTTATTTGATTACAGCCTCGCGGACAGTAAACAGTGACCCTACCAGAAGCACCTAGCCTTCTAAGACGACGCAGAACCATAGCTCTTTCTTTTCTATCTTCAATTTCTGAAAAAATACCGAGTGTGAAAGGATAGTAAGAAAGGAACGATGAGTAGTCCCACAGATTATAAAAGATAGCCGCCTCAGCAGCCTCATATAGTAATTCAAGCTCCTTGTAATGAATGTCTCCAATGCGTTCAGAATCACTACTGTGACCTATTGAAAATAGAACAGCAGCCTCAATTTGAAGGCCACCAAATTCTTTAATAAATTGTATGGAGTCAAACATAGTTATCCACCAATAAATTCTGAAGGTGTAGAGCGAGAATTTAATCGCTTTTCAGTCAATAGCGCATTCTGAATATCTACTACGTGCTGAGCCATAGCATCAAACAACGGTGAAACATCATCATTGTATTTCCCACGATGCTGAAGAATAACCACCTTATTTTCTTCATGCCCCAGTTCCAGTGTGCTTCGTACATTGTGCTGATCTTTGAGTGAAAAAATGATGGAATGGCCGCTGTATACATAATCATGATACGAGGCTACACAATGATGCATTTCGCTACCTTCAACGGCCAGCGAGTGAGGCGTAGTCAGCAGGCTAGCCGTGATCCCATCGCGCCCGATAACTCGCACCCAAGGCATCGTGAATTGATATTCCGTCAAGTGATTTGGGTAGAGTAGTTTTGTATACTCATGTGAAAGTCGATTGTGTTCACGATGTATTCGACGCTCGGACCAGTCCAAAGAAAAAGGCTCATTAAGCCGTCTTGCCATCCGATAAGTGTCTATTATTAATTGCCATGCCTGATCAATAAAAGATTCATCCGTTAACTTGCGCTGTTTTTTTGCAGTTGTAGATATCCGAAGGAATAATTGGGTGCAGAATAAAAAATTACTGTGTGTAGTGCCTGTTTCAAATCGAAAGGTTCTTTTTTGAAAAATAATACTTTTAAGTATGCTAGTAGGCAATAAACTTAAATTTTCAATAATAGGTTTGTATTTCTCAGGTGTGTTATTGAAGAGCTTCGGTTTTTTTAATATCGCTGTTGAGTAAGTAGATACACCCATGGTATCTGGGAATTTTCCACACCGATACGCATTTAAAAAAATTAACCGATTCCGTGAAAAAGAATTATTACAAAGTGTTTTCCATAGTTGACTACCAAGCCCCGTTTTTAGTTGATTGACTCCGGTTCCAAAAAAAAGAATGGCGGGTACCAGATGCGATTCGTTGTTTGCTAGTGCAATATCAATCAATTTCCGGTAAGCATGAAAGCGAAACACCAACCCAGCGGACAAGATTTGCCCAACCTGACAAAAGCGATGTATTTGAACGGCATCTTTTCCTACCCATAGCGCATAATTTATTTTAGAAAAACGATCATTAAATCGAATCCCTAGCATACGAGCATAATCACGATTCCTCGCAGCAACGTCGTCATAATTGAATAATGGGACGGAAAGATTATTATGCACTAAGATTTTATCTTTCAAGGATAAGGCCAATTCTGGAGCCTTCGATCTGCGATAGAAGTAAGGAAAGCATGAATAGTAGTTCCCAATCTGAATGCATTTAGGATTCTGGTGAATCTGCATTTTCAGAATTTCTTCATTGGGTTGTCCACAATTACCTTGATGACTGTTTTCTGTTCCTTCGGTTGTTGTGCTAGATAATGGAATGTTGTCGAGCATGAATTAATTTCCCATTAAAACAAGCTTAACGATTGCTGGGATTCTCGCCCCATTGGTTGGTGAATCTGCGCAGACCGCCCAGCCTTAAAGCCGCTGTATGCAGCATTGCGATCATTCTTGGCTATTTTCTTATGGGTTAGCTCTTTTGTTAGCACTACTGGGTAATGTTTTGTGATGTACGCAGAAATAGACTCCTCGGCAGATGAATTCTTTTGGGCAAATTGACTAATCAATTGACGGACTGCATTTACCCATGTGTTTGCGAAAATATCACCTCGGCGACGCTTGGTTGATAATTTGCATCGATACAATGTATTGACATACTCTTTGCGTGCAGATTGCAACTGGCGCAATAACACTTCGTAAGCGTATTGAGAAAATGTGGGGGCGCCATCCTGTCCAATGAATATAAATTGTTTCCCGGAATGGGTAGATAAAACCAGTACAGTACATCCGAACGCAGTCGCACAAGACTGACCGAGACATAAAGCCCAAGTTGCTGGTCGCTTTCCTGCACTCATAAGAATTTCATTAACAGACGATGCCAGCACATCGCTTCTTTCTAATTGGTGCGCCTCCATGAGTTTTCGTGCCTGACGTAATGCAATCTCAGCTTCATGAGGATTAGTGGATTTCGCTAAGGCAAAGCACTTTTTAATTTTTTCAAGAATTTTTTCATTTTCCATATTTAAGTACCTATAAGAGACCGCAACCAATTTTGCTTATCTGGATGGAAACGTTCGATAACCACTAATTTTGCACTGCGCTTTACAATATGCTCTTCATTGAATGCAATCTTTGCGCGAGCTTCAGCTATGCTCATGCTCTGACAGAGTTGACGACCAATTCTTTTAATTTTTATCCCTCGCTCTATTGGATAAACCGCAAAGACCTCAAAATGTTGGAGCCCTAATGATCCGGTAGTTTTCCATGAGAAGTATCGTTCTAACCTTCTTTTTTTCTTACCATTCGCAATTCGAGCGATTTTTAAATTTAATGCCAATAGGTTGTTATTGCTGAACTCCTGAAATATTTTTTGACCCATCTTGCAGTGCCCCACCAGTTGTCTCCGGTTGATATTGATCCATGTTGCATGTTAGTTTGGTTTCATCAATATAAAATCCTTTGCCGCCATCCAAAAATAACTGTGATTTCAGATTCATAACAGCCTCCTTCAGGTTGAGTGATTCGCGATCATGATTGTTTACCTCTTCAATAAGGAAGATCATTCCATCAAGCAAGCTGCTAAATTTTAGTTTTTCTAATTGATTGTTAGTTTTTCTTATCTTTTGAATTTGGCCTTGCAGTTTTACCAATTTTCTTATGAGAGCTTGATGATTGATGTTCATAATTATGAATCTCTTTGTTTTATTCCTGTGCCAGCCCGCTGAGTGGGCATTCGGGCATGAAAGATACAAACTCACCATTTCTTAATTTAATCCGTCCCTGAATCACCTCCTGTACTGAAAGTGATTTTTCTTGTGCGGGATATGGGCTGCCAGTAGGCCGAATAGCAGCATACCGCTCTGAATATTCACCCCATATTTCGAAATCCGAACGGCAGCCGTAATACGAAAGTAAACTTCGCATTCTTAGCGAAACCTCATAACGCTCTCCATCTTGGAAAAGCAATTTATAAATAGGCATTGCCGATTTGACATCACCCTGACGTACCAGCGAGTCAGCTTTCAAAAACAAACCTGTGCTAGATGTGCCTTTGTAATCTGACATTAAGCCTGAATATATACCATCATCCATTAGAGCCAGATTAGACACTAGAAGTTGATTTTCCAGAGCGATGTCGATGTGCTGATGCTCAATCAATGTTTTATTAAATTTCTCAAGATCTTCAGGCAAACAGTCTCGATCGTAGCTTATTTCCTTAAAGCATTCTTCGTATTTTGAAATAGCATAAGTTATATTTTTATCGGATGGATGATTAATATAGTCCTCTATAGAGGCGAGACTAGTTTCTATCGATTGTTTTTCTTTAAAGTAAAATTTATTGAAACATAGATAGAGGAAGCCAAAGGCCAGCGTAATGATAGTAAATATAAGAAATATGTCTTGATTGACTTTGCTTTTATCAATTTGCATTTTTTAATTAAACCTATATATCTCTCGTTAACCATTTTTAAACGAGGTGTGCTTAAGACGTATTTCCTCAAGAATTTCATCACCTCTGGCATAGGCAAGATCATCCCACCAAGAGTTGTATGTAGAATTATTTGTAGGATGTAGTTCCTTACGCTTTGCCACTTCGTCAATAAGCTTGCTCAAGTAGTTGTCGATATTGTGAAAGTGGTATTCATAACCAGGTAGATCGGTTTTCATGGATAGGATCAACCCTCGGAATTCCTGCTGCACTTTCCATACTGGATAGTTTCCTTCGTAGTGGTAGACTGAATTAAAAAATTGTCGATAGTTATTCAACTGCGAATTATTTGTATTGGGCTGATCTTCATCCTTTTGATTTGTCCATCGGCTCCTCAGGGCATCAAAGAATGCTCCAAATACAGACATCACACAAAGAGTTAACGCAATGCCAATTAACAGGGGTATAACTTTGTACAGGCTTAGCAATGCAACATACGCAATTAAATCCAGGATATCCTTCTCAAAAAATACAACCTGAATGGTAAGATAAAGTCCTGCACAGAACACCAGCGATAAAACAAAAAATTTAAGAAAGTTCACGATTTCCTCCTAACAGCGGCAGTTGACAAAATCCAATATTTGCAAGGAAATCAAATTGACAAAACCATGATTTTGCAATGTCGCTTAATGTGCCCTGACGATTAAATAAAGTTATTTTCTTTAAGCCATTTCAATGCCATGTCCTGATCTAGATTACTAAAATCAGGTTGTTGCGCAATATGCATTAGCTCAAGAAGTAGTTGCTTGCTATGTGAGTCTAATTTTACCGAAGCATCCAACATGCTCACTTTGTAGCTAGAGTTACACGCGGACGCTAAGGCCATCGCTAGAAACTCACTAGAACCACTATAACGATGCTCTGCAATCTGAGATTTTATTTTTTCAATGATTTGCATTGTCAACTTCCCCATCCTTACTTAATTGAAGCGCATTTCCATCGTAATGAAATCCTAATGATTTCTGACGTCCATAAATTTTCAATACAAGCGGTGTGTTAGACAGCTCAATATCATTCATAGCAAGATCCAAAATATCCTGCGTGATAAGAATCAATTTTTTATTCTGTTTGATTGCCTGAAATTCCAATTGAGCAACCCCACTGATAATTGAGGGAATATGCCATGAAAGAACTTCGTCTATAGCTATAGCAGAGTGGGTATCCCAATCTACACATGAAGGATCAAACACTTGTTTATACGATATAGGCGTTATCAACTGGATAGATCCAGGATTAGCATTAATAAACTGATTCATAAGATGTGTTTTTCCAACACCACTGCGACCCACTATGTGTAGGACATAAGGACCGGTTATTTCTTTAGACGAATTCATTAATTCTTTCCCCTTTTCGCGGTTCCAAGCGTTTCAGGGGCAATGAATTTACCGCCTGAGGAATACCCTTTGTATTCCCACATGAATCTGATAGTTAAGTAAATTGCACCCAATAGAATGGTCAATATCCAATACAAACGGTATAAATCATTAGCAGCACTGCGCGCAGCATCTTCAATTAGCATTGAAACTATCTGCTCTTTTTCACAAATATATTTTTCAGCTGTATCTGCCTTATCAATAGGCATATCGCTCACGGCACACCTCAATACATTCACATGTTTTGGTGATTCCGCAGGCACCTGGCTAACATCAGAGATGTACTCATAAACATCTCTCGTAATGCCATGAAAATCAAATTGATAAAACATCATCAAAACCAAGAATATCCCTGAGGCTGGCAAGACAATAAAAAATATTAATGCCTTACGGATTATTAGCCCAAGATAATAGATGATTGAATGATTGAGTTTGATCATAAGTCTGTTCCTTTTCATTGGATGCAAAATTTCTAATTTCCTGATTAGCCTCTATTGGCTGTTTTTCTATACCAATCTACAAATCCAAGAACTAAAATTGATAGAGCAATGAAAAAGCCTACCCATTCCCATGTGTTTAATGAATGCAACTGGCTGAATAATTCAGGTAAACCAGGTAGATCTGGATAAAATACCGTGTTGTTACCAGTAGCGATTCGCGATATAGCAGCACCGATAAATACCAATCCGATCAATGCATTTATTGTCGCTTTAATCCAGTGTTTGCCCCCTTGCAACCATGTAAGCAGAAACATGAATGCCGAACCTATCAGAAGTAATATTGTGTATGCCATTGCTTGACCCTCTTATAAAAAACCACCCCGAGGGGTGGTAGCAGTGGAGAGAAGTTGATTAAAAGAATCCACTCATAGCAGCAGTGGTTTTTCGATAAATGGGTTCAGCAGCTTCTTCGAGTTTCAAATTAGCTTTGTTGGCGGTAGTCACAATGCGAGTACGGTATTCTTTCATGTTGCTGGTTTCGTCAACGCTTTGTTGTGTATAGCCTTGGTCTGATACTTTGGTAGAAATATCAGTGGCACGTTTCACTACGGCACCGTTTTTGGTGCGCTCTTTGATCTGAACATCGCAAACCAGCATGTAAGTAACATCTTTCACTAACGCACCGCTGATCATGTCAATGCCGCCACCGACAACGCCACCCGCTACGGCACCTTTCCAGTCGCCGCGTGCTGCTCCACCAATAGCGGCACCGGCTAATACGCCACCGCCTTCATAGCCACGACCTAGCGCTTGCTGAGAAGCACTGGGGGATGCTTTTTCCAAATTCAGTACAAAGGCCGATAGCACAAATTGCGCTTGCTCTGGATCATCAACCAATCTGTACCCGTTATCATTCACTGCAAAACTTTCTTTCAGTAACGCACCGCTGATCATGTCAATGCCGCCACCGACAACGCCACCCGCTACGGCACCTTTCCAGTCGCCGCGTGCTGCTCCACCAATAGCGGCACCGGCTAATACGCCACCG
>JACCDR011223688.1_pt1 | contig 13471 bp, 13 predicted proteins | sample 7446431 | NCBI WGS metagenome assembly JACCDR01 (sample SAMN15323443, study PRJNA562643) | freshwater metagenome | isolation source: river surface water | place: USA:Blue River Watershed | collected 2017-08-17
CCGCGGCCGCGGCCATGGCCGGTGTGCCGCTGTTCAACGGCTTCCTGTCCAAGGAGATGTTCCTCACCGAGGCGGTGCAGTTCGCCCAGGCCGGCGGCTGGCGCTGGCTCGTGCCCGCGCTGGCCACGCTGGCCGCGCTGTGCAGCGTGGCCTATTCGGCACGCCGGGCGCACGATGTCCTCTTCCACGGCCCCTCGCGTGACCTGCCGCCCGAAGCCCATCCGCACGACCCGCCGCTGGGCATGCGCCTGCCCGTGATGCTGCTCGCGGGGATCTGCGTGCTCGTGGGCGTGCTGCCGGCGCTCACCCTCGGCCCGCTGGTACAGGTCGCCGCCACCGCCATGCTGGGCCATACGCCGCCCGAGTACCAGCTGGCCATCTGGCACGGCTTCAACCTGCCGCTGCTGCTCAGCGCGGTGGCCCTGGCCGCCGGTGCCGGTCTCTACTTCTGGCTGGCCCGCGGCCACCGCCTGCATCGTCTCAGCTCGGAGAACTGGTTTGGCCTCCTGACGGGCCTGCACCTCTTCACCCGCGGCATGGACCGCCTGTTCAGCGGCGCCGGCCGCATGACCACCCTACTGGAAAACGCGTCGCTGCAGCGCTACATCGCCTGGATGGTGATCGCCACGCTGGCCGTGGCCGTGGTGCCGCTGCTGGCGGCGGGCCTGCCGGGCACCGGGACACGGACCCTGTTGCCGGTCTCCCTCCCCGCCATCGTGCTCTGGTGTCTGCTGCTGCTGTCCTGCGCCTGGCTGGCGCTGCGCCATCACCAACGTTTCGAGTCGGTGGTGGTCACAGGTGGTGTGGGACTGGTGACGGCGCTGACTTTTGTCTCCTTCTCGGCCCCCGACCTGGCCCTGACCCAGCTCACCGTCGAGGTGGTCTCCACCGTGCTGCTGCTCATGGGCCTGGCCCTGCTGCCGCGCCAGAGCCCGCGCGAATCCAGCCGCGCCCGCCGACTGCGTGACGCCGGGCTGGCCCTGGCTGGCGGCGGCGGCATGGCCTGGCTGGCCTGGGTCATGCTCACGCGCGACCACGATTCGATCTCCTGGTACTTCCTCAACCAGTCAGCGATCGCCGGTGGTGGCACCAATGCGGTGAACGTCATCCTGGTCGATTTCCGCGGCTATGACACCTTCGGCGAGATCACCGTGCTGGGCATCGCCGCGATTGGCGTGCTGGCGCTGATGGACGGCATGCGCACGCGCCGCCCCACCCATGACGCCAGCGGCCAGCCCTGGACTTTTGCCGCCCAGCCGCTGATGCTGCGCGTGGCCGCGCGTGTGGTGCTGCCCCTGGCCCTGGTCGTGACGCTCTACATCTTCATGCGCGGGCACAACCTGCCCGGCGGTGGCTTCATCGCCGGGCTGATCACCGCCGTGGCGCTGGTGCTGCAGTACATGGCACTGGGCCAGACCCGCGCCGAGGCGCTGCTGCAGGCCGGCAGCGGGCGACGTTTCGTGCGCTGGATCGGCATCGGCCTGGGCATCGCCGGGCTGACCGGTCTGGGCGCCTTTTTCTTTGGCCAGCCCTTCCTGACCAGCGCCCATGGCCATCCCCACGTACCGCTGCTCGGCGAGTTGCCGCTGGCCACCGCCGCGCTCTTCGATCTCGGCGTGTACATCACCGTGGTCGGCGCCACGTTGCTGACCCTGTCCACCCTGGGTGCCGTCACGCGTGAAAGCGGCATCTCCCCCGCCCGACCGGCTGGAGACAAGACATGAGCCTCGAATTCCTGGTCGCCACCGGTATCGGTGCGGTGACCGCCACCGGCATCTACCTGATCCTGCGCGGGCGGACTTGGCCCGTCGTGATCGGCCTGAGCCTGCTGGGTTATGCCGTCAACGTCTTCATCTTCGCCATGGGCCGCCTTTGGCTGGATGCCGCCCCCATCCTCGGCGCCGCCTCGCAGGTGGCCGACCCGCTGCCGCAGGCCCTGGTGCTCACCGCCATCGTGATCGGCTTCGCCACCACCGGCTTCGTGATCGAACTGGCGCTACGCAGCCGCCATGAGGCCGGCACCGACCACGTCGACGGCCATGAGCCCGGCGGACCGCGCGAAGGGAGCAGCCAGGCATGACCGGATTGCTCGACGTCCTCTTCGCCACGCACCTGCCGGTGCTGCCGGTGCTGGTGCCCCTGTTCACGGCGGTCGCCCTGCTGCTGCTCGGCGACGGCGGCGGCCAGGCGAGCCACGGCGGCGCGCAGCTGCGCCGTGCCCGCGTGCTGAGCCTGGGCAGTGCCGTCTTCGGGGCCCTGCTGGCCTGGCGTCTCATGACCGAGGCCGCCGGTGGTGCCCTCACGGTCTATCCGCTGGGCAACTGGCCGGCCCCCTTTGGCATCGTGCTCGTGGTGGACCGCCTGAGCGCCCTGATGCTGGCCCTGACGTGGACCATCGCCGTGCCTGTGCTCTGGTACGCCAGCGGCGGCTGGGACGCCCATGGTCGCTACTTCCACGCCGTCTTCCACTTCCAGCTCATGGGTCTGTCGGGCGCCTTCGTGACCGGTGACCTGTTCAACCTTTTTGTCTTCTTCGAGGTGCTGCTGATCGCCTCCTACGTGCTGCTGGTGCACGGGCAGGGGCGCGAACGCTACAAGGCCGGTCTGCACTATGTGGTGCTCAACCTGGTGGCCTCGGCGCTGTTCCTGATCGGCCTGGCCGTCGTCTACGCGCTGACCGGCACGCTCAACATGGCCGACCTGGCGTTGCGCGTGGCTCAGCTCGACGCCGAGCAGGCCGTGCTGCTGAAGATCGGCGCGCTGGTGCTGCTGGTGGTCTTCGGCCTCAAGGCGGCCATTGTGCCGCTCTACCTCTGGCTGCCCGGCACCTACGCCGCCGCCAGCGCACCGGTTGCTGCGCTCTTCGCGATCATGACCAAGGTCGGCGTGTACAGCATCATCCGCGTGCACGGCGTGATGCTGGGGCCGGAGGCCGGGCACGCCGCGCTCACGGCCCAGCCCTGGCTGCTGCCCCTGGCCCTGAGCACCATCGCCCTGGCGGTACTGGGTGCGCTGGCAGCCCACAGCCTGGCGCGTCTGGCCGCCTACCTCACGGTCGCTTCAGTCGGCACCATCCTCGCAGGCGTGGGCCTGTTCACCCCCGAGGCCCTGTCCGCTGCGCTGTACTACATGGTGCACAGCACCCTGGTCATGGCCGCACTCTTCCTCCTGGTGGAGCTCGTGGCCTCACAGCGCGGCGACATGCAGGATCGCCTGCAGCCGGCCCACCCCGTGGCCCAGCCCGTGCTGCTGGGGCTCATGACGCTGCTGGGGGCCGCCTCCGTGGCCGGCCTGCCGCCCCTGCCCGGCTTCCTGGGCAAGCTGATGATCCTGGAGAGCGCTGCGCCCACACCGGCCCACGCCTGGGTCTGGAGTGTGGTGCTGCTGGCGGGCTTCCTGACGCTGGTGGGCCTGGCCCGTGCAGGCACCCTCCTGTTCTGGAACGTGGTACCCAACGCTGAGGCTCCGGTCAACGCCGGCAGCAGCTGGCGCCTGACTTCGGCCACCCTGGTGCTGCTGGGCCTGAGCCTGCTGCTGGCCGCGTTTGCCTCGCCCATGAAACGTTACACGGATGCCGCGGCCACCCAGCTGGCCGACCGCAACGCCTATGCCAACGCCGTGCTCGCCCCCCAGGGTGGCCCCGCGGCCAAGACCGTCCGCCCCTATCAGGGTGGCGCCGGTGAAGTGCGCCTGCCCGGAGACAAGTGATGAAGAAAAAGACCTGGTGGACCCACCCCTGGCTGTCGGCCCTGCTGGCGCTGTCCTGGCTGCTGCTGACGCATTCGCTCGCACCGGTGCACCTGTTGTCGGCGGCATTGATCGGCCTGATCGTGCCGCGCCTGCTGCATGAGGCCCTGCCCCCGGCCCCCCGCATCCGCGCCCTGCCCGCCCTGCGCCTGATGGCGGTCGTGCTGTGGGACATCGTACTGTCGAACATCACCGTCGCCCGCCTCGTGCTGGGCCGCATGGACCGGCCACAGCCAGCCTGGGTGCCCGTCCCGCTCGATCTGCAGCACCCCACGGCCATCGCGCTCTTCGCCAGCATCATCACCACGACACCGGGCACGGTCTCGTGCACGGTGGACGAGCCAGGCCGCCTGATCTGGGTCCATGCCCTGGACTGCGCCGACCCGACCCAGGCCGCCGCCGACATGAAAGCGCGCTACGAGGCCCCGTTACGCAACATCTTCGAAACCGGCCCGCAAGGAGAACCCGCATGAGCATCCTGGCCCTGGCCCTGGACATCGCCACTGGTGCCGTGGCACTGGCCATCGTGCTGTGCACCTGGCGACTGCTGCGCGGCCCGCACGCGACCGACCGCATCCTGGCCATCGACACCCTCTACATCAATGCCGTGGCACTGGTCGTGCTGCTGGGCATACGCCTGGGCACGCCGCTGCTGTTCGAGGCCGCCCTCATCATCGCCATGCTGGGTTTCGCCTCCACCGTGGGCCTGGCACGCTACCTGACACGCGGCGACGTGGTGGAATGAGGAGCCCGACATGAACGACCTGCATCCTCTCGTCGAATGGCTGGCCGCGGCACTGCTGCTGGTGGCGGCCGTGTTCTCGCTGGTCGGAGCGATCGGCCTGGTGCGCCTGCCCGACTTCTTCATGCGCCTGCATGCTCCCACCAAAGCCTCCACGCTGGGCGTGGGCGGGGTGCTGCTGGCCAGCATGGTGGTGGCGTTGGGCCAGGGCCGCATCGGCTTTGCCGAGCTGCTGATCACCCTCTTCGTCTTCGTCACGGCGCCGGTCTCGGCCAACCTGATGGCCCAGGCCGCGCTGCACCTGCGCGTGCCCAGCCGCGCCGCACCACCAGCCGATGCTATACCTGAACGGCCCGCGGACTGATCTGCCGTCAAATTGATCCATCGACGCGCCGTCAGCCGGGTGTAACGCAGCCTGTCAGAATAGAGGGCTGCGGCCGTCGGCCGCATGCCCCGTCCGCCCCAGCACCCGGGCGCCGCCCTTCGAGACCGAGTAACGACCATGACCACGATCATCAAGCAGGCCGACCTGATCGAATCGATCGCTGCCGCGCTGCAGTACATCAGCTACTACCACCCGACCGACTACATCGCCCATCTGGCGAGGGCCTATACGCTGGAACAGAGCCCGGCCGCCAAGGACGCCATTGCGCAGATCCTGACCAACAGCAAGATGAGCGCGGTCGGCCATCGTCCGATCTGCCAGGACACCGGCATCGTCAACGTCTTCCTCAAGGTCGGCATGGACGTTCGCTGGGACGGTTTCACCGGCAGCCTGGACGACGCCGTGAACGAAGGCGTGCGCCGCGCCTACAACCACCCGGACAACATGCTGCGCGCCAGCGTGCTGGCCGACCCGCATTTCGCCCGCAAGAACACCAAGGACAACACACCCGCGGTCATCTTCACCGAGATCGTGGCCGGTGACACGGTGGAAGTCACCGTGGCTGCCAAGGGCGGTGGCTCGGAGAACAAGTCCAAGATGGTCATGATGAACCCCAGCGACTCCCTCGTGGACTGGGTGCTCAAGACCGTGCCCACCATGGGTGCGGGTTGGTGCCCCCCCGGCATGCTGGGCATCGGCATCGGCGGCACCGCCGAGAAGGCGGTGCTCATGGCCAAGGAGAGTCTGATGGAGGACCTCGACATGTACGAGCTGCAGCAGAAGGCCGCCAAGGGCGAGAAGCTCACGCAGGTGGCGGAACCGCGCCTGGAGCTGCACGAGAAAGTCAACGCGCTGGGCATCGGCGCCCAAGGCCTGGGCGGCCTGACCACGGTGCTGGACGTCAAGATCAAGATGTACCCCACCCACGCCGCCAGCAAGCCCGTGGCCATGATCCCCAACTGCGCCGCCACACGCCACGCGCACTTCGTCCTGGACGGCTCGGGCCCGGTCTACCTGGACCCGCCCAGCCTGGACCTCTGGCCCGACGTCAACTGGACCCCCGACACCCAAAAGAGCAAGCGCGTCGACCTGAACAAGCTCACCAAGGAAGAAGTTGCCAGCTGGAAGCCTGGCGACACCCTGCTGCTCAACGGCAAGATGCTCACCGGCCGCGACGCCGCGCACAAGCGCATCGCCGACATGCTGGGCCGCGGCGAGAAGCTGCCGGTGGACTTCACCAACCGGGTGATCTACTACGTGGGCCCGGTCGATCCGGTCAAGGGCGAGGCGGTCGGCCCCGCCGGCCCGACCACCGCCACGCGCATGGACAAGTTCACCGAGGTGATGCTGGGCCAGACCGGCCTGATTGCCATGATCGGCAAAGCAGAGCGCGGCCCTGAGGCTGTCGAAGTGATCCGCAAGCACAAGAGCGCCTACCTCATGGCGGTCGGTGGGGCCGCCTACCTGGTCAGCAAGGCCATCAAGACCGCCAAGGTCGTCGGCTTTGAGGATCTCGGCATGGAGGCCATCTACGAATTCGACGTGGTCGACATGCCGGTGACCGTCGCGGTCGACGCCGGGGGCACCAGCGCCCACTTGACAGGCCCGGCGGAATGGAGCAAACGCATCGCCAGCGGCGAGTTCAAGGGCATCAGCCTGACCACGGCCTGAAATTGACACGACCGGTCGGCGTCTTCGACAGTGGCATCGGGGGGCTGAGCGTCCTGCGGGCGCTGCGTGCCGAGATGCCGCACCAGTCCTTTGTCTACGTCGCCGACAGCGGCCACGCCCCCTATGGGGAACGTGATGCTGCGCACGTGATCGCGCGGTCCCGCGCCCTCACCCGGCAGTTGGTTCAGGCGCACGATATCCAGACGCTGGTCGTGGCCTGTAACACAGCCACCGCAGCGGCCATCCATGTGCTGCGCGGGGAACACCCGAAACTGCCCATCGTGGGACTGGAGCCTGCACTCAAGCCGGCCGCCCAGGCCAGTCGCACCCAGCGCGTGGGTGTGCTGGCCACACGGGGCACACTGCAGAGCGCCAAATTCCGGGCTTTGCACCAGATGCTCGCCGGGCAGGCGGATTTCGTGCTCCAGGCCTGCGACGGCCTGGCCGATGCCATCGAACATCAGGACAACACGCGCATAGCAGCGCTGGCAGGCAGCTATGTCGAGGCGCTCGGCCCCTGCGGTCAGGAACCGGGGGCCATCGACACCGTGGTGCTGGGCTGCACCCACTACCCTCTGATTCTGCCGACGCTACGGGCCTTGCTGGGCGCCGGCGTGACGCTGCTCGACAGCGGCGCGCCCGTGGCCCGGCAGACCCGCCGCGTCCTTCTTGAGGCCGCCGAGACCGGCCCATCTGATTTGCACTGTTACACCACGGGCGAAGCTGCCGAGTTGCAGGCAGCCGTTCAGCGCTGGCTGCAGGTCCCGGTCAGGGCTGAAACGCTGAAGATCTGAAAAGGGAGACGCGCCTATTTGCGCCGGCCCGCCCGGTATTCCCAGGGCGCAATGGGCTGTTTGTCGCGCCACAGACCCGTACGCCGCTGGCGGGCATCCTCCTGCGCGGCGCCATAAGCCTGACGATCAGGCTCTGACAGGATCTGCGCACGCGACTTGTCGTACCAGACCGCCCCGAGCTGCAGTTGCTCCAGGCTGATGTCCCGGCCTTCGACACGTACCCGCCCGACGCGGGGGCTGCCACTGCCCACCCCCTCGACCGTCACATACTTCTGGAAAGCGAGTTCACGCAAGGAGTCCAGGGAGCGCTGGCCATAGGCCTGAAACTTTTCGGGTGCATCCACACCAGCGAGCCGTACGGTGTACTGCACCTTTTTATCGTCACGGATCCGCAAGGTGTCGCCGCTCAGGACCGCCATCACCTGGCCCTGCAGGGTCCAGGCACCTGCCAGGGTTGCCGAGCACAACAGTGCCAGACTCAGGGCAGACTTCAGCAGAATTCGCATGCGAGATGTGTGCAAAGAATGAATGGTCGGGGCGATACGATTCGAACGTACGACCCTCTGCTCCCAAAGCAGATGCGCTACCAGGCTGCGCTACGCCCCGACTGGACGCGTATTCTACCGGGCGACTCGTGCTTCACCGGTGCTTGCGCTAAAGTTTCCGCATGCATCCTCGTTCACTTCCCCTGCCCTGGCTTGAACCCGGCGAGGACTTCCCGCCGGTCGAGCAGGCCTGGGGCCCAGGCTCGGAAGCCCCCGGCCTGCTGGCCGCAGGCGGCAGCCTGGACACGGACAGCCTGTGTCGGGCTTATGCGCAGGGCATCTTCCCCTGGTTCAGTACGGGGCAGCCCATCCTCTGGTGGAGTACGGACCCGCGCATGGTGCTGGATGTGGCGCAATTTCGCCTGCACCGGTCCCTGCGCAAGACCCTGCAGAAATTCACGAGCACTCCGTCCTGCGAAGTTCGGATGAATACGGCCTTCGAGCAGGTCATCAGATCCTGCGCCGGCAGTCCGCGCGCGGGGCAATCCGGCACGTGGATCGTGCCAGCCATGGTGCAGGCGTACACGAAGCTGCACTTCGCAGGCCACGCGCACAGCGTGGAAACCTGGGTCGATGGCCAGCTTGTCGGAGGCCTCTACTGCGTCGCCCTGGGTCGCGCAGTCTACGGTGAATCGATGTTCGCGCGGTCGACCGATGCCTCCAAGATTGCGCTCGCCGCGCTGGTGGCTTTCTGCCGGCACCATGGCATCGCACGCATCGACTGCCAACAGAACACACCACATCTGGCATCACTGGGCGCACGCGAGATCCCGCGTGTGGATTTTTTGCACCACGTCGCCTCGGCCCGTCTCGCTGCAGGTCCCGAGTGGCGCTTCGACCCCCTATACTGGCGTGAACTGATGACGATGGCCGCTGCGCAAAGAACGTGACGCACCTCAAGGACCTTCCCCTTCAGAGCCTCCAGTTTTATGCCACGGCGCCCTACCCGTGCAGCTACCTGGCAGGTCGCCCTGCGCGCTCGCAGGTGGCCACGCCCAGCCACCTGATCAACAACTCCACCTACTCGGAACTCGTCGCCCAGGGCTTTCGTCGTAGCGGCATGTTCACCTACCGCCCCCATTGCGATGGCTGCCAGGCCTGCATCCCCCTGCGCGTGCGCGTGCCGGACTTCCGGCCCAGCCGCAGCCAGCGCCGGGCCTGGAAACAGCACGAGGGCCTGCAGGCCAGGGTATCCCGGCTGTGCTTTGTTCCGGAACACTACCAGCTGTATCTCCGTTACCAGAATGGCCGCCATGCAGGCGGCGGCATGGACCAGGACAGCATCGACCAGTACACCCAGTTCCTGCTGCAAAGCCGGGTCAACTCCCGCTTGATCGAGTTCCGCGAGCCCGGCAATGCAGACAGCCCTGGCCCCTTGCGCATGGTCTCCGTGCTCGATGTACTGGACGATGGGCTTTCGGCCGTCTACACCTTCTATGAGCCCGGAGAACAGGCCAGCTACGGCACCTACAGCGTGCTCTGGCAGATCGAACAGGCGCGGCAGCTGAATCTCCCCCATGTCTACCTCGGTTACTGGATCGAGGACAGCCCCAAGATGAACTACAAGTCACGCTTTCAGCCGCACGAACGCCTGCAGCACGGCCGCTGGCTGCCCGGGACAGGGGATACGGAGAAGCACCTACCGCCCACCAAAGACTGATTTCACGAGATAAAATCGTGGCAGATTGCAGGAGTGCCCACGATGAAGAAAAAAGACCCGGACGCGGTCAGCACACCCACGGTGCAGGTGATCGAGCGCATGTTCACGCTGATGGACGTGCTGGCCTCACGGGAGGAGGCCATTTCCCTCAAGGAAATCAGCGAAAAGACAGGCCTGCACCCGTCCACCGCCCACCGTATCCTGAACGACCTGGCCAGCGGCCGTTATGTCGACCGCCCGCAACCGGGCACCTACCGGCTGGGCATGCGTCTTCTGGAACTGGGCAACCTGGTCAAGGCGCGGCTCAACGTGCGGGATGCGGCCATCACGCCCATGCGTGAACTGCACCGCCTGATCCAGCAACCCGTGAACCTGAGCATGCGCCAGGGCGACGAGATCGTCTACATCGAACGAGCCTACAGCGAGCGTTCAGGCATGCAGGTCGTGCGTGCTATCGGTGGCCGTGCGCCCCTGCACCTGACCTCGGTCGGCAAGCTGTTCCTGGCAGCGGACGACCCACAGCGCGTCCGCGCCTACGCCACACGCACCGGCCTGGCCGGTCACACCAAGAACAGCATCACACAGCTGCCAGTGCTCGAGCGCGAGCTGTCCAAGGTACGCCAGTACGGCGTGGCACACGACGATGAAGAGCTGGAACTCGGCGTGCACTGCATGGCCGCCGGCATCCATGATGACCAGGGCAAGCTGGTGGCGGGACTTTCGATCTCCGCGCCCACCGGCCGGCTGGACAAGGAATGGTTGCCGAAGCTGCAAGCCGTGGCCAGCGAGATTTCCCGGATGCTTGGGCATCAGGCAGGCTCCGAGAAACACTAAGGGCGCCGACGGCGCCCTTTTCTTCTGTCGCTCACCAGAGACGGCACAAGGCCATCACGGGCAGAAAGCACTCAAAGCACATGCAAGGCCTGAACCCCGGAGCGGTTTTCGGTCACGGGCACCACCGCCTGTCTGGCGGGGATCGATTCGACCCAGCGACGCACACGTTCGGCGTCACCCAGCCGGCTCAACTTACCGGCAGAGTCCAAAAAAACCATGATCACATTACGACCGGCTACCTTGGCTTGCATCACCAGACATTGTCCGGCTTCAGAGATATAACCGGTCTTCTGCAGACCGATCTCCCAGCGCGGGTTGAGCACCAGCCGGTTGGTGTTGCTGAACATCAACTTGCGCCGGCCGTCGGCGATCTGGTGAGCGCGCGAAGTCGAATAGTCGCGCAGCAGTTCATCTTCCGAAGCGACATCCACCAGCACCGCCAGGTCACGTGCACTCGACTTGTTTTTGCTCGATAAACCCGTCGGCTCGACAAAACGGGTGTCCTGCATGCCCAGCAACTGGGCTTTCGCATTCATCATCTCGACAAAAACATCCAGCCCTCCCGGGTAGGTACGGCCCAGGGCGTGGGCCGCACGGTTCTCGCTGGACATCAGGGCCAGGTGCAGCAGTTCGCCGCGTGTCAGCGTGGCGCCGACGCGCAGGCGTGACGTACTGCCTTTCTCCGTATCCACGTCATCGCGGGTGATGGTGACGGGCTCGTCCAGCGGGAGCTCGGCCTCGCTGATCAGCAGAGCCGTCATGAGCTTGGTCAGCGAAGCGATGGGCAACACAGCCTCCTCGTTCTTGCTGAACAGGACCTCCTGGGTCTCCTGGTCCACGACGTAAGCCACGCTGGATCGCAGGGACAAGGGATCGCGGGCGCCATGCAGACCGGCACGCATGCCGTCCGACGGCCGGGCCGGACGCACGACACGCGGAGCCACACGCTTGGCATACACCCTGCGCTTGGTTTCCGTACCGGATTTCTTGGCGGTGGCGCTTTTGCCCGAGCCCTGTGACTGGGCGGAAACGGTCAGCGGTGCGGTCGCCAGCACGGCCAGCACCACGGACCCAACCCAGAGAAAATGACGCAAATGTTTCACCCGCATGACCCTGCATCGCCGCAAAAAAGATGCCAAGAGCACATGGCATCACGATAGGCGAGGTTATACAGAAAATGTCATGCAGGATCAAGCACTTGGCGTCGTTTTCTCAACACTTTCTTACAAGTTACGAAATCTCGTCATCCTTGCGCGGCAACACGGTCCGCCTTGCTGTGCAGCTTGTTGAGTGCACTGAGATAGGCTTTGGCCGAAGCCACGACGATGTCCGGGTCCGATCCCACACCATTGACCACACGCCCGCTGTGCTGCAGGCGCACCGTCACCTCCCCCTGGCTCTCGGTGGAGCCACTGATGGCGTTGACTGAATACAAGACCATTTCCGCACCACTTTTGACATGGGACTCGATGGCTTTCAGCGAGGCATCGACCGGCCCATTGCCATCCGATTCACCATGGACTTCCTTGCCTTCAACCGAGAACACAATGGCCGCATGCGGATGTTCCCCCGTCTCACTGTGTTGCGACAAGGAGACAAAGCCGTATTGTTCCTTCTCGCTGGTGACACTTTCATCGCTCACCAGGGCCAGGATGTCCTCGTCGAAAATCTCGCTCTTGCGGTCAGCCAGTTCCTTGAACTTGGCAAAGGCATTGTTGATTTCGGTCTCCGAATCCATCTCGATGCCCAGATCCTGCAGCCGCTGCTTGAAGGCGTTACGGCCTGACAGCTTGCCGAGCACGATCTTGTTGGCACTCCAGCCCACGTCCTCGGCACGCATGATCTCGTAGGTGTCGCGCGCCTTGAGCACGCCGTCCTGGTGGATGCCCGAGGCATGCGCGAAGGCATTGGCGCCCACAACCGCCTTGTTGGGCTGGACCACAAAACCTGTGGTCTGGCTCACCATGCGGCTGGCCGGAACGATCTGGGTGGTATCGATCCCCACATCCAGCCCGAAATAGTCGCGGCGCGTCTTCACGGCCATGACGATCTCCTCGAGGCTGCAATTGCCCGCACGCTCGCCCAGGCCGTTGATCGTGCACTCGATCTGGCGCGCACCGCCGATCTTCACGCCTGCCAGCGAGTTGGCTACTGCCATGCCCAGGTCGTTGTGGCAGTGCACAGACCAGATCGCCTTATCGGAATTCGGGATCTTCTCGCGCAGGGTCTTGATGAAGTTGCCGTAGAGCTCGGGCACGGCATACCCTACCGTATCCGGGATGTTCAGCGTGGTCGCGCCTTCCTTGATGACGGCCTCCAGCACACGGCAGAGGAAATCGATCTCGCTGCGATAACCGTCCTCGGGGCTGAACTCCACATCAGCCACCTGGTTGCGCGCATAACGAACCGCCAGCTTGGCCTGCTCCAGCACCTGTTCGGGCGACATACGCAGCTTCTTCTCCATGTGCAAGGGGGAGGTCGCGATGAAGGTATGGATGCGGGCCCGGTTCGCCCCCTTGAGGGCTTCGGCGGCGCGGGCGATGTCACGGTCGTTGGCCCGCGAAAGCGAGCAGACCGTGGAATCCTTGATCGCGTTCGCGATGGCCTGAACGGCCTCAAAGTCGCCGTTTGAACTGGCAGCAAATCCAGCCTCGATCACATCGACCTTCAGACGTTCGAGCTGTCGTGCAATGCGCAGTTTCTCGTCCTTGGTCATCGAAGCGCCCGGCGACTGCTCGCCATCACGCAAGGTGGTATCGAAAATGATCAGTTTGTCAGCCATCTTTTGCTCCTGTTTGCTGGATGCCCGCAGTTCGAAAACGAAAACCTAAAACAAAAGGCCCGCTGCGGGTGCATACGGGCCTTGGGTAGGAATGCGCGTGCGCTACCGGAACCGCCCGTGTTGGCAGGTCAGCAGTAGTGCTAGCGCGAGGAATTTCATGGCTTCAATGTAGCACAAAAGCGCGGGCGGGCGATAGCCATCACCTATACCTTCATTTAATGGTGCAGGCCCCGCTCGTCCGGCTCCTCCGTCGAAGTGCTGATGACGCTGACGGGCTGCCCCTTGAACTTGCGCCAGGCATAAACGCCATA
>JACCDR012455766.1_pt1 | contig 13471 bp, 18 predicted proteins | sample 7446431 | NCBI WGS metagenome assembly JACCDR01 (sample SAMN15323443, study PRJNA562643) | freshwater metagenome | isolation source: river surface water | place: USA:Blue River Watershed | collected 2017-08-17
AAATTTAGGTCCAAAAGTTATAACTGAAACAGAATTAATTAAGTATTTAAAATTGAAGAGCTTTATATAAAGTGAAAATAGAAATTTTAGAAAGAACTAAATATTATTTTAATGATAAAAATCAACTTCATCGAGAAGATGGTCCAGCATGTGAAAGTATATATAATTACTACAAAGCGTGGTATTTAAATGGAATTCGTATTGGATCAACTTATATAATTTTAATTAAGAAAAATTTGAACGTTATTTGAAGCTTAAATGTTTTTTATGAATTATACATATGTTTTAGAAAGTTTTAATGCTAAATTTTACCATGATAAATTAGATAGACTTCATCGATTAGATGGACCGGCTATTGAATATGCTGATGGTACTGAAGTTTGGTATTTTAATGGAAAACGCATTGGAGATAATTTAAATTTATTTAACCAGGAAAAATTTGAACGATATATAAAGCTTACAGCTTTTGTTTAGGAGATTTTATGGCGTTATACGATTATATTTGTACAGATGAAGAATGTAAACATGAATGGGAAGCAGAACATAGTATTAAAGCCGATCCATTAAAAGTTTGCCCTAAATGTCAAAAAGAAAGTGCGAAGAGATTAATTTCTTTGTGTGGTAAAGGTGTAGTGGAATTGACGGGGCAAGAGTTAAAAGATAGCGTAAAAGCAGACGCTAATAGATTAAAAAAAGAAATTTATAGAGAGGAAAAAAAATACGCCAACGTATTGGGCGAATCTAAATATCAAGAAATTCAGCAGCGCATGGATAAAAATCGAAGATAAAACAACACCTTGACACTTTCGTCGCAAGAATTATGATAGGGCTATAATAAGAGGAACCAATGGCAGTATATATTTATCAATGTCCAATTCACAATGAATTTGAAATCGAACATTCCATGAATGATAAACTTGAATTTTGTCCACATTGTGAAAAAGAAAATCTCCCACAACAAGAAGTAAAAAGATTAATTGCTTCAGGAACAAATTTTGTTCTTCAGGGTGGCGGTTGGGGCAGAGATTTGTATTCTAGCAAATGAAATTAACTCCTCAAAAGATTACTCAAATTGTTGAACTTCTTAGGTTCATTCTAACCATAGATGATCCTGAAATTACACATGCAACGATTGAGTCAGTTATCGAAACGCTTGAGGAAGAAATAAATTGCTCCATGCGTATCGATGATAATAAACAATAGCAATAATTTAATATAATACTTACATCAAAAAGAATGGAAAGGTGCAGTGCATGATTTCAATTGAAGAAGCGCAGCAATTAATGATACAATTTATAGATTTACGTAATAAAGCAGAAAAAACGCAAGAGCCAATAGATATTAAAGCGTATAAAAAACAACAAAATTTATGTGTAGAAAAGTTTAGTTATTTAGTCACAACAAAAATTAGTAAATATAAAACTTTTTCTAATTGTGAAGATTTAGTTCAAGAAGGTTTTGAAGCCCTGACTAAAGCAATGAAAAATTATGATCCAAAGAAAGGTATTTTCTTTTGGTGGGCACATAAATATATTGATACTCGTATTGCACGTACTGCTAATTTACATTCTACAATTCGTTATCCTTTAAAATATGCAAAAGACCACGTTCCGCATAAAGAGTCAACTTTACCAACATTAATTGAAGAATATAATGTTCCCGATCGCGAATTAGATGATTTTCAAACAGCATATGCTATTTCAAAATGTATGGATAATTTAAATTCAAAACAAAAAGAAATTATAACTTTATTCTATGGCATTGGGACACATAGCCCTATGACTGTCAATAAAATTTGTCGTAAGCTTGGTATTTCAAGAGTGGTGTGTAATAAATATATTGAAGAAGCTTTTGAAATTATGAAAAATAATATCAAGATATAAATGATCTACTACTATTACTACGAATTTAACTTTTAACTTTTAAATTGCTCCATACGTGAAAACTAGGAATTATGAATGAGTTTACTTACGCCCCGTGCAACATATGCCCCATTCCAATACGATCAGGCTTATAAATATTGGGAATTACAACAACAATCACATTGGCTTCACCATGAAATAAGCATGGCTTCAGATATTAATGATTGGAAATTAAACCTTAATGATGGTGAAAAAAATCTAGTTGGTCATATTCTAAAAGGCTTTACCCAATCAGAAATTTTTATTCAAGAGTATTGGGGGCAAATGGTTGGTAAGTGGTTTAAGAAGCCTGAAATTCAAATGATGGCGGCTTCTTTTTCTTCTATGGAAAGCATTCATGCTGTGGCTTATGCTTATTTAAATCAATCTTTAGGCTTAGAAGATTTTGATGCATTTTTACATGAACCAACAGCTAAAGCTAAGATTGATCGATTAATTCAAACTAAAGGTAAAAGTAAAGAAGAAATCGCTCGAAGTCTTGCAATTTTTTCAGCGTTTAATGAGGGTGTAAATTTATTTTCCAGCTTTGCTGTTTTATTAAACTTTTCTCGTTTTAATAAAATGAAAGGTCTTGGACAAATTATTGCCTTTTCTATTAAAGATGAGAGTTTGCATTCTGAGGCTGGCTGTTGGTTATTTAGAACTTTAATTCAAGAATTTCCTGATATTTGGAAAGATGATCTTAAAAAAGAAATTTATGACGCCGCCAGATTAACAGTAGAATTAGAAGATAATTTTATTTCAAAAGCTTTTGAGGTTGGTACTGTTGAAGGTTTAGAAGAAAAAGATTTAAAAAACTTTATCAGACATCGAACCAATACTAAATTGGGAGATTTAGGTCTTAAGAAAGTTTGGAAAAATATTGATAAAGAAAGTTTGGATAGAATGTCATGGTTTGATATTATGTCTTCCGGAACTAATTTAGCAGATTTTTTCGCAGCTCGTGTTTCAGATTATGCCAAAGGGCATATTGATTTTAGTAAAATTTGGGAATAATAAATGAGTGAAATGAATGTAAATAGTAATGATAAAAAAATATTAGATGAACTTAAAGCAAACGGTGAAGCCGCCGAATGGATGACAGTCGAAAGTTATCAAACTTTAAGCCGAGGTTATCTTTTATCAAAAGAGACTCCAAAAGGAATGTATACTCGAATTGCTAAGGCGGCGGCAAGTTATTATCCAAATAGTGAAAAATGGGAAAAAGAATTTTTTGATGCGATGTGGAAAAATTGGTTATGCCCAAGCTCACCAATTTGTGCAAATTTAGGAACAGATCGTGGTTTACCTATCTCCTGTAATAGTATTCATGTTGATGATAGTGTAGATAGTATTTTCAATAAAAATTATGAACTTGCTATGTTGGCAAAACATGGAGCGGGAGTAGGAATTTATATTGGAGATATTAGGGCTCGTGGGATTCCAATAAAAAATAATGGTTTTTCTGAAGGTGTTGTTCCTTGGTCGAGGCTTTATGATACAACGACAACAATAATTAATCAGGGCAGCACCCGTAGGGGAGCTAGTGCATTATTCTTGCCAATTGAACACGGCGATATCGAAGAATTTATTAATATTCGTCGTCCAACTGGCGATTTAAATCGTCGTTGTTTAAATGTTCATCATGGAGTTTCCATTTCAAACGAGTGGATGGAGTCTATGTTAGCTGGAGATAAAAAGAAGAGAAACTTGTATCAAGATATTTTAAGAGCACGTATTGAAACCGGCGAACCTTACATCATGTTTAGTGGAAATATTAATGATGTAAATCCGGATTGTTATAAAGATAAAGGATTAACTGTTAAAACAAGTAATATTTGTTCTGAAATAGTATTATTCACGGATCCAGATCATTCTTTTGTATGCTGTTTATCATCATTAAATCTTGTTAGATGGAATGAGTGGAAAGACACTAATCTAATAAATCTCGCTGTTAGATTCTTAGACGCAGTTATGTCAGATTACATTGAAAAATCTAAAAATATTCATGGATTAGAATCAGCTCGGAGATTTGCAGAAAAATCTCGCGCTATTGGTATTGGTGTTTTAGGATGGCACACATTACTACAAGACAATTCAATCCCATTTGATAGTTTTGAAGCTATGCAATTAAATGCAGAAATTTTTCGTACGCTTAGATCTAAAGCGGATGAAGAAACAAAGATTCTTGCAGAAGAATTAGGAGAACCAGAATGGTGTATTGGTCATAAACGACGTAATACGCATTGTATAGCGATAGCTCCTACGGTTTCAAATAGTATTATTTCAGGAGGATATTCGGCAGGTATTGAACCATTAGTGTCAAATATCTATAATCAAAAAACTGCTAAAGGAACGTTTATTAGAAAAAATCCCGCCCTCCAAAAGCTCCTCCAAGAAAAAAATAAAGATACTTCCGAAATTTGGAAATCTATTAATGAACAATCGGGTTCCGTTCAACATTTAGATTTTTTAACAGATCATGAAAAAGAAGTGTTTTTAACGGCTTATGAAATTAATCAACATGCAATTATAAAACAACAAATTCAAAGAAATCGGTGGATAGATCAAAGCGTTTCATTGAATTTATTTTTTGCTTCCAATGCAGACCCAAAATACATACATGATGTTCATATTTCCGCTTGGAAAGGTGGAGTTAAAACGTTGTATTACTTAAGAAGCCAAGGCGTATTAAAGTCTGATATTGCCACACGTTCTGCTGATGAATGTAAAGCTTGTGAAGCATGATTTTCTTTACTACTTTTCTCATCGCCACTATCTATAATATCCTAAATATTCTTTGGGCACATTATACTAAACATCAACTTCCAGGTAAACTTGCTTTAGTTTCTTCCTTTTCGGCAAGTTGTATGGTATTTGGTATAGGTCCATCTATTCGTGATTATAATATTGCCCCATTTTTTATTTTAGGCTATGGATTTGGTGGTTTTCTTGGAGCTCATTTAACCAAAAAACTATCTAAAACATAAACTAATAATTTGGCATTATCATGAAGGCATAATGCCAATGCAAGGTACAATTCTTTTAAATTACGATACTAATATTCAACAATTCGAAGACGAAGAGCGCGCTCGCTTTCTTCACTTTACGCTTGAACAAATGGGCGTTCCATTGCAAGATGTGTGGGAACAAAATGATCAGCCGCCCAATACTCAAGAGCGCATTAAGCTTAGAAATATCTTATCAGCATATAATATTCAAGTCTTAGATGACAAAGAAGTTATGGATATTTTTGTCGAGGGAGAGAAAGTCGGAACATGGAATAAACCAAATTATATATTAAAAAAAGACGGTTCACAATTAGATAAACGTAAACAGCTGTATCTTGAAGCAACCTTAACATGTTGGAGTATCTTTGAAGAAGAAACCGATGGCTAACCCCACTTATATTGTTGACACTTCCGTTTTGATTGAAGACCCTTTTTATTATAAAAAATATCCAGAGAGTAATATTATTGTCCCTATAGCAGTTTTAAATGAACTTGATAATTTAAAGAAAAATCCTGGCGAGGTTGGAAAAAACGCTCGCGTATCCATTCGTAATTTAGATGAATTATCAGAGCTTGGTGATATTCATATTGGTGTATTAGTTGAAGAAACTATAATTAAAGTAGATGTTGAGCAGCGGAATATGCATGATTCCAAATGGTCTGGTTTTGGATCGCAAAGCTATGGTGATAGTCATATTTTAGCGTGTGCCGTTGCATTTTTTGAAAATGGCGAAACTGAAGAAAATGTAATTTTATTAACCAATGATATTGGATTAAGAATTAAAGCGCGAGCTCGAGGAATTGACGCACAAAGTCATCAACGAGAAGGCTCTGCTTATCAAGAAATGCCATTGGGTTTTCAAACAATTTGCAATGAAAAATTGGGTAAAAAACTTCTTGAAGAGGAGTATTTGGAAAGTGTTGATTATGATTTGTATGAAAATGAATGCGTAATTATTGAAAATAAAAAAGAAGAAATAGTTGCTCTTGGGCGGAAATCCGGAAACAAAATTGATTTAATAAAGAAACAATATCCATGGGGATTAACGCCAAGAAATAAAGAACAAAGTTTAGCGATCGATATGATTATGGATCCAAAATTAGATATGATCAGTTTGGTTGGTTCTGCTGGTACTGGAAAAAGTGTTTTAACCTTAAGCTGTGCTTTACAATTAGTTATTGCTAATAAAGATTTTGAAAAAATGGTTATTTATCGTCCAGTCGAAGCTGTAGGTAAAGAAATTGGATTTTTACCTGGTTCGGTTTCCGAAAAACTAGAACCATATTTCCAAGCAGTATTGGATAATTTTGGACTATTACTATCTAAACAAAAACAATGGAAAAAAGATTTAGAAATGTGGCAGAAAAATGGTAAATTAGAATTTGGGGCTTTAGCTTATCTTCGTGGTAGAAGTATTTCAAACGCTTTAATTATCATAGATGAAGTTCAAAATTTAGATAAAGAAACAATTAAAACTATTTTAACACGAGCTGGAGAAAATAGTAAATTAATTCTATTAGGAGATATAGATCAAATTGATAATAGGGATTTAGATGCTTCTAATAATGGTTTAACATATGTTATTGATAAATTTAAAGGTTCCAGTATGGCTGGACATATTACATTAACCAAAGGCGAACGTAGCCGTTTAGCAACAAAAGCTGCCGAAGTCCTATAAGACTTGATATATAGGGTAGCGTTCGGGTAAATTTAATGGAGATTAATAATGGAAAATAAAAAATTAGAAGAAAATGATCGTTTAGTTTTAGAGCTTGCAAAAAGCAAACGACAGGTTGCTCTTGCCGAAGCTAAAACTGCTTTAGCTAATAATGAAAATGCGGAATTACATTATAAAAATATTGTTCTTCAACTTTATATGAAATATGGATTAACTGCTAATGATGCTATTTCTGAGGCTGGAGAAATCTTAATTGGCGGAGTTAGTAAAGCTGCTGAGCCTGTTAAAACTCCTGTAGATGAACTATCTTCAACTCGATGAAAAATAAAATAAAAGATATTAATACGTTAATTAATATTAGGAATTATATTGGATCTAATTTAGATGTGCTCAGAATATCTAAATTTAAAATTAATAAATTAGCCAATATTAAAAATATATTGGATGAACAGATTAGCGAAATGTTAATCGACGAATTTTCAGAAAGTTTAGATGAAAGTATTACCAACAAAAACGTGGCAAAATAATTCTTTAATTTCTTTAAAATCAGAAGATTGGTTAAATAAACAGCGGGTAGCAGGAAGAGTTGCTGCCCGCACTCTTCTTTTATTAGAGATGTTAGTAAGAGAAAAAACTACTAAAACTTTATTAGAATTGGATGCTTTGGCTAAAGACTATATTCTTAGTCAAGACTGTACGCCAACTTTCTTAGGTTATAAAGGTTTTCCTAATACGGTTTGTATTAGTGTAAATAAGCAATTAGTTCATGGCATTCCAAATGATTATAAATTAAAAGATGGTGATATGATTTCTTTTGATTTAGGAGCAACATATCATGGTGTCATAGCTGATACGGCTATTACATGTTTATATGGTGAAGGAACAGAAGAACAGCGGCGCATTATTCGAGTTGGCAAAGATACATTAATAAAAGGAATAGAGGCTGTTAAGGTAGGCAGTCATATTGGCGCTATTGGTTATGCTATGCATCGTTTTGCTAAAGGAAATGAATTTAGTGTAATTGAAAACTATGGAGGGCATGGGCTTGAATTAAATAAACCTCATGCCGACCCTTTCGTTGCAAATAAGGCAAATCAAAATGAAGGTGTTAGAATTAAAGAAGGGCTAACAATCGCTATTGAGCCACAAATTACTAATGGTAGCATTCATACTCGAGTTGATTCAGATGGTTGGACAGTGTGGTGTGATGCTGAATTGTCAGTGCACGAAGAGCATACTATTTTTGTTCACAAAGATCGTGTCGAAATCATAACAGATAGATCAAGGTTATCAGTACCATGAAAATAATATTTGATGATAAATCTTATGTAGAATGTAGAAAAGAAAATGATAAAATTATTTTAATTATTGCGGCACAGGATCATCAAAATCATTTAAAAAAAATAACAAATGCAGTAGAATTAACGCAAGAAGAATTTGAAAAATTAATTGGTGATTTAAAATGATGAAAATTTATATGTCAGGTCATCATGGAAGCGGGAAAAGTTCTCTTGCCCGCTATGTATCAAATAAATATAAAATTCCAATGATCACGGAAACCGCTCGTATGATTTTGTCGGAACAAGAATTAAAATTTGATACTTTGCGAGCGGATATTGATGTTGCAAACAAATATCAAATGGATGTTTTTAATCGACAATTAGAAGAAGAAAATAAACAAATAGCATCTTTTGTTTCAGATAGAAGTCTTATTGATGTTTTAAGTTATTCCGCTCAACATACAACTATTCTTCCAAAATTAATAAATTCAATAGAGTTAAAAAACTATATAGAAAAATTAAAAAATGATAATAGTGTTATTTTCTTTGTTCGTCCAACCAAATCAACATTGAAACAAGATGGTGTTCGTGAAACAATATCTTGGGATGGTGTTATTACAATAGATGCTCAAATTAAATTGCTATTACAAATGTATAATTTACGTTATTTTCAAATAAATACTGAAAGTATGCAAGAGCGTATACAAATTATTGATAATATAATTAATAGTATAGATTTTGATAAAAAAATGCCAGGACCATCTTATTAATGAAACCGTCAATTTGTTTGAATATGATTGTAAAAAATGAAGCTCATTGTATTGCATCATGTTTACAATCAGTAAAACCATTTATTGATTACTATGTAATATCAGATACTGGTTCCACGGATAATACTAAAAATGTTATAAAACAAGTTTTAACTGATATTCCTGGCGAAATTAAAGATCATAATTGGGTAGATTTTTCTATCAATAGAAATTTAGCTTTAGCTGATGCAAGAAATAAATCTGATTATATTTTATTTATAGATGCCGATGATCAATTAGTTTATAATTCTTTAGATGTATTTAATAATATAACTTCTCCAGCGCATCAAATAGTTTTCCATCAAAATGATTTAAGATATTCACGAATTTGTTTAATTTCTAATAATATTGCCGCTCAATATAAAGGAATGGTTCATGAATATTTAGAAATTGATAATGATATTTTGGCTCCAATATTAAAAAATACATATATAAACTTTGGTTATAATAATCAATTTTACAATAAAGATAAATATATAAAATATAATTTATTATTGCAGCAAGAATTAAAACAAGATCCAAATAATAAAAGAGCAATTTTTTATTTGGCTTTGTCTTATCGTGATTTAGAAAATATAAAATTTGCGGCGGCTCTTTTTGTTAAAAGGGCTCATATGGGCGGGTGGAGATCAGAAGTTTATTGCTCAATATTAGAGACCGCCAAAATTTTTGAAAAACTTTATCCAGAAAATCCCCAGCACATTATTAAAACTTATACTCAAGCTTATAATTGCATTCCAGAAAGAGCAGAAGCTTTAGCATATTTAGCAACTTATTGTAGAAAAATAAATCGTTATGACTTAGCTTATTATTATGCAAGTAAAGGCGTGAAATTGCAAAAACCAATATCGGATTTATTTATGGAGGCTTCTTGTTATGATTGGATAATTAAAGATGAGTTGGCAACGGCGGCATTTTATTTAAATAAAAAAGATGAATTTATAAAATTAAGCGAAGAATTACTTCAAAATAAAACATTGCCAATTAAAGAGCAAAATCGAATAATGATGAATTTAATTACTATTAGAAGTTAAACATCAATTGTCACTCTAACAACATCAGAGCCGTTGCAATAAACTATTGCTCTTTTATTATTGGCAATGGTGACGCCAGTTTGTCCGGATATTTTTACTGTGATATTAAATCCGCCTGTTGTCACGTTAAAAATTGTCCATTGAAATCCGTCCAAATTAGGCACAATCACATCTCTATTACTACTAATAGTTCCGCTAAATTCTAATATGACGCCTTCACAATCTTGTTGAGAAATTGTATAATTTGCATCGGATGGAAATGTAAGAGCTTTACGTGTATGGTAAAATGGATTAGTATCAACTCGATACCAATTCCCATCTACTCTTTTAGCATATAATCCATCGCCAGTATAACCATCTTCACGCAAATATAAAGAACCAGGAGTTTCATTTGCTGTTGGCTCGCCATTTCCTGTAGAAATGGTAACGCCACTATTGCCAATAATAAATGGATTATCTACTGTTGGGGACGGGACTAATGGGTTATTAATACGAGCTTCTAAAACATCTAATCGTACACGAACGCTTGAATAAACACTACTGGGAGTGACGCCTAATTCATGTTCAATAGCCTCAACGGCTTCGATTAATGCGTTTACTGTATCTGCAACGGGATCAGCCATAGTAATATGCTATAAAATGCTTAATTTATTCTGAAGCCAAATAAATAACCATTCGCTCCATTGGAGCCATCACCACCATTACCGCCAGCTGAAGCGCCCGAACCACCGCCGCCGCCTCCTCCTCCACCAGCGCCAGAGTCAGCAGTTGGGGCTCCGCCTGAAGTTCCGGCAGTTTGTGCACCGGCGCTTGAGCCATTTCCACCATTTCCGCCTACACCACCGTTTCCACGACCGCCACTACCACCGCCACCTCCGCCAGAGCCACCAGTGTTTGTATCATCAGTTCCTATTGTTCCACCCGATGCAGAATTACTTCCAAATGAAGATGGAGAGCCGGAATTACCATTTGCTTGATTGGGTGCTCCACCAATTCCTCCGTTTCCACCTCGCCCTAAACATTCAGTAAATAGTTTTAATTGCGCAGCTGTAATCACAGGAGCAGTTACGTTGAATAGTGTTCCATTACCCATACCACTATTAGGTGGACCGCCAACAGCAATTTGGTCTGTGCTTGAGCTTGCATTACCACCAGCCCCTCCACCAGCACCTGGAAAAACTTCTGTTACAGTACTACCATTTGTAAAAATTGTATCTGTTCCATTTGAGCCATCATAACCATCAGCACCATCAATAGTTGCGCCTTTGCCACCAGTCGTGCCACCTAAACCTTGTGTAATGTTATAAGTAACACCTTTTGTTACAAAAACATGTTTTACATATTCTTGGGCACCACCACCACCTGAACCACCACCAGCACATACTGAGGCAGATCCGGCGGCTGGTCTACCGCCACCACCGCCCTTACCACCACCGCCACATCCTACTAATTTTATATAACCTGTAAAATTAGGTGTAAATGTTGTGTTGGCATGAGTAAATAATAAGGCACCTCTATTATCATTAAAATCTTTTGAAGAAAAAACATGCCATTGATTTAAACCACTTAAATCAGATGGCGTTGAGCCTAAAAATTCGGCGGAGTTATTATTACCATTTAAAATAAATGACGTATATCCATCAATTCTATCTTCATTTTCTGGTGAGATAATAACAGTTGTATAGCCATCGGTATAACCATCATTACTAAAATCATTCCAAATTCGATATGATTTGCCGCCATTTCTAGAAAACATTCGCATTAAGGGTAATGTAATTGTTTTATATGGAGTTTGGACAATAATTTCTTCTTCAGTTAATGTAGAAATCGTATGATTATTAGTAACATAAAGTGGAGTAGGTTTATTTTGAACGCTACCTTCATCATTAATTATATGTACACTTTCATTATGCTCCCAATCAAAGGTTGTTCCACCATAATTTGGACCAAAATTAATACCTTGGATATGTCGTAAACGAGCAAATGCAATTGCTGAATTTTGCTGATCATTATTTACAATTGTCAAATTTCTACCAATGGTAGTTGTAGGAGTAGGATCTCCAATATTTATAGAATAGTCAGCAACAACATTGGAAAATCTACAATCATGAATATGTAATGTTCTAAATCTTCTAGCACCAGAAATTTTAATATGAGCATCGTCAATTAAAGGGGCTGAACCACTTTCTTCAAAATGAACGCCATGAATTTCGGAATATATGAAACTTCCTCTAATTCCTCCGCCGCATCCTTCAAAAACAGTGCCAGGACCAATACAAACTTCACTATATGTATCTATAATTCCAACAGCGCCATCAAAAGCATAGCCATTCATAGCTTGAATTCTAGTTCCAGAAATATGCATTGCTGCGCATCCATTTCCAGTATCTGAAATTGCTCTATAAAATTGAATACCATCGCCGGCACCATTTCTAATATGACATTGACTAACTTTACAATTAGCAACATTAAACAATCCAGAATTAGTAAATCTAATAGCGGCATCATTTAAACCGCCATTTTCACCATTAATATAAACCCTTTCAATTGTGACGCGGTAAGTATTTACCATATGAATTCCAATATCACATGGCGACTCGGTTTGAATTTTAAAATCACTTAAAATTCCATTTACTTCAGCACTATAACTTTCATTATGTTCAAAACCAATTGTTGAACTAACATGTAAAATTGTTTTTTCACCAGCTCCAGTTATATTGAATCCTGGATGTAAAGATAATTTGGTTCCAATATTGAAATTTCCAGCAGGTATTATAACGTTTTCATAACCATCAATTGCGGCTTGGAATGCAATACTATCATCAATATTTGTACCATCTATTTTGGCACCGAACCATGTTACATACACCGGTCCAGAAAAACGTCGAATCCATCTTCCTGGATTCGATGGTGAAATAAAATCTGGTTTAATAATTGTACCAAAATTATCATTTTTTAAACTTGCCTCATCCCAATCAAAAATACCTCCACCACCATCTCCAATTCCATAATATCCATCAACATGTACAATATCGCCGCCATTAATGGATCTTAAATCTAAAACAGTATTAACAATTGGGATTCGGGGGATCCAAGTAGTATTTCCTATTCCATTTTTACTTAAAATATATCCATCTAATGCGGATGCAAAATTACTTGCCATATTTGCACCAATCACATTAATGCTGCCTAAAATTCCTGACTGTGATGAATTGAAAGAGCTTGTTGGACTGTTTATATTTATAGTTAATGTGCCGGCACCTGTATAATTTATTGTATTATTATCAATTTTTGATTGATCGTTTAATCTAATGGAAACATTTCCATTACCAGTATTTTGAAGAATAGCAAATCCATTATTTATATTTTCAAAATAACTGTAGCCATCTAAACTAATGGATCCTTTATTTAATTGAACTAAAGGTGCTGCTGCCGTATTACTAGTTTTTAATATACAATTTTTAGCAGTGAAATCTAGCGAAGAATAAGGACTGGCATTTGTTATATTTGCAGTAGATGATGCGTTTCCAATAATATTTAAATTATAAAATTCAATAGGATTGGTTAAAATTGCTCCCTCATTTAAAATTAAAGAGGTTAATGCATCCGCATCATTTCCTCGATAACCATCTATAATAGTATTTTTGTATAAATTCCAAGTTCCAGTTGGAATTGGTGCGGGGGAAGTGATACTATCATTAATGACAATTGTTGCTGGACCAGGAGTTCCATTGCGAACTGTCATTAAAGCAGACCA
>JACCDR012488258.1_pt1 | contig 13471 bp, 10 predicted proteins | sample 7446431 | NCBI WGS metagenome assembly JACCDR01 (sample SAMN15323443, study PRJNA562643) | freshwater metagenome | isolation source: river surface water | place: USA:Blue River Watershed | collected 2017-08-17
ATTAGACAAGATGTAAAACGTCTTAACGAAACATCTTTGAATCAGGCGCAGTATGACCTTCTTTTAAAAGACCTTGAAGATTTAAAATGGAGAGAAAAAACGTTCTCAAAAATAATTAACTTTTTTAAGAACATTGCGATTATTGCGGCTGGTGTAACTATTTTTACCCAATTAATTCATTTTTATCACACGTATATGGGACCAAAACCTTAATGTTACCTCTTCTTGGAACACTTTTACCCTCAGTGTTAAATGTAATTAATAACTACATTAGTGATGACACTAAACGTAAAGAGATTGAAAAAGACTTAACTGTTGAACTTGTTAGTCGGGCAAGCTCGATTGAAAAAGCAGCGGCTGATATTGTACGGGCTGAAGTTGAGGGTGAATCTTGGCTTCAAAAAAATTGGCGTCCGCTTGGAATGTTTTGGATCATGGGCTTAATTACCGCCCATTTTCTAGGTTTTACTGTTCCAAACCTTGACGCTGATGCGGTAAACACCCTTTACAACCTTTTGTCTATTGGGTTTGGCGGTTACGTTGTAGGCAGGTCAGCAGAGAAAATTGTAAAAACAGTTGTCAATTCGCCCAACAACCCTTTAGAAAACTGGAAACGTAATCGTGACTAACTTTGACCGAAAACTTTTCTTTGATGAAGTTAGACAAAGTTTGTTTAACGGTAAACTCTCAACTTCACAGGTTGAAGGGCTAGAGGTTTTTTTAGCTTATGCTGAAAAGGTTGATACGCCTGTTGACCATTTAGCCTATATTCTTGCGACGGCATACCATGAAGTTGATCGAACAATGCAACCTATTAAAGAAAAGGGCGGAGATTCTTATTTTTTCCGCATGTATGACATTGAGGGAAATAGGCCCCATGTTGCCCGTGATCTTGGCAATACCAGAAAAGGCGATGGCGTCAAATATGCTGGACGTGGTTACGTACAGCTTACTGGCCGGAATAACTATCAACGAGCTTCTACTAAGCTTAATCTTGATCTTGTAAACAACCCAGATTTTGCCCTTGACCCTGTTGTTGCGGCAGAAATTATTTTTGTTGGAATGACTGAAGGTTGGTTTACTGGTAGAAAACTGCAAAATTATTTTACAGAAAACCTAGTAGACCCCGTAAATGCAAGACAAATAGTTAATCGTCTTGACCGAGCGTCAGACATTGCTGAATACTACCAAAAATTTAAAAAAGCCCTTGAAATTTCTAAAATTATAAGTAAAACTTATGTACCAGAGTTGCAAACAACTCTAGAAGAGAGAGTTCTAAACATAGAAATTTTTCTACAGAGGTTAAAAGAGGTTTTTAATGGCTTATAATTTTCTCGGACTTGTTAACAACATCTGCTCCAAAGTTAACGAAGTTCCACTAACCTCGGCAACCTTTAACAATCAAGAAGGTTTTTATACACTTGCGAAAGAAGCTATTAATAGGGCGATTTTCGACATTAATCTTACTGATTACTTCTGGCGTTTTAATTTTACTCAGTATAATTCACCACTTGTAGCAGGGCAAATGAGATATGTTTTACCGGCTACCTCTAAGGTTATTGACTTTGACTCGTTTAAAATTAAACAGTCAGATGTCTTAAATACTGACACTAGTAAACTGTATATTTTAAACTACGACGAGTACAACGAAAAGTGGTCTAAGCACGAATACTTTACAACAGAGACAGCTAGAGAAAAACCCCGCTACGTTGTAAAAACACCCGGTAACGATTTTATTGTTGTCCCTTCACCAGACAAAGCTTACGATTTAGTTTTTGACTACTACGTTCAACCTGTTGCCTTAGAAGACTGGGACGATGTTCCAACTATTCCAGAAAGATATAGCCACGTTATTTTTTACGGAGCTATGCGCGATGTTTATCATTTTCGGGAAGATGAATTTAGTGTCCAAATGATGGATAAAAAATTTACCGATGGTATTAGAAACATGCGTCAACTTGAAATTAACCTTTACGATTATGTTCGGTCAGGCATGTATGTTAGAGATGTAACAGGAAATTCGGGTTTTACCCATGGCAAGTAACTGGAAAACTTTTAAAGTTGATTTTGAAGGGGGTATGGTGACATCCTTGCCATACCTAAAGCACGGTTTTGAGATGCCGGGAGCTGCCCTTTATCTTAAAAACTTAGAAGTTTCTCTAGAAGGTGGCTATAAAAGAGTTGAAGGATATCAAAAATTTTCTGACGTTCAAGTTCCAGCGTGCGGCTTTTTGCTGGTAGATGGATCAGGTCAAACTGGAACGTCTCTTGCAATTAAGGGCATTTCTACAAAATTAGTAGATGGTTCGACAATAACCATTGCAGGTGTTACTGGAACTTACACAGTAAGCTCTTCAACATTTAACGTTAACAACAGATCATCAACATTAACGATTTCTCCTGCTTTATCAAGTTCACCGGCAAATGCAGCTAGTGTTACAGTAACAAGCACTCAACCTAGTTTAATTGAAGGTGTTTGTATATTAGAAGATGGAACTGTCGTAGCTAAAAGAGACGGTGCACTGTGGTTTTCCGGTGGACTTGGGTGGACGTGTTGCAGTGTGCCCAACTACGGAACAGTGACGGTTCAAGGTGGAGGTCAAACAGGTAACGTGTTAAACGTAACTGGGGTAACGGCAAGTTATGCACAACCCGGCGATACTTTTACTGTAACAGGGTTAAATTTTGTCTACACTGTTGTTTCAGTAACAGGCACAACTCCACACTTAACGTTAACACTAGACAGAAGTTTGTCTACCTCCCCTACAAACGGTGTTGCCGTAACGTTTAGGTCGGCTGGGCTACTTGCGGGTTCAAATAATCCGTTTCTTCGGCACGCATCTTTTAGACTAGGGAGTGTAGAAGAAACCGCATTTTGCGACGGAACAAATCGACCATTTAAAATTAACAGTGCCACAAAAAACTTTACGTGGTATGACGGTCTAAGTTCCGATGTTATCGGAGCAACTTCAGTTAGCTTTGTTCGCTCAACATTGTTTTTTAGCAAAAACTCAGTAGTTACTTATTCTGCTCCTGCTAGTGACACTAACTTTAACCCGGCTAATGGTGCAGGTAGTATTAATGTCGGTGACACAGTTTTAAACATAATTGCTTTTAAAAACACTCTTATTATTTTTACGGAAAACAGTATAAAAACAATAACCGGCTCTAGCAGCCAAGATTTTACGCTAAACTCGTTAACTACTCAAATCGGCTGTTTAGATGGAAACTCGGTCCTTGAGGTAGGGGGAGACATCCTCTTCTTAGCAAAAGATGGAGTAAGGTTCCTTTCGGATACTGAAAGAGCAGGAGAGCTAACAATCTCTGTTGTCTCAAGTGTAATCAGAGAAGAGTTTGAAAATTTTATTACTCCCTCCGCTAGATTTTTTGCTTTAAGAATTCAAGGAAAAGCGCAATATAGGTTGTTTAACTATGAGGAAGGCATTTTACCCAAGTTTAACAGCGGATATTGCGGAGTTCAATCTGGTGAGCAGGGTATGGCACGTTTACAGTGGTCATACCTACAGGGTTTTAAAGTTAGGTGTGGAGACTCTAAAGTCGTAGGAAAAAACGAGATTATTGTGTTTTCTAACAATACTGGTATTGTTTACAGTATGGACCAAGGTAATAATTTTGACGGAGAACCTATAAGCTGGATTTTAAAAACTCCTTATATTCCTGTTGATGACTCGACTTTACGTAAGACATTTTATAAAATGTATCTATACATGAAGTTACAAAACACATTCTCTTGCGATACTGTTTTAACTTTGGATTTTAACAAGAGAAAAAAACTTCAGCCGGGACTAGTTAACACGTCTTCGAGTGAAGAGGCTGGAGCAATCTTTGGAAATTCAAATTCAATTTTTAACACTTCAAAATTTGGTAAGATGCCAGAGATTGAGCTTGAGAGCCAATTAGTTGGTAATGGTTTTACATTCTCACTGACGTTTAGCGGTCAAAGCAGTACAACAGAAACCTTTGCGTTTCAAAATTTAGTTATAGAATACTCGACAAGAGGTAGGAATTAATGGGCGTAGGTTATACTCGCGCAGACTCATCCAATGCTATCGCCAACGGCGAAACTATTGACGCTGATGTTTTTGACGCAGAATACAATGCAATCGAGGCTGCTTTCGCGGCAAGCACAGGTCATACTCATGACGGCACAACTGCTGAGGGAGGCCCAATTACTGTTATTGGCCCGGCCCAAGATATTGTAGCTTCTGGTACAAACTTAAACCCTAAGACAAACAATGTGATTGACTTAGGTACTTCTTCGCTTCGTTATAAAGATATTTTTTTAACTGGGACTGTTAACGTTGGAGCAAACACTGCGGTAACATCAAATCGTACAGTGAGCGCAGGGGCCGGTTTAACAGGGGGCGGAAACCTAGGGGCAGATATCACGATTAGTCACATTGACACGTCTACACAAGTTAGTGTTAATAACTCAGGTGGAAACGTTGTACAAGACATCTTTTTAGATACATACGGACATGTAACCTCAATTGGCAGTGTTAATTTAGACACATTGTATGTACCACTTAGCCGGGCAATTTCTGCTGGTGGTGGTATGGCAGGTGGTGGTGTTCTTAGTGCTGATGTAACAGTTAGTCATGCTGATACATCAAGCCAAGCATCACTGACAAACACAGGTGGAACAGTTATTCAAAGTGTAGCCGTTGACACTTACGGGCATATTACTGCTTTAGCCGTAGCAGATTTAGATACTAGGTATGCAGCAAAAGATGGTCCTTTTGTTGCTACAGCAACTGGAAGTCAGTCTGCTCCTGTTTTTCAACTTGGTTCTACTGGCCTAGGTTTTTACCGAGACTCTCTTTCTCAGTTTCTTGCTGTAACAATCGGCGGAACTCAGTGTGCACGATTTGAGGGCGCTGGGACAACAGTAGCAAGTACTCTTGCCGTTATTACACGAGAGAAAGGTGACGAACGTTATGCCCAAAGAAGTAGAACAATTACAGCAGGGGCAGGATTAACAGGTGGTGGCGATTTAGCAGCTAACCTGACTATTGCTCACGCAGACACAAGCTCAGTTAGTAACACTTCAAACGCTGTCGAAGTCCCTGCCGCAATTTTTAACTTGACCTTTGATACTTATGGTCACGTACAAACAGTTGATACAATTACTGTAACACCTGCTCCAAGCTCAAGTTCAACCGCGGGGGAAACTAGTTATCCAATTGGAACGTATTTACCAGTTCAGCATACAACAAACAACTTAGCTATTAATTCAACTCAACTGCTTGGGGTTATTTCAGCCTCTAGAATTTTTACACTTCAAACAACAGCGGGTTCAACTGCAATCGAAGGTTTTTGGAAAAATCGAGGAGTTATTTCCCTAAGCGCTTTTTCCGGTTATAGTGTTGTTTATCTAATGCAAAGGTTCCAATAATGGAAAACTTCTCAGGTTTTGAACTTAAAGATTTGGATGACATCTTTAACCAAATTGGTTATAAAGGTGACGTTACCAATCTAAATGATTTTCTTGCGACTAACCCTAATGCAGCAGGAACCTTTGCAAAATTACTTAACGATAAGTTTAGCGACAAGCCAGCCTTTGCTGCTGGCGGTTCAGTTACACCTCCAACAAATACGCAACCTCAAAATTCAGTAGCACCTTTTTCTCAAGCTTCTGGTTCAACTATGAATGAGGTTATATCACGGGTAAATCCCGGAACAGCGGAAAATGCCCGTCGGACAACTGCTCCCGGTTCTATGGCCCAACCTGTAAATATTAATCCTCAATCAAACCAGTTTATAAGTAGCAACACAGGTCAAGTAAACGCAACCAGCCTACGTGCAGATACCGTAACTCCTACTCCGATTAATCCTAATCAACCTGCACAAGGTTATACAGCTTCAACAGCCGCTGGTGCCGTTAATCAACTAGCAAATAACACAAACGCTGTTCAAGGTGCTGTAAGTGCAAACTCACAGGTTACAGCCGCTCAAGGTGATCCTAACAAACTATCTCAACTTGGTCTCCAAGCTCCACAACTTGCACGAGCACAAACCGTTCAAGACCCCGGCGATAGACAAGTTTCTGCCGGAGAACTTGTAAGCGGTAGTTCTGTTAACATGTCCGAGGTTGATCGAGAGCTTGGTCGTGTTCAAGGTGTGACAGGAGAAGTTCAAGGTCGGGACACTGTTCAAGGTCAAATGTCTCGCCTTCAGCAAGACTTTGCTGGTGGGCAAACTCCTGCATGGGCTGCTGGTGCACTGAGAAACGCAGAAGCTGCTATGGCTGCGCGAGGTCTCTCGTCTTCTTCGATTGCGGGCCAAGCCCTTGTTCAAGCTGCTCTTGAAGCATCTATTCCAATTGCTCAAGCAGATGCAGCTACTTTTGCTGCTTTTTCACAAGCTAATCTAAACAGACAGCAACAAGCGGCTTTACTTGCTGCCGAACAGCGGGCAACTTTCTTAGGTCAAAAATTTGATCAAAACTTTCAGACTAGGGTTTTAAACGCTAATCGAATTGCTGAAGCAGCAAATATGTCCTACAACAAGGATGTAACAATTGCTCTTGAAAACGCTCAGCTTGCACAAAGTGTTGATCTAGCTAATTTAAATACACGATCTGCTAAAGTTCTTTCTGATGCTGCTGCCATGTCTCAAATGGACATGACAAACTTAAACAATAGGCAGCAAGCTCAAGTGGTTAATGCCCAAGCGTTTTTGCAAATGGATTTAAGCAATCTTGAGGCCCGTCAGCAGAATCAAGTTATGGAGTTTCAAGCTCGGACTAACGCTTTGCTTTCGGATCAAGCTCAAACAAACGCAGCTCGTCAGTTTAATGCTCAGTCTGAAAACCAAATGCAACAGTTTTTTGGTGAACTTGCAGCAAATGTTGATATTGCTCGTGCTACTATGACTAACGAGGGTAATCAGTTTAATGCGACCTTACGTAACCAACGTGAACAATTCAATGCAACTAACCGACTAACCATTGCAAGCGCTAACACAGCTTGGCGGCGACAGATTTCAACTACAAATAACGCAACCCAAAATCTTGTAAATCAGCTAAATGCTGCAACAATTTCTCGCATGAACGAGAACGCCTTTAACGCAATGATCCAACTTGAAAGAGATGAAATGTCTTATGTTGATCAGGCGCTAGCTAGAGCTTTTCAAGGTGGCGAGAATGCTGCCCAAAGGGCAACAGAGGTTATGTTAGCTGCTGCCGATAGAGAGTCGAGAGAAGAACTTACACGTCTAGGTTATGACTTTGAAGCTGGCGCTGCTGTTGGTCAACTTGTTTACAATGGAATCGGTGCCTTAGTAGATTGGTTTAGCTAATGTCTTACTATTTAAATGATCTGATGAAACTCAGGGAGAAGTATTTAAATCAAGACTCTCCTGAGCATCTACAAAGAATTGCAGAAACAACAACACCAACTACAACCTCTTCTGGGATTATGAGTCGTCCAGCGGCTATGGAAAGAAAGCCAAAAGTTGCTCCTGAGGCAAAACTACCTGATCCACGTAAAAATCTTGATGACTATATGCGAGAGATGGCAGAGATCAGAAAGCAGGTACGATCAGTACAAGTAGCCCCAAATGAACCTAAAGGTACAGTTAAGGCGGCTCGGCAAGAAATTATAGAAGAAAAGTTAGGTGTGAAGCAAAGTGAAAACTTACCTGCTCCTCCGACTTTTCAGCCTAATGAAACAGTAGGCTCTCTTGTTGGTCAAGTTCGAGCCGCTAAAATTCCATCAAGTATCTATGAAGATGAACCCTTTATTAAAGAATTAACCCGTGTCGCAAACTTTTTAGGGGTTGAAAAATCTGACCTTCTTTCTGTTATGTCTTTTGAGACAGGTCAATCTTTTGATCCAGCTAAAAGAAACAAGCAAAGTGGGGCAACTGGTCTTATTCAGTTTTTACCATCGACGGCTAAAAGCTTAGGAACATCTGTTGAAGAGCTTTCTACAATGTCTCGGGCTGAGCAAATGAAGTATGTCGAGAAGTACCTTGCCCCTTATAAAGGTAAGATTACTAACCCTAAAGAACTTTACATGGCAGTTCTTTATCCAAAAGCTATTGGAAAAGATGACAACTTTGTTCTTATGGAAAAGGGGACAAAAGCTTATTCCCAAAACTCAGGTCTTGACGAAAACAAAGATGGACGTATAACTAAGGCTGAAGCTGCTCAAAAAGCACTATTTACAAGAAGGACAGCATAATGTTTCAAGCTCCTATTCCCGGTGAATCTTTAACCAGAGAGCCCGGTGCCGCTGCGTACGAACAACCACCTAAACTTAATACTCCTGAGGAAGCTCTTTCAGCCTATATGGACCGCTTTGACGACGACGATAAAAGAGAGGCTATCTTTACAATTCTTGAACAGGGAACGCCAATCTCTGTTTTAACAGCTTTGTTAGTCCGAGAAGGTGTTAGAAACGGTATTCACTCTGTTGATCTTGGTGTTATTCTAAAGCCAATGGTTCATGAATATATTTCTGTTTTGGCGGAAGCGGCTGGTATCCAAGCTGACGACAGTCCAGCAGACAAAATTAAACCAAAAGCTCTTGAAAAGAGACATCGGCAGATGATTGCGAGCGAGGTTGAGCGTCAACTATCCATGTCTATGGATGAAGAAGATAATCTTGAAATGGCCAATCTACCGCAAGAACCAGAAGAAATTGTTCCTGATGAAGTCGAAATTACACAGACACAAGGGCCTCGGGGTCTTATGCAACGTCCTAACATGCAGGAGACTATGTAATGTTTTTACAGGGTCTTGCAACTGGATTTGCCACCGGGGCAAATAAATCTTTTGATGAAATTCGTGAGCGCGTAAAACAACAAACCGAAGTTGCACGTCAGCACAGAGAGATTATGAAAAAGCGTAAAGCTGAGGCTGATGCTGTAAAAACTCAAATTCGTAATGCTGCTAAAACCTATGGAGTTGACGAAAAGGTCATTTTTTCATCTTACAAAAATGGGCACATGGACTCTTACATTAAAACAATGGAAGCTGCACGTGAAAAGGCAGCTATGAAGGGTATGGAACTTGACGGGCAGACTCTAGCTAATATGTATAAAGTTCCTGCTTATATTTACGACTCTCCTGATTTTAACATGGATGAAGAAATCAACAAGGCTTTTGGAACCGTTCTTTCCAGTATTGACGGCTACGAGCCTGAGGAAGAAACATATGGAAACGTTCTTCTTCAAGCCTTGGGTATGAACCAAGAGCAAAGTGTTAATCGTCAGCTTAGTGGAGTTAAGATGGGTGAAGGATCAGCGTATGATCTACAGAATCTACCTGAAATTTCACCTCTTCAGGGAGACGGAGGCTCTTTTACGCCCGAGGCGTATCAGCTTTCAAACCCAGACCCAAAAGAAACAGAAGAAAAACCGCTTTTCACAGCTCAGCAAAGAGCTGAAGCAGCCGCTGCTGAAATCGTTGGAAGAGTTCGGTCACGTATTCCGGGACTTGCTGACTCAACTAAAGCAGACGCCCTTGAGAAGCGTATGATTATTGCTATTCAACGCTATATGGTTGAAAATGAAATTACAGATCAACCTCTAACCCCTGAACAAGTTCAAGAAGCTGCTAAAGACCTAATCATGGAAAAAGATGGGATGCTGGGTATTAAAACGGGCGAAGAATGGGAGTTCTATACTAAGGAGGGTCTACCTGTAGACAACCCCAATGCGGAACGAGAACCTGACTCACCTGTAGCAGCACCATCAGTTCAACCAACATCAACACCCAGCGGTGATGTTCCCATTGGCACAACTCACCAAATAGCTGAGGGTGGGCGTGTAATTACTTACACATACACTGGCATTAAAGATTCTAATGGTAACTATATCTTTGAAGATGATGACGGCAATATTAAAGTGTTAGAATTATATGAATGAATTTAAGTTTAGACCTGTTGAAGAAAAACAAGAACAAGTTACACCTTCTTTAGAAACAAAACCCACTTTAAATTTTAAGCCGGTAGAAACTACTGAGTTTCCCCGAGAAGCTCTGTATACACCAGTTAACATCGGTAAAATTAGAAAGTATATGCGAGAGCGTAACGGTGTAGACATTGATGAATACACCGATGATGAAGTTGTGGAAAACTTTTTTACCATTCAACGATACATTGATTCAGGAAACCTAGGAACAATCTCACGAGAAAGTATCCACCTTCACGGTCTTGACCAAGATGGGAAGAAAAATGTTGCCGATGTTTATGACATGTGGGACCGCGTTAGCGGAGGTTGGGAAGGTACAGAAAACACTGTCGATGCGCTAACTGACTACGCAGGTGCCGCCATTTTTGATGTTACAAACCTAGCTGGTTTTGTTATCGGGAGGGCTGCAACTTCGGGCGGTCGTGTCGTAGCTTCTCTTGGCCTACGTAAGGCTGCAAGGGCTGCTAGAGACGCTGCAATTAAAGGTGCTATCGCCAAAGGCGCTTCAACTCAGACAGCCTCAGCGGCCGGTAAAGCGGCTGCTACAGCTATTTTTAACCAAGCTGGTGCAGCCGCTGGGACTAAAGTAACAGCGTCAGCGGCCCTTAAACCTGCTTCAAGGGTTATGGTTGGTGGTGCCATAGGTGCCGGAGCAGAGGGTCTTGTGTCTTCTGTTGCGACCGAGGGCGTAAGAAACATGGGTAACCCAGAGGATGAGTTTAGCACAGGTAATGTTTTATTTTCAACCTTAGCTTCTGGTGCTGCTGGTGCAGCAGGATTTTATCTTGCCAATAGGTTTTTAGGGCGTCCAAATGATCCAAACTTAGCTAAAAATATATCCATAAAAAAACCTCGTAAGCTAAACCCTGACGCTTATAAAAATATTGTCTCAAATCTACAAAAAACTTTTGATACTATTTTAACAGATAGCGATTGGCTTGCCGCAGCAGCCCAAGGTAAAAAAATCCTTGGGCCAGATAAGCTTTTAAACTTTGACGTTTTTAAGCGAATTGTTCTTGGTGACCCAAAGAACGGTGTCAAAGGTATTGACCAACTTATGTTTGATGCTGGCGTAGATTATAAATCAGACGATACTTTTTCTCATCTTGTTTTAAATTTCTTCAAGGACATGCCAGATGACGTAAAGAAGCAGTTTGATCCTTTGTTTAAGAAGTCAACAGGTGGTGTCTTTAAGAGTCTTGATGAATTTGCGGAAGCTTTTGCTGCAACGTCCCGTCAAGTTGGCCAATATCAAAACGTTTTGTCAGTTGCATCTAAAAGGTATCAAGATAACGTCCTTAAAAATTTTGCTGAAAGCAAAGTTGTTCAAACTCAGCTTGGCAAAAAGCGACCTCTCGACGAGATTGCTTGGGCGGGTCCATACGAAGCTTATTTCCGAAATGTTTTTAAACGAGCTATCGTTTCAAACCTAAAGACAACCGCAGTAAACGTAATGGGTTCGGTCAGCTATTTGACAATGGCGACAGCCCGTGACATGCTTTTGATGGGAGGAAATATTGCTTTAGGTAAAGGTCAAAAGGCAAAGGCTCATCTTGATATTATGCGAGATAGGTTTACTACTTTGTTTTCACCTGAGGCAAACGCTGAGTTTTTTAAAGAAGTTTTAAAAATTAATCCGAAGATTTTTGAAAGTCTTTCAGAAACTACATCAGGTGGGTTTAGAGACCCTAAATCTAAAGATGAAATCTTTGAGGAGTTTGGATTTACCAAAAGCCGAGCCAATAAAGCTATTGTCGGAGCAACCGAGGGTTATATTGATTTTGCCCAACGTTTATCTTTTGTTAGTGCTCAAGATATGTTTTTTAAGCACGTCGGTCTTTACGACAACTTAAACAGAATTGCCAAACTTAAGTATAACCGAAGCCTAAATGAAATCATTGCAAGCGGGGATTTTAAATCAACTTTTAATGTTGATGATTTTGGTAAAGCGGTTCACGAAACTCTCCAAATGACTTTCTCCGCAGACTATACCAAGAGAAACGTTGCTTATAACAAAACAAACGCTTTTACTTCTGAGATTGCCACAACGCTAGAAACTCTATCTAACACACCTGTTGTCGGTTTTTTCTTTCCCTTTGGTCGTTTCGCTAACAATACTATTGCAACAGCTTATCAGTTTAGCCCAGTTGCTAGTGTTGTTGAAATGATGAAGGGTGCTGTTAACACTGTTCGAGGATTAGATAACGCTTACGATACAGATGCTATTGCAAAAGGTTTTGTTGGGGCAGGTGCGACAGCAATGTTGTATCTTCACGCCAAGCAGGCTAAAGAAGATGGTGAAAATTTTCTAACCGTTAAAACACCAACAGGTGATCGTCTTGATATCTCTAATGTCTACCCGGCAAACTTGTTTGCTATATACGGGGAGCTTGGACGCAGGATGATTGAGGGTGAAGATATTGATAAAGACTTTGCCCTTGAAATGGGAAGAGTTGCTGGCTTAGGTCAAATCATCGAAGACCTTAACCTTGACGACAGTCAAACTCTTATTGTTGATCTTGTGCAAAACGTGTTTAAAACTCTTCAGGATGACTTCTCAAACATGAAGGATTTTGGAGGGGCTGCTGGACAGTTTTTTGGTAGTGTTCTCTCTGGATACACTAGACCGCTTGAGATTTTTTCTGATGCGATAACTTCTGCTGCTGTTGTAGATGGAGCAGAAAGTTTTTACCAGCCAGACAGAAAAGTAAGGGTTGCAGATAGTCCGGGAGGTCGTTTTATGGAAGCTTTTAACGACGAAGCTACAAGATACGTCGGAGGAATTTTTAAGCTTCTGTCAGATGGAACTGATCCCTTGAAGATTAAGCATGAAGGGCTACGTGAAGGGCCGGCCCAAAGGTATGATGTTCTTTTCGAAACGTTTAGTGGACTTAAAACTTTACCGGGTCGTAACTTTACTGAGAAAATGTACAACATGGCTCAGATTCCTGCTTGGCAGGCAAACATCAGAAGCAAGCACCCAATTTACAACCGCCTTGTAAATGAAGAGATTGCTCCACTGATTGATTATAAAGCAGAAGCCCTCCTTAGAACTAAAGACTGGAATAACGCAGACTATAGTAAAAGAAGGGCTTTAGTTAAAGCTTTATTTAGAAGTGTTGAATCTGAGGTTCAAGGTGCTTTAGAAGCAAAACACGGCGTCTTTGCTACAAAAGTTAAACTTCAAAAAAAGCTCATGGGTTACCGTGATAACGCTCAGACATACGACATGTACACGTCAGTCTACCGTCAAGGTGGGTTTACAGACACTATTAACGACATGAGCTTTGAAGACTTAATTGAACTAGATCGAATGATTACAAACTTTAGAGGTAAGTACAGTAGGTCTAACAATTAATAAGCTTGTGCAAAAGTATGTTTATGATTATTTCGACTGTCAAACAAATACCAAGCACAATTATCAAACCCAACTGATTTAGAATCTTCAATCCACTTAACCCTGCCTACACTAACAATCTTGTATAGGTAGGGTTTATATTTTTGTGCTTGCTTGGTGTAGAACCAGTCCGCA
>JACCDR012502985.1_pt1 | contig 13471 bp, 12 predicted proteins | sample 7446431 | NCBI WGS metagenome assembly JACCDR01 (sample SAMN15323443, study PRJNA562643) | freshwater metagenome | isolation source: river surface water | place: USA:Blue River Watershed | collected 2017-08-17
CCTGAGTGATTTTTTCTTTCAAATTCTGCGAAAATTTCTCATTTTTCAATGTCCCGAGTAAGGTATGCATTGTTGATTTTTGCTTCGGAGGAAGCTTCGAGTTCAACTGAAATGCAACTGCGAGCCGAGCAGCCACCTGCGGATTACTCACATCATGTTTCCGAAGCTGATCGCACATAAATGTATAGTGTTGATCTGAGTGCATGGAATGATGAAAAATCGGGTAGTTTTCAAAAAATCCACGAACCATTCCGTAAACATGATTCGGATTTTCTGAATTGTAAAAATCTTGGGCCATCATCTCCTGAATCACAGAGAAAACCTGTGTTGATGGTGCTGCTGAAATGATTTTAAAGATTTTACTTTGAACCAATGGGTCATTTTGACGGACTTTTAGTTCAGTCAAAAACTCAGCCACTGGAAATTCTTTTTGGCTGAAAATCAACAACCTCAGTGCAGCTGAAAGTTCTGCATATTTGTCTCGCTCTAAGAGCATCTGTTTTGCTTTTTTCTGAACAAAGAGAGGATCATTAAAACTAAGAGTTTCCAAAATTTGAAACTTAAAGCTGCGAAGTCCCGCCAGCTTTGGTGAATACTCATTGCTCTTTGATTGCTGAGCATTCATCTCTGACTCTGTATGCTCAAGTTCATTTAAGAGGTCCATGCGCAGATCCGCCGCTAATAATTCTTTGTATTCCTGGGCCCTGCCAAGAAAAAAATCTGAATCAAATAGAGTCACTTGAGTGGATAAAGACTGAAAACTTGGTAGACAAAGGATTTTGGCTTTGATACCCGGCAGGATATCTTTATTCTGTATTTTTAAGCTCACTGCTTTACAAAATTCTGAGACTTGGCTGATCTCCATCTTCTGAGCGAGCATCATTTCGCTGTGAATACTTTGGGCAATTTCGAACATATTAAACTCATCAGTTTCAGAGCGGAATTGCCGGATCTTTTCGGACAAGGAATCCTGGTTCTCGACCAAAACAGGCGCAGAAAAATTCTTCATTAAAGAAACCCAGCCATCTGATTTCCATGGAAGTCCTATTTCCTCTTTGACCTCGGTCATCAAATAAACCATTTCGCCATTTGAGTTTTGGATAAATTTTGACTGGTTCCTCAAATCAATGCCAGAGAGTAAATTTGATTCCACAACGATGGGAATGACAAATGGCTTTGCGGGTGTTGGTAAACCCTTTGCGTCTCGAAGATGGTGATTCAGACTTAAACTCAAATCTTGCTCTAAACAAATTCGGAGATCCTCATTCGTCTTGATTTTTGTGACTTTCAGTTTTGGAGTTCCCGCTTGAGTATACCAGTTTTTAAACTGATCAAAGTTAAAGCCGGACTCCTGTTGAAAATGTTCAACAAAGTCCAAAATTGTAATCGCCTGCCCGTCAAATTTTTTGAAATAGGTTCGCAGGATTTCTCGGAAGCGTTTTCGTCCCAAGATCACTTGAATCATTCGAATGACTTCCGCACCCTTTTCATAAATTGTTGCAGTAAAAAAATTATCAACCGCCTGCCCCTCAAATGGAAGAACAGGATGACGATTTGGTCCAGCGTCTTCTGTGAATTGCCGACTTCTTAAAACATTGACAGTTTCAATTCTTTGAAGAGCAGCACCCAAACGATCCGCTGAAAACTCCTGATCTCTAAAAACGGTAAGACCTTCTTTCAGCGAGAGGTGGAACCAATCCCTCAGCGTGATTCGATTTCCCGAGTAATTATGGAAATACTCATGTGCAATCACAGATTCGACGTGTTCGAAATCTTCGTCCGTTGCAGATGCGCGGTCTGCTAACACAAACTTTGAATTAAAGATGTTGAGTCCCTTGTTTTCCATTGCACCAGCATTGAAATCATCAATGGACACAACCATGTACTGATCAAGATCATATTCAAGCTGGAAGATTTCCTCGTCCCAAGCCATGGCGTGCTTGAGTGACTCCATTGCAAAATGACACTGATGAATCTTGTCACTGGAGGCATAAAATTCCAAACTGACCTTTTTTCCAGATGATGTCGTGAACTGATCCTGCAACAATGCCAAGTCTCCAGCCACCATTGCGAACAAATAGCATGGCTTTCGACTTGGATCCTTCCATACAGCAAAATGTCGTCCCTCGGGCAATGTGCCCGCATCAATGCGATTTCCGTTTGAAAGTAAAACAGGATAACGTTTTTGATCTGCTTCGATCCTGACTTCAAAAGTGGTCATCACATCAGGACGATCTGGGAAATAAGTGATCTTTCGAAATGATTCAGCTTCGCACTGAGTGCAAACTATTCCATTTGATTCGTAAAGACCTTCTAAAGATTTATTAGCCTGTGGAAAAATCACATTTTCAATCTCGATCCGGTGTTTTTTTCCTACGATCTTTTTGATGGTGAGTCCTTGATCGGTGATCGCGATTTGCTCACTTGTGCACTTTGCACCGTCAACCTTGACCCAATTGAGCTGGAGGCCAACGCCATTGAGATCAATTGAATCGATCCCAGGATCTTGTTTGGCCTGAACGGTGAATGAGGATCTCACCAAACAATGATCTTGGTTTAAAATAAATTCGATCTTAAAATCGAAAACTTCATGTGAAAACGGCTTATAATCTGTGACTCGCATAGGGAACCTATGCTGCCTGAAAACTATCGAATCTCAAGACTTTTTACTTTACCAAATGGATTTTTTTCGATGTCGGCAACGCCAACCTTTTCAGTCCCTTTGAAAAGATTCAACTGGGTGCTGGATCCGTCGTCGGTATTCATTTCAACGCGATCAAATTGAATCGACCAGAGGTCTTTTTTAGCAAGTAGAAACTCTTCAGGACTTGAAATGTCAACTTCGCCAGTTCCGGTAAGAACAAGCTTGCGAATTTTGAAATCAGCATCGAGGTGAGCCATATACTGACCTCTGAGCTCTCCAAAAACCAGCTGATCATGATCCACCGGCTTGGCCGCCTGAACCATCCGTACATCCCGTCCATTGAGCTCGCGAGCAACTCGCTGTTCCCATTGCACATTTTTTTCGGTATCAATCAGGCTACCAACACTCGCCACTTCGCGGTTTTTACCCGAAAATCCTTCGGTATGCTGGAGATTTAAATATTGGTTGATCAGCAGACAAACCATGACCACTGATCCTAAGGATAAAACTGAAACCGTGCGCTGATCTTTCAGACGACTTTGCCACTTGAAACGCTCTTGAACTCGTGTTGGTAAATCAACAATGTTTTGTCCGTTATCTTTTTGATCTGGCACGCAGTTGCTCCCTTTCACCACTGATCGGTTATTTTTGAGATTTTCGTGAGATGTCTTGAATCTTTCACATTGCTAAACTCACACCAGCCAGAAGAGTCGAGTTTATTGAGGATATGCCTCTCAAAAATGTCAAAGGAGTGGTCGAGTGCCACTCCTCCGCTGGACAGCGTTTCATTTCGAAACAGCTGACAGTAAACTATTTTTAATTAATTAAGCTGCCCGTTTGCGGCGCGCTTGAGATGGATCAATCTGGTATTGCTTTACTTTGCGATACAAAGTTGCTCGACCAATGCCCAATGCTTTTGCGGCTTCCGTCAAATTTCCTTTGTACTGCATAATTGCAGTTTCAATGGCAGAGGCTTCGATTTCTTCCATTTTTTGAACCTTGTTATCTGCAGGGAATGCATAAACATTCTGAGGCGGGGCACCACCTGGTTGATGAGTCCACGGCTGTTCAGAACCTGGCTTGAGGCCAGCTGCCAAAGACGGAGTTCCAACCATCAGTTGCTGCCGAAAATAAGAATGCTCCAAACTGTCTCGCCATTGTGTTGGAGAAAACGCATGAAAACTGACATCGTGGCTTTGCCAGTACTGGCGAGCTTCATCGATGTGTTGTTGATTGTCTGTTACAACGATACACAGAGTTTTATTCATAATTGAGCCCCTCCCCATTCAAGGGTTTGTTAAACAAAAGACGTCAATGCATCTATCGGTGCTTCAATGTGAGAATAAAGAGTGTTTCAAAAAATTACTAAAAAACTTTACCTACGTCCGGATTTGATCTTCAGCTGGAGCTTAGAAATAAGGTGGACAGCCATTTTCTCCTGGACCTTGCACATTTTAAGCTCGTCACGTCGGTAAGAACGCTGTGAGGGTGTCAATGTTCCAGTTTCTAATTCCATTTCATAATCAAGCTTTGAAGAGCGGATGCCTTCAAGTTCTTTGGTTTGTTGCTTGAAAAGCTTTGTCACACCACTTAGCGGTGCTACTTCAATCCATTCTTCTTTTTGGCGATACCAACTCACCATCCGTAAAAAGCGAGCTTTATTTTTTGCCAATGTGAATTTTGGATAAGACTTATCGTTCAGTTCAAGAATATTGTCGATCTGATCAAGAGCTTCGTCCTCTTCCTCTTCGGTCATCACTTTTCCATCAGAAACCAAAGAAGCTTCAGCTGCTAAAATTTCCTCATCACTCAGGTCACCGGCGAATCGATCCTCAGCTTTACTGCTCCCCAGATCATCTTCATCATGATCATCATCTTGGGAGTCTTTCATACGATCAGACACGGGTTTTGCTGGCTGAGGTTCTGGATGATTTCCTCCTGCCGCATTGATCAGATTTTCATTTCCCATAGTCATTTCGCTGATTTCTTCGATCATTCCCTACCCCCGGACAACAACATTTCTTCGTTAAGAGTCGAGAACATACCTCAAAAAGATAAATGACACAAGATGGTAAAATTTTTAGATAAAACCGCGGTTTTCTTACAAAACACGACGGTAGGTCAGAATGAAAATTCTTCCCGTCGGGGTATACCCCCAAACCTCCTCATAGGGCTGATTTCCGGCATTTTCAACGCGCAAACTGACCTCATTTTTCAAATCGACTTTCCACCTTGATGCAAGGTGAAACAAGGTCACTTTTGGTAAAGTTTTTTTATTCGACCCGTCGAAATCCTCGCGCTCTCCAATATAGCGCACCGTGAGAGATGTTGTGAGTCTCTGTTCAGGGTTATGTTGAAGCAAAATTTTGGCTGAATTTTGGGGAATTCTCACCGTTCTTTGCTGAGTATCAAGGTTCACGGATTCGACCCGCTGGTAGCTTCCCTCCCACTTCAGAAAATTGAATTCTGATAACTTCCATGGCTCCAATGCGGCCAAAACCTCGAGCCCCTCACTCTTCGCTCTTTGAATATTTTCGTATTTCATAGATCCCGAATTAAAGGTGATGAGATTTTCAAAATCATAGCGAAACAAACCAATTTGAAATTCATCGCCAGCTGATGTGCGATATTGAAAACCGGACTCCAAAGATCGACTGCCCTCGCTTTTCAAATGCTGATCACCATAAGCCGAATAGAGTTGATAGAGACTGGGATCTTTGTACCCCCTGCTTGCGATGAAATAAGGAGAAACTCCATTGCTGAAGTGATATTGAATCTGTGATTGAAGGGCAGTGGATTTGCCCGAGGTTCTGAGCCCATAGGAAAAATCGAAAGACTTCCATTCAACTTCATGAATACCAAAAGCCTCGCTGAGTTCGAATTCACGCTGAAATTGACTCTTCTGACCGAAGCTATTTTCAAAAAACAATCCATTCTCTTTGATGTTTTCAACACCCAACGATAAGCCATGGCGGCCGTCGGTATGACGCCACTCCTGCTCAATACCCCACTGAAGACGATTGCTCGTTCCCTCATTGCTGGTTTCAGATCTCGTTTGATCAAAACGATCAGATGGATTTTCAAAAGAAATGCGATTGATCTGATGATCCCAACGTAGTGTGGACTGCCAATTCCCAACTGAAAAATCAAATTGTCCGGAGGCAATCTGATTTTTCCTTGCCGTGACAGAATTGGGATCATCGAAGGAACCTGAATCATCGGAGCTTTCAGCAATTTGCTGGTGAAGGAGGAGCTGGATACGATTGCCATTCGACCAACGATAGCTGCGCAGAAAACTAATGCTCCCCTGTTGAAAACGATCCTTTTCAAGATCCAAATCACGCTGCTGAACATTTAACTTTTGACGGTCAAAGGCTGACCCATAATCCGATTGATAAAATGATCCACCAACACCGGTGATCCCATTCTGGTCTTCAGCCAAATATTCAAAACTTTCACGATGAATATTTTGATCCGTCCCGGAAAGCTGAAGATAGCGATCGTCCGGATCAAATTTGTATTCAATCATTCCGGCCACGGCAGAACTTGATCTTCGCAATGTTTGAGGACCTTTGATGATTAAAACCTGTCCTGAGAACTCTTTTCCGCCCTGCGAGCCTTCCGCGTTGGCAGACGGTGCGAGCCAGTCATTGAGCTTCACTCCGTTCCAAAAAATGGATGTGTAAGAACTCGGTGCACCTCGAATAGAAATTGATCTTGTTTGTCCGTAAACACTGGAACCGATGACCTGAATTTGACTCGAATCTTCAAGGACATCCGAAGGCGTTAAAATTCCAAGATCTTTTATTTTTTCTGAGTCCACTTGCTCTCTGCTAAGTGGCTTGATCATCTCGGATTTGTCTTTGGAAACAGATGAACTCGTATCAAAATCCATTGTTTGTGCTTGCGCTTTTCCGAGGATAAAAAAGATGACGACAATCAGAAAACTTTTCATGGTTTTTTCTCAAGCCAGGCGATCAGCTCTGCAAAACAATCGGCAACCCCTTTGTAACGGCGGCTGGCTGGGGACATAGAATGAAGGACCCCCAAGAGATTCTGGCATTTTTTTTCATTCATTCGAATCTCGTTCCCATCCCAAAAACTCACGCGAATCGTAAAGAGGGCAAAGTTCAAATGTGGAAACCCAAAGGTGGTCTGTCGCTCGACACGCAAATGAAACGGAGGATCTTTTTCAATCTGAAAACTGCGTCCTTTCCATTCAGTAGGGTCCCAGGCAGGAGGGGCATCTGGGTGATGATTCAGTCGCCGGTCCGTCACAAAACTCCAAACAAACCTCACAAAAGGTCCTTTGTGGATCATGGCTTGGACCATTTGTGAAGCTGTACGGTTCAACTTTTCAATTCCTGGCACGGGGGCATGAATCTCAACAAAACTTTTTCCAATTTTTTCTTCTGGGCTCCAGTGAGACGGTGAACAGACATGGAGTGCACACAAGGAATCATGTTCGCCTTGCACCCTGCACAAAGCCAGATCCTCTTGGATTTGCAAAGCAAAGGCGTCCAACGCTGTTTCGATTTTTATTCCTGCAGAAATAATTTTTTCATCTCGGGTACGAAAGCTAAGAAAATGTCCATTGGGATCCACGGTAATCAAATCCGACGTTAAATGACACCGGAGCTGAATTTCATGGTCAAAATTGTGAACCGTGAAATGCTGTGGGGATTCCTGGCTGAGTCTCTCAATGAGGAATAAGACAAATGCTCGCTCTATTTCAGGAGTCAGCTGATCCGTCAGATGATACTTTTTCGAGTTTTCACGCAAACAATCAATTTTATTTTGTCGGCTGATCGGAAAGAGGTCGTCAATTTGAAAAATTTGATGGTCAAAGGACCCCTGCCCAAGGTCATGACCAAGTGGTTTGAGCCCGGGCCCCACTTCATACAACGGTTTTTCAATGGGGTCATAGCGAACCAGCAAAAGCAAACTCCTTAAACATGTGTGCCAATATGCAAAAAGGTGTGCCAAGATGCAACTCTCTCCTTAACATCAAGGGATGAAGCCACCGTTTATTTCATTTTTCTCGTCTTTGATTCCAAGCTGGCATTTTTTTAATCGCGTGGGGGATGTTGCGCAGCTCTCGTATCGGATAAAAACCGCTTCGGGAACAATGAGTCCCTGGTTGCTCTTTCAACCAGAGCGCCCGGCCACCGTTTTTAGCTGGATTTTTAACCCACACGGAAACCTTGTGCAGGCTCAGCATTCGTTAATTCAACGTTTTGCAGAGGAGTTTCTTGAAACATCTCAGGTTGAGTCCATGGTGTCATTCCAACTCATCGAGCGACTGGTCCAAAGAGAAATCTCAAAACCAGATGTGCATTTTCAATGGAAAATATCTCTCTGGCCCGCTGGCACTGAAATTTTTGTCTCAACATTTTCGGGAGCTTTAAGGTGACAGGAGCAGTCGCAATCAGCTTCATCAGTCAACTGGTGGCTTTTTCAGTCATATTGCAAAGTCTTGAGCTATTGTGCATTTCCCGCGAGTTCAAAGAGGACGGGCTCTATCCTTGGTCGATTCTTCGGCTCGAATATCCCCGAGGAATTCGTGAATTCTTTTCACCTTTCTTTTCGCATCCTTCATTTATTTTTTTAATTGTCGTTCAGCTCATTTTGTCGTTGTGGCTTTTTTTCCAACCGGCCTTTTTCGTTTGCTCTAGTTTGTTTTTTACAGCTTTATTCATCAATATTCGTTTTCGTGGAACTTTCAATGGTGGGAGTGACAAGATAACAATGATCTCTTTGCTCGCACTTTCAATTGCAACCTGGAATCCTTTATCAAATTTTTTGATGGTCATCGGTTTAGGCTTTTTAGCCTTTCACAGTGTGACCTCGTATGTCTTTGCAGGATTTGCAAAATTGAAAGAGCCTTCATGGCGCAAAGGCACTGTCCTCTCCGATTTGCTTCGATTACCGCATTATCCGGTGCCAAACAAGATCAGGCAGTGGGTGATTCTAAGGCCCGGCTTGCTTCGAGTCCTTACATTATTTATCTTGGGATTTGAGTGTTTATTTCCACTCATTTTCTATCACCAAACTCTTGCGTTCATTTTCCTATCGATGGCTTTTACCTTTCATATTTTGAACGTCTGGCTCTTTGGTCTGAATCGATTCCTCTTTGCATGGATTGCAACCTACCCGGCTATTTTATTCTTCATTCAAAAATAAAAGGGAGTCTGTTTTTAGCAGGCTCCCTTTTTCAGTAAATTTAAATTTCTAAATCAATTTAGTCTTGATCGTCCTGGACTTCGCTGCAGTTCATTTCATGGACTCTGGCTTCAGAGTCTCCAAGTAAGGTCAATTTTCCACTCAAATAACCTTGCTCATTTTCAATTTCACTGAACTCGAACTGCCATGGGTCGTTTGGATTCGTGCTCTTAAAAACATAAATTGGCGGTTGAGACTTTAGGACACGAAACAATGAACCCTCAGAAGTATCATCATTATCCCAGAACAAAACTTCTTCTCGATCAAGACTCACAGAAACTGACCAATCATCAAAATCTTCAACCAAACTGCACTCGAATGTGCCACCGGCAAAACTTTGTGTTGCCATCAAAAAGACCAGGGAAAAAATTGCTGTTTTCATTCTTATTCTCCTTTTGTTACTTTTTACTTTTCCAAATTCAAATCTGTATTTCGTGGACACTTTACCTGAAGTTCTAGATAGGAAACAGAGTTCTGGTTTTTGTCAGATACTTTTTACAGATAAATAATTCTTGTGTAAAAATACTGAAAAGACATCGACAAATGGATGTCTTTTTCCAGAACATTTCTCTTCTAAAATCTAATTTTCTCTCGCTGAAAGCTGATGTCAGAGTCTTATCGCTTTTTTCCTCTGATTTTATGCTCTTTGTTCAAATGAGTGAGTATATGACTAGTTCCGTTTGAAGCTTGCTGAACTCCAGCTTCTCCAACTTTTTCTTTGAGCTTTTCAGATCTCGCGAGTTGTTTCTTAGCCTGGGCCGACTTTTTTCTTTCAAGCTTTTTTAAGGGAGCGAGGGCCTGTCTCTTCGCCTTTTTCTGCTCAGCTCGAGTTGTGTTGAGATTTGCACCAGGAGTTTTCTGAGCAGAGTAAATCCATGCACATTTAAGTGCTTCCATGAATTGTGCCACCTCGATGAACTTGATGTTCACGCAGGTCCAACCCTGTTTTCCCCAGGCGTTATCAATTTTCTCAAAGGCCTCTCCGTCCGAAATCAAAAATTTCCGTTGATCTTGGGAACTTAAACGTAAATTCACTTTTTCCTGATCGTGCCATACCGTCGCAAACATTCTGCCATTGGCAACAAAGGCTTCGCTGCCGAAATGTTCTTTTTTAATGACTCCCTCAAGAGTTTTTGCTCGCTGAGCTGCTTGTTGTGTTGTCATCTATTCAAACCTTTCCCGGACCAATTCGCACGATGATTTATCTTCATTTTTTTAATGAGCTGAGTTTGATCTGGGAATGATAAATTTGGCAAGCTCAGAATGGACAGAAGCCTAAACTGCCCCGTTCTCCGTGGAAAATTCACCCCATCTTCTCTAGCCAAAGGCAAAAATGCCCTCTTCAGCAAAGAAAATCTCGTTGTTTCTGCGGCTTGGTCTTTGCTTCCAAGTCAGATGCTGTTTTCAAAACCAATGTCCGCCACAAAAGGAATGACATGTCGAAATATACCCCTTTGAAAAATTTATTCTTACTCGGCTTTTTCTGTTTCGGTTGCAGCTCCGACCCCAAAGTGAACGAATTCCCGAGCACTGCAAATCCCGAAGTCGAAATGAGGCAGGTCGATGAACATCTCTCGCAAGGCAAGGCTGATCAGATCGATATTTTATCATCAAAAAACTTTCTAGCGGCCAAAGCCGCCCGAGATGCTGCAGCTGAGGCTCGATCAAAAAACAAAGATCAAACAGTGGTTCTTCATCAAATTGCACTCGCGCAAGCCTATCTTGATCAAGGCACCCGCGTTGCTGAATTTTCAGGACCACTTCTGAAAGAGCCCCTCGAGGCTCGGGCAGATGCAATCAAGGCTCGCTCACAGGAATACCTTTCAGTTGAAATGCAAAATGCCGATGAACATTTTCAATCGCTTGCGGCTCAACTTGAAAACAAAAGATCACTCAAAATTCCGCAAAGTGATCTTCAGTCCATGGAATCGAGTTATCGCGACATCGAATTGAGATCAATCAAACACGCAAAGCTGGATTCGGCAATTTCGACATTGACAATGGCCGAACAGGAGGGCGCAAAAAAGCTAACCCCCAAAACATTGCTTTGGGCACAGAAGATCTTAGCTCAAAGTGAAGCCGTCATCAGCACTCATCGGCACGATCAGACTCTGGTCGACCAAGCATCGATGGAGGCAACTCTTGCATCGAACCGACTCTTGATGATGGTTCGCCGAACCAAAGGAATGAGCTCAAATGACTACGAGACCACCGCTTTGCAAATCGAGAAAAATGAAGCTCGAGCGGATCGCACATTGGAGGATTTAGAATCCACTGATTCTCAGTTGGCCCGAGTCAAAGATCAGAATCAGCAGCTGAAGTCAGATATCGGTCAAAGTCGTCAGTTCGATTCCGTTAGAAAACAATTTACAACAGAAGAGGCTGATGTTTACAAAGTCGAAGACAAACTCTTGCTACGCCTGAAGGGACTTTCGTTCAAAAAGAACAATTCAACGATTGAAACCACGAGCTACTCTCTCCTCTCCAAAGTCCAACAGGTCATCAGTGAAACTTCCCCAAGTCAGATTATAATTGAAGGACACACAGATTCGATTGGTGGCCAAAAACTGAATCAGGATCTCTCATTAAAAAGAGCACAATCAGTCCAAGAGTATCTAGTGAGCCAAAACACCGTTTCCTCAAATCAGGTCTCAGCGACAGGACTTGGCTACACAAAGCCCATCTCAACAAATAAAACGGCTGAGGGGCGTGCGCAGAATCGGCGTGTCGATATCATTCTCGTTCCAACAACTCGTTTCTGAAATGACTGGGGGCTTTATGCTTGAAAATACTTCACTGGTAGGAATTGGAATTCCAGAGAATTGCCTCATCAGATACGAACAATATCTGAAGTCTGGAGCCTTGCTCCTCTCTGTTGAAGTTGAAACTCCCGAGCAAAATAAATTAGCGGTTCAGATTCTTGAATCAACAGGTGCAATCGATGTGAACACTGCAAAATTGCCATCGGTCGGAAAAAAAGTGGGCGGTCTTTGATGACCGCCATGATCGAAAAATTCTGTGACAAAATAAAGTCCATTGATGAATACGACTATGGTGATTTTATGAGATCGGCAAACACCTATCTTAGTGACCTGGGAACTGAATGTTCTAACCAATCAATTGGAGACTTAAAATACAAGCTCTGGGAAATTCAAACCTATCTGCAGTTCAACCCATCGTGGAAAATCGAAACGACCCGTTCACAAATTCTTTTTGATGCGATTTATCTGGATCAACTGATTGCAGCCCACAAGCAAGACTGGGAATCCTAGTCAGATCTAAAATGAAGAGCACAGGCCTGCCAAATTCATTATATGCGATTTCATGAGAGGCCTCTGAATCTCAGATCATTTTAGCCTTGTCATTTGAACAGTGGGACCCTAGATTCCTGAAAAAATACCGTGAGGCCATGATGACAAAATTCATTTGTATTGCATTTGTTTTCCTAATTCCATTCACAACTTTTTCGGCAGAGCCAACTGAAAATCTTTCTGGTGTGATGGGTGCACTCGCTGGATTGATTGAAAAAGAAACTCCAATTCCTGGTCAAAGCAATCCCGGTCCATCCTTAACTCCAAATGCCGAAGCAATTTCAAAAGATTTGCAGGGCGATCTTGATAACTGCCAGTCCTCGAAATCTGAAGAACCAGAGCTTATCAAAGTTGAAAAGAATGGCCTGAGTCTTGATTTTAAAAAGTTTGATATTCGGATTCACGGTCCCAACTGCCCAATTGAATTATTGGCCAGAACTCAGGTCCTTGAACAAAGTAAAGAAAAGCTTGATGCTGAATTTCATGTTATGATGACCTTCAAGCACCCAAGTTTTATTGAAAAATATAAACTCAAGTCGTTATCGCTCAATGGAAATATTCGTGCCCACGCACAACAAATTGGAAACACTGTCCAAATACCTCTCCATGTGAGCATCAGTGGAAATGGTGAGAGCACAGAACTTGGCGTCTTTTCTCAAAACACCAGCGTTGATGGGCTCGTCGAACTAGATCCGAGTAAATTTTTATTCTCACTTTTAATGGAACAACGAGCAGCAATGCAATACCAAGATGTAAATAAAAAAGCATATAGTAAAATGAAGATCTCAGGATTCAGCCAGCCAGAAATTCTCCATACGATTAATGATCAACCCGTTTCTGAATCTGAATTTCAAGCCTTTATGGAAACATTTATTATGCCTGCCATGATCGAAGAAGAGGAAGATCAATCTCAAATCCCGGGCGGAAAAGCTCCAACCAGTTGTCGGTTTGTTGCTTATGACAAAAAGAAAATGACTGTATCCTCCTTGAAAACTCAAATGAGTTCATCGAACTTGCCCCAAGATGGTCTTGTGAGCAGTGGACAGTCTTGTTCGAAAGATAAAAATTCTTCGTTTCAACATCAGGGCCAAACCTTTGCTGATTCTATACAGTTTGGTCAGGAATGGATTTCCTATTCAACAACGACAGCTGCAAATAAGACAAAACGAGTTTATGTCTTGTATGGGGACAGTGTTGCCCAGGTCACTGAAACGGATGAACTGTTGCTGGGATTGCAATGTCAGCGAGTCTCTCAATGTCCTTGATCACTTGGATCATTGCTTTATTTTTTTCG
>JACCDR011523271.1_pt1 | contig 13470 bp, 22 predicted proteins | sample 7446431 | NCBI WGS metagenome assembly JACCDR01 (sample SAMN15323443, study PRJNA562643) | freshwater metagenome | isolation source: river surface water | place: USA:Blue River Watershed | collected 2017-08-17
GTAGGTAATGTTTACCGGTCTCCCGAAACAGTTGCTGATTCGGTGCGATCGTTATTAGGTGTTCCCATCACAATCGATCACCCTGAGGAGTTCGTAAATGATGAAAACGAGGACGAGCTTACTGTAGGTAAAGTAGTGGATGCCTACTATTCTGAGAAAACAGGAACCGTTGTCGCTACTTTCGACCTTTTTCCTGAAGCTGTACCCTACTTGAAAAAGGGTTACAAAGAACTGTCAGTAGGCTACCTAGCTGACGTGGTTCCTTCGGTAGGTCTTTGGACTGATACTAAAGGCATCACAGGAAAAGTTAATGCTCAACTTCCCTACCAGTACGAGCAAAAGGCTATCGAGTGCAATCACCTAGCACTCTGTCAAAAAGCTCGTGCGGGGAGTGTCGCCACTATATTTATTGATTCACAAATTACTCTTATGGAAGAATTACAAACTCTTATTGTCGCATTACAAGCAGGATTAGAACGCCTTGAAGATAAAGTTCAAGGTCTTGATACTGTTAAAGACTCTGTGATTGCTTTGACCGATTCCGTTCAAGAAATCAAAACAGAAGTTACTCAACTAAAAGTCGAAGAAACCCCCACTGAAGAAACCGTTACTGATTCGGAACCTGTTGATATCAACGAACTAGTTAATAAAGAACTAGAGCATCGTCTCTCAGTAGCTAAACAAATCGGTGATAGTGCCGACCTCACTAAAACTGCTGATGGAATGATGAATGCGTTCCTCTCAGACATGACTGGGTACAACTGCGATGGGATGACTCCTGAAATGCTATCTAAGTGTTTCGAGATGTTCTGTTGTATGCGTGATGGTGGTTGGATGAAAGGCTCTAATGATTCCGTTAAGGAAGAGGTTAAAGAGGAAGTCAAACCCGAACCCGTTACCGAACAAGAACAGGAACTAGTAGACGAACTCAAAGACAGCTTAGAAGAAGCTATGCCTTCTCCTTCGGCTCGTCAAACTTTCTCTCAAAAAATTGCGGCTCAACGCAATCGTAAAGCTTAATTTTATAGGTACTTATAAATGCCAATTCAAACTAACTACTCTTTCGTTTTAGACTATCCGATCGCGGGTCAAGATCAACCTACTTATAACGACTACACTTTAACTGGCGTCGTTCATACCAATAGCCCAGTAGGTATAGTTCCTGGAACCGCTGTAGAAGCGGCTCTACCTAATGCAGACGGTCAAGGTATTAAAGCAGGCTACCATCGCTACCAACGTGCTAATATTCAACTTCCCGGTGCTACTCCCGCTTTAGCTGGTGCAGCATTCTATGGAATCGTTAAGTATGACCTTACCGAGCGCGTCGAAGCAGGTTCGCAAGCTTTCCATACCGATATTAACGACACTACAAGCCGTATTGACTATGCTGCTGGTCAAGATATCTCCATCAAGCAAACCGGACGCATTTGGGTTCTTTTAGCTGCTGATTTTAACAGTGCTTTAATCTCCTCTCCTGCGTACTACGTTCCTAGCGGAGCTAATGCTGGTCGTATTACTAACGTTGCTGCTGGAAACACGGCGATCGCTGGTGGTACTCTTATCATGCCTGCTCTCACCTCTTATAACGGTGACTTCGTAGCACTTCTCAAACTCGCTTAGAGAAATGGGTAGGTTGCAGCCTACCCGTAATAAATCAATAAACATGCACTAACTACATTATATCATGCCTCAGAACCATTCAATGTTTTTGCGTCAGCAATTAGAATACATTTCTAATCGCATCGTTGAGAAGTCATACCCTGAAATGAAAATGGCTTCCGGTCAATTAGTCCCTATCGACCGTGAGTGTCCTCCTGGTGCTGACACCTATGCTTACTCCCTGTTCACCAAAGTGGGAGAAGCTGCTGTACTCGCTAATGCCGCTGAAGACATCCCTAACGTTACTGGCTTCATGGAAAAGCGTTTTGCTGAAATCTATGACGTAGCTGCTCAGTACCACTACACTTTGAATGATATCAAACGTGCTGAATTTGCTAAAGTCAATCTTGACGCTCGTTTAGCTCTCGCCGCTCGCGAATCTATCGAACGTAAAATTGATATGGTAGGCTACCAAGGCGAACAAGGCTTCAAACTTTTAGGTCTTCTCAATCAACCTAATATTCCAGTATTCGTCCTACCTGCTGATGGTAACAGCAACGGTGGAATAGCGAGCACTCGTTTTATACATAAGACTGCCGAACAAATCTATCGCGATTTGGTTAACTTTGTAACCTCGATTCGTATTTCTACCAATGACGTAGAAGTTGCTGACACCCTCTTACTTCCTACTGAACAGTTCGAGTTAATTGCTCACCTCCCGTACACCCTTGGTGGTATCGCTTCTGATAAATCGGTACTTCAAACATTCTTAGACAACCAACGTCTATCCGGTGGTATTCAGAGAGTAGTTTCAGTTCCTTACCTTAAAGGTTTTGGTGCTGGTAATACTGACATGATGGTTGCGTATAAGAATGATGAGTCTAAGTTATTCTATGAAATTCCTCAAGAAATTGAGATGTTACCCCAAGAATACTATAAGGCTACATACCATTACCCATTAATGGCTCGTGTTGCTGGCGTTATTGTCATCAAGCCGTTCTCAGCTAGCTATTCATATAATCTCTAGTGCTCACTGAATTTAAGGTACTTGCATCAATGTCTACTTGCGCCAACCCATTAACCGCTTGTGCCTTACTTGCACTACTGAAAGTGAAGCTCGCTCCGATACTAGGAAAGTACACCTACTCTAATGGGTTTGTAGATCCTGCGATCACCGTCGCTAACACTCCTGATGAGATTGAAGTAGAGGGGTTAGAGGTAATCATACCACTACTACCTAAAGAGAATCGTAAGATTTCTTCTACTTCAAGCTACACGGAGGAGGTCATCTGGACAATCTATTTAATAGACCACAACAAAGGGCGATCGCTACCAGGTGCTACTAGAATCCTAGATTCCATGTTTGTCAAGTCTCGCAAACAGTTTTACCCAGAAACTGAGGACTTAAAAACCCCTCAAGTTGTCTTCCAATTCTTTCACTATCAAACTACTGACTTATAGGTATTTTTACTCATGGCTTTTACAGATACTTTTGTACCCGCTATTTCTAGCTGTTCTGAAATTCTCAACGCTGGTTCTGCCCTTTATGTAGGCAAACTCGTAAACTGTGGTGATGAGCCTACCGTTTATACTGTCGAAGCAGACACAGCAATCGCAATCAACGGAACTTCAGCATCCTTAGCTGTAACCGTTCCCGCTACTTTAGCTCAATTACGCCTCCGCAAGGGTCAGCGTTTAGTTTTCGGTGCTAACAGTATTGTTATCGCGGAAGATGCCTTGTTAACTAACACTGCTTCTACCGTCGCAATTGAGCCTGCTACTGCCGCTGTTGCTCTTAACGCTACTGCAACTGTATGGGAAATGTTCAAGCTGCTATCTCCCACAGCGCTTCCTATCGATACTCAATCTCAAGCAGTTAACCGTACCGACCTTTCTTTCGGTTTACAAGGTTCTGAAGTTAAGACCAAAGTGTCTATGACTTCTCAGATTGAAATCATCGCTCGCCCTGACGATCGTGCTTTCTGGTCAGTCCTCTTCCCTGCTAGCCAAAACAACGATGACGTTTATGCCATGATTGTTCGCTCTGGGGACAACGTTCACGCTTTCGGTCGTACCAAAGTCATGAACTTGACAATGCCTGGTCAGATTGAAGAAATCCTACGCCCTTCGTTTAGCCTTAATTTTCAATCGCCGTTTGCCGTAACTGAGCCTTTCAGCTACCTTTCTACTGCCAAACAGACTCAGTTGAACGCTATTCGTGCTTTAGTTGGTTTACCTGCTCTAGTATAATAGTAACGTAAACTTTTCAACGAATAAAAGGAGGCTCATTACCTCCTTTTTTTCTTTTGGTTATAAAATTGACTTTATTTGGTTTTCAAGGTCATTGATACTCCCCTCATTCCAGATATCTACCGCATCAGGGAGCAGTTCTCTGATGTCCGCTCCTGCTAGTTCGGTATGTCGTCTGATATTAACAGGTATGTATGTAGCGTAATCAGGAACACACGCTAGTAGCTGTTGGTACTCAAATCCCCCGATCGTTTCGATAGCTACGATCGGGCTAATGTCTAACTCCTCAAGAGCTTGGTTCATCACAGGCTTAACAATTCCTTCACCCCTACCGTAGGAAGGTACAATTACATTTTCGGCGACATGGATTAAAAACTGTCTTTTTGTCAGTCCTCCAGTGTTCCAGAGAATTGCGTCAGGTAGAGTGTTTTTCAATTGTTGGAGAGTCGTGTTATAGCTCCCTCCTATAGACCAGATGCGCGCTGCTACTGTGTATAAAAACTCACTGGTACTAAAACAAGGGATTTCCATTTCGCGAAGTAATGTAACCGCAGTGGATTTTCCCGATCTGGCATAACCACCTAAAAATATAATGCGTTTCATTTGTTGTCTCCTTGATTAGAATGATGGATGCATAATTTTACCAAGCTGACTGAACACTTTTTTAAATTTTGAAGTGTTATTATCAACGCCTGGAATGTAAGCGATAACGTTTGAGTGTGTAGGACTGTTGAAGTTTCCTTCTGGTGAGACAAACCTGATTCGTTTGCGTGGAATACAGAAGGGGAAATCACATAAAGAAGGTTCGTATGCTTGAGTTACTGCCAAATGTTCTAGAGAAAACCCCATAAAAATGGCTTCGGAGACTAACCCAGCGTCACGATGTCTCATTAACTTATCCCAAAATAAACCCGTCATTGATTTATTCCCTTTCTTTCCCCCTGGGCTGTTGAGGTATATAGTAACGGGATGTTTCGACCATGTTAATGAAAGAGCGTCTTGCTCCTCAGTGTAGAAAGTTTCTGCCTGAACTACTTCGTTTGCTTCTTCGGACGAGGCTGGGTCTAATTCAATAAACGGGATTACCTCTCTTACCATGTCAATAATGTACTTAGGTGTGTGCCAGTCATCTGTGCGAGATGATAGCTGAATGTTTGTCACTTGCGAACTCCTTTGTTTACTTTGATACTATTAAGTGTATACGTTTTGCTGACAGTCGTCAATATTTATAAATGCCTAAAATTAACTTATTTTTATCAAGAGCGTTTGTTTCCGCAATTGCTTTTGCTTCGGTAACATACCTCAAACCTACTCTAGAACGGTATGCTGACGTAGGTAAATGGAAGAACGAAGACTCTCTAGCTCTTATTTACTTCATTTCTTACGTTACCTATCAAGGTTGGATGCGTTATGCGTCGGACGATGAAGGCGAAACGTTTACACCAAAAGGTCTTCCCGGACGCAACAAGGATTAACCATGACTGATATTTTACCTATTATTAATGATTATGGTAGAGCTAATGATGTAGCTCAAACAAGCGGGTCTAGTGGTGGCGGGGGCAGTGGAGGTACACCTACTGATGTTTCTAGTGGTATTGACCAATCGGCTGATATCGAAGCGATCAAAAGTAAGATTGACGCGGTAACTAGTGCGATCGCTGCCCTAAATATCGATGTCGATACGCTCAACCTTAATACTGATACGTTAGAGATTAACACTGACCAAGTAGAAACGAAGATAGATAACGTCGAAGGGGCTGTTCTGACTCTTTTTGATTCATTAGGCTTTCCCACAGACGCGATAGCAGACTCAACCCAGCAAGGAACCATTGAGGCTAGACTAAGGTATCTTAGCGATCGCATCGAGAAAACGTATGCTTCCATTGGGGCAATTACTTCACCAGTTCAAACGAATGCTGCTAGCGACTCTCCTATCGTTAGTTACTTACGCGGATTAGTCTCCCTTTTAAATACTACAAATACGAACATAACAGCAGTACTCGATCGTCTTCCCTCTAACTTAGGTGTCCAGTCGATTGCTGGCTCCCTTTCTGTCGTACCTGCTGCGAGTTCTAATTTTGCTCCTAGTGCATTAACTGACACTCAACTTAGGGCGAGTGCCGTAGTAGTTTCAGTTAACAACCTCCCTACGACTCAATCAATTAGCGCCGTCGCTCTCCCTTTACCTACTGGTGCCGCTACTGAAACCACGCTACAAAACATAAGGTTTAGCCTCCCCAGTGAATTAGGAAGTCAACCAAGCGCAAGCTCTTTGTCTGTTGTTCCTGCTGCGGGGTCTAACTTCTCCCCAAACGCGCTAACTGATGCTCAACTGCGAGCTACTGCTGTTCCTGTCACCGTAGCTAATGTTGCAACAGCAACGAATCAGTCAGTAGCAAACACTTCCCTATCTAGTATTGACTCAAAAACACCTGTTTTAGTCAGTGGGAGACAACCTGTAGATGGTTCAGGAGTCGTACAGCCTGTTAGTGCTGCTTCTCTCCCACTACCTTCTGGTGCATCTACAGCAGCAAAACAGGACACTGCGAATACTACACTAGCTAATCTAGAAGCGGCTCTCGCTACCCTTAATAGTGCACTCGTAATATTAACGACAGCAACTAGTAACTGGAACGTAATTGCTAGCACAAACCCAGTAAACGCTACTACCCTTCCAGTCAACGCTAGGCTCCGTAGTTTCTATATGCAGAACAATACAGGAACGGCTGTGTTTGTACAAATATTTGCGAGTACACCTACGTTAGGATCTACTCCGACTCAATCGTATAGACTTCCCTCAAACGGAGCGGTTCTTTTAGGTACTGACTTCTACGGCTCTGGTGGTTCTAACTTAACTGTTGCTAATCCTTTTGTTGGAATTAGTAGTACGAATGCGACATTTACCGCAGCTTCTGGATGTAACGTAAACCTCCGAATCAACTATACTATATAAGGAGTTTTTATGAGTTTTACAACCTACGGATCGGATTCAATAATAGCGTCAATACCAATCCCTCAAAGTGGAAACATACCAATTTGGAACGCGTCTACTTTTGCCTGGGAGGCAGGTTCAGTCTCGTCAGCACCTTCGAGCGTGGTCTTACCGTTTGTCACCCCTTCGCCTAGTGGTTCTGGGGTCACTTTGTTCGCGGATCAATCAGGAGACCTGTATCGAGTACAACATCTCGATCCCCTTGGATACACTAGAAGCCTTCAATCTGCTCTAAGTACCAATAATATTGCCTACTTACGCCCTACGGGTAACGGTACTACGGTATCTTCCATTGGAATAAACAACACCATTACTGGTACAGCTACCGCTAGAAACGTTGCTGCAACCTCGTTATTTACCTCTTTGCGTCGGGTTGGTTTTGTCTCTAGCACTACCACAGGATCATCAGCAGGCACTCGACACGGTGCACAACAGTATTTCAGGAGTAACGGGAATGCTTTAGTAGGAGGGTATCATGCGGTATTTACTTTCGGTGTCAGTCAGTACCAAGCTGGTATGGCGATCGCCGTTGGAATGCATAATGGTAATGCTACTTTCTCCAACGCTGACCCGTCAACTTTTCCTAACGTACTTCTCCTAGGGAAAGACCCTGCGGACACTAACATGCAGATTTTGCATAATGACGGCACAGGAAACTGCACCAAAATAAATTTAGGGGCTAATTTCCCAGCAACTACAGCAAACACGGATGTTTATCAGTTAACTTTATATACTCCGCCAAACGGCACTCGTGTTAGTTGGAAAGTGGTTAGATTAAACACTGGGGATACGACTCAGGGGATTATAGAGACAGACCAACCCGGGGGTACAGCACTACTTAGCCCTCAAGCATGGGTTTGTAATCGGGCGACTGCTGCTGCGGTAGCTATAGACGTTATCCAAATTTATATCGAAACTGACAACTAAAAAACTATGGAACCAACATACGAACACTCTAAATTTAGAATGGAATACTGTAAAATTCGGTTTGAGGGGCATTTGGATGTCTGTTTTACTGAGTATATTGTCTTACTCGATGGGACTACTTTCACCTTAAGAAGGTTTGATTATACCATCCCTAACGGGGATTATACACATTTCGAGAACCCACTACTTGCTCCCTTTAAGGAAGGTGCTACAGTTCTTTGGGAAGTACACAGACAGGCGTCCAATAGGTAATAAAAAAGAGGGTTGTTAGCCCTCTTTCTTTTTTTATTCTAAGACCCAGATTTCTTTTCCTTCCGTTACCTCTTCATCACTTAAATAATCCTCTAATAAGTTTTGATTCCAAGTAGGTAGTCCTCTAAACATTTCAGGAATAAAAGCCAGCAACGTATCAGTAACTACATCGAATACTTCTTGGTTGTTTCTGTCGTACACTAAAACTTGGATAGTCATTTGTTTTGTTCCTTTTGTTGTTTGTTCTCTTACTGTAACGTAGTGGTTAGCCATTGTCAACTATTATTTTCGTGATTGGTGTCACTCCTTGATAGAGTTCCCAAATATCATTATTTCTCATTCTGATGCACCCGTGACTGACTCTTTTACCTATTGATAGCTCGTCGTCAGTTCCGTGTATCCCATAGATGACCCTACCATCGGTTTTAAAACCGATAAAATACCTTCCGAGTGGATTTGCTGGGGAGCATCCTTTGATACGTCTCCCCGACTTAAAATTAATGAACTCAGGACACGATTGAATTGCGATCGCTTGATAGTTTCCTACTGGTGTTTCGTATCCTGGGCGACCTACTGCGATCGGATAGCATCGGGTTATTTTGGGTGAGGAGGCGCAGAGGGTTAGAGATGTTAGGTTAATTACTATTGCCTCTATCATTGAGCTCGTCCTAGTAGTTCTTGAATCTGTGCTGCTTTATCTCCGCATATAATAACCCCAGATTCTCCTAGATGTACGGCTATAGAATTAGACCCAGGATTTTTTACTTCACCTTCTAGTTGCCTGATTATGTAATCACATTGTCTGTTTCTGTGTTCGTCTTCTACAGCATTTTGGCGATCGTAATACTCCTGACTATACCCTTGACCATTTATGATTTTTGCCTGATCTACAATACACTCAGCCTGTCGTGCCGTGTCACTAAAATAACCACACACATCGATATCGGCTTTAACTTGCTGTACGTTAATTGTAGGAATTAGAGAAATAGATATTGCGATCGCAGTTAGTAGACGTTTCATTTGTTTGACTCCTTGTTTGTTTCTATGTATCTAATATAAAACGGATGCCTGTGGTTAGACATCCGTATAATTACTGAAATGTTTAAACTGTCGGGAACCTGTGAATAAACTTGACGGCTGTTTTTACATCATCCGTTTCTAATGTTACTAGAGGGTAGTTATCATAAGCTAGAACAATGTCTTTCACTTCACAATTATTGAACACGAACTCGTCTTTAATATAAGTTACTGTGTCACCTGGACTATAGGTAACTGGTACGAGTCTTATTTTTAGTATGGCTTTACAGTCGTCTACATAGATAGACTCGACCCAAGTGTCTGACATGATTTTTGTGTATCCTTTTAATGTGTTTAGCATATTTACCATAACTGGGGAATGTTTGTAGTAGGCTGGGGAGCAGTCACGTTTACTCTTGTTTGATGCATCCGTAACTCTCGTTTTAGTGCTTCATTCTCAGCTTTCATCGCAGCAATTTCGGCTTTGATATCAATTTCCTGAGTCGGTGCGATCACTACGTGTTGTTTAATAACATACCTACAACCTTTCAAAGACTCGAACTGTTTAGCGGCTTCAGGATTACTCCAATCGATTGTGAAACCTGCAGACTGTAAATTAGCACACACTGAAGCTAGTTGGCTGGCTGTGTTGATTGCTGCTGCTTGGCTTTCAGCTTCGATCGCCTTCGTAGCATATCGAGCTTTATTACCTCCCAATGGTACACTGATTCCGGCAACAATTCCTTGGTCGTGTGAGTTTCCATATGCGTTTATTGTGATAGTGGTCACGGGTACTTTAATCCCTCTATAATCGACGTGGTTAAGGTTATTGTTAATTTGTACGTTGCTGTTGTTGTTGCTTATCTGGTTGTTAGAGTTTGAGCGAGATGAAGAATCAGAATTAGAGCCAGACTCGGCGTTATTTGAATTAGAAACTGAAGTATCCGACGGTACATATTGAATCTCTGGTGCTTGTGGTGGCATATCTGGAATAGGCATTTGTATAACTCCTTATGTTAAATGTATTTAGCTGTGTACCCTAACCCTCGGTCGGGTCGCTTAGTTTTACCTAGTGCAGACTTTTCTAACGCTTGTCTACTAACCCCTAAGGCTTCGGTGGCGTGTTTGACGGACTCAAAAACCCAGATAGTACCTTTAGGGTCTACTACTTCTACCATTTTTCCTGCTTGAAAAATCTTTCTTGTCCTCTCGTGTAAACCTGTATCCCAAGCATGGTTTTGGTTTTCTTTGCGTGTATTCCATTCCAAATTAACCAATTGGTTGTTTCGTTTGTTTCCATCTATGTGATTTACTTCTAACTTACCTTCGATATTATCTAAAAAAGCGGATGCTACGAGTCTGTGAATTAGATAGGTTTTACATTTAATTTTTATTTGAAAGTATCCGTCTAAATTTAAACTTCCTTGTGTGCATTGTGGGTATCGGCTTTTTCCTTTAGGTCTTTCTACCCACCCATTAGTGTAAACAAAGAAACCCTGTGCGTCAGGAATGTTTATTTCTTTTCTCAGTATGTCGATCATCTTTATTAATGTGTAACGATTTTGTTGTGGGGTATAAGGGTGGTCTCCCACCCTTCCAAATTATGGTTGTCTTGGTAGCTTATGTGCTTTGTACAAACCGAAAATGACTGTAACGTATAGAGCGAAAGTAAGCGAACCTGCTAATAAAATCATTAGTTGCTTTGCGCTCCTACCGAGTGGGTAAATGTGTTGGTTCCAAAATTGTAATTTTCCCCACCATTCATAGTAGATTTCTCGAACACTTGAAGGTTTTCAGTCTGTCTTACGAATGAACCATAGACCACAGGATCTACAGGACGTTGGTTAGAAGAGCTTGCAGAACCGGAAAAACCACGACCGTCGAATCGTAACGATGCTGAGTTGAAATCACCTTTGTCAGCCTCGAGTTTCAGTGATTGAGACTCGTTTACTTGACTTCCTCTAACTTCTCTTATTCCCGTGGTTTCAGACCACCCATGACCGCTTTCTGTGCGAGTAGTCCACGAGTTAGACGTTGAAGTATCTGCCATTGCAGCAGTGGGAAATGTGAAAATGCTTGCGATTACGATGAATACTTTTGTGAATTTCATTGTTAGGTTCCTTGTTAGTTTGTTTTTTCGATTAGGATATCAACACAATCACCTTCCGTTTCAGAGTAGTCTCCTTGTGTCAGATGCTCTTTAGCCACGCAAAGGATTTCTTTTTCAGAGGCTTCGTTATCTACTTGTACCAAGACTTCTCGGATAACTTCGTAAGTGAAGGAAACGATTACTTCCATTTTTTGTTTGATAGTGTTTGTTTATCTCTGTCTCGTTGGGCTACCGCTAACCTTCTCTTGACTCGATACTCTTATTGTATGCATTATGTTTTCCTTTGTCAACAGTTTTAGGAAATTATTTTATGGATGAGTTAGAGGCTAAGTTACTGAAGGCTTTTGAGAAAACCGTGTATGCGATCGCCCGAGAAGAAACGAGAACAATCGAAGAAATAAATGACTGGGGTTCAGGCTTCGGTGTGACACATCGCAAAAATGGTGAGGTAGTCGTAGGTGGAAATCGTAATATCGTTGACACGGGCGAATTGCGAGGGAGCCTAGAAGTCAATGTAAACGGCACTGAAGCGACAATTAGCTGGGAAGCCGATCACGCAGCTAAAGTGTTCTTTGGCGAACATAGAATCCCTGGAAGGGACTGGCATTCTATAACAATGATAAATGTCGGCTACGATAACGGTATAGATGTTATGATGAAACGTAATTTAGAATAAGCGATCGCTAAGATATTGGTTTAAAGCCTCAAGGATTACTGCGGACATAGGAACCTCTCTATCCTTGCAGTATTTCTCTAGCCTTTCTCTAAGCTCAGTAGGTATTCTTAGTCCGAATTGTGGATACTTGTGACGTCCTGACATTTTGTTTATCTCCTTTTGTTTTTGTGTGTCGGGAGGAATTTCACCTCCCGTTGTTTTACTAACTAAAGAATGCGTGAATTGTTTCGTCTAGCTGAGAATTAATCTCGTAGTGGTTAACGTCGTACTTACCCACTCGTTCGATAAAAGCTACGGGTACATGCCGTTTAACCCATTTACCTAGTTGACCACCGTGACCTACTTGCTCAGTAGAGTAGCCTAATTCTCTGGCTCTGACCTTTACGATCGTGTACTCAGCTTTTTGTTCAGAGGGTTTTAGTAAACCTCGCTTAGTAGATAGCGTGTCAACTAACTCATCACGTAGCAGTTCTTTTAGATACCCAGGAACTAGGGCTTCGATGTCTTTCGCAGCATTGACGTAGTCGATAACATCTCTTGAAAGGAGTTGCACGACGTTGTTTTTAGGCTCCTCCTTTTCTGTTAGCTTTTGAAGAGTGGTCATGACTCCAATAGACCCGAATGTGCGAGCAAGCTGTTTAGCCATTTCTGCTCTTGCTTTAGATTCGTATGCGAAATACTCAATACATAACCAGACAGCTTGGGGAGGGAATCCGTTTTCGACTAAGTGAGCAGCGTCAAACCCATAGTCAACAAGAGTTTGACCGAGCTTTTGGGCTTTGAAGTGACCACCTTCAATAATAGAAGTAGGCGATACGTCACAACATCTTGCAACGCCACGAATACTAAGGTTTCCGTTACTCGTTGCTTGGTCTTTGATAAAAGAAAGGAAATCGGACTCAGATTTGATAATGTTCATGTTAGACTCAATATGTTTTTACTTGGTTGGTGGGTTGTGTCTCACCGCCTTTCTTTATACTACTCAGAGCGTCTAACCTACGTCAATACATATAATTAACTTTTATGACTAACCAAGAAAAAGATAAGATTGTTGGGTTCCTCAAACAAGGGTACCCACAATCTACAGCTACGGCTTTAGCTCGAGTCGAATTCGATGAGTTTAAAAAAGAGTATGCGGCAGATAAAGAATTTAGACTGGACGTAAACGAAGCCGATGCGATCGGTGTCCGTGACCAAATAGACATGCTCAAACAATTTGCCTTAGACGACTACAAGCCTGCTATCGAGTTCCTTAAGAAGCGTGACAAGGCGAATTGGGCAGACCAAACAAAACTGGAACTATCCATCGAGCAGGGTAGGCAAGAAGTGTTAGACGATCTAGAACGTCGCTTACCGACCGAATTATTTAAGCAAGTAATTGAATATTTAATTAACGAGTAACCAAAGGAAAGAGGGCTACTACGCCCTCCACTAGATCTATTCGTTAAGTTAAATTATATTTTACTCAAACCAAGCGGTCAACGTCACGTAGTACGCTTTTTTATCTGGGTGGTTCGATACATGCCACCTAATCCTTACCGAATAATCCTCTCGGTTTATTGGTAGTTGTCTACCTAACTCAGCAAGCATTTCCATTTGAATAGTCTTAAACTTCCAAGAACCCTCATGAATAGTGTCTCTAATGAC
>JACCDR012222408.1_pt1 | contig 13470 bp, 22 predicted proteins | sample 7446431 | NCBI WGS metagenome assembly JACCDR01 (sample SAMN15323443, study PRJNA562643) | freshwater metagenome | isolation source: river surface water | place: USA:Blue River Watershed | collected 2017-08-17
CGCCATGACGGCGCCCTCGACCATGTCCTGCCACTCCATCACTCACCCCTCAATGTTGGGATTTGCCGGAGCCGTCGCCGTCGCCGTCGCCGGAGCCGTAGCCGGAGCCGTAGCCGTCGCCGTCGCCGTAGCCGTAGCCGGAGCCGGAGCCGTAGCCGGAGCCGTAGCCGTCGCCGTCGCCGTCGCCGTAGCTGTTTTGGAAAACATGCTTAGGCATTGATTGACTCCTTGGCAGTGCGGGTGCATGGAATCAGTTCACAAACCCCGGTTAAGTAGATCAGCGGGTTTTGTGTGTCGATTTTGCAGGACTCTTTTTTGATGCCGTGCTGCGCCACCCCGGAAAGCGCGATTCCGTCATTTGCTTTCCAAGACCACAGGCGGCGCGAATCTTTGAGGATGACGTTTTCGCCATCCACGCTCACCACTTCGCCAGCATGCACACCAGCCGAATAACAGCGGGCGATGACGTATTGACCGACCATCTGGTGGTCTTGTTTCGCTTGCTGGCCGCTAAACATGGCTGCGATTTGTTTGAGTTCGCCAAAAGTCAGGTTGTCGATGCTCATAAATTCTCCTTGAGTTACAAAACGAACCCGACTCCCCATGAATCAGGTTTGGTTTGCCCCTAAGGGCTGAATGCGATGTGAAGGGCGGGCAGACACTGCTTAAAAGCAATTGCACGGCTTTCGCTTGGCAACTAGTCACTTGTTTAAGCTCGCGCACACTCCTGCCGCTTGCCAACTCCTGATTGCTTCCGCCCATCACATCGCACTCATTTGCAGGCATCTCCCGGATGGTTCCGGCTCCTGCTTAACTACACATCCACTAGCTGCTCACCCAAGCTGCCTAGATGCGGAACGGTCTACCGTTCACTGTGTGCCGATTCGTCGGCCCGCCTGCTGTCGTCAAGTTGATTTGTGGGGCTGGCTGGATTTGAACCAGCGACCCGCCTTCATGGGTTTGATGCATCTCTGCCATGAATCGAGGGATACGCCCCCACTGACTCTGCCAACTGAGTTACAGCCCCATAAATCACTCTCCATCACGGTCTTTCACCGTGGCGCGTTGCATTCGGTCACCCAACCTAAGCGCATTCGCGTAAATCTGTTTGTCAACCCTCTCACGCCGGGTTGTCGCGCTGGCTGTCTGCTTTCGAGAACCGCCAGGAAACACTTGTTAAAGACCCATGTGCGCCGCGTCGATCCGGGGCTGCTCCGACTGTTTGTCGGCATGGGTGAAGTATAGCCACAACTATGAAGCCACAGCTAAGATTGAAGCGAAAACGTTTCTATGTCGCGTCAATCTGCGTTAGGTTTTCTCTATGTACTCTGTTTGAGGGTTGCCGCTACCTGCTGCGACTGAGACAATGCGCGGATGGAGGTCTACCTATGAAAGCCGCACTCATCCTGTCCGTGTTCTTGGTCGGTTGCGCCACCGGCCCGCAAGAGCCAGTTGATCCAGCGCGGGCCGCGATCATCATGCAAATGCTGGGCAATCAGCAGGCCGCAAACGCTGCCGCATGGCAGAACATGCAAAGCAATCCGGTATTCCAGCGACAGCAGCCGCTTTACCAAGCGCCGCAAGGCCCCGTGCGCTGCGTTACAAGGCACATCGCTGGAACGTCTTACACAGACTGCTACTGAGCGCCAAGCTCCCGAACAAGGCGGATCAGTTCGGGCGGGTCTTCGACTTGGCGCCAGTCTGTCATGTCCCAATTGCCCTTCCCGTGGTTGCATTCGCCACACAAAATTTGAAGGTTGTCAACGTCGAGGGCAAGTTGCGGGAACAGCTTTCGCGGCTTGATGTGGTCAACGTTCATTACTGCGCCTGTAGCCGGTGAAGCCCCGCAGCACTGGCAAACAGGCCCGTACTTTTTCAGGGCTTCCATGCGGACGCGCCGCCATTCGTAGGTTTGCAAAAACTCGGCGGTTGTGACGCTCACGCCAGACACGAAAAGCTTTTCAGGCTTGAGCTTTTTTGCAATCTTGTTTGCTTGTCGCGCCGCTCTTTTTGCAGACTTCGCTCGCCTATGCTCTGACGCCTGTGCGCTTTTTGCAAGCTCACGTTCCGCGCGCCTTTCAGCCCTGGTGGCTTTAGGCTTTGCGCCAAGAAGTTCAACAGCAAGCTTTCTTGCTTCAGCCCGCCCCATTGACCCGGCCTCAAAAGTCTGGCGTTGTTCGTCGCTGATCTGAGACCCGACAACGCGCGCTTTCCACCCTGAAACCAAAGGCCAGTCAACGCCAATAGCTTTTACCTGTGCGGCACAGAATCCACCTCTGGGTGTTTTGAACTTCTCTATCCACTCTGCTGTTACTGTAAACATCTGACTTACCTCACTACGGGCTGAAAGGGTTCCGGGTAAAGGAGACCCTACCCAGCGTAAAAACGACAGGTAAGGTCTCGCTTGCTACGGTCAGAAATGGGACGCGCTGCAATCCCTGTCTAGTGGCACCCGGACAGGTAGGACTCCACAACCTCATGTGCCTGAGTCAACCCCACAATGGAATCTTCGACTTGCGCGCAGCGCGGGGTGTCTTTCTACTGCTCTCGACATGGCCCGAAAGGAGCTAAGACCGTAACCTAGCCATGTCCAGTCGTCGCTATTGGGCTGGGTTCGGAGTCCCACTTGTAGCCCTGCGAACTTCGGTCAGGGCTCCCGCGAACAGGCAACAAAAAAGCCGTTTTCTGCTGCCCCCGGTGGTTGATCCCGCGAACGGGACAGAGGCATGAGAAAACGGCTTAGACGTTGCTGTCAACCACGACAACGGGTCGCAGTATACAGCGGTAACTAAGAGATGTAAAGCGGTGGCTAAGTCTTTGTCACCTTGCGAGCGCTGGCACGTTTGGGAAAGGGTTTAGCGTGCTCGGGGTAGAAGTAGCCAGTAAGCCGCGCGCTGTGCGCAGCAGGGATTCCTGATCGGCTTCAGGGAGCTTTCTGAATATCGCCTGTACCTCGGCCAGCATCATCGATGTTTCGTGGCCCTGCGGCCCGTCTGCGCCTTCTAGGAGGTAGCTTGTCGTCGTGTTCAGTTCCTTGGCTAGCGCGTCAAGCACGTAACCCTTGATGGACTTCGTTTTGCCTGTCTCTATGTTGTACAGGGACGGCTGGGCAATGCCGACCCGGCGCGCGAGTTCGGCCTGGTTCAACTGCTTGCCCATGCGCAGAGCTTTGATCCGCGCTCCGATAGTGTCCATATATCAATCCTCCCACAGTGCTGAATAAGATTCATAGCGGTAGCTAAGGCTCTTACCTTGCTTGATGTATAGTTGTGGCTATGACAACAGACGACGCTATTAAGCACTTCGAGACACAGCAGGCGCTGGCCGATGCGCTTCGGATCAAACAGCCTTCAGTGGCTGCATGGGGCGAATACCCGCCCCCTTACCGGCAACTGCAAATCCAAATCCTGACCGCTGGAAAGCTCATTGCGGAGCCGGATTGCTTGGCTCGCGTTCATTCGATGAAGGCGGCCTAAATGTTTACGCCACCCGCACACGCTGGCACCCAATGCCCGCACCAGATCAAACAAGGTGTTTCCTCCCTGCGCCTTGCTGGTGTGTTCCTGCGGGATGGCTTTCTTTTCCACTAAATCATGAGCACAAAAAAAGCAGATCGCAACAGTCTCATTGTTTCCATGTATAGGGCCGGAAGAACAGTTACGGAACTTTCCTCTGAGTTTGGAATTTCTAGACAACGAGTGAAAAACATCGTCTTGCGAGAAATTGGCGATGCAGAGGATGGCCGACACCTTCTGACGAGAGCAATGAAAAGGCTTGATGCCGCTTGCAGGTTGGAGGCCGATTGCATTGCTGAACACGGAGTTTGCACAAAGACGCTTGCAGAACTTAGAGCCTTCGGCGCTGTATCTGCATTCAATCAACAAAAAAAGCAAGCAAAGGCGAGAGGAATTGAATTTAATTTCAGCCTGAAAGATTGGTGGGGCATCTGGAAAGAAAGTGGGAAGTGGGCTTTTAGGGGTCGAGGTTCCGGAGCATATTGCATGGCTAGAAAAGGCGATGTTGGACCGTATGAAGTAGGCAATGTCTCTATAAAAACCGTTGAAGAAAACAGCAGAGAAGGACAGTACTCGCGAGTCAAGAAAAGCAGCACTACGGGAATTGAACGAAGAACATCCTTGTTCGGAACCGGACGCGGTTGGACATACGTCAAGAAGTCCAGAAAGAGGCCGTTTTGCGTGCAGATAAGAGGCCTCAAGCAAACATATTTCAAGACTCAGGAAGAGGCTGAGTCTTTCTATAAGTCCACCACCGCCGCATTGATTGCGGGTGATGTACTGATTGAGTGCGGGCGACTTGTTCATGTGGCTTCAGTTTCACACTAAGCAAGTGACATCGCATCCCCCCTAAGACCTATGAACGGACATACAGCAAATGGCACAGCCCAGCACCTGTAACCCAGCAAGCGCACAACCAATCGCAGGACTGAGCAAACGCGCTCAAGCGATGTTGCAACCAAAACCCTACGGACAGCGCCCGCCTACTGCAACGGGCCGCTATCAGGGGGAAATCCCTCAAGCACTGAGGACGAAAGGACAGTAATGGACTTCTACAGCTTCTGTGTACGCCAGATTCAGCGCCGCAAGGCATTGCGCTGTGAGGCATGGCCTCCTGGCCTGCTGATCGACCTTGCCAAAGCAGCGGGGATCGAGTTCAAGGACGACCGTCACGCTGGTCCGGTGTTCCGCCAGCTTGAGAAGGATGGATACATCCGCCGCGCAGGGCTGTTCCCGCGTGAGAGTTCTAACGGGTCGCTGCGCCCTGGGTGGGTCGCGCTGTGAAAGACCAAGGCTTTAACGAATGGTGGTCAGCATGGCCTAAGAACGTTACAGGCGGCTATCAGCGAAAAGGCGGGAAATCACTCTGCCTCGCCCGCTGGGTAAAGGGCTGCTATTGGACGCAAGCAGACCAGATCGTCAAGCATACGGAATGGATGAAGACAACCGCCGATTGGATGAAAGATCGCGGAATGTTTATTCCGATGCCGATTACCTACCTGAACCAACAGAGATGGGACGGGGCGGAAATCGAGATTGAAGTGATTGAAGCGCCGAAAGCGTTTATCGATCCTGCTTTGAAGAAAATTATGGATGACCGCGCTAAAGCTGTTGCTCCATCGGATGAAATTCGCCAGCGATTGGCGGCACTGAGGAAGGGTGTATGACGCGAACATATGCGCTTAAGAGGCTGTTAGAGCATGGCCCGCTGACAAAGCAAGAGATATTTGAAATCATGGGCGGGAATAAGCGGACGTTAAGCGCCATCATTAACGAGCTGATTAAACAAAAGACGCTCAGGCGATATATGCCAGAAGGCAAATGCAGGGACGCTTCGCGCGTTTACATGCTGAGTGTTTGAATGTTTGATGCCAAGCAAGAATACGAAACAGAAATGGCGCATCAATTACAGCTTGCAAAGCTAGACGGATGGAAATTACAGGTATGGCACAGAGTCCAAGAGATAGACGCCATGCCGGGGTATCGTGGGTTCAAGGCGGATTTTTTGAGCAGGATGAAGAATGACGGAACTGGTATTGCCATGGCCCCCAAGGGAGCTAAGTCCGAACAGCCGAACACACTGGAGGCGGGCGGCTCCGATCAAGGCTAAGTATCGGGACGCCTGCTACATCCTGGCGAAGCAGTCGCAGATAAAGATCGATTGGGAAGGGGATGTGCATGTGTGGATCGACTTCTATCCTCCAGATAGAAGGGCGAGGGATGACGACAACATGATTAGCGCATTCAAGGCTGGCCGCGATGGTGTGGCCGAGGCGCTGGGCGTGAATGACAAGCGGTTTCGCATTCACCCATACGTCAAGGGTGAGATTGGCGGCATGGTGAAACTGAGGTTTACAAGGGGTCCGAATGAGTGAATCCCTGACCATTCAGCTACACAACCGTCAGCAGGCATGGCAAGCAATGGAGGCGCGGCTATTTCCGTTCCTCAAGCTCGCATTGCAGGCTGATCGCCAGTGGGTTTTATCGGTAAAGCAGGCCACCAGAAGCACCGAACAGAATAAGCGCCTATGGGCCATGCTGACGGAAATTAGCGAACAGGTCGATTGGTGCGGACAGAAGCTGACGCCCGAAGAATGGAAAGACGTATTCAGCGCTGCGATGAAGCGGACAAAGGTTGTCCCGGGCCTTGATGGTGGTTTCGTGGTGTGCGGTCAATCTACTAGCCGGATGACCAAAGCGGAAATGTCCGAGATGCAGACGCTTATGGAGGCATTCGGAGCGGAAAAGGGCGTGCGTTTTAGCGCGGCGGGTGTTGAATGACAGCGTTTCCGAAATTCCACTACGTCAGGAGCCGGAAGCTTTTGCAGGCTGTGGCCTCGTTGCCTTGCCAAAACTGCGGACGTCAAGGATGCACACAAGCGGCGCACAGCAATCAATCGGCGCACGGAAAGGGCCGGTCAATCAAGGCCAGCGATGTTTACACCGCCGCCCTTTGTGAGACATGCCACGCAGCCCTAGACCAAGGATCGCACATGACCAGAGAGCAGCGGGTGACGTTGTGGACAAACGCATGGCGCAGCACTGTCCGGGTCTTGCTTTCTTCCGGTTTATGGCCCGCTGAAATTGAAGTCCCTGATATCAGGAGGATGCATTGAAATACGGTTGCCACAACAGATCCGATTACTCGCCATACCACATGGCCCAAGACGGATACACATCAAGCAAGCCAGATTCAGACACCCGATTACCGAGGATGGTCAAAGTCCCACACGTCATGACCAGAGATTGTCAGTACACACTAACCGAGTTGGGCAAAGTCGATTCCAAATGCAACCACTGTAAGCACAAAAAATGAGCACCAAAGCAGAAACCCGAATCAAGATGGAAGAGTACATGGCAAAGAATGCGGGGCCTCACACGGTCGCCCAGCTTGCCAAAAAGATGAAGGTGGACGAAACCGAGATTCGTAAGCGGATGCAGCACCTTGTCTGTGGGTTGATCGTGGTCAACGTTTCAGAAGGTCAAAGACCGACCCTCTATCAACACGCGAAGCATTACAGCAAGAAGAAGCGCGATCCGAGTTTGGTAGACCGCCGTGACCCTGTGGTGAATTCGAGAATGCCGAACGGATCGAGGGATTTCTGGAGCCAACACATGGCACGGTTCAACGAATCCCCGAGGGCCATCTAATGGGACGACAAGCCAAGGTAAGCAGATTCGATGCCAGAGGGTTTGCGGATCACATCATCGGGGAAATGAAAGAGCGAGGTATTTCGTATGAGTCCTTGGCCTCAGAGCTTCAAATCTCAAGCAGTGTCTTTTCCAAGATGGACAGGGAAGGGCGGAAACCATCGGCGGATATCCTTCTAGCTCTTTGCCACTGGGCGAACGTAGAGCCAATGAGGTTTCATGTTCCGCCACGGAGCATAGAGCGCAACACGTCGGCGATTGGGCCTTTCGATGGCTTGAATATGGGGTGATCAGTGTCAACCAAGCGCATAAAGAAGTGGAAGAAGGAAAACGACTTTGAGCTTAACCCGCCAAGGTGCATGAATTGCGTTCACTACAGCCCTCCATCGTGGGGAGTCCCGGGGGGCGCAAGCTATAAGCACCCTACGTGCGACAGTGGAAACATAGTGGTCAAGCCTAGTTCAATATGCAATCTCTGGAAAGGGGTTGATGGAAGCGAGATTGACCAAAGCCCCTTGGAAGGAGGATTGACCTAATGACGATGCCATCATGGGCAGCAAACATGCTCAAAAGCGCTTCCATGGTGGAAAATACCGTCAGGGAGCCAAACGCCAAGGCAAAAGCGATTGACAGGGTAATCCAACACCTGAGAACCGTCATCCCTGAACACTTTCATGAGGACAACCATGAGCAGGACAATTGCAACCAACGAACTGAACCAGAGAGTGGGACAAGACCACTTCAGGGCAAAGAACACAGACAGAGAGGTTGAAATGGCTCTAGCCCTTCATGAAAGCGGAATGGGGTACGGAAAGATCGCAAAGCTCATGGAATGCAGCAAAGCTACCGTACAAGGATGGATCACCGGAAGGCGCAGAAGCTGCGGGATTGTGAGATGGAAGGAAGTGCAATGACTAAACGCACAGAACGCGCAGATCGCGCGCGCGAGAGATTCATCAATGTGCTTCGGGAGACTTGCAATGTCTCTGAGGCTGCAAGGTCTGCTGGAATTGGCAGGCGCACTGCTTATGAGTGGCGCGATAAAGATCCTGCATTCGCCGCTGATTGGGAGGACGCCGAAGAAGAGGCCGCAGATAAGCTGGAGCGTGAAGCGTGGCGCCGAGCGGTCGAGGGGATTGATAAGCCTGTTGTTCATCAGGGTGTTATCACGGCGACATACAAGGAATACTCTGACAAGATGTTAGAAATTCTCCTTAAGGGGCACAGGCCGGAGAAGTTCACTGATCGCAACAAGATCGAGCACAGCGGGCAGATCGGCCTTGAATCGCTGATTGCGGGGGCCAATGGCGAACAGTGAGGCCACAAGCAGAATCCGTGAATGGAGGCTGAACCCGGTCAAGTTCGCGGTTGATGTGTTCGGGGTAACGCCTGATCCTTGGCAGGTTGAGGCCATGGGCGCATTGGGCGGCCCACACAACCCAGCTAGGCGGCTGTGCATGAAAGCCTGTACCGGGCCTGGGAAGTCGGCAACCATCGCTTGGATGGGCTGGCATAGGTTGACGTGCTTTGCATCGCCTGGAGAGCATCCAAAGGGCGCGGCACTGTCCATCACTGCGGACAACCTGAAGGACAACCTTTGGGCCGAGCTGTCCAAGTGGCAGCAGCGCAGCCCATTCCTGACGACCGCTTTCACCTGGACGAAAGAGAAGATCTACGCCAACGAACACCCGGAAACGTGGTTTCTGTCGGCTCGGTCGTTTGCCAAGGACGCGAACGCTGAAGCCATCGGGCGGGCGCTGTCTGGTCTTCACAGTCAGTTCCCGTTCATCCTGCTGGACGAAACAGGGGATATGCCTGTGGCTGTGGGGCGTGCAGCGCAGCAGATATTCACCGGATCGCCAAAGGACGCAGCAATCATCCAGGCAGGCAACCCGACCAGCACAAGCGGATTGCTGTACGAGTCCTGCACAAAAGCCTCTGAGGCTTGGAACATCATCACGATTACGGCAGATCCTGACGACCCGAACAGGACGCCTCGGGTCAGTGTTGAGCACGCGCAGGAAATGATCCGAACCTATGGGCGTGACAACCCGTGGGTCATGGCGACCATCCTCGGCAAGTTCCCGCCGACCGGCTTCAACGCATTGCTTGGACCGGATGACATAGACGAATCGGTTGCCCGCGTCTACAAGACCACGGACATTGAAAACGAGCCTGTGGTTCTAGGTGGTGACGTGGCTAGGCAGGGTGACGACGCCAGCGCCATTGCCAAACGTCAGGGGAGGCAAGCATTCCCGATCAGGACATTGCGCATACCCGACACGATGCTGCTTGCCCAGCAGTTCATTCGAGAAGCCAAAGAGGCTGACTGCGATGCGTTCATGGTGGACGAGACAGGCGGATACGGGGCTGGTGTCATCGACGCCATGAGGCAGCTCAACCATGACGTGATTGGCGTCCAGTTCGGCGGACGGCCCAATGACTACCGCTACTTCAACAAGCGCTCAGAGATGTACTTTGAGCTTGCCAAGTGGGTCAAGGCGGGTGGTTGCCTGCCAGAAGACCGAGAGCTTAAAGAGGAGCTATGCGCTACCACGTTCGTCTATCAGGGTGACAAGTTCCGAATCATCGAGAAAGAACTGATCAAGCAGCAGATTGGCCGGAGCCCTGACAAGGCCGATGCGCTGGCCCTGACCTTTGCCATGCCTGTAACAAGGCGCTCAAGACTCCCCGGCGTGTTGCAGAGCAAGACAAGCCGGACTGAATACAACCCATACCAATGAACCACTTCACCAAGATCAACTACTCATTTCCGCCGTTCCTGATGTGGGATGAGCTTGAATCAAACCGGGGCCTTTGGAAGCAGATCACAGCACGTCAGGACTTCCCCGGCTCAGACCACAAGGACACGGAAACGATCTACCTGCGCGGTCCTGCGCACATGGAGCGGCCAGAGGACTACATGGCCGTGGGGAATGCTGCTGACTACATGGGCAACCTCGAATCCTTGCCATTTTGTGATGCGCTGGTACGCGATGCGCTAGCAGCCATCAAGGCAACGGAGCTGGGTTACGTGATGGTGGTCAAGCTCAAGGCCGGTGGAATCGTCACGCCCCACGTTGATGAAGGCCCGTACTCCGACCACTTCACCCGCTTCCATCTGGTTCTATCGACCAATGAAGGTTGCCTGTTTCACGTTGGGGACGAAATCCAGCACATGGAAGCCGGGAGCCTCTGGCAGTTCGACCACAAGGCCCGTCACCAGTTCATCAACAACGGCGACACAGACCGCGTTCACATCATCTTTGACGCAGTGCCGGACCCGTCATTGAAGGTATGCATAACCGGAAGGGGCGCTGACAGACTCCACCCCATGTTCGAGGTCAGGCAATCGAGCGTTGACGAGATGTTGAAGGACGGCCAAGAGCTGTTTTCTCAGCACTGGGACGAGATTGCCCGGAACAAGGAAGTGATGGTCCTCAAGCCCGATGAAGAGGCATATCGGCGCATGGAGGAAGCGGGCTCCCTGTTGATTCTGGCAGCGGTCAAGGCCGGTCAGATCGTGGGGTACTCGGTGAACTTCATCCTGCGCCATCCTCATTACGCGGACTTGATGGTTTGCCAGAACGACCTTCTTTTCATTGACCAAGCGCACAGGCAGGGCGGGGCAGGTATCCGACTGATGAAGCGCACCGAGCAGGAAGGAAAGAAGCGTGGTTGCAGGCTGATGCTGTGGCACGCGAAGGAAAGTACGCCATTGGCCGACATGCTCCCTCGCATGGGTTATGGAGTGCAGGACATCATTTACAGCAAACAGATTGAGTAGAGGTGTGATATGGCCGTTTCCGCAGTGATTGCAGGCATTGGGGCTGCGGGTCTTGTTCAGCAGAACCAAGCCCAAAAGCAGCAGAAAGAGCAGTTCCAGCAACAAGCGGCCATGGAAACAACCCGCCAACAGCAGGAGTTCCAGCTAGGGCAAGAGAACCTTGCTCAACAGCAGATGGCCCTGCAAGCCCAGCAGGCCGCATTTGCAGCCCAGCAGTCCGCAGCGAAGAAGGCCCAAGAGGACGCCAACAAGCAAGCAACCCTTGCCGACATTGCCAACAACCGCGCAATGAAGAAGGCTCCGAACATCGGGGCCATGCTCACGGGTAATGAGCAAGCCGGATCTTCTGGCGCATCCTCGACGCTGCTGACGGGTGCGGGTGGCGCTGCTGGCGGTACTCTGGGCCGGACTAGCCTGCTGGGGTCGTAATGGCTGAACCGACCAGCGTTGAGGCCTTCAACGCCTTCCGCAAGCGGCATGCCGCGATGAAGACTGAGAGGTCTTCGTGGGAGTCCCATTGGAAAGAAATCAACGAGAACCTTCTTCCTCGGGCGGGTCGATTCACCACGTCTGAAGCCAACCAAGGCAAGAAGAAACACAACCTCATTTTGGACAGCACAGGTCCGAGAGCGCTTCGGATCTTGGGTGCTGGGCTGATGGGTGGCGCGACAAGCCCTGCCCGCCCATGGTTCCGACTTGGAACGCCTGACACGGAGATGATGGAATACGCTCCGGTCAAGTCGTGGCTGAACGAGGTTCAACGGCAGTTGATGCTTGTGTTCCAGCGCTCCAACACGTACCGAGCGCTTCACACGATGTACGAGGAGCTTGGAGCTTTTGGCACTGCGTCATCCATCGTCGTGCCTGACTTCAAGGATGCGATCCGCCATCACACGCTGACGGTTGGTGAGTACTGCTACGCGCAGGACAGCCGCGAAGTTGTGAACACCATGTACCGCGAGTTTGAAAAGACCGTTGGCCAGGTGGTGGAAGAGTTCGGAATCAACAACGTGTCACCGGCAGTCAAGAGCCTGTTTGACCGTGGAAATCTTGAGGCCAAGGTTCCGATTGTTCACCTGATCGAACCCCGGAAAGACCGCGATCCGAAGCTGCGTGATGCGCAGAACATGCCGTTTCGGTCTGCCTACTACGAGCGCGACACGAACACCGGGAAGTTCATGCGCGACTCAGGACACAAGTACTTCCGTGTTCTGGCCCCTCGCTGGTCTACCACTTCGGGAGACTTGTACGGACACAGCCCAGCAATGGAAGCATTGGGCGACTTGAAGCAGTTGCAGCACCAGCAGATGCGCAAGGGTCAGGGAATCGACTACATGACGAACCCGCCCCTGCAAATGCCGCTTGAGCTGAAGGGCAGGGAGATTGCAACGCTTCCCGGTGGTGTGACGTACGTCAACATGGGAGCGAGTCAGCAGAAGATCCAAAGCATGTTCGATGTGCGCTTGGATCTGAATCACTTGCTGGTGGACATTCAGGACGTGCGGGAGCGCATCAACAGCAGCTTCTATTCAGACCTGTTCCTGATGATCGCTCAGTCCAACAAGAACGGGATGACAGCGACTGAGGTTGCAGAACGTCATGAGGAAAAGCTTCTGATGCTCGGGCCTGTTCTTGAGCGTCTACACAACGAGCTTTTGGACCCGCTCATTGACATGACATTCAATGAGTTGATGGAAGCCGAAGCCCTTCCACCTCCTCCTCAAGAGCTTCAGGGGATGGAGCTGAAGGTGGAGTATGTCTCCATGCTGGCCCAAGCTCAAAGGGCCGTGGCAACGAACGGAATCGACCGCTATATCAGCACGATGGGCATGGTTGCAAGCCTCAAGCCGGAAGTGCTGGACAAGCTCGATGCCGACCGCTGGGCAGACGAATACGCCGACATGCTGGGCATTGATCCGAACCTTGTTCTTGGTGGTGAAAAGGTTGCACTGATTCGCCAGCAAAGACAGGAAGCGATGCAGGCTCAGGCTGCGATGGAGCAGCAGGCACAGCAGGCCACGATGGTCAAAGACCTTGCATCAGCAGAAGCGCAAACCCAACCCGTGACAGAACAGTTCATGGGCTATTGATCGAGAGGACACCATGCCAGCAGAAATCATCGCCAACGGCAACACCGAAGCAACTTCCGCGTCTTCCACTCTGGCCGATGGGGCGTCTGTGACGTTCTCCATGCGAGGCCGAGGTTATGGGGTCGTGCAGATCCAGACGACGACCGGATGGGAAGACATGACCGACAAGCAGATCGGGATTGGAACCCCTGTTCAGGTTCTTGGCCCCGGCGTGTATCGAGTCCGGCGACCGGCTCAGGCCAACTCCTGCGCTTTTGAGACTGCGTGATGATTCGCGGGCCGGTCAGGTCGGCAATCTTCAGCGTGGTCCGCCCTGTACCGCTGAAGCCTGCGGCCCCATTCGCGTTTGGTCGGATGCGGCAGGGACCGACTTGGCTGCTTGCTGGTGGTGTCTGGAGTGATGCAGGCGAATGGTCGGACGGCGCGA
>JACCDR012380550.1_pt1 | contig 13469 bp, 16 predicted proteins | sample 7446431 | NCBI WGS metagenome assembly JACCDR01 (sample SAMN15323443, study PRJNA562643) | freshwater metagenome | isolation source: river surface water | place: USA:Blue River Watershed | collected 2017-08-17
ACTTATAAGTTTTAAAGAGGGTTTCCCGCAACAAGGTGTGTTGCATTAGTTTTTTAAACTAATACTAGCAAGGGATTTGCTTCCCTTACTTTTGCTAGCCTACAAGTTGACCAGCTCTTGAATTTCCGCACCATACTGGACGACCTTCACGTCTTACATATACTACACCATCTCCTTCAGGAACAGTGCAACAATACACTTTTCCTTGATAAGGCTCCCAACCATCTTGAATATGTTTCCATTTGGCACCATTCACAATAGGTTCATTTTGTTTTGTAACAATGCTCATACGCCAGTTGTTGGCGTTTGCTTTATACACATATCCTGTCTTATCTGTTACGCTTTCTCCTTCTGCCATCTTCAAATGCTTATTACAAGACCAACCTGCATGTAGGCACAACCTCATGAAGTCATCAGCAAGTTGGTTGGAACTTGTATCATATTGTTGTGTTCCTGATGTGGATACATGACCATCACCAAGACACATAGAGTGAATGAGATGTCTACATTGCTCCCTTGACAAACACCATACCCAATCAGGCAGATATTTCTTTGTAGCAGTGCCAAATTGCTTTAGGTAAGTCTCCAACACCAGATTGTATATTCTCCATACGTTGGCTTCATCTTCCGTTTTCTTTTGTAATTTGCCTATTTTAAATCCCAAACTTGTAATAGATTGACTTAATGCTGTTTTGACACGAGACTTGTATGCTGCAAACCCAACAATGCCTTTACCATTGCAACAACCTTCAGCAAGATATACACCAAACACAGTTAGCCAGTCAGTGATGTTCAATTCTAATCTTCCTTTTTCGTTCTCAATGATAAAGTGGGTAACTTCCTTGTTGTCATTGGTGATGAAGTGAGAGTTGGTAGAAGGATCTTGAGGTTCAAAGTGGTCAACATTCTTTTTGTAATACAGAATACGACCATTACATTCTTGTGCCTCCAACATTCCAAAATCCTTACGCATGTTCCTACTATACTTGCGAACATACATTCTATGGTTGTCTGTCACAAGCAGTTTGACTTGTCCGCTATCTACTTTATAAAGGTGTCCGTCAAAGTCATATTCTTGTAGGGCTGATGGTTTTTGATAGACAAGTTTGTTGTCAACCAACGATGCAACTTCATCATCCATTGTCAAGTCCTTAAAGTATTTCCAACCACTTGTTGTAAGAACCTCTGTCATTTTGTCGTAGCAACAATTCTTATCTCCGATGTCTGCTGCTCTATTTTTTCTAAATCTAATTTTCACTTTTTTATTATTGTGGTCATCAAAATACACAAACACCCTATCAATAATACCAGAAACAGTCTTGTCAGCAACTACACTCTTGTCCTCATAAACTTCACGCTTGATTTTGTTATTGAAAATATTATTTTTGGTAGCTTCATCTTCAATGAACTCAGTCTTGATTTTACACTTGCCAATGATAGCATCGCCTTCGTGAATATAACTTCCCACCTTTGGAAAACCATGATCATCTAACTTCTTGTAATTGGCGAACTTAAGATCTGTCAAGTTTTTCCCTTCCTCCAAAAGCCTCAAAGGATTGGCAAATCTCATAGCTTCATTGTTCTTTTTGTTTTCCTCCTCGGCATCCACCATATTCTTGTAATAAGTCAAATTAAACATGCCTCTCTCAACTGAAGTCTTGTTAAAGATAATACTATCTTCTTGGTTGTAGCCTGTGTATGTCGCAACAGCCACAATGAGATTTTGTCCATGGGTCATGGTATTAAAGTTGGTGTATTCACTATATCGTGTAGCAGTAATAGGACGATGTGGATAGTTCATGACATAGGTCATGGTGTCAATGCGATTGTTGAAGTTTGTGGCATACATACCAATAGACTGTTTGCACTGACCTGTTGAGAAAATATTACGAGGAGCCTGATTGTGATCAGAGTAAGGTGTATTAACACCAATGGCACTAAGAATGGTGGATGCATGAATTTCGCAGTGTGTATATTGTTTTTTGTCGCGTGTTAGTGCATCTCCATCCATTGCAATTAGGTGACCATTGGTCTCTTCCACATCGGTGTATTCAATAGGTGCTTGTGTTTTCTCCAAGAAATCAATGATGTCATCAAGGTTTCTTGTCCGCTTACCTGTTTTTGTCTCGTATAGTTTAAAAGGGTCAATATACCCATCAAAGGTGTGAGAGAACTTTTCTGTTGGGATCAAGTCGCCTTTGATAAGATCCACCCATTTGACTTGCTTCTTTTTTATTGCCTCAAAATGTTTATTGATGAGCAATGTATTGTTCTTTCCTACAACGTACACTGGACGACAACACCTGCCTGACTCCGTCAATACATTTATTTCGCTGTTGAAAATATCCCAAGAAATGCTTGTGTAAATATTGATGAGGGCATTTCTTTTCATCAGTTTCAAGATGCGGTACATTTGCACAGGGTTAGCACAAACACCAATCCAGTTGCTGTTTACTGATATTTTGGTCATTTTTGCCACATCACTGGTGAGCACGTCTTCAATATATTTCATGCCCAAAATCTCTAAACACTTTACAAGGTGCTCGACGGGAACATCAAAAGTCACATTAGCAAGAATGGCAAAATTCTTTAGTAGACCAATGCTTGCACCATCTGGACTTTCTGCGGGACACATGATACCCCATTGACTTGTGTGTAGCTTGTGGGGTCCTACCATCTTCACTGCTGTAGGATCAAGAGGAGTATTACAACGCCTCAAATGAGATATTGTTCCAGCATAAGAGAACCTGTTCAAGTCCTGAACAATTTCTTGTTTGATGTTCTCCAAGTCTTCTGCCTTGAAGTCTTCCTTAATCATCAGCTTACCCCAGCTTCCCTTCAGGGATTTCCTCATACCATCTTCAATTATATGAGGTTGAAAGATGGTATTCATATTCCCTTTATTGATCAAGTTCTCAAGACCCGATGTCTTCCAAGGTCCATACAGGTAAGCCCTATCAATATTGTTCCTCACAACGTTCCTGAACTGATTATAATAATCCCTGAATAGATTGGCGAGCAAGAAGCCCGAAATATCAACACGTTTATATTGATAATTATCGCGATCAGTCTCTTGTAAGGCACCTAGAGCAACACGAACAATCTTCGACACTATATGCCCCAAAAACATTGCTTTATTCTTGAAGTTATAACCCACATTAGGGAACAAGTCATTGACCAATGTAAATTTCAGTCTATCTAAACTGTTATACTCAACATATTTTGCAATATAGCCCATTGCATCTTCTTGACTATAAACTTCATGGCTATCAATTACGCTATACCTCAAGAACTCTAGCATTTTGGTGTTTATGGGATCATCAATATCATACATGATATACTCCATGATTTGCTTGTCACTCTCAATGCCTAGGGCACGAAACAATATAAATATTGGAATAGGTTTTGATACATTGGGGATGGCAATAGATATTGCGTTGTCTACCATATCACTGTTTGGGCGGATGTCATTCACATACAGATATGTTGTTTTAGGGAAGAGAGGGTTCTCAATACTGGTGCAACGAATAAGGCCTTCATAGGAGTACTTGATGTCTTTGCTTTTTGTGATAAAGATGCGATTGGTAGCAATACGCTCTTGTGCTACAATGACTTTCTCCTTACCATCTACAACGAAATAGCCTCCTTGATCGTAAGGGCACTCTCCCATTTCACGCAAGACATCAGGTGCTTGATCATGCAACACACACAACTTGCTGTGCAACATAATAGGAATGGCTCCAATCTTCACATTCTTGAAGACCTTCTCAATTATTCTCTCTGGTTGCCCTACCGTAGAGCTCCTGATTACGATATGTATATTGGCAAACAACTCAGACTGATAAGTCATGTCCCTCAATCTCGCCTCGTTGGGATACAACAATCTTGCCTCACCATTTTCCACAATTGTTGGCTTGTTGATAAACAATTCCTTGCCCTCTAGGCCACCAATATATACATTGATTTCGTTTTGTGTTGCACCATTGTTTTCGTTCTTAAGAACGACGAATGCATTGTTCAATACTTTGATGGTTGCCAAAATCTTGTTGGACACAAAATCATTGTAGGAGTCAAGGTGGTGTTTGGTCAAAAAATACGGTGTTGTTGAGAAATAGTTGTCAATAACTTCCCATGTATCATTATAAAAATTCATTTGGGCTTGTTATGATATAAAAACATAAATATTTTAGGTTTGTTTTCTGCGAGGCGTTTTTGTTCCTGATTTAGTTGCGGAACTTTGCGACGACTTTGAAGGGCTCTTCTTGGACGTCTTTGTAGACCCTGTATTTGCAGACTTACTTGCCTTGCCCGTCTTTGAAGATGGTTTTCTGGTAGAGGATTGTTTCTTCCTAGCACCTCCATAAATAAACTTTCCATCACTTAAGTCTGTCATGTTTCCATACTCGGCTACTTTGTTGAAACCACCAAGAGAACTTGCACTCTCTGAGGCCATCATGCTCGTTGCTTCATGGTTGAGAGCTCGGTCAATAGAGACACCGTGTGCTGGTTTATACATGGCAGTTGTGTAATCGTAGTCCACATTAAAGAGAGGTGAGGAAGCCCCACCTTTCTTATTGTGAACACGCATCAAACCAGCATTGTCTAGTTCATCAAAATGCTTCATCAGCTGCTGCTTACTACCTCCGCATATCATGCACATACCGCCAGATGGCCGAGACTTAGTTTTCTTTTTTCCGCCTACAAGGTTGGTAAATTGATTGTTGAGCTTAGCAAATGCTCCATCACTTACATTGCTTACGACTGCATCAGATGCAACGGAACCACCTTTCATTCTGCACGACATTTGTTTTATACTATTTGCAGATATATTTTATTATAGAAAGAAATATTGCATCAATAGAAGTATAATCACCATTGCCCCGACGTCATTATCAAATACCTGCAGTAGATATACATCGTTTTCACCATCTTTTGGTGGAAGCTCAATATATCGCGAACAGTACAGCAGGAATTTATCAAAGACTTTATGGCCAACTAATTTGGAACTAAAGAGATATGGTAGCACATTTACAGAGTGCTCATGAAGAATGTTAGACACCACTTCTGTTTCAGGTGAGTATAGCTTATTGTTGTATTCATGATATTGCTCTATTGATACATTGTGTAGTTTCATGAAGTAAACCAAATACTGTGTATCGGTTAGATGTGGTAAGGACTGGGTGGTCTTCATAATAGGAAAATACTAATCAATCCTAAGAACATAATTACAGACACCAAACGAGATTACATCTGGAGATTACATCTGTCTACATAAAGTGATACCTTTCATTCTTCCCAACATCATATGTTTTTGGTTCTGTCATTAGTTTGTATTTGTTGCGGACAATCTTTAACAATTTATATGTAATGGACTGGAACATACGTATACTGTATTTGAGATCGTTGTCAAGATTTGGTGAATCAAAAGTCCTTGAATACCTTGGGATGTTAAAGTAGCATGAGTACAAGGTGTTAATGATTTCTTCTCGTATGTCCTCCAATATCTTGTAATTTGTTTGGTGATCGTATTTTCCTATCATCGTGTTGAAATGTATTTTCAAGAAGTATTCCATCATCACCACAATATCAAAATAATGTTGTTGATCATATATCTGCAAGAACTTCAACCTAAACACCACTTCTTTGAAAACATTATTTTTCTTGATATGGTATATATCTTTCAATGGTTTATGAATAATGTATACATGCTCCAACATCATTTCTGGAGTTCTATGGCGCACTACCTGACGTTCCAAATCCTGTATATACACCTCAAGGCTATTGTTCAGTTGCCTTTGTTCTTTTGAGTTGTTTCGTTTATACGAAAACAATATAAACATGAACAACAGAATCATAAACGTCTGTATAGACCATCCGTTGCTGATAAGAACAAAATACACCACAAGACCAATAACAACCAATGAAAGTTTAGACTTGTTGTCTTGTTTTAGGAAACTTTCTACTGCGTCCATTTGCTACTACTTTCTATCAAGAATAAAAAAAGCGCTATCACTACCATGGTGATGCCTATGTATATAGGATGGTCTTTGTCTCCCATGACCCGTAATATCTCGTGAATAGAAGATGCAGATGCAACACCGTTGATAATCTCTATCCAAACCTCCACAAATCTTTCCATGATGATACTGATGCTTTGATTAATAAACTCTCCGTCCTTGATATCTTTATCTCTGTAGTACTTCACAACATCGCTGACTGTTTCCAGAACTTTGCCTTCCTTGCTCATCAGTTCTTGGTAAGAGTCATCGACATTCTTTCTGTTGGCAATTTCTAAAATTTCTTTGACTTCGCCATACTCTATCGGCTTCATACTTACGGCTTTTGTAATTATGAAAGAAAAACAATAAACCACATTATACCGTGGCTTTAAATAGTGTCGATCAGGTCAACGTGTCCCAGAAGCATCCTTCTGCAGCATATTCTTTCCAAGCCCAACTCTTCAAACACTTTTTGGCGCACAGTTTTATCAAAGTGCTGAGGGTTCAATTCTTCTTGCTGTTGCGTAGCTTCGCTAGACTGTTCTTTCTCAAGTTCCTTGCAACGTTTAACGTAGTAGTTCCACTTGTCCGCAACGACATGACCGCATGTAAAGCATCGCACTGGGATAATCATCTTTGATATACAACAAGATATTTTGTTTAAACTATGATGTAAATAATTTCTATAGAGGGTTTCAACTTTTTTTGGAAAATAAATTACTTAAGTAAGGTTTGGGTTCTCAATACACAAATGAACAACCTATCTGGCTTTACCGATGTGATCAATGGAATACGTCAAGCAATCTTCTCTCTCAACAGTCAACTTGTACAACTTAAATCAGAAGTTGAGCAACTAAAAGCGAAAGCACAGCAAGAACAAAATACAAGTTCACATGTTGATAGTATCTTGGAGGTAAAACATACCGTTGGGGAATGGAGGGAGCAAAGTCATGAAAACATCCGTTTGCTACAAGGCGATGTCGAGCAGTTGAAACAACATATGCATGATGTTGCGAAACTTTGCGAAACAAAGTTGTGCAGTTGCAACTCTACATGTCAAGAGCAATCATGCAAAATTACGGAAGCAGATATTCAAATCATGATTGACAAGTCCCTATCTGCACTATTGGAAGGCGTGCAACCATTGACATCCCTAAACCTAGAGACCTTGGCGGATATACAAGCACCACCTGTTGTCGTTGAACCTCCTGTGATTGCTTATGTAAACCACAGTCCTCCCGAGGAAACTACCGCCCCATCTGTTGCCACACCTTTAGAACAAACGCCAACTGTTCCTCCAAAAACTACAAAGAGGACATACAAAAAGAAAACAACCTAAAACCAGTTATTGCAAGTGCTTATGAATTCGAATGAAATCCTTTAGGAAATTGCTTTCATTGGAAAGAATACATGCATTAGAAACATACACCTTATATGCATCTTCATATCGTTTTTTGGCTTGCTGATAATTTTTGCACAGAGTGTGATATAAACACTCCAAATACATAAAGTCAGGATTATTTCTTACTGGAGACGATTGAATGATACTTTTTATCTTGTCATGTTCTTCATTATTGAATGATACCGATGTGGCTGCTTTATTCAATATGGATGTCATAGTTGTGAAGTCTGCATTAAATATTAAAGGGTTGTTGGGTGACACTCTGCTCACAAACACTCCGTACTTACTACCATCAACAAAGATATTGGGCACAGATTGAACCGTTGTCAAACCCAGTTTATCAATAACATAAGACAATTGAACACTGTTTACAAACTTGATTGGATGATAGTGAGCTGCGGTTGCCCGAGCTGCATTAGGTGTAACAATATATGAGTCACACAGGGGCAACACTTTAAATATTTTATGGGTATCTTGGAAGTTATAATCCACACTCGGTTTCATTTCGGTTGTATTAGGCATTCCCAAGAAGATGTAATCGTATTTCATTGGTAGCTGACTAAGCAATCTTTCCAGCGATAGACAAATCTTGTCCTCATAAAGGACGTCATCTTCTAAAACAATATTTATTTCGTTGTCTGGACACGACGAAATCAGTTGCAAAGCTTTCATATGTTTCATAGTGTTAGACAGTTGGTTGACGTGGAGATTTCTTAGTAGTAAGTTGTAGAATTGGAGGTGTTCTTCTTCAACCTTTCCATAATTGACTAGTTTCTTGATAAGTTCAACGTCAATCTCAATGGGGTCATGGTCATCGACTACGACAAACTTGTTAAGTGCAAAGTTCCTGAACCTATACGTGGTTAGCAGATCCTTTAAGTTCTTGATGACGCTTTGACGTTCTGGTGTGTACTTACTATGAATGAAATAGATATTGAACTTTTTCACCATTGTTATACTTGGAATGCAATTTCTTATTAGTATTTAAACACACGTGAAAAATTTGATAGGTATAATAATATATCTCATCATTTATCAAAACAAGATGAAGTTCTGTACCGTTTGCGACAACGTATATTTTATCAAGGTCAATGAGAACAAAGATATGGTATACTTTTGCAAAAACTGCGCCAATGAAGAAGTTCAAAAAAAGGAAAATGGTAGCATATGTATCATAGATGATAACAAGGTTGATGATACAACAAAGTATTCACAATATATCAACAAGTATCTTAAATTCGACCCTACTCTTCCTAGAGTGAATAACATTCCATGTCCTAACACAAAATGCTCTAGGCCTAGTGGCGCAGATAATGAAGTCATCTATCTTAAGTATGACCATGTCAACATGAAATTCATGTATTATTGTTGTCATTGTGAGCAATTTTGGAGGCACACTTGAGCACAAACACACAACAATACTTAAAAATTTGAAACCTTACTATTTTTATTTCATATTATAAGTAATAATCACTAATATGGCCAAACAAGTTGTTGTTGAAGACTTTGATGACATCATGAGAAAGTATGACCCCTCTCAAAACAAGACAAGAAATATATTATCAAAGTTTGAAAAAGTCAAGATACTTGGATTAAGGAGTGAACAATTGCAAAGAGGAGCTCAGCCGTATGTAGACGTGGATACAAGTTCTTCATTCAATCCCAAAAACATCGCACTGCAAGAGCTTCATGAAAAAAAAATACCATTTATGATCAAGCGACAACTTCCAGATGGCTCAACTGAGTATTGGAGATTGGATGATATGATCATTTTATAAATATAGGAGCATACTATACATTTATTTTTATTGTTTATACAACACTCAGTCTAAAGTTGTAGATCAAACAACTCATTATTGTTGCATAACTCCTCAAGGAAAGCATCTATGTCGGTATCCATACCCTCATCATCACCAAAAATTCCCAGCATGTCATCGTCAAAACATGTATTCTTGGAAATGTCAGCGGTGTCATCATCAATGATGTAAACACTGACATCCTCCTTCACGCTATCATCTACTTGCGATTCTTTGGTGATGGTTGTAACTGTTGGCGCAGGTGTCGATTGTATAACACTCTGTGCATAAAATGCATACAGTTGTTGGTACAACAATGTATTTGCAAACTCACCCACCGATTGCATAACCTGTTGGTAAGTGTGAAGGTTCTGGAATATCTTCATCGTTTCATCTAGTGTCTTGATAGTCATCTCAAAAGGAATGTTCCCAGTAGCAAATGCAACCGCTAGAGTGGCACTCGTTAAAGGTGTTATGAAATGTGCTGGAAATAATGCTACATTCACATGTGTAACCAAATGAATAATCTCAATACATGGCGAACGCAAACAATCCTTGTGAGACACCTTGAAGTACTTGAAATCAGATGACACAAACACGTGAGACAGTGTAGCATTCATTGCCATGATGTTTGCAATGAAGACCAATATGTATTGTATATCGCAACCTTACCAACGCAAAAATGCAGAATATATTATCATATTTTATCTGAAAACATGCATATAAAAAGTAAATTAACTTGTTATTACACTATCACAATACAACATGGAGGACTTGGAGTTTTTGTTGAACATCTTGAAAGTGAAAACGACTACAATGTGTCCATTTGAAAAGAATGCATTATTGCTATATGTTGTAGACAGGTCAAAAATAGAGGATAACAATCTTACACATAATGACCATGTGAAGTTGGACAGGTTGATGGACACAATTGCCTATATTATGGAACAAAGGGTGCTTGAAGGAGAGGAAACAACAGTGGACAATAATATTCTTGCCATGGGATGGTTTGACGAGTTTGCGATGGAACGCATTAGATGTTTCAAACTCAATGATGGTAGTGACTGGTGGAGCCATAGAAATGTAAGTGAATGGGCTAAGGATTGGTTGTCGTCCATATTTGCTGATTACCTTTACACATACTACGAGAAAGACCTACCTTCCACGCAAAAATAACCGCAAAATATATATTTGATAAGTAAAGATGAACAATTCTGATGTTTTTTTTAAGAATGCGCTTATTCCTCCTCCAGAGGTAAAAAGCGAGGTTATCAAGTATACTAGAGTTGCAGTAGACAGTAAAGATAGAGATAAATCTTTGTTTCCTAACGCAAACAGTTATGAAATCAAGCTGAATAATGAGATTGACGATGTTGTTTCAGCCAAACTCATCAATGCAGACATCCCGTTGTCTATGTATCTAATCAACAAGTATTTTGACACTCTGACTGTTGAATATGATGGAACAGTAAATAATATCACGTTAGAACATGGAGATTACCAAGATACACAATTGGCAACATTGATTACCAATGCTTTGAATGATACATTTGGTGCAAATACCTTCAACGTGACGTACCATGCAAACAAAGACAATTTTGTATTTGCATCCACCAATGAATTCTCACTGGTGTTTGGTGCCAACAAAAACAGTTTAGATGCGTTACTTGGGTTTGGCAAGAAGACATATGTATCCAGCATGACAGGTGGCGCACCATACACACATGTTATAAAAGGAGATTACAGGAAAAACTTCAATCACAATAACTGTCTTATTATGTATATTGACCAATTTGATACGTATCACAGTCCCTCCAACGAAATCGATAAATGTTTTGCAATCTTACCATCAGTATATACTATGTTGAATATATCAGCAGCACCAGAATTAATAAAGATATTCTCCCCTCCTATTCCACGGTTGACAAAACTTGTCATAACTTTCCTTGACAGGTATGGAAACCCTTATGATTTTTGCAACATGGAACATAGATTTGAAATCCTTGTAAAAAGCCATAAGCAAGCAAGAAAATATTGTCACATCTTTGCAGACTGACTGAACAATGATTTATTTCTTATAAAACTCATCGATAGAGTTCAACATAGCAAACCTATCACCTGGTAGAGGCAGTGTTTCTGCACAACTACACTTGTGATTTATTGTTGGAATTCTCAAACTTCTTGTTCTTATTGTGTTTGTTTTGGCACATAAACTCTTTCGTTCAAGGGGATAGTTGTTTTCGGCAAGGAAGTGCCAGTTGGTTTTGGAGATTCTCTTGAACTGTTACCTGAGTTTTCCAGTGACAACCTCACAGTCTTTGTTGTGGGTTCCGTGATAGGTGTTGAATTTGTCCTTGGTTGGGGTGCTGATACTCTTCTCCCAGAGATTGGAGTAACCCTATTTACAACATTGGTTGCAACTTTTGTAAGTCTTGATGTGGGTTTAGGTTTTAATACTCTTCTTCCGAAGGCTGTGGTAACTCTATTTGCAGTTGTAACATTGGTTGCAGCTTGTGTGAACCTTGATGTTGGTTTTGGAATTTCTTTGGCTTTTTGTTAAAGCCAGCTCTCTACAGAAACATACTTTCCTCCACATTTTTTATCTTCACCAGTTGGCATTTTAGTTTTATAGATAATGATATTTTTTTGCTTGCTGTATCTATACGCTTTGTCTTCGTGTTGGTACTACTCGTACATTTGAAAATGTGACCCTTGCGGTTACAGGTTTATTTGCTGAAGGCCTCACGGAATTCTTGGTTGATGAGTTTGTAGATTTATTTGCTGAAGACCTAACAGAGGTTCTGGGTGATGAGTTTGCAGAGGTGTTCGATGAAAACCTTACTGATTTTCTGGTTGATGAGTTCGCTGAAGGCCTGACAGGAACAACAGAGTTGGGTGATAGATATGCAAAGGTGTTCGTTGAAGGCCTAACAGAGTTTCTTGGCAATGAGTTTGTATTCATGTTTGGTTGATGGTTTGCTGTAGTTCTCCTAAAAGCATTGGTAACTCTTGTTGCAGTTACAACATGGTTTACAGTTCCTTTAAATGTTTTTGTTTTACTTATGTTTCTTTGTGCTGCCGCTTCTAACTCATTCCTCATCCTCTCATCGTCAGCTTGTTGCTGCCAATACGTACCTTGTTCCGCGATGGAACCTGTTGTTTTGCCTCTATTACTGCCCCATGTTGAGTGATTGGGTATCGAAAGGCCTTCTTTCTTCCATGCATGCGATGATCTTCCCTTCCTTCTACCTCCGCTTTGTTGTGAATCTCCCACATTTGTTGACATGTTTTTAATATATCATAATATTATTTTGTGAATAAGTACATTGTTTATGTATAATAATATCCTCTAACAGCCTGTTTTCAACAAAAATTGACAAACAAAAAAGAGAAGATAATGCATTAGTTACCTTAAGCAATTCCATATGGACGTTCAAGTGCTGCGTGAGAAGTTTGCTCGTGGTGTTGGTGAGTGGTTTGACATGGAGTACATGCCTATGGATAAGTTGGTAGTGGGAGTTTCCTTTGTGCCTTTGCACGTTTATGGTGTTGGTGATGCCAAGTTGATTGGCAAACCTTGTGTAGTGTTAGGCAAGGAGAGAGCAGGTGTGTATGGTGGAAAGTTGAACTTTGTTGGAGGAAAGATAGAGGACAAGAACATGCAATACAGTGGCAAGGATACTGCAAGAGTGTTGTTTGATGAGGTTTATGAAGAGTTTCATATTGCACTGACACCTGTATTGTTTGCAGACATGTTGTTGAAAGTGATGACTATCCCTTTTGGTGATGGTGTGTCTCTTGTCTTTGTGGTACACTTGAAGGGAGTTTCACGGGGTGTGTGGGATAAGGAACATCAAGCAAGGCTGAAAAGCAATGCCGCTTGGAAGTTCGTGGAGTTTGATGGTATTGAACATGTTCCTTTAGATGACTTGATGAGCCGTAGAGATGTTTCAACGTATGTGGAGCAGATTGCTCCCGGGGTTAGATATGCAGCTGAAAAGTTGAAGGGTAATAAGGGGGTGCATCGTAGGGATTTCTGGACTGCAAAAGTCAGGGGTGGTAAGATTGTTGCCGAGTGATGCTGAAAAGCTGATGGGGGAATAAAGGGCACAACGTAGGGATTTGTGGACTGTTCCAAAAAATCGCAAAATTCGCAACCTTATCTAATGACGTTAGGTCTTGAAAAATGTTTTTTTGTGGTCTTTAAACCTATATAACAATTATTAAAGTATCAAGTTCATGAAGCCATTTTGGAGAGACGATTACAAGGAT
>JACCDR010145414.1_pt1 | contig 13467 bp, 18 predicted proteins | sample 7446431 | NCBI WGS metagenome assembly JACCDR01 (sample SAMN15323443, study PRJNA562643) | freshwater metagenome | isolation source: river surface water | place: USA:Blue River Watershed | collected 2017-08-17
GTTGGTGTTCAGTATTACCCTCCTTCCTTTACAGCGCCTGTTGGATTCTACAACTCTTCGGTTTTAACGAATAGCGGCATTGCGAGTGCGGTTTGGGATGAGAATATCGACTCTGGGCACCAAACTGCCAATAGCGCGGGTAAGCGTTTAGACGACTCATCGACAACTGTGGCCAGTAACTTGGATGCATCGGTATCAAGCCGATCGACTTTATCAATGAGTACGTCATTGCCCGGCTCTCCGACAGCGGATACCATGGGTGACGCGCTCAAAAAGAGTTCTGTTGGCATCCCTCAGTCGGCTGCGGGTGCAGCGGGTGGTCTCGCTACTTACAATAACGTGTATGCGGGCGTTATTTTTGGAACCATTAGCGACGTGAGTCCGACGGCTAGTGCCTTCAATGGTGATTCATCTCTAGAAGGTACAATCGACAACTATTATGCGGGTAGGTTCCTGATTTTTACGAGCAACAATCTTGGAGCACGGGAAATATCCACATATACGGCCTCGACTAGACGGTTTACCTTTGCGGGTTCAACAGGGTATGCCGATGCGCCATTTAATGCTTCTCCCGCCAATGGCGCATCATATTTAATCTTCGGCTTTCATGGCGCATAAATAATGTATCTACTTAGATATGTATTTTTACTCTCTGGTGCGCCTGCATCTGCCGATACCGCAGTCACCGAAGGCAGCAAGGCATCTGACCTTTTTACTGCTTTGCACCGCATGACCTCAGCGATTAGTGAGGGAGCGAAGGCTGGCGAGACATGGGCGACCAAATTGGTTGGGCAATTATCTCTTACTGAGGGGTCCAAAGCTTCTGACCTCTTCGCTGCCTTGCATCGGATGATTTCCATAGTTAGTGAAGGGTCGAGGGCCGGAGAAGCATGGGCGACTAAGTTAACCGGGCAATCATCTCTTACTGATGGGTCTAAAGCCTCTGATCTTTTTACTGCTCTGCATCGGATGATTTCGATAATTTCAGAAGGATCGAAGGCTGGTGAGACATGGGCAACTAAATTAGTCGGGCAAATGCAACTTTCAGAGAATACGGTCGTTAGCGATGCTTTTTCGTCCATCTTGGTCAAAGCGGCAGCTCTTTCTGAAAGCGGCTTGGCGAGCGATGCATTTGGTGCAATACACAAATTAGCGATAGCGTTTTCAGAAGGGTCGAAAGCCAGCGATGTTCATTCGGCATTACTTCATGCCGTGGCCAGTATTTCGGAGGGTATGGTATCGAGTGATTCCTATGCGGCGGTCATCGATGCCATCTCGGCGCTAAGCGAGTCATCCAAAGGCAGTGATGCCTTTGCTTCAACACTGACCGCGATATCATCTCTAAGTGAAGCCTCACTGGCTGGTGACAGTTGGTCATCGCAGGTCCTGAGTGATCTCTTTGGCATCCTGAGTGAGTCTGCAAGGGCCAGTGATATATTCTTAACCTCCCTGATAGGGGTTAGCAACTTACTGGAATCATCCCGTGCGTCAGAGGCATTTAGTGCAGCAGTACAACTTGCTAGTACGTTTACTGAGACGGTGAAAGCCAGTGATACATGGTCAGCCATCCTAGCAACTGGCATCATGGCTGCTATTCAAGAAGGCAGCATCGCATCAGAGTCATTCTTAAGTCAACTACGGGCGATTGGACTAATTGCGGAGTCGACTAAGGCATCAGACACCTTCAGCTCAAATTTGACTATCGGTGCATCCATCGCTGAGGAGGTACTCGTATCCGATGTATTCTTGCCGACATTAAGGGTCGGCATGGGCATCGCTGATGTGGGCCTAGCAACTGATAGCTTTGTATCAACCATGCGTTACCGTCAAGTCTGGGGTGAGGGAGCAGTTAGTTCTGATTGGTGGCAATCCCGGCTTGACTCCGTGGCTACGTGGGCAGAGTCAGTATTTGTTTCTGAGCTTTTTACGGTTCCGCATCCGTTTGATGTGGGATTTGTAGCTGCGACTGTGAGGATATCGGCGGCGGTGGCCGCGACAATTGGGCATAGAGCATCAGTTGATGCAAGGTTAGATATCGACCGAAATTATAATGAATAAGGACAATTGTTTATGAGAGCCAAAGGCAAAGCTGGAATCAAGTTTAGCTCAGCACTGCAAGCAGGATCTGGGATGGACGAATTTGTTTTGACTCGTGGTATTTGGTCGATGAGGTGCTTTCGCGATGGCGAATTGATTTGGGAGGAAAATTGGAAGAACTTAATTACCACGGCGGGTCTCAACTATCAGATTGACACCACACTCAGCGCGGGCACCCAAATCACGACTTGGTATATTGGGCTCGTTAACGGTTCGTCTCCCACATTTGCGGCAGGCGATACGATGGCATCACATAGCGGATGGACAGAACAGCAGAGCTACGACGAATCGACGCGGGTGGCGTTCGTCGATGCTGGACCCTCTAGCGGTGCAGTGACGAATAGCGCGAGCGTGGCGGTATTTACGATTTCAGCCACGGTAACGGTGGGTGGTGCGTTTCTTGTTAGCAATAGCACAAAAGGCGGGACCACAGGCACCCTCTATGCAGCCGGCGCGCTCAGCCCAACACGTAGTGTAATTGACAACGACGTCCTGCAGGTCTCTGCCACGTTCTCAGTTGCCGATGATGGTGTATAGTCATGCCGTCGCCAGAAGTTATTTATATTCAAAGTGATAATATCATTGAGGTACTGGGCGTTCTTAATGTGGCGACAGGACAGCATATCAACAGTGCGGATGTAACCCTGACATTGGTTGATGCTTCGAGCGGAGATGAGATTGAGAACGAGACATGGCCGATCCTACTCGACTATGTATCTGATTCGAATGGAGATTACCGAGGTGTCATCAGGAACGATGTTGGCATCTCGCAGAATCAGTCTTTAATCGCGAAGGTCAAAGTGGACGGGGGATTTGGCCTAGTCCGGTACTGGGAAAGACAGTGTATTGCCAGAATAGGTGAATAGTTGTACGGTCGCTGAGTGTGAAGGTGAGTAGCAATGCCGATTGACTCTGTCCATCCTGACTATCTTGCCAAGCAGGATCGTTGGCAAAAAAACCGTGATGCCTACGAGGGGGAGGACAGCGTCAAACCTCGTGGGAGACGCTATCTAGTGGCACCAGGAGGATTTGAACCAGAGGATTACGAGCGTTATCGAATGCGTGCCAAGTGGTACGGTGGCACGGCGCGTACCACGAAGTTTTTACGCGCCGTGATTATGCAGAAAGACCCTATCATCACGGCCTTACATCAGTCAGAGACGCACCTTAATAACGTGACGCTAACGGGTATTTCCTCTGAGTTGTTTGCGGCTACACTATTAGATGAGATACAGCTCATTGGTCGCTATGGAGTGCTAGTTGATTACAATGAAACCCTCAAACGGCCATTCTGGTGTGGCTACCCTGCTGAGAGTATCAGGAATTGGTTCGTGACCTATGACCTTGGCTTTCCTAAGCTCATCTTCTTGAGGCTTAGAGAAGCATTTTCGAGGTTAGAGGATGGTGATATTAAGACGGGGGTACGCTACAAAGAGCATTATATCAATACTCAAGGGATTTATCAGGTCTCGGTTTATGAGCAGATAGGCGATAAGGGCAACTTTGTTCAGGTCGAAGAAGACTTGGTGCCAACAAGGCGTGGGAAGGCATTAACCTTTATCCCGTTTCAGTTCTTTGGGGCTGAAGACTTGACACCGAATGTAAGTCGATCGTTGCTTGACGACCTGGTGGACGTCAACTATGCCTACTATCGCCACTCCGCTGATTATGAGCATGCTCTGTTTTTGACAGGGGTGCCTACTCCTGTGATCACGGGTCACAGCATGGAAGAAGGCAAGGTCTTGGCGATAGGCTCTCTCACGGCATGGGTATTTCCTGAGCCAGAAGCTAAGGCCTATATGCTCGAATACCAAGGTACGGGCTTGCAGCATTTTGAGCGTGCAATGACGAACGACAAAGTTGAGATGGCCACGTTGGGGGCTAGGCTGTTGGAAGAACAAGCAACTACCCCAGAGACGTTAGGGGCTGTGCAGATACGGCATAGTGGGGAAACGAGCAGTTTGAAGCATATGGCCAATCTGTGTTCCGAAGGGCTAACAAACGTGCTGCGATGGCATGCATGGATGGCCGGGGATACGGAAATACTTGACGACGAACGAGTGGCCTATACCCTCAATACTGACCTCAGTATTACCAAGCTGAATCCGCAAGAGATTCAAGCCATCGTTTCTGCCTGGCAACAGGGTGCGATCAGCGATGAAACGAAGTTTTATAACCTGCAACAGGGCGAGATTATTCCCCCTGACGTAACGTTTGAAGAAGAGCAGGCGTTGATTGAGGCCAAGCCGCCGGCTAGATTACCATTTGGCAATGTGCCGTTTGGCCAAAGTCAGAATGATCAGTCACAGCAGGATCAAACACAGCAGGATCAAGCACAGCCGGAAGAAGTAGCGGCATAGGTGATAAAACAGTGTTTTACGTGTGGTAATCCTGTATAATCCATAAATCCCAGCATCCTAGCCGCTTAGGCGCTGGGATTTATTACAATAAAGAACAGGGAGAGTCTATACCATGTCGAGACAAAATGTCAATATTTAACCTCAAGTCTTGCATACCGGGATTTTGACCATTGGTGATGTCAGCGCAGAATGCTTCATGTTTATGATGCCAGAGCGAGGTCTTGCATCTGCGTAGCCGATAAGGAGGAGGAGTCATGAAGCAACAACGGTGGCCCCGTGTTTACGATGGCAATGACCCAAATGAGTTTCCTCAAAAATGGAAATGGAATAGACCGACATTCAAGGATCAGTTTGGCCAATATTGGGACATTGAATATGGAGCAAACCAGATCGGTGATGATCTAATCTTATTTGACTCATATGGTCGGCCCTTTATTCTGGACGACGAATCGAAGCTCTCTGGAGAAGAGTAGGCGAATAGCCGATGCCTGACAATCTGAACCAACGCCTACACGATGCCTTTGTCAAGCGAGACCTGCGACTGCTACGACTTGCAGCCGGGGATGGCCGTCGCATGCTTGCACAACTCCAAGCCCTTGGCGATGAGCTGTTTCGTCGGTTGCGTCGTGTTAACCCGTCGGCTGACCAGCAAAAGCGGGTCGATGATCTGCTCAAGACGAGCACGCCAACGATTCGGGATTTTTTCCGTGACATGTACCGCGGTGAGCGAGACCAACTCATCGATGTCATGGATGACGAAACTGAGTATTTCAAAGAGTCGGTGCAGTCAGGCCTCGACACTTCTAGGGCGACGATTGACACGCTTCTGGGTACCAGTGTCCCACGTGCCATGATGCGGGATATCATCGAGAATCGCGTGATCACAGCCAATGCTAATGATGCGGAGCGACTACGTGGCTTCTTTGAGCGTGAGGCTGCATCTTATGCTACTCGTTACGGCGGATCGTTACGGCAATCCTTTAGCCAAGACGAGACAATCACGCAACTGGTAGACAGGTTAGAGCAGGTCACCGCTCAATCAGGGGATGCTATAAGCCGAACGATACGGACAGGATACAATCACGCGGTCAATCATTTGCGCGTTGAAATGATGCAGCGTAATTCGATTCTGTTTCGCGGCGTGATTGCGATCAGCATCTTAGACACACGCACCACGGATGTTTGCAAGTCGCGTTCTCGCGCCATGTGGGACTTGAATACGGGTAAACCATTACCTGAGTCGCCACTACAAATACCGTATCCAGGTCCGCCACCTTGGCATTTTGCCTGTCGTACACAATTGTCGACCCTGACCAAGTCGGCGGAGGAGATAGGAGAAGAGGGTTCAGAGGATGTTCGCGAGGCCATCAATTCGCTCAGTGCTGAACAAAAAAGATTGCTTAGCCCCGATCCCCCAGATAATGAAAATTACAATCAATGGCTTAAACGTCAGCCTATTGCTGACCAAGTAGAGGCATTAGGACGTGGTCGTTACGAATTATGGCGGGATGGCAGAGCGAGGTTGCAAGATTTAGTGACTCAGGATGGCAGACCATTAACGATAAGACAAATCATGAAAAGGACGGCGGCATAGTGCTAGGAGGTTTTGAACTGATGGCTGGTGAAGAAACACAGCAAATTGACCCCAAACAAACATTGATTTACCGAATGGCGAAGCAGATGTGCGAGCAACTTAAAGCACAAAATGCGAGAACTTATAACCAGCCATTGGAAGACGCTTGGAATCAAGCAGTTGAGTTATTACAACTTCACTTTGAAGAAGTAGATAACCAATATATAATCTCTTTTACTCTTGATAAAAGTGAGGTGATGCATGGCTTTTAAACGATCTTATTCTAATATGGAAGAAATTCCGGAAGCATTGCGTGACCACTATGTCGAGCGTGATGGAGCATGGCTTCTAGACCTTGAAGGCGGAGATCCATTTAGTGTGCCCAAGGATCAGCATGACCGGGTTTACCGACAGCGTGAAGATGAGCGCAAGGCGCGGGAGGCTGCGCAGAAGCAGCTTGATGCCATTAAGGAGCGCTTTGGCGACATTTCAGAATCGCGCCTTGATGAGATCATGGGCCTGTTGGAAGGCAGCGACAATGCCGAACACGACCGACTAATTGCCGAGAAACGTTTTGAAGAGGCCGCCGAAAAGAAAGTAGCCAGACGCATTGCCGACATGCAGAGAGAGATGGAGCAATTTAAGCAGCAAGTACAATCTGCTGATGATCGGTATAAGAAATTGCTGGATCATACGCGGGAAGTCAAAATTAATGCCAGCCTTCAGAGCGCGCTCTTGTCGGCAGGTGCCGATGCCAGCAAAATCAAATGGCTGGTAAAGGCCGAGGCGGAAAATTGGGAGCTTGACCCCGAGACTTACGAAACGACCCCTTATGAATGGAACAGCGACCGGAGCGAGAAGCTGACAGTCATGGGTAAAGACGGCAAACCCTTGACAATGAATGAACAAGCAGCTACTATTTTACGTGATAATCCTTGGTTGCTGCCTGACTCGAATGGTTCGAGATCAGCACATCAGGGAAGACAACAGTCAGCGCCCGGTGCTTATCGGTTTGATGCAGATCAGATGAACAATAACCCGGAAGCGACTAGGGCTTATCGAAGAGCATTAGAGCAATCACAAAAGACAGGCATCCCTGTTGAAATAGTAAGTAATCAGTAATATAGAACATTGGATGTTTTATAAAGGCTGATTTCAGACTTTAAAAATAGAATATTGTAGGCGTCGGAGTGGCTCCTAGCCTGCACGATGGTTGTTCACACCTCTCACGGTGGCCGTGTAGGTTTTATCCCCTAATAGGAGCTATTCCATGCCGAACGCTTATGGTGCCTACAATATGGCTTTCTATGCCCAGCGGGGCCTAATGGTCCTTGAGAATAAACTGGGCATGGCAAGGCGTGTCTATCGCGGCTATGACGAGGAACGCCGCACGCGGAACGACGGACAGACCGTTACGATTCGTCGTCCCGCTAAATTCGTCGCGCAGAATCCCATCACTGCCTCCCAGGACGTCAAAACTGAATATGTGACGATCAATCTGGTCGAAATTCCTGGCGTGCAATTTGAAGTGACCGATATCGACTATGCTTATGTCGGTGAGCGCTTTATTGCTGAGCATATCGAACGTGCTGTGCACGCAGTTGCCGAGGCCGTCGACAATCTCATCCTTGCCAAATACAAAGATATTCCCTGGCTCTACGATTACGGCACGGCAACCGATCATACCATTATCACGGGCGCGAAAGCGGTCGCATTCGCCAACAAGATGCCTGACCTTGAAGGCGATGGCACGCGGGTGCATCTTGCCTGTGACGGCACCCTCCAGATGTATTTTGAGAATTCCAATGTTTTCAACAATGCCCAATATACCGGGGATGGTCGAAATCCGACGCTCTTCCGTGGTGGCTTGGGTGTCCGGTTCGGTGTCGAGGCCTTTGCTCTGCAAACCGTTGGCACACAGACGCTGCATGTTCCCGGCACCGCAAACCAAACAGCCGGCGACAGCGTGGGTGCGGTGAACTCCAATCCGCTGGCGGCTGGCGCTACGGTGATGGCTGTTGACGGCCTGACAGGAGCCGAGACCATCAAGGCGGGCGACACGTTTGTGATTGCCGGCAATACGCAGCGTTATGCAGTCACTGCGGATGTCACATTGGTATCGGGCGCGGCAGCTGCAATGAACTTTACCCCTGCTGCGGTACAGCAATATGCGGATGGCGCTGTGTTGACATTCACCAAACAAGCAGATGCCGGATCTGTGCAAAACATGCTCTTCCATGAAGAGGCATTCGCTGTGGTCACAGCCCCCCTGCCGAGTTACTTGCCTGGCATCGAGGCATCGGTGGCGACGAACGACGAGACTGGCTTATCGATTCGGGCGCGTCGTTGGGCTACTGGCTTGCCTGCAAAGACATATGTCGCATTCGACATTCTTTGTGGTGTGCAGACCCTAGACCCGAATTTGGCAGTGAGAATCTATACGTAGTAGGTGAGTGAATGCCTGAATTAGAAACAGTAGCAATCCATAACCCTAAGAATGCAGGGGAGAAGTGGTTTATCAACAGGATAGACTATAACCCGGCAAGGGATAGGTTGTGGAGTGACCCCGTACCTGAAGAAGCTGTAGAGACGCCTCCGGTTTTCGAGGCGACAGAGACGGATGAAGACGAGTATGAAGACGTCTCTGTTAACGACGGTTCAGATGTCGCAGAAGAACCCAACGTTGAAGAACCCAATGTTGAAGAACCCAATGTTGAAGAACATCGGCAGCTCCGTCCATCGGTTGAGGATTTTGTGATTAATCATGCGACGGGTGAAGTTGTGGCAGTGAATGTAATTGACCCAGAACGGCGAACCTCACGGCTGGAAATTCCTATTGAAGAGTACGACGCCGATATCCATGAGCTGTGGTCAACGCACCCGAGGTTTAATAGATAATGGCTATTATTCTTGACGCGACCATTGGTGGGTTGAGTAGCAATTCGTACCTGTCGGTAAGCAGGTCGAATGTGCTGGCCGAACTGGCACCGCACATGGACGACTGGCTCACAGATGCGAGTATTAATAAGCCTCAACTCCTGATTGCCGCAACGAGAATGATTGATCTGGACTATAAGCCTCGCGGGACGAGGGCTAATTCGTCGCAGCGGCTTTGGTGGCCACAGGTTGGGTTATGCTATACGAATACCTATAGCACAATTCCAAATAGCATCATTCCCGAGTTCCTGGAATGGGCTTGCTTGGAATATGCATGGTTTCTACATGAAAACCCTGATCCTTATAGCCAATTTGCAGCGGGATTAAGTAGGTTGGACACCCCTAGTTACTCGATGGATTTCACGGGTAACGGATCAACGCCAAAAGCTCCTGAGATCGTGGGGAAACTGCTAGCGCCGTACTGCAATCGTCAATTGGGTCCGATGATTCGATTGGTGAGGGTATGAGAACGCACCGTCAGCAATTGCAAAAAATGCTCAATAGCAAGAGCCGTCGAGCCGACAAGATGTGGGCTCAAAGTGGCCAGTTGACGCACCACAACGCGAGCACGTTTGACCCTGAGACAGGAAACACCACGTATAGTGATACGGTGACGCCTGTTCTAGTTCGGGCGTGGCCACTGAGCATTAGAGAACGCATTGACCTATCCAGCGCAGGGCTAACAGAGATCGATACTCGTTACACCATGCGTTGCAGTCAGGTCTCTAGTGACCCAATACCAGGTGATTTATTGCGTATCAACGGGTTTCAGTTTGAGGTCTTGCCCGGTGGCGTGACCAAAGATGAACACGATGTAGAATACATTCTCCTCACACGTAGACGGGAGACATAATAATGGCCTCAACTGTAAATATCATCAGGTCTCTTCGAGCGACTAGCGATATTCCTAAGCCGTTTGGTGGCGTTGATGTTCGCGATTGGTCGCCTCCTCAGTACGAACTCAATAACGGATTTTTTAGTAAAACGATTGACAAGGTATGGTCGGGAATCCAGACATTGGCGGCAGGGACGCTTACGGTCGACCTGACGACGTTGGCCAGCACTGGCTTGCCAACCACGGATTTCACCAATGACTCCATTCTTGTCTTCTCCATGGAAAATCTCGGTGTCGCTTCCATCAACGTCAAAGTGGGCGCGACCAATGGCTATACTATGTTCACGGCTTCTGGCGTGGATGTACACGCAGGTTCTGGCATTACCTTGTGGTCAAAAACGGGTTATGCGGCGGTTAGCGGCACACTAAAGACTCTATTATTTACAGGAACAGGTACAGATAGCTTCCGTATGGCACTGGTTGGCGGCATCTAATGCAGACTTTGCCATCGGTGATACAGGCGTTTTTTCAAAAAGCGATGCGGTTCCCTGATGAATACGCACGGGAACAGGCAGGCCTGTTTCGTGATGACATCATCGAGGGGACGCCAATCGATAAGGGCGCATTGCGTAACGCATGGCAAGGGCCAACCAAAATCGGTGATGCACATTACCAGATGAAGAATGAGCGGGATTATGCCACCACAGTTGAATTTGGTGGGTATCCTGGCGTGGGGCCGAAGACGGAGAAAGTCGGTGCTTTTACATTGGCCGATGGCATCCAAGTCAATGCCGGTATTTATCCTACTCAGAGACCCGCGGGCATGGTTAGACAGGCACTAGCCAAGCGTAAACGTGCACTGGCGGATATCTCTAAAGTATTTGTACGAGTAGTTAAATGAGTGTCATCGCTCCTGAGTCACGGATAGTCAATATCAAACGTAGTTTGTTTACCTACATCAAGATATTTGCGGCTGCTCATGATTACACGGTGTATTACGAGCATGCAGGCAGATCGGGCACATTGCCGCAATCATGGTTAGAGGTAACTCTACTTCCTGGTGCGAGCGTAAGTCCTTTACGTCCAGCAGGGGATGGCATGGTGGTGAGCCAGATTGAGTTCTATCTCAATATCAACTGCTTTGAGCGTGACTCCAGCGGAGTCAGTACTCAAAACATCTATGGCCTAGCCAGCACGGTAGATGCAGTTCGTGAACGATTTGCTATCGGCACAGGCGTGCCGATCTATGACTATGCGACATCAGGCAATCCGCAGGTAGGCGCTCTGATGATTTGGGAGATGCCAAGCATTAACGTTATCCCGACTGCTAGTGATGCAGGGCTTCGGCAGCTCAATGTAAGCGTGCCCTTTAGATACGATGAGACGGTGACGATTAGTTAACCGGAGGTAAAATAATGCCATCTTCTGGCGTCAAAAATAGGTTTTTTCGGGTCTATGACGGCGGCTCACCTCGCAAGTACGTGCAGTTCATACAGATTGACCAGGTGGCATTTCCATTGATCACTCCTAGGCCGACCACTGCAATTATGGCGGATGGTGGCCGAGCGACGGACTACATGGATTCCTACATCGAAGACGAAACGGTGCCGTTTCAGCCGATTGAGGTGACATTAAAGCTCCTTCATCTCTCTAATAAGCTGCAACTCTTAGATGCATTGGGCAATCCTCTTAATAAGGCATCGTGGGTGATTGGTTCTGATACCTGGGTAGGGCTCGCCACAAATGCTATCGGGACACGTAAAAACTCCGATGGTGTCTCTGTAGCCTGTCGGTATCCCCGAGATAGTCAGCAGGTCAATCGGATGGTGTCTTGCGTTACGGGTTACACGGTGCCAACTGATGCCCCTGGCGGCAGAGGCCTATTCTCTGAGGCTAAAGGCGTGGTGGTAACGAATGTGATGGACAGCCCGGATGGCCAGAATATGTTTTTCGAGATTACCCTGCAAATTTGGGGCGAAGTCAATCCAGGATTGACGGGATGGCCAGTAGGCGTGGAATCAATTCCAGTATAGGAGGTTTGGATGTCTGAAAATCATGTGGCATTTATTGAGCCGATGAAAACACTTCCTCGTATGATGGATGATGACCCGGATACCGAAATCGCCAGGCGCATCTATCAGCAACAGGTGAAGAAACGCCTGACCTCGCTTGATCTATCCGATATTTCATTTGAGAATACGGGAGAAGTTGAGGTTCGATATGTGCGAAATGGCGAGACCATTGAGCAGGTCATCCCAATCAAGACAATCCCCGAATACGAGCTGAACCGGATCAACGAGGTCGTGATTAAGGCGACGTTGAAAATCCCCAAGGTTTGGAATCCGAATATTGGTGATTACAACGAGGAAACACAGAGATACGCCGGTGGTTACGACATAGCGCCGAATCATCCTGACTACGCTGACCGTATCGCCGATATGAGAGCGGCACAGAGACGGGCCGTCTACGAAAAGATGCTCTACGGGATTGATTTTCCTATCACTATGGGTAAAGAAGTGATTTGGGATAGTGATCCAGCGGGCAACCGCGATATGGAACGAGCCATTGTTGCCTTGCAGCGGACTGGGATTACGGAAGAAATTGTGGATAAAGTTGTGTCCGCTATCGATGACCTTGGCGTGAAATCCGCGGTGAGCAATGAGGCGGACTGGGAAAAAAAGTCTACGCCGCCGTCGGTTTCCCCCGAGGCCTACTCTACCCCCAGCGCTCCCTGATGAGTCAGGCGCTCGGGGATGATGAGCCGGTAGAGAGATGGCGGCATCCTATGGAGCGGTCGACCACTGTATTTGTTGAAGCAGAAATGGCCATGAAGGAGTTTGGCCTGACCTATGATGAGTGGCTCAAAAAGCCAATGGAAGTTAGAGTCTTTCAACTTATCGTCTATCGTCTATCGAAAGCCAAAGAAGCCTACTACAACACACCCAGAGACAAGCGCTTTGGGTTTTTTAATACAGACTGAGTGCTATGGCTGAACAGGCATTACTTGCTGATCTTAGGTTTGGGCTGGGGAGTCTTAGCGGAGATGCGTCTAAGACGAGCAGTATTGCTAGCAAGATGGCTAGCGATGTTGAGAGGTCTTTATCTAGGATCAATAGTTCATCTAAGGGCTTGCCTGGCTCATTCAATGATTTGAATAAATCATTGAACCAAACGGCATCAGTAGCAAGTAATGTGGGTCGAGAAACCGGCAAATTGGGCGGGATTTTGAATTCGCTTAAGGGCGGATTGGCTGCACTTGGGATTGGTGTTACAGCCAGTGCATTCACTAAGTTGGCAGGCGAGGCTTATAACTCTGCCGTTTCGCTTCAGGCAGTGGAGCGCCAACTCACCAAGACAGCTGGGAGTTCAGCCGAAGCACAGCGTCAGCTTGCCTTTGTTCGCGAGGAGTCGCAGCGACTCGGCACCAGCACGCTTGAGGGCGCCAAGGGATTTGTGGCGATTAGCAACGCGGCATTGGGGACGGTGGCAGAAGGCGAAGGCGTCAAGCAAATTTTCAGCGCCATCAATGAGTTGACGGCTGCCAATAGTTTGAGTGCTCAGCAATACGGCACGATCCTGACGCAGACTACCCAGGCCATCAGTAAGGGCAAGGCCGAACTATCCGACCTGAAGATCATTGCCGAAGCGGGAGTGCCTGTATTCCA
>JACCDR011949656.1_pt1 | contig 13467 bp, 10 predicted proteins | sample 7446431 | NCBI WGS metagenome assembly JACCDR01 (sample SAMN15323443, study PRJNA562643) | freshwater metagenome | isolation source: river surface water | place: USA:Blue River Watershed | collected 2017-08-17
GTAAAGGCTGACCTGTTCTAACGCGATTCCAGAAATCAATATGCTCGCTGGCATCGTTGTTAGCCCCCTTATGTTGTTCAGCCTTATACGTGGCCATCTCTCGTAAATTATGTCGGGCTCCGTGAGCTAATAATGCGTACAGCTCTAACTGTCCGATAGCTTGACCTGGGAAGTTAGCACCCGTGCCTTTAGGAGAACGATCCAACGAATACTCGTATTTGGAACTACCACCACCACGCACTGCCAACTTCTTTTCTACTTGATGCTTGAGTTTTAGAATGTATTGATGGCCGTTAAGAGCGCTACCTAACTTCTTTCCGGTGGCTGCATCGTACATGTCATCTTCATCATTAAGACCGTGTTTCTTGAGGTCATCTTTAACTTTCTCAGAGTAATCTTCGTTGGCGCCACCAAAGTTTTGGACAAGGTAAGGCTTGCCAGTTTTAAGGGCTATCTTCGATGAGGCAGTCTCCAACATTTGTCCGAGATTAAGACGAGTCGGGACTCCAGACGGATTCATTAATACTTCAGTATGCAACCCATCCGGCCCTCCTATACGAGGCATTTCTCCGTTCGGAAGAATTCTTGTAATAATACCTTTGTTGCCATGGCGACCTACCATCTTGTCGCCGATTTCAGCAGGCTCAACTGTCTTAACAAAAATCGTAGCTCCTTTTCCGTTGGGGTTCTTGACGACTTTCACGACCTCGCCCGGATGTTGACTATCCCAGACAACTGATTTGTCATCGAAGGAAAACATCTTCTTGTCTAATCGGCCTACCATTCTGGCTGTTTCTCCGACCAGATCTTTCTTCCCGACAGCGGCTACGAGAAGATCTCCGGGTTCGACTTTTGAACCTATATGAATGATTCCGTCGTCCCCTAATTTTCCGAGTTGTTCCGGACTCAGTTTTTTAGAAGCAGTAGACGCATAAGAGATGAATTTCTTTTTGTCCACAAAATCGTTGTTAGGATCTATCTCTATCGACTTTCTATGCACGTGCTCCGAAATTAATTTCTTGGCCGCACTTTCAGATATTACGATGCCATCTTCAAAATTATAGCCTTTATAGGGAAGATAAGTCACCCTAAGATTAGTGCCTAAAGCCAAATTACCATCTCTGGTGTAATTGGTATCTGCTAGAAGCTGTCCTTTACTGACTTTGTCCCCAACTTTTATGTTTGGAGTAGAATGCATGAAGGACTTAGAATCATTTAGTGGAAAATGATTATAGAGTTGTTGTGTGTGTTTCTTACCGTCGCCATCTTGAATGATAAGGGCATCAGCATGGCCATTCTGAGGATTCTTCTGAATCTCTATTACTTTACCGCTAGCAACAGAACGAGTGGTCCACGGGATTCCGATGACTTTTTCCCAAGACTGTTCTGTTCCGGCGGCACGAACTTGAACTAATGGAGATTCCCTATGCAAAAGTCCCACGGCCTGAGTCGCTTGGCGCGACGCAGTCATGGTTCTATTACCTTGGTTATTCTGTAAAAACGGAATGAGATTCGTGGCTTCTGAGAATAATTGATGAGCAGTCGGTAAGATATATCTACCACTGGAAAAAGGCTTTTCTACAATCTCGTGACTTCTCGGATCCTTCATTTTCACGGATGAATTTACTGGAACAGGTTTTTGATTTTTCCATTTAACCTGGTCAGGCAAAACAATGTGTTCGGAGTGCAACTCAGCGGGGGTTACATAACGAGTTTTCCCTTCCTTAATATCGTAGACCATTGTTTTGGCTTCATTGCCCTCCTTCCTTACTCCGAGAGGGAGATGGAGAGTAATGCCTGTTTTCTCTGACTCTGGTGTGAATACGGGGTCCAAGAATCCTAGATGGCTAGGATTGATTAGAGTCATCTCTTTGGTTATAGAGCGCTCATTTTTAATACCTCCCATCTCAGGAGCTATAATGGTTGTAGATCTATGATTAGACATCATCTCCAAAGGGTTAACCTGTTCAGGGTTCCTAGAGAGAGTATCTTTTGAAAAGAACTCTACGACCGGACGAGTGAATAAGTCACCAGACAAAACATCACGAACCTTGACCTGTCTGTCAATATTGTGATTTATTTTTTGCTGTAGAGTTCTTTGGGTCTTGTATTTAGTAAGTGTTTCATGCAAAAAATCATCGACAGTACGAAGTTCCTTAAACATTAAGGAATCTCGATCGTCTGGAGGGATATCTCCCCTGGCCACTTCTAAAATGCGTTTAGAGGCGAGCAGTAAAGCTTCGCCATTAACATGACCCATCGGCTTTCCCAGAGTTGCTTTTGTAGTCTCTGGAATCAATTCAGAGTCATGAAACGTCTCAAGAATAGCTTGAGTTTTATGTTCGAGAGTATCTCCTCCGGCCTTTACGCCCCTGGCAGATAGTTTGTCATAAAGATTATTGATATCTTTTTCGACTTTAGATGGAGCGACTGAATTAGCTTTGTAAATGTCCTCGCCCCATTGTTTCTTCATATCCTCATCTGGGACTCCTAATGTTTTGAGGATAGAGTACAGAGGAAAGTTAGAGCTCTCGAATTTTAATTTGAATTGTTTCTTTTCCGGAGAGAACGGAATGTACAAACGAGGAGATTTTGCGAAAGGAGTTTTCAGGTTAAATTCGGCCTGAAGTTCTCCGTTTTGCTTGATGTGGGCGTAGACCCCGGACCGTAATTTCCATAAATTATCTATTTGCCATTCATTACCGCCGACGATATAGCTGTATCTCGGAGTTGGTTTTGGTAACGTGAGAAGTTTGATCTTGGTTCTATCTATCTGTTGACCCGTTTCTTTATCTATAAGCGACACATCAGCTAATACGGGAGCACCCCAAGTCCTACCGTATAATTTTGCATCTTCCTGAGATTTAAAGTCGGCATCATTAACAGCACGATCGTCGATAACGAGTGGGCCGTTTAAAATTAATTTATTACGTTTCCCTTCCATCGGAAAATTACTGGTTAGTGCCTCAGTAACTCGACTACGGATGGATTCCCACTGCTGATTGATCGGGCTGGTATTAGTATCGGTCACCGTGCGCTCCTCGAAGAGGGATCAGTGCTGGTTTCATTTTCCATCTGGTCCTACCTCCTTGCGCCAAGGTCGGTCTTCGGACTGATGGTACTTGCCTAGGATATGGGCATAATTACTGCCTGTCAACAAAGCCAGACTTTCCAGTTATAAGAAAGTACGGCGAAAGATATGCCAGAAAATAAACTGCCACAGAATCCCCCATCAACTACGATCGAACACGAAGAGAAAGAAGAAAAACCGGAAGAAAAGCCAGAAGAAAAATCAGAGCATTACGAGAACATAGTAGATGACGCCATACGACATGCCATGAGCGATTCCAGTGACGAGCCGACTTCCTAGTGTTAGAGCTGTTTCTCCTTGCATTGGTGCAAGGGTTTGTTATCGGAATCATACACATCACACTACGGGTCTACGGTTCACATTTGTGAGCCATGTCTGAAAAAGAGGCCTTTTGTATTTTATTGTGGAGATATCAAGGAGGTCTTGTAGATCCTAGTGGTCGTAAACCAATATTTTCTAATTCTGGATCAAGTGGGTTTTGTGATGAACCTACCGAATGTTATCGCTGCTCGTTATTGCAACGAGAGATTTCATTTCATCCGCCAGGACACGCTAACTGGGTATGTCCGGCATGTCTCACAGAAGTCTCTAAAAAAGCCAAGAGCACAGGAAAAAATATTAGAATAACAGGACATTATTCAGAAGGACAATGTCAATACATAGGCTGCACAAGACCTCCTAGGAGAGAACTCCGAGAAGACTCGGAAACGGATCTAATAGATTTACCCAAAGGTCATTCTAGATTCCTACAACTGATTATAGGAGACATCAACACGTAAGGAGTGCACGTGGATGATAAATGTTGTGGCTGCGGGAAAGGTTTCGCAGCCGGAGAAAGCGTAATTACGTTCCGAATGGAACGTGTACTTCGCGGTGATAAATCAGGAGTGTTGGGGTTTTATAACCACCATCAGTATTTGGGGGTAAGAAATACCGAAGATCCACAAATAGTAGATCACGCTCATTTTACCCCTGGATGTTTGGAACGCACGTTTAGTCCGGTAGATAATCCTTTTATGTTTGATGTGTTGGCGGATCAAGTCCGTCAGCAAATCTACGACGAGGAATCAGAAAAAGATCCATCGGAGATCATGCCGGATCTTCCGGAGTTGTTGGAAGATCCTCCATATTGCTTGTGGTGCAAGCGAACGGACACGGTGTGGATGCACTTTAATAAAGGCTATCCGATATACAATTGCCTAAGTTGCAAGAGATTATGGGATCACGAGGACGACGAGTTATATTGGGATGATCAAAGAGGTAATTACTTCTTAGTAAGATAAGAGAAAAGGGTCGGTTTTTCGACCCTTTTCTTATCTTACGAACACCCGGTTGTCGTTCCGCACGACTGACAACAAAAGCAGGCCCCAGCTCTCTTTGTGAAATTCCCGCATCTAGAACACGGAGGTCCATCAAGACTGTTGGAAATTTCTTTTTCCTGTGTCATTTTCGAATTTACCTGGAGGCCATTTTTATGGATGTTTATGTCCATCCATCGAAATATGTAGTCCGGAATCGATTTAGCGATACGAACCTCATCACAATCCGTCAATCCACTCGGATCGAACATCATATCAGTAAATTTTTCCTTAAGCACTTCAAAAGGAACCCCGTGCTGTAATCCGATAGATGCTGCTTGTGCCCAGGCATCCACGAAACCCATGAGAGGAGATCCTTGCTTAGCAGTCTCTACAAAAATCTCACCAATTGATCCATTATCGTATAGCCCGACAACCAGATACCCTTCTTGTTGCCCGATAGTGAATTTGTGTGTGATGCTGTGTCTGGTCTTGGGCAGTCTTCTACGACTTCCCCACACTAGACCGCCGTCTGCTTTATTCTTTTCATTAAACTCTGTAGATATAGGCTGAGATAATTTGCAACCATCGCGATATACGGCAACGCATTTCAAGCCTTTCTTCCAAGCTCTCATGTAAATATCAGCAACATCTCTAACAGTTGCCGTTTTTGGCATATTTACTGTCTTCGAGATGCCACCAGAAATAAATGGCTGAACCGCAGCCATCATATCCACGTGACCTTCTGGTTTGATGGCGTAATCACCGAGAGCCTCGGCGAAAATAGACTCGTGTTTTGGATCTAATCCTGGAGCTCCATGGATGATATTTTTAGCTTGAATGTATGAAAGAATAGAACTGACTTGTTGTTCGGTATAGCCCAGATTTTCTAGGGCTGGACGAATTACTCCATTAGGCAATACAAGAAGACCTTCTCCGACAATTTTCTTGTATACGACGCACCCGAGCATCGGCTCGATGCCAGTTGTCTCGGCTCCCATGAGGAATGAAATCGTGCCTGTTGGGGCGATAACAGTAACTTGAGCGTTACGAAATCCATGTACTTGTCCTAACTCGTAAACATCTCGCCAGAGATAGTATGCAGATTCAAATATCGGATGCCATTCTTTGACCATAGTCGATGGAAGGCGCTTAGCGGCATCCCAATGTTTTCGAATGACGTTAAGCATCGACTCTTTGTTTTTCTCGTACTCTGGGAAAGGTCCTAAGACCTGAGCTAGTTCGGCTGACTTTCTGTAAGCCGCAGCAGTCATGACTGCAGTTATGGCAGATGTCACATTACGACCCTCCGAAGAGTCGTACGGTAATCCCCAGTAAGTAAGAAGAGCGCCTAGATTGGTATAGCCCAAACCTAACGTTCTGAACCGATGACTTTTATCGGTGATGGTCGGAGACGGATACGAACTTGCGTCTACGATTAATTCCTTCGCAATAATCGCTATTTCACAAGCTTGAATAAACTCTTCTAGTTTGAATTTCTTACCGTCAACGAACTTCAATAAATTTAACGACGATAAATTACAAGCCGTATCGTCTAAGAATAAATATTCGCTGCAGGGATTCGAGGCATTAATACGTCCGGATTGTGGACAAGTATGCCAATCGTTTGTAGAGGTGTCGAATTGAATCCCGGGATCTCCGCAGAACCATGCAGCCTCAGATATCTTGTTCCATAGATCTTGAGCTTTATAAGTATGAACCACATCTTCTTCAATATTAAAAGAGCCCTTGACTTTCATGGTACGCCACACGCCGTCAGTCTCCACGGTCTCCATAAATTTATCTGTGACTCGAACTGAGTTATTGGCATTTTGGTAGCCAACCAGGTCATAAATATTACCCGGCTTGTTCCACTCAGCTGTATATTTTCCAGTCGAGTATAGATCGTGAGCCACTTGTTCGGCTTTACTTTTACATGAAATAAAGCCAGCTTCTCCATTCTCCTGTTCTAGAATATCTGGGTGATCGATATTTAATACCACCATCTTCGCCGCTCGTCTCGTTTTTCCACCAGACTTAGTAACTCCAGCCCCAGAATCTAAAAACTTCATAAAAGAAACAGGGCCGGAAGCCTTACCGCCACCAGACAAAAATTCGTAACTCGATCTGAGACTAGAGATATTAGACCCGGTCCCAGATCCTCCCTTGAACAACATAATTTCTTTTTTACTGAGATCGACGATACTTTCCATAGTGTCATCGACAGAATTAATGAAGCACGCAGAACATTGAGGACTATCAGAGACTCCTACGTTGAACCATACTGGAGAATTGAACGCGTGCATCCCGTGAACAAACATATAAAGCAATTCATTCTCAAATGTTACTGCTTGATCCTCGGTCAGAACATTTTGCCGCACGGCTTGATCTCGAAGCCAGCCAGCGACTCGCCTAAACATCTGTTTAGCGGATACTTCCCGAACTCCGTCGTTGGTTCTAAAATACTTCTCTACAACAATGTTAACGGTGGTATCGTTCCACCATTCTGGAACTTCTACATTATTTTGACGGAACTTCTCTTTACCATCAGAACCGACGATAACAGCATCCTTGTTGACCCATTTTACAGTGTCAAAAGCGTGTGCCTTTGTCTTCGAGAAAACCGGACGCACCTCAAGCTTCTTGGGCGTATGTTTTTCAAACTTCTCTAGCGCCGAAGTGAGCGATTGCATTTTTTCCTCCATAGACCGATTGTCTCTTGGCATCAAGCTCATTAGAATAGACCTCCCATTTGGGCCAAAGCGCGGCTGCCCTCTCTGCTAAGGCTAGCACAGTCGACCGACTTATCGCATCAACCAACGACGTCTTGTCGACGAGGTGGTTTCTGCTGCGGGAGAGGGGACTGTAACGGGTTAAGAGGATTTGCTTGTGATCCTCTTGAAGAACTTAGAAGTTGTTGAACTACGGAATACAATTGAGGGTTCTGGCCCTTCATATCTTGTAATCTAGATTGTCTTGTGAGTTCATCCATCTTCTCTAGATCCGTGGCAATAGAACGCGCGATATACATTACATTGAAACCCTGAACCGAAGCTTGAGCCATACTTAGTGGCGACTGCATTTCTGCAGGGATACCTTCTTTAGGAGCTTCGTTAGCGTTCTCTGGATAAATAGTCGTTTCTGGCGGTACCCCGGGAGCGACATCGCTGCCAGATTTTGGCTGTTGTGATCCTTCTCCACGACCAAACAACTGGCTAATATCTGGCATGTTTTGCATTTCTCCCTCGGAGAATTGTTTCATCGCTGCCGAATAAGGATCCTGCGGAGCCTCTTGTCCAGGTGGTTGAACCTGCGGTGATTGCTGACCTTGCCCACCTCCAGAACCGGCTTGTGCTTGTGCCGGGTCGACACCCAACTCTTGCATAAGACGTTGGGCCAACATTTGATATTTAGCAGATACTACAGACACTTCTCCTTGTAAGGCAGCAGCTGCCAACTGCATGCGTCTTTGATTAGCCATCTGTTTTCCGAGTTCGACATACTTGAATTTCTCTTCTTGAACGATATCGTAATCCATATCGTCTAACAGAGTAGTATCCGAGATCTTCATCGCCTGGTTTAATTGAAAAACAAGGGCAGATCGCTGGAGGTCGTCTGCCATTTTAAACCGTTTGAACCTAGTTTGTGGGCGAGGCCATCCCATGTAATCGGCGATGCGACCTAGGACGAAGTCGTTTACGAGAACGTGCTGCATGAGACGATACCCCAAGAACTGATTCTCGAGCATTCTCATGGAGACATTTGACCCAGAATACTGTAGACCTCCGAATACGAATTCGATCGGTACGTGCATGCCGGCAACTATTTGTTCCGACCAAGCACGCATTTCTTGATGCAACATGAGTGCTTTGCCTTCGCCACCAATAGTTTCATTTCCTATTGGCAAAGGCAGGATCGGGATATAATTAGGATCTGCTCTCCATTTTGATAACTCAGCTTCGATCCTTTTACGCCACATTCCGAGATCGGTCGTCGAATAAGGATCGCTAGACGCACCGGCAGCTTGAGGAAATAAAAGACGTAACGGAACAATATGTTGTTGAGCTATGCACTCTTGAGCCTTGCGAAGAATCTGTAAATAATAAGTATCTTTTAGGACAGGTAGGATAAGCGGCATCCCCCATCCCATATCTTTTTGAGCAATTGTCGGTCGCTTGAGATGAAATACACTATCGTCAGTGAATCGAAGCGACTTCGATTGTTGAAGAGCTTCGATGTAAATATGCGGTATGGTTTCGACTATGTGACGCTTGCCGAGCAGAATGTCGTTTTTAACGATCTGCGGGACTTGTAAAAAGAAATCAGTATGTCCAGTTAATTCATTGTGCTCTGGACGTACATACTCTGGGTTCCATCTGATGAGTTTGATGCCTTTAAGATCTTTAATATAGTGATCGTGAACTTTAGCTTCAGATGTTGTATCGCATTTATCACACGCCAGATGAAATTTTAAATTGCGAAATTTGTAAGCAGCTTCTCCGATAACTACTTCATGTTTGCAATTTGTGCAGACGAGGTATTTAATAAAAGGAAAATGAAGAGTAATAAAAGCATTACCATAACAGAAATAATCAAGACCAACTTCGATTTGAAAAGCACGAAGTCGTAACATGTTCTCTGATATAGCTTCCCATTTTTTCCTGGTATCTACATCTTCGACTTCAAATATGAGGGGAGTAATTGGATACTCCGCCATCTTATAAGTGACTGCATTAATTAAGGGGTTAACCAAGAAATAATAACGGCACCATTTCAATAACTGATCGAACGTAGATGGTAGAAACGTGTGACCTATATCGAAAAACGGAGATGGGTATCTAAGGGCTCCGTGAAACAAACCTCCTTGGGTTCTACCATGAAAGCTATCAAATCTAGATATGCCTCCGCCTTGCCCCAAAGAGTCAGTAACGATACTCATGTTCAAACTCCTTCTTGAGGCATAGGCTGCATATTGTTACGGCGCTGTCTAATTGCAGAAAACGGAGCAGTTACTAGTTTCTCTGCGGCTTGACCACCAATAAGACCGCCGCCCAGAGATCCAAGTAATCCTGGATGAAGTCTAGCTCCAAAAGCTGCTCCAACGAGTCCACCCACTGTATTTGCGGTCAAGCCAGAAAGTCTTTCGGCACGACTTCTATTTTGTCCAGTTGGATCTACGGGTCTAAGAGCATCTCGAGCCATGAGTCCTGTACCTATAGTCATCAAAGTTTTTCCGCCGACCGGAAGAGCTCTGGTTGCTCCTCCTAGAGAACTCATTTCTTCTGCCATTCGAGCTATGCGCCCACTACCAGGACTGATCTGTCTACCTTTACCAAACCAAGTAAGTCTATCTGGGGATTTTGGATCCAACGAACCGTGCCAACCTTCTTTCAGCGTGTTAACAAATCCGTTTCGCACTCCTTGGAGAAGAGCGATTTTAATGATTTCATCACTGAAAGCCTGAATAGTAACATCCGTAATATTCACGATGCCTCCAGCCAGCTTCGTAAAGACGTCAGCTGATCGGCGAGTTGTTGAGATCTGTGTTTTGTAAAATCGATCGCTATTATGAGCTTGGCCGCTTGAATATCTTCGACGTTCTCTTTAATAGCGGTCTGTAATTTATTTGGGGGCAAAGCATTCAGTTCCTGAAACCTACGTTGTGTTGGATCTGGGTCGTACGTTTTTCCTATCGTAATGTGACGACCTAATCCACGACGCATAGCTTCAGAATCCGGCTCGAATTTAAAAGGATGTTCTGAATCAAAGTGCCCACCGCAAGACCAACATACGCCATCAAACGGAGGCAGAGCAGAGCCTGTCTGCCCGCAATCTTCGCACTTGTAAGTTGGTTGGGTGATGTATTTTTGACAGAAACTTAGCGGTTCAGGAGCATAAAAAACATTCTCGTGAAGAAATACTGCTGCACAGTAGCGCGCAACTTCTTCTCCATAAGTTTCCTGCCTGATTCTATTAGCCATATCTACACCAGACATAAGAATCGACAAATCTGGTGGCTGTATGACGTCGACACGAGGAATTTGTCCGTTCAAAGACCAAAGGACTTTTTCGAATATTTCCCATTCTTCCCAGTACGCGTCGATGACATGCAGAGTTTGAGAGGCTAGAATTTTAAGACGATTTACTTCTGCGATGGATGTTTCGAATGTTTTTTCTATCTCACTGAACAATGTATCTGGGAGCCATCGCAACCATTCTAGTTCAAAGTTCTTCAACAAAATTAAATCTAGAGCTACTGGATGAGCTTCTGGGTGAGAGAATACGCTACGAGAAGTCAGAGATTTCTGGGCGATAGGATTGACATTAATAGGTGGTGGCAACGATGGAACATCTTTATGCCCCATCAATTCTTCGGCGAAAGTCTCTTCCGGATTCATCGTGAACTCTAGTGAGAAAAGACTCTAGATAATCTCTGCCCTAATCCAGACCCTGCGTATCTAGCACTGCGGGATGCTGCCATGTTATGAGCATAAGGAGCTGCAAGCATTCCAAGGCCGGTAACTTCAGCTACATCTTTACTTCGTTCCTGCATCGGACGACCTGCAAGATTGGCTGCCGATGGAGCCGCCAAAATCCCTAATCCAGCAAGTTCTCCGCTATTCCACGCTATTTTCTGGATCCCATATTTTGCCTCAACGGCTGATTTGATCATTGTATAATCTGGAGGTGTATCAGCATCTGACTGAAGTTCCATTGCCGTGCGAGCAAACGACTGAAACATTCTTGCATTCATAAATTACTCCAGAGTACCGGAATGACGATCAGAAGCGAAACGAGCCAAAATAATTTTGTTGGGATCTGGTAGACTCAGAAAGAACGTTTTTGGGTTTTTGGAAAATTCTTTGGCAAAATCAGCCCCAAAATTACTGACTATTCTATCATAACTATTACGAGCCAAATCTCGTAGATCGTCTTCACTGATACGTGTACCGACACCATCCCATCTCCAGTTATCTTCGGCTACTTTCTCTATAGATGGGCCAAAAGTAGAATACCATGGGTCGGCTATCTTTGAATCCCAGTGCCAGTTTAGATCATTTAACCGATCGAACTCAGCGAGAGCCTCAGCAAAAACTCCCGGAGATACTTGAGCTCGCTTCTCTAAAAGCATGTCTAATGCTGGATGTGCTTCTTCGTGAACATAAGATCTACGAGATTCAATATAGGATTCGATGTCGGCGGCGTAGGTAGTCGATCCGTACCTAGCGACATTATCAGGAACAGGCATTCCTAACTCCGACATTCTAGATGCCAGCTTCACACAATAGGTATGGCGGTCTCGAAATCCTAAGGTCTTCCAATTGTCATCGAAGTAGATAGAAGCAGTCTTGACCTGGTCATAGCCATCGATAGGGTAGCTGCCATTCAGAAGCGTTCGTTCTGGTGGTGATACGTCAGGTACCCCGGGCATCGAAGGATCCCAACCAGAGACATCATAGTAAGGAGATTCTCTCCAAGATTGCTGCTTGGTTTGCGGACTCTGACTAAAAAGATGGGCGTATTCTTGAGGACTCTGTTTCTGTCTAACAGTATCCCAATACGCTATGTCTTCGGCCGAAGCGGCTTTGATTTTCTCCTTCTGAGGAAAAGCAGGAAGCTCGAGGAAGTTGCTGCCGGGAGTTCCTTCGACATTTGTTCTCTGAGAAACATCAGACCATGCGGCATCGTGACGACCCAGTTGCGGATTATCGTGAGATTCTTTGGGCTCTTCTAAAATCTCTGGATATTGAAGCTGATGAACTTTGCCGTTTACATAAGGCTTCTGACTTTTACCAGATACGTATCCAAGAGAAGCCATATTCTTTTTTTCTGCTAACTTCATCAACTCCGCGGGGATTGGAATACCGTATTGTCCCAGAGCTCCAATTAAATTAGTGGCCGCTGTTTGCGCCATTTCCGGAGGTAAGAAATTTGCTTGTTTGAGAAGATAGAGGACCGATAACACGGTATTACCTCTATCTACCGTAGCATATTTCTTGAATTTAACCGGACCGGATAAACTGTCGGACAACAGAATCAAAGCAAATTGATCGTCTGGGAGTTCGTTGATTTGAGACTCGGTTAATCTTGATGCCGTCTTAACGACAGGTGGAAGGTGAGCCGGGTTTTCTACGATAGTGCGAAAAACTCGACCGTCTTCATCATCGTAAGTATCGAAGACATATTCGGAAAGTTTTCTCATAAGCGACTCCTAGTCTAGTCATCCTAGGCTTAATGGCACCAGATGCCAACAGAAACTGGCGCAATCTTTAGGCAGTTACTGGGATAAGCTCGGATAGACTACAAGTTTTCTTTTACCGAGGAGGAATTTCATGGAGCATACGAAGCCGTTGTACGCCCCTAACTGCTGGGGGAAAAAGTATCAAGACGGCGAGGAAGAATGTAACCAGTGTCGATTTCAGGATACCTGTAGGCCGGAAATGATGTACCAACTTACAAAAACTAATCAGCCTATGCTTAGACCAAGTTACGTGCCTCTCCCTTCGCAACCGATTCCGCCGCAGTTACCATCGACTCCTCCTAGACCCTATTTTACGCCGCCGACGTCAACCCCCCCTGTATCACCTGCGCCTAGAACATTCCAAACGCAAACGACTCCGCAACCAACTCAAATTCCCTACTATCAACAATCAACTGGATTTTCGATACCAAACCCGACCGCGCAAAATCCATTAACTCCCTGGCACAGACCCGGAGCACCATCTCCGCCATACTATTTCACACAGTATCCCGGGGAAGGAACAGGCTCCAGACTAATAAAGAATGTAATCTTACGATTGTTGGAAGCATTGTGTGCTGAACTTTTGCAATACTTCAGGCATTGGACATGGCCGCCGAGTCAGATAAAATAAAACTAGCAATTAAAGAGGCCAGGCGTATCAGACGAAATTTGATGCGAAGTCGAGGCAGATATTGGAAAACTGGTGAGCTAGCTGGATCCTGTGGGCTGGCCAGTATTCTGCTAAGTATCGCGATACGTGATGTGAAAATCCTTAGAGGTAGTGTGGATCACGTATGGGCAGAGATAGATAAAACTATCATCGATATAACAGCCAC
>JACCDR012057954.1_pt1 | contig 13467 bp, 13 predicted proteins | sample 7446431 | NCBI WGS metagenome assembly JACCDR01 (sample SAMN15323443, study PRJNA562643) | freshwater metagenome | isolation source: river surface water | place: USA:Blue River Watershed | collected 2017-08-17
ATGACTATACTCGTATTTCTATTCCTCGTACCCCTGTAAACTTTAAGTTTAAGAAAGGTGTCGAAGAAGGAATTAAAGATACGGGCAACCAGGTTGGTAACGGTGCTGGTTGGGCTATTGACCAGATTAGTCGTCCCCTGTATGGTATTCAGAATGCTCGTAAGGAAGTAGTTGAGCAGGGTGGCCTTGGTAAAAAAGGTACTGAGTACGGCAAGCAGGATTTTTGGAAATCTTTTATTAGCGGCAATAGTTTTGCTTTGGGCGGTAACTTTACTCCTGGCGAGCAGTTTCGTGCGCTTGTAAATACTGATAAATCGGATTTATGGAAATCCTTTAAACGAGGTCTTACTCTTAAAGATAAGACTACAGGTTCAGATGTTATTGAAGCGGTCAATAAAAACCGTGGCAAGGATATTACACTATTTGGAAGTAAGAATGCTGCTAAGTTCGGCGGTGGTCTTACTAGTGATATTGTTCTTGACCCTACTACATATCTCGGTGTTGGTTTAGTTAAGAAACCTATCCAAGAAGGTCTTAAGCACTCTAAGGAAGTTAAGGAAACCTTAGGTGCGCTTGACGCTGTTTCTAAGGATTTATCAAAGTCTAATATTAAACGTAGTGCTTTACGTGAACGTCGTCCTGATTTAGAGCGCTTTGTTAAGGGTACTGAAGGTAATCTTGACCAGGATGAAATTTACGATATTCTTGGTGGAAAAGCACCTGCTAGGTTTACTAGTACGAAGAAAAAGGTTGCGGCTATTAATGCTGCTCGTTCTAATTTTGATGATCTTTCAGGATTAGCACAGCAGACTCGTGCTACTAGTCCTCGTACTTTGCCTAACGTTCCAACATTTTCTAAGAATACTTTCCGTAATGTGGAAGGTTTAATGGAAGATGTGTCGTCACAGGTGCGTGCTGGGGGCCGTCAGGCCGCCGATGAGGTAATTGACGAGGCCCTGCCGGGACTTCGAGATGGTCTGAACAAGTCAGAAACTATGAACGCGGTGCGACAGAACCATTTATGGTACCGCACTAAGAATGACCCTAGTAAAGGTCAGCGTTGGACTGATAGTGAAATTGCTACTCGTTTACGTATGGCGGGCATGGGTGCTGACGAAGTTCACGAATTACCTCGTACTGTTAGCGCCGAGCTTAAACGGACAGATGCTCGTTTTAAGACTGCTATTGATGAGATTGATAGTCTTCGTAAAGAAAAATCAATGCTCATGAAAGTTAAGCAGGCTAGCCGTAGCCAAGGAGATACTGCACGAATTGGCGATATTGACGCGCGTATTCGTGCTCACGAATCTTACATTGATGATGCCATGACTGGTGGCATTATGGATCGTGTACGTAATTCTCGTGCTGTTCATAATGAGCGTAAACTTACTACTGTTGATCCCGACAAGGCTGCTAAGTTAGACTTTATCTTAGACCACGCTACTCGTCGACTTAATGAAATTGATCCTTCAAGAGCACGCAGTGGGGACCCTTACATTCCTAGGGACGGCGAGTTTAATGATCTGGGCCACCCTGATACAGATATTGAAAGTTTGTTTGGGGATGTTCCAAATGTTAAAAGTCGATTTGAAGATGATGAAATTTCGTCTGAAAATGTTGGATCAAATCAGATTAGTAAATTTGTCCAACTGCAAAAGGCTGCCATAACTCAGCGCGAGAAGTTAAACAATGCATTAGGTAATTTCCGTAACAAAGAACTCACTCCTGTAGGGAGATTTAATGTTGATGGAAATGTTAACATGCAGGAAGTTCGACAGCACATTGGTTTTAATAAGCATGCATTTGCTAAGGTTAATACTGAAGGATTAACTGGCGAAGAAAAAGATTTCATTCGTGAAATTGCCAAACATGTTAATGAAGAAACCCAGAAGCGATCTAATGCCCAGTTTGGTTTGCCTGAAAATATTAACAATGTTGTTAATAAAACAAAGGCATTAACTGATGCCGGTGCATATGATTTGTCACGTTCTGGTAATGGTTTAGGTCTTACTGGCTCTGCTGCGGAACAGCAGGCTATGCGGGACGCTGCTCGTTCTGTTGAGAGGTTTTATCTTCCTACAGGGAAGAAAGATAGTACCGGCGCTCCTATTCGAGAACTTGTTATTGACGCAGGTACCGAACATATTACTGTTGATCGTGCTAATGAATTAGCAGCAAGTGTTACTAAGGCTGACGCTAAGTTAGTTACGGAAATTAAGCAGGCTGTAAATGCCATGCTTAAAGGTGAGAAGGTGTCGCCGGAATTCTTACCGAAGTCTGGTAAGAATTTAAAGGGTGGCGGCATTAAGCAGAAGTCACTTGTTGCAGCACTTCGTAATGAAGGTGTTGTTATTCCGGACAACCCTGGATGGGTTTCTGTTGCGCTCAAGGCTCAGCAGAAAGAAGTTGAGGCCGCTATTGAGCGTCTGTCTCCTGAGCGTTTAGCCTTTTATAGAGCGTTCCGTAACCAGGATGCTAACCCGAATAAACTTCGTTATTATGAAGCACAAGATGCTGTTGCTAAAGCAAGTAAGCAGGCTAACGGTTCTGTTAAATTAAGCAAGGTGTCCGAGGATATTAATGATCCTTGGACTAATAACAAGGCTGTTCAGAGTTATTCTTGGTTTTCTGACAATTATCCTGCTGGTATTACTAAACAAGAATTTATTAGCCAGGCTCTTGAAGGGCCGGAGCAGTTTACTAAAGTCATTACTGATTCGCCTTTTGCTATTGAAAACTCACAGGGCATTACTTTAGCGCAGGAACGACGTACTCAGGGTGCTCGTCCTAAGCAAGAAGTTATTGATGAGTGGGTTGCCGACGCTTATCCTCATTTGATTAAGGATAAGTTTAAGGCTATTGATACACTTAATAAGGCATGGAAAGCGACTATTACTAAGTCTGATAAGTCTCGTCGTACTATTAAGGAACTTGAAGAGGCTGCTGAAAATCGTGACGCTATGACTCGTACGGAACAGCGCATGGTCGATCAGCAGAAGAAGGGCATTGATAGTAGCCGTCGAGTTAACAATCTTGCAAATGAGGAAACTCGACGTGCTTATTATGAAGAAATTCTTAATGAACTTGAAAGCGGGTTAGAGGGTATTCGTACTATTGACGATACTCCTATTAATCTTACTGGTAAGAGTCATAGCCCTAAGGCTATGGCACACGAGGCTCGTAAAGAAGTTATTAAGGAAGCCAACCAGAAAGTTGACGAACTTAATAAACTTGACATGAACCCGAAAGAGCGTCTTGATGCTATTAAGCAGATTCGTGATGAGCAAAAGCAGGCTATTGCTCGTGTAGATGGCGTGTTTAGGGATTCGACGAAGGCTTATAAAGCCATGCAGGATCAGATGCGCGATCGTGCAATCTTACACTTAGCGGCTCGTGAGATTCGTCCCGAAGATACTGGTATTGCTTTACAGGCACTTGGAGTGGACTTATTCCGTATTCCTGGAACGGCTCAGATGTATCGCATGGGCCAGGTAGCGAGTAGCGCTCCTGTTATTCAGCAGATGGTTAAGGTTCTTGACCGAACCTGGGAAAAAACATTTAAGAGCATGGAAAACTTAGATCCGATTTTGCGATCGGGTCTTGCTCGTACCCAGAATACTACTGATGCTGTTATTGCTCGACACTACGATCACTTACAGGAGACACTTGCCCCTGTAGGAAAAGCAGATCGTCGTGCGGCTATGCATGAAGTTCGTAGGTTAAAAACAGGCGAAGAAATTAGTGATCCTACTGTTCGACAGTTACGCGATGAAGCTGAGTCATTATCTACATTGTTCAGTGGTCGCTATACTGTCGGTGGTAAGAATGTTACACCTGCTGAAATTGTTCGATTTTTACCTGAAGAATTAGGTATTAGCCATGAGAACATGCGTGCTATGCAGCAGCAGTCTCAAGAATGGACTGCACGTAATTTCTACAATTTATTAGGTACGGCTAAAAACGCTAAGGGTTCTGACGATCCATTAACGATGCTTTGGCACGCTCGTGTTGCTGCTCAGCAGGCTGTCGCGTATCGTTCGTTAGTTCACACTTTAGAAGAGTCGTTTGGTGTTACTCGACAGGCTGTTGGTGTGAACCAGGAGTCTAAAGTTATTGATAGCCTTCGTAGTCGAGGTTGGAAATCTTTAGATTCTATTCTGAGCGATAGTCACTTATATAAAGCAGCAGATAAAGCCAAGCGTGTTGAGGCTGTTGGTACTGTATTCCCTCCGGAAATTCACGACGATATGCGTCGTTTATTTGATGCATTAGAGCCCCGTAATGTTGCTAAAACACTTCGTGCGTTTGATTCAATTACTCGCACATGGAAGATGTTCGCAACTATTTATAACCCTGGCTACTATACTCGTAACTTTGTAGGCGAGATTATGTCGGGCTGGCTTGGTGGAGTTAATGATCCTCGTTGGTATAGCAAGGCTGTTACTGTTCTTCGTAATCTTTCTGAAAAGAACATTGATCCGCAACTTGCTGATGCATTAGGCCACCATCACGCATTGGGCCAACTTACTAATTCTGTTGATGGTAGTAAGCAGTTACTTAAAGCTTCTAATGGAGATACTGTAACTGTTAATCAGGCTATTGCTTTATATCAGGATACGGGTCTTAAGTCAGGCTTTGTTCGTACTACATTTGATAATGAAGAATCGCATCGACTGCGTAACGCTAGCCGTCTTACTGAGAATGCTGCTACTCGTGGATTAGGTCGTTTCCATGAAGGTGTTCGTGGTGCAGGTGAGGTAGCGGAAGATTTTCCTCGTATTGCTCACTTCTTACACGCTATGTCTAATGCTCCTAAAGAGTACAAGAACATTTATCAGATTGCAGAGTATGCTGCTTCTCAGGTTCGTCGTTATCACTTTGATTATTCAGATGTAACTAAGTTTGAGAAGAACATTATGATGCGGGCTTTCCCGTTTTATATTTGGACACGTAAGGCTGCGCCTTTAATGATCCAGATGTTCTTTCACAAGCCAGGTAAAATTGCTGCTTATGATAAGTCAATGAATGCTATTTCAGGAATGCTGACTGGCGAGGACGGTGACGGTTTACCTGCAAGTTATGGGTTGACTGTTCCGGATTATTTACGCGATATTGGTGCATATAAGATTGGTACTGATGTTAACGGTAACGATACTTATTTTAATCTTGCTACGCCTCAGATGGATTCTATTAAACAGATTACTGATCCTATTGGAACTGCTAAAGATTTAAGTAACCCGATGGTGCGCATTCCTATTGAGCAGGCTCGTGGAGGCACTTTATGGGGTTATGATAAAGATGGATTTAATGAGCCCAATGAGCGGTTAAATAATTTACTGAGTATTCAGCCTGGTCTTAAATACGCAGGACAGGCAGCCCAGAATGGTGGGCTTAGTCAAGATAGTATTAAGAATGGCTATCAAGAAACAGACTCGGCTGTTTGGGAAAATGGTAAAATGGACGAGAAGTTACTTAGTTTCTTGACAGGACTTGGTTTTTACGAAGATAAAATGAATCGAAAGTAGACTGTAATGGTTAACTCAATTCAGGACGTTCTAGTCCTAGCAGGCAGTATTTTAGGTGTTATTGCCGCTTTGGGTACTGTTTTTACTTACCTCAGGGGATCAGTCTACAAAGGTGCTATTGAAGCACTTGAAAAGATGACGGCTACCCAAAAAGAAGAAATTGAACTTAATGAAAAAAAGTTAACAAGACTAGAAAACGAAAATAAAAGATACAAAGAAACGGTTAATTCCCTACAGGGACAGGTAAAGGTACTGACTCTTCAAAGGCCCAGCGCGGAAGTCTTAGCAGAGTTGATGGTAAAATTAGAAGAGCACCACCAAGAAACTGTTAAGTTACTTACATCGGGGAATAGACCATGAAGAATTTCAGTTACCTAGAAGAAGTAGATCAGGAATTTGCTAAAAAGGTATCTCGATCTGAACTAGCGAAACGAATTTTCTTTTCGTCTGTTATTGTAGGCGTTATTATTTGTGTGACTTTGTGTTCTGTAACTTTGGTCCAAGTTAGAGATACAGCCAACTCCATTAGAGAAACGCAGGAAGAAGGTAGTCCTACACTTCTAGGACTTAAAGATGTTCTAGATGCTGTTAATGAATGTAGCATTCCAGGCGGTAAATGTTTTGAACAAAGTCGTACGCGTGCTCAACTTCGATCTAACATTACGAACGAAATTATAGTGCTCGCTAACTATTGTTCAATTCAGCAGAAAAATGATACATACGCTAAAGTTCGCAATTGTGTGAACGATGAGTTTAATAAGAGGCATCCAAATGGAAAACCAGAACCCATTGGTAAACAACCTGCCGAACTCCGAAACGGAAAGTAATGTTCCTCGAACTATCGCTGGCCCGGTTAGGACCGCGGTTCAGTTAGCCCCGGCGGCTGTGATTACAGAGTTCATTGATGTGTTTGTCTATGATTTTGACGAGCGTCAGTATGCTGTAGCATTGGCCGGACTGACGTTAGTTATTTCTTATGTACAGAACTTTATTGAGTCGCGTAAGAAAAAGGCGCTACTGCGTTAGACTCCTGTAGGAAAAACAAAACCCCTGCCATGTATGAGACGGCAAGGGTTTTGTTTTGTATTAAGCAGCGAAGCGAATGTTAGTCTTTCGATTAACATTGACGTGCTTAACTTTATGATCCGCCACAATTAAGACCTTGGGCTGGAACTTTTTATCAGTTGCGTTGAGTGAGAACTTGGTTCCCGTACCCTTCATAACGATAGTGCTCATGACTCCAGCCCTCCAATCTAGACTCATTGCTGGTGTCTGGTTCCAGTGTGAGGTATAGCGAGCCCATAGTCAAGGGGTTTACCTGAGAATTTTGGTGATTTGGTACACCTGACCCTTGGGCCTGCTAGGCTGGGTACATGAACGATCACCCGGAGATTGACCGCTCTCAGGCGGCCTGTGCGCGCCTTCCCCTGCCCGTCGTAGATTCGATCTTCTTCCCAGGACACGGAGGGAAGCCCGGCAAGGCAATGAAACTATGTTCTGGATGCCCTATAAAGTCTGAGTGTTTAATTGAGGCAATTGAGTTAGACCTCGAAGGCTTTTTTGCTGGTACAACTAAGAATGAGCGAAGGCTTATTGCTAAGCATCACAGAATGAAAACAACGCCCCTTACGTTGCAGTTACCACCGGAACCACAACGTAAGAGGCGTGTTTATCGTAAGATCATTGAGAACAATGAAGATACAGTTACATACTTGGAGTCTTTAGAGTCTCCACTTGATTAATCAACGACTTAATACCATCAATATTACGAACCCACAAAGGTTCGTTGTCATCGTAAATCTCTTTAACGAGACTAGGAATGTCGTTTTTACGGGACCATTCGTCGATGCCCATTTTCTTAAGTTCAAGTTCAATACAGTTATACGAACAGTATGCAACTTGATGCCGGCTAACCAAGAAACCTTCACCGCAGTGCTTACACGTACGCGCTGTAAATAACTTAGGGGCTTGTAAGAAGTAAATAAGTCCTTGGGCTTCACGGTAATTCTGGATTGATTCTTCCGGAATACCCCGAAATTTTCCTTTACCGTTTTTCTTATTTTCTTCTTCGTGAATGGTTGATGTTTCTACAACTTCTTGCTGGATACCAAACAGAGCAGCAAGTTTACTAGCGGTGGTAGTTGCTTTCATCTGTTATCTCCTGACCCTCCTAGTGTCCCCGACTTGGCTCGCTTTTCTAACTTAGAGAGATTACCTAGTGCAATGTCTCCAAGAGTAAGATTTAAGTCATTTGCACAAGCAGCAATATACCAAAGAACATCACCAAGTTCTGCAGCAAGTTCTTCATTGCTAGGAACATTAGAATCTCGAATGATTTTTTTAACTTTGCCTGCAAATTCTCCTGCCTCACTTGCTAAACCAAGGGCAGGATAAACAACTGCTGCATTTTCTGGATAAATGGCAGTAGTCATAGCACGTCGCTGGTATTCGTTAAAGGCTAAGTGATTGGGGTTATTAGTCATAGTCTTCAATCTCTGTAATAGACCTAGCGCCTAATTGGAGTAAATCCATTCTTAACTGTTCGTATTCTTCATTTTCTTCTACAATGAAGTCAGCAGTAATTTTAATAAGATTAACCATTGCGCTCAGACTTCAAGCGGTTAATCTCATCATTAATGTACCAGGCTGCCTTTTCAAGGTCAGTGATTTCGTCATTAACATCGCCTTTGTGTCCCGCTCGGAGAATACACTTTACAGCATTTCCTCGATCGAAGTTAAGATGACGAGTCACTTCAATAACCTCGATGCCATTGGGATTCTGCTTATAGTGCTCAGGATGATTAACTAAGCGATCCCGACGAACATCAGCGTCTACGTTACGAGACATTGCAGGTTCGTTAGATTCAGGCTTTAAGGTTTCAAAGTCATCTTTGGGAAACACGTTTTCAAGCTTGTTAGGCGCAGACATATTTTACTCCTGTAGGGAAATTACTTGTTCTCTTTTTCTTTGGCTAACTTGTGACGCAAGGCTAAGCCAATGGGGCGTACATCGTTTTGCTGTAGCCAATAGACACCGTGTGCATAGGCATCAGTCTGGTGACTAATACTGTGGTTAGAAGGCGGTTTAATACCGGCCCATTTGTAGCCAACAGGTTTACACGTATTGGGCTGTAAAGCAACTTTGATTTCATGCAGTTCACACAAAGTTTCAATTTTACCAATAAGTTTAGAAGTTTCGTTACGACTCCATTTCTTCTGCTGCATGTGGCCGTGGTTACGATAATCTTCAATGATGACAACTTTAAGTTTGGCACCAAGAAGTCGATTAAGTGTTGGAACACCGTCATCGTACTTAAACTGGCCCATTTCGACCAATTCACCCTTGTTGTCAAACATAGCCCAGCCTGATGTAAGACCAGGATCAATGGCTAAATATTCACCGAACTGAACTGCTTTGTCATACATGTCAGTTTTCCCTAACACAGAATTTAATAGAAGAGTGCTCTACCATTTCAGTGAAGTCTGTAAGAATAGCTTCTCCACTCTTAAGCAGTTCAATATCTTCAAGAACACAGTCAATAATTTTATCAGATTTGTAGTGATCTGTATTGATAGGGTATTCAATAATAACGACTAACTTACCATTACCTGTAGCCATGTTATTTAGTCTTCCCATAAGTTGAGATATGCAGGACCTAATTGAACTTCTTTAGTTTTAGTGAATTTAACTGAATGGTTTGGAACAGTTACATGTGGCTTATACGTTGGAAAATTAGATTCGTAAGTAACATTAAATAACTCACGAAATCCTAGTTCTAATGTATGATGCTGAGTAATAAGCCTGCTGTCTACCAGGTGAAGAACAGGCACATCATGATTAAGCCCGAACAAAGCAGGTTTATGCACTCGTGACCACATATTTGGATTATTAAACGAGTTAATGTAATCAATCATATCTTTATATTTATCTAAGATATGATCTAGACGCTGAGGTCCTAGGTACAAAAGAGTACAATGAGTATGATGGTTTGGAAGCCAATTCATACATGTACGCTGTACAGATACATTAATTAGCTTAGGCCGCCGTAGCAAGTTCATTCTTATTCCAAGCCTTTCCTTCAACAGCAAGAGTAACGCCCATGTTGGGCCAGTCAGTCATTGCTTTTTCAATAAGAGGTTGATATTTTTCGATAAGGTCTTTACGGATAATGAATGTAATCTCGTCATGCACCTGTAGGACAATTTCACATTCGCCGTCAACACAGAATTCCCTGCATCGTAGCATCGCTTTTTTAACAAGTTGGGCTCCGCCACCCTGGCATAAAGAGTTCCAACCCTTAAAAGCCTCACTCCTGTTTTTGATATGACGACGCCTTCCATCCCAATATTGGACATAACCACGTTCCTTAATGAGTTCAATAACTCGACGTGAAATATTCATAATTCCAGGAATGGAATTTTTGTAGTTGTTATAAAGACCCTCTGTCTCAAGAACAGTACGTCCCAATTGTAAAGCGATCTTTTTAACCCCTGCTCCATATGCTGTTGCATAGACAAAGGTCTTAGTTTCATGCCTAAATTCTGGAGTAAATTTTCCAAAGATCATTGGGCAAAGAACTCTAAAAGGATCACTTTCGGGCTTTTTGAATTCGTCGAGGAGAATAGTCTCATCACCGTACGATGCTGCGAGTCGTAATTCCAACTGGCTGTAATCCCAGCCAATAAGAACAAACCCTTCTCTTCCTGATGTAAATGAAGATTTAGCATTACCGTTCCATGGCTTGTCACTACCTCGTGGCACTTGCTGGAGATTTGGCTCACTAGCACTGAGTCGGCCTGTGACAGTCCCATGTTGCTTAAAGTTTGTACGAATTCGATTATCGGGTCCGGTGCGTTCGATAAGGGGTTCATAGAGACTCGTTACTGCTTTCTGCCAACCGCGATATTCTGCAATGCGCTTAGCGATAGGATTATCAAGAGCCTCAAGAATAGTATCGTATTCTTCCATGACTCGCTTATTGAATGACGGATTCCCGTCATGGTAATCAACAGGAGAGCCATTCTTACATTGCTGACACGTACTAGTATGTTCGATAACAGGAAGATTTAATGTGTCAAGCAGGACTTTCTTAAGATCCTTAGGACTGGCAGGGTTGATCTTGAGTTCGCGTCTAATTGTAGCCATACGTCCACGGCCAATTTCTGCTTTACGCTTAGCGAACTCAAGATCAACACCTACACCTTTTTGCTCCATTTCATAAAGTAACGCAGTGAAAGGCATTTCAGTTTCAAGATACACATTTTGCAGACCCTGGTTATACAACTTAGGCCATACAAATTTCTTGAGTTTAAGAGTCAGAACAGCGTCATGACATCCATAAGGTTCCATGACTTCTGCGGAGATATTACTCCATCCGACCTTTTTACCGAACTCATGAATTTCTTTAGATCCAGCCTTAGCATCCTTAAGAAATACTTTAGCAAGGGCGTCCATCTGAAAGCTAAAGAACTCTTCGTTCCACAAATGAAACATAAGCATAGAGTCAAACTGGCGTCCCCGGAACTTTAGAGGATCATATCCCATAGTTCGAATAGAATGCATATCGAACTTACGGTGGTGCCAATCAAGATCCTTGTTTTCAAGAATCTCCATGATACGAAAAAAGTGGCGCTTATCAATGTTGTTCTCTTTGTGTCTAAAAGGAACATACCAAGACTCGGTTTCGCTAATTGCTAAACAGAGTCCCATAAGATAATCGCGCCCATTTGATACGTCTAATCCTGTTGTTTCCGTATCAACTGCTACTTCGTTAGCCCCCTGTAGGGCCTTTAACATTGACTCAATGTTATCTTCGGTTACTAATGTCATAAATCGAAATTTCCATTCATGCTCTTAGGAGGAGTATTTCCTACAGAGGGCCCGCTTCCGTTATTTAAGTTGTTTGCAATCATGGTATCTACATCTTCTGTAGCCTTGTGAAACATAAGATGTTCGTCACGAAGAACGTGATAACTTTGTTCTTCAGCAGAAAGCCGCATCTTGAGGTTAGCAACCTTAATACGCTTGTCTTTAGTTTTAAGAAGAGCGTAGGTACTGGTGCTACGGTTAACAAGATACTGGTTACCGTACACTTCGTCGGAAGTTACCTGACGATCACCCTGCTTACGCATGTGGTGAATGTACCATGTAAACAGTCCGTACTTTTTACGAATACGATCGTTAAATCGAGTAAGAGGCTGAACGTTTTCATCACTAGAAATGTTACCCTGGACAGATGATCCAATAGAGTCAACCATTAGACCATTCGGCTGAACTTCGTCCAAAATCTTTTCGAGTGTCTGCTGCCCTTCTAAACTATTAAGAGCGAGAGGCTCACCAAACGGTACAACAATAAGATTCTCTTCAAGTACAGCCAAGTCCTCATCTGAATACTCAGAAGTCATTTTACTGGCAAACTGCTTAAGTTCACCGTGTCCCATTTCTAGCGAAACGAACACGATCTTTTGCTGCTTGTGAACTTTGTAATGCATAAAGTCTCGACCTAGTGCTAAACAGATAGCCACGTCAAGTGACCACTGAGTCTTACCTACACCACTAGGACCGACCAGGAGCATATTTCCTTGGTCCATCAGCATGGGCTCAATGACCCATTCAATGTTGATTTCCGTAGCAAGGAAGGACTGCCAGCCCAGGGCATAGATAGGAGCCACATCATCGTCAGTATCCTCAGTTTCAATAAGAGGATGCTTATTACGAGCGACTGCAATAATGTGAGACAGTTGCTTATGTCTATCTCGACGTCCCTTGAACTTTTCCCAACGATCATCACAAAGCAAAAGAATGCTCATAATTTCGTTGTTAGACAATTGCATCTGAGCACAGCCATAAGCCATTTGCATAAGAGCGCTCGAGCGATCGTTAAGATCTTTGCGCTCTTTACCCAGCAGATTAATTAGATCAGGTGTAAATGCATGGCGAAGAATAACAACCTGTGCGTCTTCAAGCTCACTAAGTCCCCATTCAATTTCTTCAGTCTTAGGTGGCTCATCATAAAGACTAAAGAAATAGTCTATATCATATGAAGTATCGTTTAATGAGGAAAGTGTGGTGTTAGCGGAACGCTTATGGTTCCAGGTGTCTGGAGGACGCAATACTTGGTTAGCATCCCATGCCGAGAAATCTCCGTTAAGCCCATACGTGATTCGCCGATTAACATCTTCGAGTCGATCAATGTCGGTTTCTGGCTCAGAAAGACGCCAGTATCCGTGCTCATGCCCTTTAAGGGATGACTGAACAATAAGAGAAGGTCGATTGGAATTGTTCCAGTCAGGTGCATTTCCGTCGAATTCGGTCCAAGCGACGTTAGACGCTTTAACGTTAGTTCGTGATCCATCAGGTACCTTAAAGATAGCAGGTGCCAGATAAACTTCAATCTTATCAGAGGCACCACGGATAATATTAAGAAGATCGTTACGACGAGCAGGCCACTCAAAGAACTCTTGCATCCAAGCCTTTTCAGGATTAGGTTCTTCTGGATTCTTTCCTGCTAAGTACACATACCCCTGTAGGCCGTCGTAAAGAAAGTCGACGAAGTTCTCAAGATCATTAGACTGCTCAGTCTTAACAATCTCCATGAGACCTCCTTTCTACAGGGAAATAATGGTGGGTGATGTAAATAGGTGCTGAGTGCTTCACCCAGGGTTGGAAATGGCTGGCTCTTTCCAATCACTCAGTCTTACCTGCCAACTGACCTATGTGCTCTCGACGGGACTCGAACCCGTATGCCTGTTAAGACGGTCGCTTTTAAGGCGACTGCGTATACCTATTTCGCCACGAGAGCCGGGGTGGGCGGGCTGACGACCTAGCAGCGGGACCATGTGCAGCCAGTAGGGACTTCATTTACCCTAGCGCCCGAATGTTACTCAGTTTCTTTAAGTTCGAATGACTGCGAGAACTCAGTTGGACTCATCCTATAAAAAG
>JACCDR010089561.1_pt1 | contig 13462 bp, 28 predicted proteins | sample 7446431 | NCBI WGS metagenome assembly JACCDR01 (sample SAMN15323443, study PRJNA562643) | freshwater metagenome | isolation source: river surface water | place: USA:Blue River Watershed | collected 2017-08-17
CAGGGGCTTGAAGCCTCCGCGAAAAATCATAAGTGCGCAAGGTTACATCATCGCACAAAGGCGCAAGATTGTCAAGTACCTCGGCAGTGACGCAACAATCCAAGCCGTTGTAAATCCAGAGGGACTCACCGTGAGGCAAAGTCCCGAAGGGATCAAGGGTTGAGGTATCGATTATTCTGGCCATGATATTGCGAAGCCCTCATCGTTAACTGCTTGAATTGGAACGCCAGCGAGGCGGGCGAACCGGATTTCTTCCTGAACCCCGACCGACTCTTTCCAGCCGGGGATTGCTAAAACCGCTAGGCTATCTGCTCGGCGAAGCATGTCGAAGTTGTAGCCCTGCCAAAAGGCAAAGTCACCGGGAAGTTCGTATTTGGATGACAGTTCGTGACAGTGGACAATCGGGGAATATATGTAAACCCCTCGGGTTAAGAAACTAGCCGTTACCTGTTCCGCCAGAAGAAACCGAGTTTTCATGATCAGCGGATCGGGCGACGAGTACGGACTTGCGAGATAGATCATAGCTACTTCCTACGAATGCTCCGCAGAGCGTGGATGGATGCCAGCGGGGATAACCCTTAGCGACAAGTAGGGCTGGAATTTCTTTCCACTTAAAGCCCATGCCGCGCAAGTCACGAATGACAGCTAAGGGAATGTTCACGCTGTAGGTTGGTTTTCTGGTCCGGGAATTTTCACGCTTGCAAGCCCGGGCCAGGTTGTTGTGCCAATAAAGCGGGTAGCCCTCGGCTTCAAGTTTCCGGGCTACCTGTTTCCAGGATAGGCCTAGGTTCCTGTACGCCTTAGCTTTCTCCACGGGAATGTCTGGGCGTCCCATTGTGCTTCCTCTTTTTCCTGCCGGCACAAGCCGCGTAAAGTGCAGTCGGTTGGAAAGCGGGGAATGGTGCAGGTGGATAGCCCTCCCGCTTTAGCGCCTCGCTTACCTCTTTCCAAGTTAGCCCTGCGTCGTGTAACCGGATGGCTAGGCCGGTTGGGATTTCAGGCTTGCCCATTAGTATATCGCCGTTGGCGGGCAGTTGAAGTTGGCCTGAACGAACGGACCGAACTTAACCATCCATGCTCTTTCGCCTAGAGGGACGCCAGTTTTCTTGACGCAGATGGCAAGGTGCTGGGCGATCAAGTGTTTGACAAATCCCCACGGATCGCCGGAAAGAAGTATCTCTTCGAGGGAACTTTCGATGGCGAGTTCGAATTGCCCTTCCTGTCCGTCGAACCGGACCATTGGAACGGAGACAATTTCGGCGAGGACTAGTTGTCCTACTCGCCCTTCTTCAGGCTGTCCGCTTTGCCCATGTGTTTCCATGATGCTTCCTCTGTATAGATGGAACCGAGGAACCCAAGCCCCTTTTCCATTTCAGGTTGATAGGCGTGATGCAGTAGCATCGTGTCATGCATGGCGTTGGGAACGGGAATGCCGTATCTCCGCCACAGGAAATGGATGTCGTACATCCCGTTTTGGAATAGGCTGGGCAAAGTGCACCATTGCCGCACCCACTGCCATGCGCACATTTCGTCGGCCAGCGTAGGCCAATAGTTTCCATGTGGGACTCGCGCGTCGTAGAATGGCACGACGATGGAAACAGTAGGAGAGGGCGCAAAGCCTATACATGTTATCTGGTTCCCTTTGGTTTCAATGTCGGTCGAGCAGATGCGGACGTCTTGCATGAACTTCGCGTCGAACTCGGCCAGGTCGGCGAGGGTAGGCTCGATCCATACGTGACGGACTGGCCTTCGGTATTCTTGAGTGGTTGAATGTCGTCCTGCTTTGTCGAAGTCATTAATGCAGATGGGTCGAAGGGTCCAATCACGCGCCACGCTGGATGGGTGATATGTCGGCAAAACCTTAAATGTTCGTCCAAGGATTGCAGAAACATCTGGGTGTGTTGGAGCCAAGGAGCCTCGCACGGCTTTGATCCCGGAGGATTTAAGTAAAGCCCATGCGGCCAAAGGCCCCAAGGCAATAATGATGTTTGGATCAGCATTGATGATTTCCTGATACAACCGGGAAAGGTCAGGGGCAAACTCGTTGCGAATATATTTGCCCTTGATGATTGCGGGAAAGTTCGGAAGCGCCTCAGGCTTGCCGCCGCACAAGAGTTTAAGATCGTGATTGCGCCGGGCTATGACCTGGGTCACGTAGCAATCTTCGAGTTTAATTCCTGCGACAGACAACATGCCTTTCAGGATGAAGCCGGTAGAGCCGACGAATGGTCGGCCCTCCTTTGCTTCTTCCTCGGACCAAGCCTCCGATACAATCATGATCTTGGATTGGCCTCGGAGGGTTAGGGTCAAAACTTCTTCCCCCCTGCGGCGGCCCGGGCCTCATAGGTGTGGTCGGACCGTGACCAGTTGTAGACCAGCTTGGCGTAGACGACCTGCCAGAAATCTTCGCACCCTTCGGCCACGGCGATTGCTTCGCACTCGTTGATGATAAACAAGGCGACCTGACCGGGAGCATGGGACCAGACACCGACCGTCTCGATCACGATGTGAGCAAGATACATGATATGGTCGGACAGCTGGAACAGACGGTCACTGGTATTGGCCGGCTGGAACCAATGAAGTTGCGTCGGGTTCTCCAAGTTCCAGCCGAATGCGCAAGCGCTGTCAAGCAACCGGATAACCACGTCAGCCATCTCGGCCCACAAGCCGGGATATTGCGGAAGATGGTCATCCTTCTGGTTCTTGCGGAACGCTTCGAAACCCTCAGACACTTCGGAGAGAATGAGGTTGAAGCGGGTCGGCAGATGCCACGTGGACTCGATCCGGTTGCCGTCCTTGTCGTACCACCATTTCTGGTTCAGGTCGTGGACGTGAGAGGCGTAGCCGTTGATGTTGGTCGCGGGATTGTACTTATGAATTTCTGTCATTTGCTTTGCTCCATGCAAGCGATACGGGCATAGCCCTCAATGTCCAGCCAGTGGTCTTCGTGGTTCGGATCGCCGGAAAGGATGCGAGCTATCTTGGTGGCGATCAAATCCAAAGACTCGCGTTGGGTTGCGGAAAGCGGGGACAGTTTCTTGCGAACCCTGGCATGAACCGCAGCGTAGATCACCGTTTTGATTTGCTGGGCGATCATTGCCGTGTCATTATATGTCCCGTGCTGCGGTGCCCTCGCCAGTATCGTCTCCATAATATCGGAGGCAGGCGGTTTCGAAGAAGGCTCGTTCCCGCTCGATGCCGAGAACAGTGGGTGCCCCGCAGGCAGTGGCTGCTTTGAGGGCGTTTCCGCTTCCGCACGTTGGGTCGAGGACTCGGCTGTAATCATCACAAATCATCCTTAGAAAATGGGCGAGCATCGCCACAGGTTTTTCCGAAAGGTGGATACCATCCGGACCTTTCTTACCGGGGTGAGCGAAGGAGTTGGCTAACGCCCCGGCTTGCGTTAACTTCCTGTCTCCCCGCGCACAGAAGAAAGCTGTTTCGTATGTGCGGCGCGGTGTTCTCTGGGGATCGGGGGCGATACCAGCGTTGTCGGACTTGTGCCAAATAAGGGGGAAGGGGTTAACTTTCCAGCCCATCGCAGTAAGCCGATCGTAAGTGATCTGGTAATAGTCCATCGAAAACCAGAAGATGCAGTGTGCGGACTCGGCCACGACATTCGACATGGCCATTTCCAAAGTGTCGAGCAAGGCGAAGTAAACATCCTTGCTATCCTCGTAGTATTCTTGAATGCCAGAATTCTGCCGAGGGCTGTTCGCCACGTTGATCCCATAAGGGAAGTCGCAGTGGAGGAGGTTGAAGGGGGTTCCGGTATATCCGGCGGCCCACTCGTGAAAGTCATCGTGGATAAGAGGAGGAACCTTTTTGGGCGGCGCCTCCCCCTGTTCTTTATTGACCTGTACGGCCGCAACCTTAACGTCGATCTCTTCCAAGACGCTGTCACGTTTACGCTCCGCTTCACGAGTTACAAGGTTGAGGGCCATGGTGAAGCGATCGGCGTTTGCCACCCGCTCATTGCCCCCGATGATTTCCTTGGCTACGCTGATATGCCGATTGACCTCACGTTCGGAAAGACCTAGGGCCTGGGCCGTGGCTTCCTTGTTCCAGTCGGTTTCATGCGCGGCTTTCAACGCGTGGAATTTTTCAATGGCAAGGCACTGGTCCTGCCACGATAGGTCCACGCGCTTCACGTTCTCTTCCAGTTCGATGACGGCGAGGTCATAGTCGGAAAGGTCCGTGGTGAACTGGATGGGCACGTCTGTCCATCCAAGCTGTTTCATCGCGGTGTACCGGCGTTCACCTGCGACAAGGACGAGATTGGGAGTAACAACGATCGGGTTGATAAGTCCGATGCGATTGATTGACTCAGCCAACTCGTCAATCCCCTCAAGCTTCCGGCGCTGGCGTTCGTCGCGGTTGACGACGATGGAGGAGATTGGGGCGGATGAAAAAGTTCCGCTCGTCATAGGACGCCGATAAGTTTGACGTCGGACACTGCGACGGGGAGAAGGCCATACGCTACTGTGCCGGTGTTGAAGTGGCGCTTGCAGTAGGCGATGGCTTCCTCGTGTTCGAATGCCCGGGCATCCTTAGCACCTGAAACGTAGGTGCCGCCGTTGGACAGCCAGCCGTTAAGACGGCCGGACCAGAGATAATACTTTTCGCTTTCCATTGGGAAACTCCGAAACGAAAAAAGGGGGAGACAAGCTCCCCCAGGTTAACGACGCTGGCGGGGAATTAGTCCAGCGGCGCCGTCTTGGAAATGTTGGCGTGGAAGATATCCGCGTCCTGCTTGTCCTGCTTCCAGGCAATGGTGCCGAGGAACTCCTGACCGACAGAAGCGTTGATCGCCTGCGGAATGGTCATGCCCGGTTCAGCCGACTTGACATGCTTCTCGAAGAAGGTGCGAACGCGGAAGAGAGTCTTCTCGAACTCGGCTTCGTCTTCGAGGTTGAACATGAAGCGGACCGACTGCATGATGCCGGAGATTTCGCCCTTGTAGCTGTCGGTGTCGACATCATCGAGGGCCTCGACCGCGCGCACGTTGACGGTGAGAATCTCCCACTTCTCGTCGTTGGACTTCGAGATTTCGGGAAGCTTGGAAATCTTCCAGCGATAGGTGCCGACCGGGGGAAGCGGGGGACGTTCGATCTCATCGATTTTCTTGTCGGCGATGGAGGAAAAAGAAAGAGCCATGGTAGTTAGTTTCCTTTGAGTTGGTTGATGATAGTAGCGAGGCCCGTTTCCAGCGGGAGTTCTCGCTCGATCTTCGGGTTCGGAACCTTGAGATCGATGACGCCATTCGGAAGGGTTTTAATCTTCCTCTTGGTATTCGCACCGGCCCCTTGGGACTCGGCGAGAATTAGGGTATTGAAATACTTCGCCACGACAGGGCCGATGGCGGAGCCGATGAAGTTGGCGTAACCCTTGTTAACTCCTTCGGTAAGTTCCTTGTAGTTAACGTGAGTGATTACGATCACGTTCATCTTGAACTGGTTGCCGGTCAGCATCGCGATGGTTGCCTCGACCGCTTGCTGTGCGGCGAAATACCACTGGCGAGGGTCCTTGGCCATAGGCGACATGCCCTTGGCCCATTCGAACGCTGCCTTACCGAAGGCGGAACCAGAGTCAAGGACGAAGATTGTTTTGTCGTCCTCGATGTTTGCCCATTCTTCCATCTTCGCGAGGGCGGAAACGAAAGCGACGGGAGTACCGCGAATGACGGGGCCGGCTTTGGAGGCTCGGTATTCATCGCGGTAGGTTTCGTACTCGACGAGGGACAGGTCGCAACCTGCTTCGCGGGCGAAGTGGACGAGGGAGTCAAGGCCCGCATCCATGTCCAAGATTTTCAACTTGTAGCCAGCGGCAAGAAGGCTGACAAGCGATCCGGTTTTTCCCGTGCCGCTGTCGCCGATGTAAATCAGCTTGGCATAGCGGGATGACTCGTGGGCGTCAAGAGTTGGCAAGGTAATCCTCCGTTTTCATGTATTCTTGTTGAAGCTGTGCAAGTTGCCTTTCGTAAATGGCAAGGTTAGCAAACTTCTGGCGAATGTCGAGGATCGTGAGTTCTTCGAAATCAAAATCCAATTCACTCCGCATGGACGAGAGGGTCGATGCGAAATTATTGTTCAAGTTACTCAAGCGTTCCTTAACCATTAGAACCCCCTGTTCGGTACGTAGACACACAGCGTTGCGGTTGTGTCCAACCCCTTTACCGTGCACCAGTGGAAGCGATCGTCTTTCGACAACTTGACTCGCTTGTCACCGTAGGGGATTAACTCCCCTGACGGAACTATGTAGCCGTCGATGACTTCCCGTACCTTGGCCTCGCGGCAGTCAAGATTACTACAACACTCGTAGTCGTATGACCAGCCGAGGGGCGCGTCGTGGGCACGAGCGAACCCAAGGGTGATGACGCAAAGGGCGAAAGCCGACAGGCAAAGAATGCCAAGGGCATAAATCACAAACCATACGCGCATCATCTGCTCCTCATCGGGTCCCACGAGGGCCCTTGTTCGAACGCGCCCTTCAAGAACTGCGGGCGAATTGCCGGGGTACGGGAACAAACCTGACGGAACGGGCAGCCACCGTAGTTCCCGCAAGCTTGCGTGTTCATCGGGAAGTACTGTTCACGGGTTGCGTGTTGAGTCTCCGCGATCTTCTGCATCATCGTGTCGTACCACTCGTTGAGTTGTGGTTCGTCACGGAATGTGAACCCCCGCTCGAAACGGGAGAAACCGACGGCGATCTGGGCGGCGTCGATGATAACGCCTTTGACTGGAATGTCATAGATCGCCTTGCCAGCGAAGGTGTACATCGACATCTGAATGTCAGGTGCGAAGCCTTCGAAGTAGCGCGCAGTGATCGTGGACCCTGTGGTCTTTTGGTCCTGCACGTAAATGCCTTGGGCATAGTTAACAAGCCGGTCAATGTGACCGGAGAAAATGATGCCGTCATCGACCGGGAGTTTGAAGGAATACTCAACGCCGGCCCTGCCATCGGAAAGGATGAAGGTCGAGCAAGTATCTTCTTCAAAGGTTTCCAGATACCAAACGATGGTTCGGATCAGGTTGCCTCGGGTCTTCAAGTGGTGGGCTGCCTCCCACGGAACGCGGACTTCGTTGCCCTCGTCATCGATCACGGTGTCGAAGGTGTCCTCGAGGGCTTCCTTGACGACGAGGTAAAGCGCGGTGTCATGATCGGCGCCCTCGGCCCGGGCCTTGTGGTAATGTTCGAGGGCCGTGGCATAATGCTGGCCGAACCGCAAGTGCACGGAAAGTTCCTTGGATTGCCAGCCCTCCATCATCACATAGTAATATTTGCGGAGGCAATCGGACGCAAGTTTCAGCGACGTGCTGTCCCATACGTCTTGGACGCCTTCGGGGGAAAACGCTTTTGTCCCCCGCCAGCCGAAGTTGGAAGCAGGAATGATCTCGTTCATGACTGCCTCACAAGTCAAACTTCAAGCCAAGCGTTTCGCCGAGGGACTCGACTTGCTTCTGCTTTTCCGTCTTGGGTTTCGTGGAACCGGCACGCAGGTTGCCGGCATTGAATGCGCCTCGGGACTTCCGCATTTCCTCGATGATGGAGGTTATGTCCTCCTTCGTCATTTCCAGCGGGTCTTTGGCCATGATCTCATGCAAGGGGAGATTGGTCATAGGCTTACCTCCGTTTGCGGAAGTTCGGGTTTCGCTGTTTCAAGGGACTCGAGATACTTGCGGATGATGCGGCGGATCACAGGCGCGGCGCCTACATCGGGGTAGAGTTCTGCAAGTTTCTCGTAGTCGCCCTTGAACAGGTTAAGCGTGTGCTTGGTTAGTTCCTCAGGCATTGGGCACCTTTATGATCCACAAGTCAAACTTGTTGATGGGGGAGATTATGAAACTGAGGGAAGCAAAGGCCTCGTCTTCGGACCTTAGCTTGTACAGTTTCTGGCGAAGAAACTCGGCGTCATCGGTTTCAATGACAACGCCTCGTTCCGAATGAACCGCCGCGTACAGCAGTTCAAGGAGGTCAAGCGGAGGCTTCTTCGTCATCGACCTCGGCCTCATCGTCGTCTTCGAGAAGCTCGATCAGAAGGTGAGGCTTGTAGGTGCCGAGGAAAGAAACGATGGTCGCGCGAGCCGCCTTGCCGGCGTTCAGGTGTGCCGCTGTTTCCATGTTGGACTCGCGGGACAGGTAGCCGACGAAGTGGCCGGTCGCAGGATCGATGACCTGGACTGCGTTTGCGTCGTAGGGGTTGGACGGCTCGGCGGCGAGGTCAAAGACGTGGCCGGTCTGGCAAGACTTCACGACTTCGCGGGCCTCGGCCGGTCGGAAGTTGACGCCGACGAGGGTGGAGAAGATTTGTTCCATTGGATCAACCTCCAAGGTTGGAATTGAGAAGATGCAGTCTGTTGCGCGCATTGTTCATGCGGCGACGAACCTCGGCCATCTTGTTGGACATGACGCCGATGGAACCGGACTCGGTGTCCTTGCTGGTTCCGACTGCTGTGGGGACTGCGCCGAGAAGGCGGTCGACCATTTCCTCGATTGCATAGCACAGTTCATGAGCGGTATCAACCGTCATGCCGGTGTCATCGAGGAAATTCATTGGCTCGGGGCCCGTGGAAATACCAGCGGAAGTAAGAGCATTTTCTTTTGCCATAATAGGCTCCTTAGTGAGAGATAAGGGAGGGGGACGACCGGCTAAGCCGAGTGTGTTGTCGTCCCCCGAGCAGGTTAGGGCAAATGCCTCGGTTGACCTACCCGCTCATAAAAATGGGCATCCAGCGGGGAGGAGGATCGCTGGATGCCCGTGGCGTCTAACCTGGGAGGAGGGGGTGGTTAGACGTTAACGCCGCCGATGCCTTCAAGCAGCGTGTCGGCTGCCTTCTTCTTGGCGTCGACGTTCTTCTTGGCCTGCTTGAGGACGGCTTCGCTGGTGGCGATGCGTTCGACTTCGCTGGCGACCTTGGCATCCCAATCTTCCTGCGTCACGCCTTCCGGGGCGACGGTCAGCTTGCGGCCGGACTGGGCCAGGTGCTGCTTGAGAAGTTCGCGGGCCAGGTTGTTGGCTTCCTTCTCCACCGGATCAAGCTTGCGGGAAGCGGCGACGTTGGCGAGGGTGAAGGTGTATTCGGCGTCGACGGACGAGACGTAAGCGGCGATCTCGGCGAGGTCTTTGCCGGCGTCCTGCATTTCCTTGACCTTGGCGCGGACGTTGTTACCGATGTTTTCGGAACGGGTCTGGTTCAGGGCACGGGCTTCGGCTTCGGTTACAACGTGACCGGCCTCGTAAGGCTGGTTAACTTCGAATGCGAGGCCGTTGATTGTCTTGGTCTTGGTTACCACGGGAAGTCTCCTTGAATGCGTGGTTGCGTTTAACATCTTCGATCCTATAGAAGATGCACGGGGTTGTCAATAGGGTCAGTGAGGTATGGTCCGGGACATTATGACCAGAACCATACCAGGCTCGACGCGGTCAGGCGTCTACATACTCTTCGGAATAAACGTAAGTCAGTGTCTCCTTCGCGCGAGTGATTGCTACGTACCTGACATTGGGGTCCTGCGCTTTATCCCCGATCAGGTTCTCGTCAAGGATAAGGACGTGGGGGAACTCCAGGCCCTTACTCTTGTGCACGGTCATGAGTTTGATTGGACCGCGCGAATTGAAAAGATGCTGTGCGTATGCCATGGCGTCGCCGAGGGTCTCGCCGTGGGTCAGGAAGATGCGGATGCAAGCTACGCGGTCGGCGAGGGCGCTGTGGCCGGAAGTCTTAGTTGCTGCCTTCTTCTTCTCGTGCCAGCGGTTAAGCGCATCGGACGCGGCCGCAAGGCTGTCGGTTTTCTGGCCAAGCTTGGACATGACCTTGAGTAGGGATTTCCCGATGTCGTTGCCGTAAAGTTCGGCGGGACGGCCGGCTTTCAACAGTTTCACTGCCGTTGAAAACAGCGGCGCGTTGTTCCGGCAAATGACAGCGGACTGATCCGGGATATCATCTGACGTCCAAGCGGAAAGCGTTGTGACCTCGCCTTCCTTCGCCCATTCCGGAGCCTTCATGTGTGGGGCCCGCCATTGCGCAGCTTGCACGACACGGATGGGGCAACGGAACGAAACCGTTAGCATGAGTTCCTGCATGGAAAACTCCTTGCGAAGTAGGTCCATTGATTCCTCGTGGGCGCCACGGAAACCGTAGATTGCCTGATTCGGATCGCCGACCGCGATCAGCCGCTTCTTCACGATCTTGCGCAGCATCGCATGGTTAAGGGCGGACAAGTCCTGGGCTTCGTCGACGAGAACCAGCGGGTAACGCGGAAACGCCCCGTGGAACACAGTCGGCATGAGGATTTGATCGCCGAAGTCGCACTCGCCGTTGAATGCCATGGTCAGAGATTTGATCGTGATGCCGATGATCAGGGACTGAATGTCGGCGGAATATTCTTCATCGATGTGGCCGAAGAACTCGTCGTCGGACATGAGGGGCTTGGCCACGAACGGGGGCTTTGAAAAGCTGTCGGGCACCCACCCGCAAGCCTTGCCAAAGTCGATGGTACGGAGGATGTCCGTGAAGTTGTCGCCAACTTCTTTCCTCGTGATTGGGTCCAGGGCGTCCATCTCGGCGGAAAGCAAGTCATACGTTTTGCTCGCGTTGATGGACAGGCGGCGTCCGATCGCATCGCCCCAGACGCTGTGGCCGAGACCGTTGAGGGTCTTGGCTACGCAATTCTTGGGGAGCCGATTGTTCATCTCGTCTGCGATCTTCTTGTTGAAGGCGAGGCAGAGGATGGAAGTCTCGGGAAGGGCCTCGGCGATGAGGACCAGGGTGGAAGTTTTCGCAGCGCCGGCGAGCGCGGAAATCAGAAGATTGTCTTCTGAGTTCTTTGCCGCGTCAACGATTGCGAGCTGCTCGTCGGTGGGGGTGAAGGTCATTTGCTGACATCCTTCTTTACTTCACGGAGGATAACACTGCCCATGAAAACCACGAGCAACATGTCGGTGAGGTCTGTGCCAAGGCCCCATGACAGGGCCTTTGCGATGGCGACAAGGATAAGCAAGGCGACAACCATAGCGGCGAAACGCATTGCGAACTGAATGCTACGGGGAGCGTTGCGGTAGACTGGATCGTCGTTCATTGCAGGCCGATACCTTTTGCTTTGCCGACGCGAACGTACATGATCGCTCCGGCGTTGATGTGGGGGGCAAGAAGCTGCGCGGCCATAAGGGCCGGGAAGTTTGTCTTGTCAGTTGATACGAACACAGTGGCGACGATGCGGTCGTCAAGGACTGCGACGTATTCGATGGTTTGGGCAGGGGCGGGGACGATGGTCATCTTTGTACCCTCAAAAACGGCCGAAGCAATTCAAGAAGCAGCGTTTGCGAAGGCGCCGAAATAAACCAGGATTGGGTTTCGGTCTTCGACGTCGGCTGCGTGACCTTGGCTTTATATCCACAGGGGCTGACATCCGTAACCTCGATGTGGATACCCCATTCGTCAGATGATGTCATCTTTTACCCCTGTAGCTATCGGCGCAAGACTCAAGCGCCTTCAGGGTTGTTGCCTCGTCGACGGTGGAAATGACGTCATTGCCATTGCCGAAAAGCAGGCAGACCATCTCACGGCCGGGATATCCCTTCGAAATAAGATAGATGGCGATGAGGGCGGTGAGTTCTTCGACATGTTGTTCAGTCATACGCATTGGAATGCTCCTTTGAGTTCGTTAGGAAGAAGTTCGAGTGCATCTTCCGGGTAGATTTGAACAGGTCCGTGGGCAACGTCCAATTGGACAGCGTAGCCCCTCGGAGTTTGGGTAGTGCTGTAGGTGCCGACGATATGACCTCGCCACCATGATCCTCGTGGTTTCCAGACCAGTTCGCCCACGGCGAATTTCCAGCCGGGAACGCGGTAAACCGCTTGACGGCGCTGGGTGTCTTCAAGCTGTCTGGCGAAGCTTGCCGCGTAATTTCTACGCTGCGTTTCGAACATGGCTTCGAGTTCTTCAGCGGTCATGCCGTCGAGGATGGCCTTGGCCCGAGCCAAAAGTGCTTCAGTTTCCTCTTTCATGGCTTTTTGTAAATCCTCCTTCGTTCACACTGGAAGTTGTCTTTATATTCCCAGGCGGATGCCTCGGCAAAGCCCTCGGCGATAAGCCGATCGATGATCTCGATCTCCTTCGGGTCGGCCCACTCCTCTTGGATCAGGGTTCGGCCATCGGCGAGACCGCGCCGCATTTCTTCTTCGGTCATTTGGACCCCCTGAAACGCGCGAGGATAACGTCGATGGTTTCGATCACGTAATAGCCGCCGTAGTCCTGTTCGTTTTCGGCAGCGTATTGAACGAAAGTTGTATCGATCTTTTCGGTTTCTTCACCAGATTTCGAACGGGTTTGCGAAACCGGGAAAAGGGCGACGACCTTATCAGGATTTATTACGATGGGGACGTTATGCTCCCCGCCGTAGTTTCGGTTGAACTGAGTGAGGTAAACGAACGTTGTCATAGCTGGATACCCCCGGTAATGAGTTGGCCGAGGGCCATGCCGATGACAGCGGAAGCGAGGACGGCGATGATGAAACGGGTCATCAGTTTTTCTCCCCGCGAACGGCCTTGGAAAATGCGGCCTGGGCCTGTTCGATAAGCGCCAGCGCCTCTTCCTTGCCAAGCGTCGTGCTGACGTTGACGACGTTGGCCTCGTCGAGGGTGATGAGGCAATAGGATGCGCCGGGCTGGCCGGCAATGTGAAGAAGGCCGTCGAGGCCTTCGGAAATCAGCATAAGATCATGAATGTCCATGGTAGTGCTCCTTGTAAGTTTGAGTGAGAATGCGTTCGACGCCGGCAAAGCCCTCGCGAGCAAATGCAAGCATCAGTTCTTTGTCTTTCATGCTGGTCCAGTATGTGCAAACGCAAGCCCGGCCGGAAAGAAACTCGCAGTCTTCGGTAATGGGATACTCGCTCCCAGCACAGTTCTCGATCGTCATCTCGGAATGGGTGTAAAGGCCCATGGCGTATGGTTCGCGGAGGCTGGCGCCGTAAAGCCCGTCAGGGGAACCGTAAGGGCCTGGGGGAGTCACTCCCGTACAATATATCCAGACCAAAGCCCCGTTCGGTCCGGTAACGCTCATAGCGATTTCGGTAGGATGCTGCCCGTGCTCTTTCGTATTGTACCCTGACGTGGTTCGGGTATCGAATTTCAAATCCATCGGAGTTCTCCCAAATGAAGTTAACAAGTTCCTCCCGGGAGAAGTCCCGGAAGAAAGGCGAAGTGTAGATTTCTTCGATCGAGTAGTTGTTGTCCGCGTAAGCAATTGCCTCGCGGATGGGGCGGGGGAGGCGGTCAAACATTTCCATGTCTTCGGCCGAACCCCATATACCCTCGAACAGTTCCCCGGTTCCAGCGTTATTCGCCATCGCCCGCCGCCTTTATCGCATCCGCAGCATCCGCGTGGACCTTGGCCAAGAAGTAGTTCTTGGCTTCGAGCATTTCGGTTGCCTTGCCCACGTGGTACTGGACGGCGAGTTCGAC
>JACCDR010095842.1_pt1 | contig 13460 bp, 13 predicted proteins | sample 7446431 | NCBI WGS metagenome assembly JACCDR01 (sample SAMN15323443, study PRJNA562643) | freshwater metagenome | isolation source: river surface water | place: USA:Blue River Watershed | collected 2017-08-17
ACCCGTGGGACGATTTCGCGATGTCGCACAAGAAGGGCGACAAGGTCAAGGGCGCGATCAAGTCGATCACCGACTTCGGCGTGTTCATCGGCCTGGCTGGCAACATCGACGGCCTGGTGCACCTGTCCGACCTGTCGTGGACCGAGCCGGGCGAAGAGGCCGTGCGCAAGTTCAAGAAGGGCGACGAGCTGGAAGCCATCGTGCTGGCCATCGATGTCGAGCGCGAGCGCGTTTCGCTGGGCGTCAAGCAGATGGAAGGCGACCCGTTCAACAACTACACCACGATGAACGACAAGGGCGCACTGGTCCACGGTACCGTCAAGTCGGTGGAGCCGAAGGGCGCCGTGATCGCGCTGAGCGATGAAGTCGAAGGCTACCTGCGCGCTTCCGAAATCTCCCGCGATCGCGTGGAAGATGCCGGTACGCACCTGAAGGCTGGCGACAAAGTCGAAGCGATGATCATCAACATCGATCGCAAGGCACGCAGTATCCAGCTGTCGATCAAGGCGAAAGACAATGCCGAGACCCAAGAGGCGATGCAGAAGATGTCGGCGGATTCCGCTGCCGCTTCGGGCACCACCAGCCTCGGCGCACTGCTCAAGGCCAAGCTCGATAACAAAGGCTGATCCGGGCATTACTGATGACCAAGTCGGAGCTGATTGCCCGTCTGGCCGAGCGTTATCCGCAACTGGTAGCAAAGGATGCGGATTTCGCCGTCAAGACACTGCTCGACGCGATGACCGATGCACTGGCCGCTGGCCAGCGCATCGAGATTCGTGGTTTCGGCAGCTTCGGGCTGAACAGCAGGCCGCCCCGCATGGGGCGCAACCCCAAGTCCGGTGAGACAGTGATGGTGCCCGAGAAACGGGTACCCCACTTCAAGCCGGGCAAGGAATTGCGCGAGCGGGTGGATGCGATGGTCGGGCAACCGATCCTCGACGACTGACGTTCAGCAGTCCGGTAACTCATGAAAACGGCATTCTTCGGAATGCCGTTTTTTTTCGTCCCTGACCCGGTCGTCCCGGGTATGCCTGCGCTGCTGTCAGGCGCCCGATCTGCCACGCGGATGGCCCTCCGTTCTGCCCCCGGCATCGTGTGCATCTGGCCGGAAAGGCATTTCTTTTCGCGTACAATTTCGACCAGGCCATGCAAAGGCCGAACGTCCCGTTTGGTTTTCTGGTCTTTTTGTCGCCGCCTATGAAGCTCCTGGTCCGCCTGATCGCTTTTGTGCTGTTCGTTGTGTTCTTCGGCTTCGCGCTGAAGAACACCGACGAAGTCGTGCTGCACTTCTTCTGGAACTACCAGTCGCGTACGCCGCTGATCCTGTTGCTGCTGGCCTTCCTGGTCTTTGGCACCGTGATGGGCGTACTGGCCATGACCGGCACCGTGCTGCGCCACCGGCGCGAACTGTCGCGCGCCCGCAAGGAGCTCGAGCAGCTGAAGGCCGAAGCCGTCGAGCAGGCCGCTGCGCGCACGCAGCCCCCCACCCCCGATACCCTGATCGAACAGATCGGATTGTGAATAGTGAACCCTGAACAGTCTGTGACCGAAAGGCACCCTGATGGAATTTGAAACCTGGTGGCTGCTCGGCGTACCGTTCTTCTTTGCGCTGGGCTGGATTGCGGCACGCGTTGATATCCGTGCCGTGATTGCCGAGTCGCGCAACCTGCCGCGCAGCTACTACAAGGGCTTGAACCAGCTGCTGGACGAGAACCCGGACAAGGCGATCGACACCTTCGTCGAGATCGCGCGCCTCGATCCCGAGACGGCCGAACTGCATTTCGCGCTGGGCAAGCTGTTCCGCCAGCGCGGCGACATCGAGCGGGCAGTGCGCGTACACCAGAACCTGCTGGCGCGTGCCGACCTGTCGCCCGAGCTGGCCGGCCAGGCCCGCTATGAACTGGGCCAGGATTACCTGAAGGCCGGCCTGCTGGACCGCGCCGAAGAAACCTTCAATGCACTGGCCGGCACGCCTTATGCGGCGCAAGCCAGCCGCGCCTTGCTCGAGATCTACCAGCGCGAAAAGGAATGGAAGCGCGCCATCGATGCCGCCCACGCGCTGCAGGCTTCGGGCGCAGGCGCCTACCAGAAAGAGATCGCGCAATTCCATTGCGAACTGGCGCAGGACGAACTGGTACATGCCGGCCCCGATGCGGCGCTGGGCACGCTGGAGAAGGCGCTGCAGTTCGACCGCAATAATGTGCGCGCCACCATCCTGTCCGGCGACGCCTTGCTGGCCAAGGGCGATATCGAGGGCGCACTGCGCACCTGGCGTCGCGTCGAGCAGCAAAGCGCGCCGCACGTGGCGCTGGTGGCGCCGCGCCTGATGAAGGGTTACAAGGAGGTCGGCCGCGCGCGCGAAGGCGTGAACCTGCTGCAAGGCTACCTGGCCGAGGCGCCATCGATCGACCTGCTTGAAGCTGTGTTCAAGGCGGTGGTCGAGCTCGATGGCCCGGATGCGGCAAATCAATTGGTGAGCGACGAACTGCGCCGCACGCCGACCCTGTTGGGCCTCGACAAACTGATCGAGGCAAGGCTGATGTACTCTCCGCCCGAGCGGCTGGCCGAACTGTCGATGGTGAAGAGCCTCGTCGGCGGCTATGCGCAAAAGCTGGCGCGCTACCAGTGCAGCCATTGCGGCTTCAAGGCCAAGCAGTTCTACTGGCAGTGCCCCGGCTGCAGCCAGTGGGAAAGCTATGCACCGCGCCGCACGGAAGAACTCTCCGTAATGAACCAGGGCTGATCGGGGCCGCTGCCCGCATTCCCGCTGCCCTGCACAGGGCAGGGGGAATCACCATCGCCACGACATCGCAGACGTCCGCTTCCGCGGCAGCTTCCACCGCCGCATCTTCGTCCGCCTCCACGTCAACTTCCGGCGCGTCTGTTTCCACCATGTTTGCCACCGGCTTGCCGCCGGCGTCGCTGGCAGCGCTGCTGTCCGATACCCGTGTGCTGGTGGCCGGCGATGTGATGCTGGACCGCTACTGGTTTGGCGACGTGCAGCGTATCTCTCCTGAAGCGCCGGTGCCTGTCGTGCAGGTGCTGCGCAGCGACGACCGGCTGGGCGGCGCCGGCAATGTCGCGCGCAATATCGCAGCGCTTGGTGCGCGCGCCAGCTTGCTGGGACGGGTGGGCATCGACGAGGCGGGACAGCGCGTGCATGCCTTGCTGGCTGACGCCAGGATCATCGACTTGCTGAGCGATAGTGCGGCGCTGCCGACTATCGTGAAGTTGCGCGTGCTCGGCCGTCAACAGCAATTGCTGCGCATCGACTTCGAACCCGTTCGCATGGCCGAAGCATCGCCATCCAGCCTGTCCTCTCGCAATGCGTTGCTCGGTCATCACGTGCTGCTGGTTTCCGACTATGCGAAGGGCTCGCTGGCCGATGTGCCTGCGCTGATCGCGGAGGCACGTGAGAATGGTTTGCCGGTATTGGTCGATCCCAAGGGTGACGACTTCACCATCTATGCCGGCGCGACGCTGATCACGCCCAACCGTGGTGAGTTGCAGCGTGTGGTGGGGTCCTGGCGTGACGAAGCGGACTTGCACGCGCGGGCGCAAGCCTTGCGCCAGTCGCTTCAGATGGATGCCTTGCTACTCACCCGCTCGGAAGACGGCATGAGCCTGTTCGATTCGGACGGGGTAAGGCACTTTGCCGCGCAGGCGCGTGAAGTGTTCGATGTCTCCGGCGCTGGCGATACGGTCATCGCGGTGATTGCGGCCTTGCTGGCGGCCGGTATTGCGCTGGAATCCGCCGTCGCTATCGCCAACCACGCCGCGGGTCTGGCCGTCAGCAAACTGGGAACGGCCGTAGTGAGCTTCGACGAATTGTTTGGCTGAATACCGGGCTGATGATTGTCAGGTAGTCTGCCGAGTTGATTGCCAAATTGTTCGGCGTTTTTTGGGCGCATGGTTCAGCGCATGATTTCACTTGTCTGGCTAGCGACAGACAGATCGGTCAACGATTTAATTTCTGTCGTATGCAAACTAATCATGATTTGTTGACGCAACAAACGCAGCTACTTCCCGTTAAATGCGAGGACCTTGTTTTTTTCCACGCAAAGGAGGTTAGTCATGATGAAGAAAATGCTGCTGATGTTTGCCGGCCTGTGCTTCGCCGCCAGTGCCGCCCTTGCTGCCGTCGATGTGAACACGGCTGACCAGCCCGCGCTCGACAGCATTGCCGGTGTCGGTCCGGCGACGTCGAAGGCCATCATCGATGAGCGTAACAAGCACGGCAATTACAAGGACTGGAGCGATCTCGAGCACCGGGTCAAAGGCATAGGCGAGCGCAATGCGGTCAAGCTGTCGGCCGCGGGACTGGTTGTGAATGGTCAATCGCGAACCGCAGGCGCTGCCACCGCGACGGGCAAGACGCGGATGGACAAAGTCGACAAGGCTGAGAAAGCCGACAAGGTCGAGAAAGCCGAAAAGGTCGAAAAAGTCGAGCGCATGGACAAGCCCGGCAAGATGGACAAGGCCAGCAAGGCGCCCGAGGTGATGAAGGCCAGCGACAACCTGAAATAAGCTTTACCGGCCGGGCAGCGTGGCAAGCGGTGCTTGCAGCTTGCCCGGCCCTCTCAACCCGCGGCCGCCACTGCGGATAGAATGATGGTTTGCCCAATTCCAAGCAGACTGTCATGCACTTTCATTCGATCGAGGATCTCGTCGGCAATACCCCTCTGGTGCAGCTCAAGCGCATTCCCGGTGAAGATGCGGCCCGCCGCAACAACATCATCCTTGGCAAGATGGAGGGCAACAACCCGGCCGGTTCCGTGAAGGACAGGCCGGCACTGGCGATGATCCGCGGTGCCGAAGAGCGCGGCGAGATCAAGCCCGGCGATACGCTGATCGAGGCCACCAGCGGCAACACCGGCATTGCGCTGGCGATGGCCGCGGCGATGCGTGGCTACAAGATGATCCTGCTGATGCCCGAGAACCTCAGTCTCGAGCGTCGCCAGAGCATGGCCGCCTATGGTGCCGAGATCATCCTCACGCCCAAGACCGGCGGCATGGAATACGCGCGCGACCTCGCTGACCAGATGCAGAAAGAGGGCAAGGGCATCATCCTCGACCAGTTCGCCAATCCCGACAATCCGCGCGCGCATTACGAAGCGACGGGCCCGGAAATCTGGCGCGACACCGAGGGCCGCGTGACGCACTTCGTCAGCGCGATGGGCACCACCGGCACCATCATGGGTGTGTCGAAATACCTGAAGGAACAGAACCCGAACATCCAGATCATCGGCGCGCAGCCCGAGGAAGGTTCGCAGATTCCCGGCATCCGCAAATGGCCCGAAGCTTACTTGCCGAAGATCTTCGACCGCAGTCGTGTCGACCAGGTCGAGAATGTCAGCCAGTCGGCCGCCGAACAGATGGCGCGCCGCATGGCGGTGGAAGAAGGCATCTTTGCCGGCATCTCGGCGGCCGGTGCCTGTGAAGTTGCGCTGAGGATTTCGCAGACCACGGAGAATGCCGTGATCGTCTTCATCATTTGCGATCGTGGCGATCGCTATCTGTCGACCGGCGTCTTCCCTGCCTGAGGTACGGCAGGCGTCAGTCAGCCAGCGAGGAAACAGTACCCCCTGCTGCCCGGCTTGTGGCCCGGCAGCGGGTCATTGCGGTCATCAAGACTGGCAATGGTCACCCGGGGGTAGGGAACCCGGACAGCATCCGCACCGGATCAGTTGCCCTGCATCTTGGGCTTGAACTGCTTGTCACTGATCCTGAATTTTTCCCGTCGATCACCCATCAGGATGCGAAGTTCGCGAATGCTCAAGTCGCTGACTTCATGCATGCGAATCAGCAGCGAAGCACCGACCGGCAGACGGCGGTGCCGTATCTTGCTGATCACCGGCGGCGCCACTTCCAGCGCCCGTGACAGCGCCGCATCATTCTTCAGGTGCAGCTTTTCTATCAGTGAGTCGAGCAGGTTGTTGGGATCGTACGCGACCTGATCAGACAGTCGATTGCTGTTGTGATTTTCGAACTGAGTTGTCATGTGAATGTTCATTCCCACACAAATGTTGAGTCAAACGCGCCGGATGGTGTGCGGCAAGACAACACACGCTGTACTCACCCCTTGCTCCCTTCCAAACCAGGCCCGCACAGGCTCGAATTATTTTGTTTTTGCCAATGAAATTTTATGTATTGTTAGCAATAAAGTAAAATAATTTTTAAATCAACAACGCCGGGGCCCGCGCCATCCTGACCAGCGGATCATGAAACAAGTCCATGATTCATAACGGTTTGGCCTGCACTACCCAAGGAAAGCTCCTTGGTAGGGCAGTGCAATTGTTAAATCCATTCCGGTCTATTTTCTCTATTGCAATTTTATTGTAGTAATTCCGGCAACTTGGCACCTTGAGAATTCGCAATGCTCATGGCCAATGTTTGCCGACCGAGAAATTGCTCACCTTGTATCCGACGAAGGCAGGCGCAAAAGGTTTCGCCGCCGGATGGGCGGCTGTGAGAGGAGGGAGCGCGAGGAAGACGCGGCGAAGGTACGACGAAGGTACGACGGAGGCGCGGTGGGAGCGACCTCAGCCGCGAGTGGCTTTGGTGCGGATGCGTTGCTGCAGTGCTTGCCAGCCGGGCTCGCCGAGTTTGCGCAGGGTCTCGAGGTTGCGTTCGACAATTTCTTCACTGTCGGGCATGGCGGCGATTGCCTTGTCCAGACTCGCTTCGCGCAGCAGGTGCAACATCGGGAAAGGTGAGCGGTTGGTGTGGTTCGTGATGTCGTCCGCATCGACGCCGCCGAAGCGGTAGTCCGGATGGAAGCTGGCGATCTGGATGACGCCGGCCAGCCCGCTGTCTTCCAGCAAGTCATCGGCCACCGACAGGAAGTCGTTGAAGTCGAGGAAATCCTGCAGCACCCAAGGGTGGATCAACAAACTGGTGTCAGTGGACGCAGCCGGTGTGTCGAGCAGCGATTGCAGTGCTTGACCCAGATCCTCCAGCAAGGCTTCCGGCGTGCGTGCGGGGCTGACTTTCCAGGCGATCTGTCCGCGCTTGTGCACCGCGTTGGCGAACGGGCACAAGTTCAGCCCGATCACGGCTTCTTCGAGCCAGCCTTGGCTCAGCGCGATGATGGTTTCATCGTCGAGCATGCCATCCTGGCTGCCGTGCCAGCCGGCCTGTGTGGCCTGTGTGGCTTGGTCGGCTTGGGCAACTTGTTCCGCTGGCGGTTTGCCATCATTCATCGGACGCTCTCTTGTCATTTCCCGCGCTGCTGGCCCACGGCCTGGCCGAGGTCGATCACGGCCATTGCATAGAAGAAGCTGCGGTTGTACTGCGTGATCGCATAAAAATTGGTGGTGCCTATCCAGTAGCGTGTCGGGCGTTCGCCATCCTGCAAGTCGACCAGACCGTAAGGAATCGCATCGGGTACGGTGAGCGCGACATTGACGCCGGCTTCCTTCAACTGGGCCAGCGAGTATTTCGCTTCCAGCCCCTGGCCAATCATGGCCGGCCAGCCGGCATTTGCAGCAGGCGAAACCGCCGCCGGATAGACCAGCGGCAAGCTGGTCTGCCAGCCGTGGTGGGACAGGAAGCTGGCGACACTGCCAATCGCATCAACGGGCGAATTGCGCAGGTCGATCTTGCCGTCGCCGTCGAAATCGACTGCGTACTTGCGTATGCTGCCCGGCATGAATTGCGGCCAGCCGATCGCGCCGGCGAAAGAGCCATTCAGCGTGAACGGATCGAGATCGTTCTCGCGCGCATACAGCAACACTTGGCGCAATTCATTGCGGAAATAGCTCTTGCGCGTATCGCGGTTGGGCGTATCAGGATAGGCGAAGGCCAGCGTCGTCAGCGCATCGACGACGCGGAAACGACCGACATCGCGGCCATAGAAGGTCTCGACGCCAATGATGCCGACGATGATCTCGGCCGGCACGCCGAATTCGGCTTCGGCGCGGCGCAAAGCCTCTTCATGGCGATTCCAGAAGGCGACTCCGGCCTGCAGGCGCTGCGGCTCGATGAAGCGGTCGTGGTAAGCGGTCCAGTTCTTGGCCTTGCCGGCCGGCGGCGGGTTGATCAGCTTGACGACGGCATCGATGTAATGTGCGCGGCCGAACTGCGTGCGCAATTGCTCGCGGTCGAAGCCATGCTCTTTGCTCATTTCATCGATGAATTCCGATACCGCGCGCCATTGGTTGAAGTTCGCGAATTCGAGGTCATCATCATTGGCGGCCACGCGCGCCCCTGAAGCAGGCTTGCCGCCCTTGGCCTTGGCAGCCCGCGCGGGAGCTGCCTTGCCCTTGCCCGCAGTCTTGGCCTTTGCGGTAGCACCCTTGGTTTTGCCGGTCGCTTTCGTGCCGGCATGCTTCTTCGCCGAAGTGCGCGCCGTGCCCGTGCCATCGGCGGCGTGCACGGTGGCGGCGGGAAGGCAGAGCGCGGCGCTCAGGGTGAGCAGGAGCGGGGCAAGGGTGGATTTCATGGGCTGCGGATGGTTAGCGAGCGGGTAGTGAATTGGCAGGGAATGGGTAGCGGGCGGAATGATAAGGAAGACGGGACGGCGAGCCTGGTGAGCCGGGCACAAATCGGGTCCGCCAGCGAAGCAGTCAAAAAACCGCCAACAAGGCAGCCATCGTGGCAGCCACCAAGGTGGCCGTTGCAGCCGCCAACGCAGCTGTCATCAGATGCAAAAAAGCTGCGAAATGCTGGCCTTGCCGAAGTCAGGCGCAAGTATAGAGCAAGCACCAGTAGGGCATAATAGTTCGGATGAGCACAGCGATCTTTTCCCATCCCGATTGCGGCAAGCATGAAATGGGCGACTGGCATCCCGAGTCGCCCGCGCGCCTGCAGGCGATCGAGGACCAGCTGATCGCCAGCGGGCTGGGGGCGCTGCTCGCGCGCCGCGATGCGCCGCTGGCCAGCACCGAACAGATCGAGCGCGTCCATCAGGGCTGCGCGCTGGCAGCCGTGCGCGATGCCTTGCCCGGCCCCGGCGGCTATCACCCCATCGATGCCGATACATTGCTGAACCAGCACAGCTGGCAGGCGGCGTTGCGCGCAGCCGGTGCTGCCGTTGCTGCCGTGGATGCGGTCATCGCTGGCGAATTCGACAATGCCTTCTGCGCGATCCGTCCGCCCGGCCATCATGCGCGTCCGGACAGCCCGATGGGCTTCTGCCTGTTCAACAATGTCGCCATCGCTGCGCGCCATGCGCTCGATGCGCACGGGCTGGACCGGGTGGCGATCGTGGATTTCGATGTGCATCACGGGAATGGCACCGAGGAAGCTTTCAGCGGCGACGAACGCGTGCTGATGACGAGCTTCTTCCAGCATCCGCTGTATCCTTACAGCGGCGTGCATCCGATGGGTACGGCGCCCGCCAACATGATCAATATCCCGGTGCCGTCTTACACCCGGGGCGAAGCGATCCGCGAGCTGGTGCAGGCACACTGGCTGCCCGCGCTGCATGCGCACCGTCCGCAGATGATCTTCATCTCGGCCGGTTTCGATGCGCACCGCGAAGACGACATCGCCAGCCTCGGACTGGTCGAGGCCGACTATGCGTGGATCACCAGTCGCATCGTCGAAGTCGCACACAAACACGCGCAAGGGCGCATTGTCAGTTGCCTCGAAGGCGGCTACAACCTGTCGGCACTGGGTCGCAGCGTGATCGCGCATTTGCGTTCGCTGGCAGAGCTGAACTGAGCCCGGAATCGCGGCTCCCTCAAGAAATCAGGAATTAATCAAGCATGTCCATACAATGGTTCCCCGGCCACATGAACTCCGCGCGCAGGAAAGCGGCGGAATCCATGGAAAAGGTCGACATGGTGATCGAGGTGCTCGATGCACGCGTGCCTCTCGCCAGCAGCAACCCGATGATCGAGGCTTTGCGCCGCGCGCGTCAGCGTCCCTGCCTGAAGATCCTCAACAAGAGCGATCTGGCCGACCCGGCCGCGACCAAGGCCTGGCTCGCTTATTTCAGCAAGCAGCCGAATGTGCATGCGGTGGCGATCACGACCAAGAAGCCGGCCGAGGTCGCGAAGATCCCCGATCACTGCCTGAAGATCGCGCCCCATCGCGGCACGCCGCTGAAGCCTTTGCGCGTGATGATCATGGGCATACCGAACGTCGGCAAGTCCACGCTGATGAATGCGCTGCTGAAGAAGCGCGTGGCCAAGGTGGGCGACGAGCCGGCCGTGACCAAGACGCAGCAGCGACTTTTCCTCGGCAATAACATCGTGTTGATCGATACCCCGGGCCTGATGTGGCCCAAGATCGAGCACCCGACCGATGGCCTGATGCTGGCGGCCAGCCACGCGATCGGCGTGAACGCGATCATCGAAGAAGAGGTCGCGACCTTCCTTGCCGAGCAGCTGCTGCAGCATTACCCTGCGTTGCTGAAGGCGCGCTATGGCGTGGTGGCCGAGGGCGCGGACGGCGTGGGCGTGATCGAGGCGATTGCGGCCCGCCGCGGCTACCGGCTCAAGGGTGGCGACACCGACTTCGAGAAGGCCGCGCACACGCTGCTACAGGATTACCGCAGCGGCGCGCTCGGGCGCATCAGCCTCGAGACGCCGGAGAGCCGGATCGCGCTGCTGGCCAGCTATGTGCCGCCGCCATCGCTGGGCGAACCGCAGCCGCTGCCGGAAGTGGAAGACGACTGACCAGCACCGACAAGAACCGAACAACAAGCGGGAGACACGAGATGGCCGGGACGACAGATGCGAAGCCGCAGGATGTGCAGCCGAATGATGTACAGCCCTATGTGATCCGCGAGGATCGCGGCGGCGTGACCACGCTCACCCTCAATCGCGGCGACAAGTTCAATCCCTTGTCCGAGGAGATGATGGCGGCGCTGCAGGCCGAGGTGGCTGCGATCGCCAAGGATGAAGCCGTGCGCGTGGTGGTATTGGCGGCGCAGGGCAAGGCCTTTTGCGCCGGGCACGACCTGAAGCAGATGCGCGCATCGCCGTCGGCGGCTTACTACAAGAAGTTGTTCGAGCAATGCAGCAAGCTGATGCTGGCGATACAGCAGATGCCGCAGCCGGTGATTGCGCGTGTGCAGGGCATCGCCACCGCCGCAGGTTGCCAACTGGTCGCCATGTGCGACCTGGCGGTGGCCGCCAGCGAGGCGAAGTTTGCGGTGTCGGGCGTGAATTACGGCTTGTTCTGTTCGACGCCGTCAGTCGGCCTGTCGCGCAACATGGGTCGCAAGCAAGCGATGGAAATGCTGCTGACGGGTGAATTCATCGATGCAGCTACCGCCGTGCAACGCGGGCTCATCAATCGTGCCGTGGCGGCCGAGGCGCTGGATGTCGAGATCGCCAGGCTCACCGACAGCATCCTCGCCAAGCCGGCCGTCGCCATCGCGATGGGCAAGCAGCTGTTCTACCGTCAGGCCGAAATGGGCATCCATGCCGCCTACCAGCTGGCAGGCGAGACCATGGCCTGCAACATGATGGACGAGGCCGCGCTCGAAGGCGTGCAAGCCTTTATCGACAAGCGCAAGCCCAGCTGGAAGCCCTGATCGCTGCCCGGCCTGCGCAGTCCGACGCACTCACTGCTTGGGCACCAGCAGGTAACGGTCGATGAGCTCCATCGTGCCGGATGTCTCGACATACTGCTCGACCTCGACCTTGTCGGTGACGATGAACTTCTGTCCGCGCGGGCCGATCACTTCGGCTTCGCCCATGGTCTTCGTGTCATGGAAGGGGTCGGCATCGAAGGCTTTCTGCATCGTGATTTCCAGTTCCAGCGAATAGCCGAGCCTGGCCTTGGTCACCGCATAGCTCTTGGTGGGATTGGCGGTGGCGGATAGTACGTTGGGGAAGGCAATCACTTTGTTGGTTTTCACGGCAGCGTCGAGCATCGCGCGCCGGAACATGCCGGATTCGTCATACAGGCTGATTCCCTTGTAAGTCTTCACGTCATGCAGCCCAAAATACGGGTGCTGGCACAGCTTGCGGATCGCGCTGTCGAGCACGGCAGAGTAGGTCCCGATCATTTGCTGCATCACAGGCTCGCCGTAATAGGCATCGGCCAGCGCCGCGCCATTGACGGCATTGAAGGTGCCGGTGCTGGAATTGACGTAATCGACCAGTGCCAGTAGCTCGCCTTCGGTCAGCAGCAACGACGGCGGGATGACGTTCCAGGCTTTCGCATGCTCGATGTGAGCAGCGGTGGCAGTCAACCCCAGCTTCATCGCCACGCCGGGCAGTAGCACCGACAACAGGGCTGCCTGGCGAAGCTCCGGATTGGCTTTCCACGAGCACTGGAATTCGTTCATCAGGTCGACTGCGTGCGCCGGGTGGATCTGCTTGAAGAATTCCCGCTCGATGGCCTCGGTGTCGCCGCCGGCGTTGTTTCGCGTCACCATTTTCAGGTCGTACTTGTGGGAGAAATGTACGACGGCATTGAGTGCGTAGCACAAGGCATGGCCGCCGGCGGCGTTGCGGGCGTGCGGATCTTCACGGATATCGCCCATCCTGGGGATGTCTTCGTACTCTTTCTTTGACCAGTCAAAGACTTCGCTGTACAGCTTGGAGGTGCGGATATTGCGCAGCGCCTGGACCATGTTGGCTTCCTTGGGAAGCGCCTTGAGGGTCTGCTTGAGCTGGTCGATCGGGCGGTCGGGGGTGTGGGATCGGGTGACGCTTCGGGTCGCGCGGCGGCGTCCGGTCTGGGTCCTGGAAATCGTCCTGAACATAGCTTCACCTCCGTTGCCATTGGTCAAGTCGTTCTGTTGATGAACTCCTGAACCTGATGGGTGGAGATTTGCGATCAATGGTCAGAAGCTTTCGCATTCGACCTTTGATGCCTGTCAAACGCACAGGCGTAAAAAAAGCCCGCATCGCTGCGGGCTTTTTCGAACAGCCTGAGCTGAGGACGATTACATCATGCCGTCCATACCGCCCATGCCACCCATACCGCCCATGCCGCCCATACCGCCAGCAGCCGGCTTGTCTTCGACCAGCTCGGCCACCATGCAGTCGGTGGTCAGCATCAGGCCGGCGATCGACGCTGCGTTCTGCAGGGCCGAACGGGTGACCTTGGCCGGATCCAGCACGCCCATTTCGACCATGTCGCCATAGGTGCCGTTGGCAGCGTTGTAGCCGAAGTTGCCCTTGCCTTCGAGAACCTTGTTCACGACGACCGATGCCTCTTCACCGGCGTTGGTGACGATCATGCGCAGCGGCTCTTCGATCGCGCGCAGCACGATCTTGATGCCAGCGTCCTGGTCCGGGTTGTCGCCTTTCAGGGTCAGGGTCGAACGCGCACGCAGCAGGGCCACGCCGCCGCCGGCGACGATGCCTTCTTCGACGGCTGCACGGGTAGCGTGCAGGGCGTCTTCAACGCGGGCCTTCTTCTCTTTCATTTCGACTTCGGTGGCAGCGCCAACCTTGATCACGGCAACGCCGCCGGCCAGCTTGGCCACGCGCTCTTGCAGCTTCTCGCGGTCGTAGTCACTGGTGGCTTCTTCGATCTGCACGCGCACTTGC
>JACCDR011417469.1_pt1 | contig 13460 bp, 18 predicted proteins | sample 7446431 | NCBI WGS metagenome assembly JACCDR01 (sample SAMN15323443, study PRJNA562643) | freshwater metagenome | isolation source: river surface water | place: USA:Blue River Watershed | collected 2017-08-17
AGAGCGATCGGTGACCGGGAACTGGCAGCGCGAGCTGCTTGCGCGCCCGGCACGCGGAAAGCACCCGGGACGTCCACACCCACGATGGGTCCGTAGCGCAGTTGGTAGCGCGTCCGCTCGGCATGCGGAAGGCCGCCGGTTCAACTCCGGCCGGATCCACGAGGCGCGTCGCCTGCGAATAGGCCACCCCGGGCAGACCACCCGGCGGGCAGGTCACCGCCCCTGGCTCGGGTAGAACCAGCCGGGGCAAGCAGCGACGCGCCGCGCACATGCCCTCGTAGCTCAGCGGACAAGAGCACCGGCCTACGAAGTCGGGAGTCGGCGGTTCGATTCCGTCCGGGGGTACGCAACAGGGAGACCGACGGTCTTCCTCATGCGCCGCTAGCTCAATGGCCAGAGCACCCGGCTCTTAATCGGGGGGTTCAGGGTTCGAGTCCCTGGCGGCGTACCTGGAACAGCAGCGCACGCACGGGCCTCAACGGCTCGTGTCGAGGTGGGCGTCAGGCGGCTGTGGGAGCAGTCGTAACGGCGTCGTACCGGGCAGGGCTCTCCGGTCTCCCAACCGCGATCCCCGGACCAGCACGGTCCAGCCGAGTGTGTGTCTGTTCCACGGCCGTAGCTCACCGGCAGAGCGCCACCGTTAGGTGGAGGTAGCGGGCTCGACACCCGCCGGCCACTTGTCCTTCAAGCTCAGGTGGCAGAGCGCCGGTCTGAAAAGCCGGAGGATCGCGGTTCGACGCCGCGGAGGGACACGCGGGGCGTTCGGCTTCTAAGCGCGAGTGCCCGGCCCACGTCCCGGAGGGACAGGGAGTGCGGCGTAGCTCGGCGGAGATGGCGTGCCGAAAAGGGCGTCCCCGGGCCACCGAACCCGGCCACGCGCACCCGTCCCGCCCTCCGGGCACATGCGGACGTAGCTCACCAGGTAGAGCGCCACGCTTCCAACGTGGAGGTAGCCGGTTCAAGTCCGGTCGTCCGTTCCAAATCCTCACCCGATCCGGGGTGGTGCAATGCGGCAGCACGCCTGACTTTGAATCAGGAGGTTCCAGGTTCGAGCCCTCGTCATCGCCTGACTGCGAAAGTAGCCCCCACGGCTACTTTCGCAGCACCACACCCTGGTAGCCCAATTGGCAGAGGCCGCCGGCTCAAACCCGGCGCGTTGCGGGTTCGAGTCCCGCTCGGGGTACGCAAAAACAGATATGCCGCTGAAGCTCAAAGATGGCCGAGCGCGCTCCTGGTACGGGCGAGGGTCCCAGTTCGAATCTGGGCAGTGGCTCCATGCGGATGTGGCGCAGTGGTAGCGCGTCTCCTTGCCATGGAGAAGGTCGCGGGGTTCGAGTCCCGTCATCCGTTCCGATACCCCACAATTCGATCAAGGAGGTGATCCGGGGTGACCACAGTTCTCGTGTTGAACGCCGACCTGGGGCCGCTGCACCGGGTCAGTCTCCGCCACGCGGTCCGGATGCTGTGCCGGCAGGTCGCTGTGATCGAGGAGGCGGTTCCGGACAGGCTCATCGGCGTGTTCCCGATGCCGAGGATCGTGCGGCTGGTCAAGTACGTCGTGACCAGGTGGCGCTACACCAACGGGCCCGGCTGGACCCGGCCCGGCGTCATCCGCCGCGACAACGCCACCTGCGGCTACTGCGGCGGGTCGGCGAACACCGTCGACCACATCCTCCCCCGCTCCCGCGGCGGGAAGAACACGTGGAAGAACACCGTTGCGGCGTGCTACCGCTGCAACCAGCGCAAGGCCGACTGCACCCCCGCCGAAGCGGGCATGGTGCTCCGCGTGAAGCCCGTCGCACCGACGTGGTTCGCGCTGGCCGGCGCCTGATGCGGTTGACCCCGGCCGGCTGCTACCCCGGCCGGGGTCCCGCGCACATTCCGAGCTGGTGTAATCCGGCAGCACAGCAGGCTCTGGACCTGCTGGTGGGAGTTCGAATCTTCCGCTCGGAGCGTACGGTCTCGTAGCCCAACCTCAGGTAGAGGCACCAGGTTGAGGGCCTGGCAAGTGCCGGTTCGAATCCGGTCGAGACCACAAGGGGTGAGGTCGGCCTGCACTTGAATGGTGAGGGCCTCTCAGAGCAAGCCCGGTCGCCCGCCCCGCTGCCGGCGTAGCTCAGCAGGCAGAGCACCCGCCTTGTAAGCGGAAGCGCGCCGGTTCGACACCGGCCGTCGGCTCCAGACAGCAATCGGGGCCCACCGCAGCCGGTGGACCCCGATCAGAGCGAGAGCGTCAGCGGACGATGCCGGTCGCCTTCAGCAGGTCGATGACCTGGTCGGCGGTGACCTCGTCCCGCTCGATCTCGACGCCGGGTGCGTCGACCCTCACCCGCCATGCTCGGAGCAGCAGGTCACCCACATGACCTTGTAGACGCCGGTCGGCTGCCAGTCACCGTCGCCCGTCGTCCACATCGCGATGTGCCCGACGCCAGCCTCGGGGTCGACCTCGGCACCGATGAGCTTGCCGATGCTGTCCAGGACCGAGTGGAGGCCCGCGGGCAGCATCGAGGCGGACCGCCACACCGCATGCCGCGGGACCAGCAGCCGCAGCCGCGCCTCCAGCGACTCGGCGGCCGGGTCACCGTTGTCCGGCTTGGTCGACGACTCCGCCGCCTGGCGCAGCGTCTCATCGATCCCGCTGAGGTCGGCGTCGCCGGCGGTCTGGTCCGCCGTGCCGTCGTCGTCGACCTGGTCGACGGACGGGTCGGTGATCTCGGGGTCGGTCGTGATGGTGGACATGGGTGTGCGTCTCCTTCGTCCGGGGACAGGGCCGGGCATGCAACGTGCAGACCGTTCGGGTCTGCGGGGAAGGCCCTAGCGTACCGAAAGTGACCGCTAGATCACGCCAGTGCAGCACGACAGGCCGTGCACCGTCCTCGTAAGGCGGGGGATCCGGTTCGAGTCCGGACGTTGGCTCCACGCGCTCGTGGTGGAACTCAGGTAGACACGCCAGTCCCAGAAACTGGTCCCGAGAGGGGTGGGGGTTCGACTCCCCCCGAGCGCACCACACGCCCGCGGTCACCCGCGCGGTGACGTGACCGACGACCGGCTGGCTGCCACGATGGTGGCCATGTTCATCGTCGACCGCGGCCAGATCATCGGCATCGACCCGTCCACCGTCGATGAGCAGAAACGGCAGCTCGTGGACGTCGCCGAGGTCATCGGCGTGCCGCTCCAGCCGATGCCGTCGACCCGGGACCGCGGTGTGACGTTCGTGTACCTGCCCGACGACATGGCCTGGCCCGAGGTCCACGTGTCGCTGATGCTGGTCAACTGGCGGCTCCAGGCGCTCGACGCGCCGCTGTCGCACTGCGCGGTCTGGTGCTACGCCGGCGTCGGCCTGGACACGTTCGCCACCGTGCTGCACCACCTGCGGTTGTGGGGCGGCAACCCGCACGATGAGCCGACCGGCTGGATCAAACGGCACGGACGGCTCGACGTGAAGTACAACTGGAAACGCCGGCCGGGTCTACGACTCGACCAGCTCGGCTGGGACTCGTTCCGACCGGGCGACCCTGCGGGGACGTAGCTCACCAGGTAGAGCACCGGCTTTGCAAGCCGGCGGAAGGGGTTCGAGCCCCCTCGTCTCCACGCAAAGACAAGGGCTTGTGGCGCAGTTGGTAGCGCGCCCCGTTCGCAACGGGGAGGCCACCGGTTCGAGTCCGGTCTTGTCCACGGTCGGGAGGCATCCCGGCAAGTCGGAACACGGAGGGAGTAGCGCCCCGCGGGAGCAGCCGGACACGCTCGGGCCCGAGCACCGGCAACCGTTCGAGTCGGCCCAGCGGGCGTGTTCTGGCGTAGACCCGCGAGTACGCGGTACAGCCATGGTGCTACACGAGCGTGGCGGGTTGCATGGCCTCGTAGAGGAATTGGTCAACTCATCTGGCCCTCAACCAGAAGATTGCGGGTTCGAGTCCCGTCGAGGCTACAAGCTGCCAGCCCATGCGCCGGTAGGGGTCCTGGTCCGACCGCAGGAAGGACGCGAGGGCAGGTCAAGGTGGCGTAGCTCAGCGGCAGAGCGCCGGATTGTCGATCCGGTACGCGCGGGTTCGAGTCCCGTCGTCATCGCGCTGTGGTCCCCGGCCGGGGACCACCGATCCCGGTTGGCCTGACCAAAACTCCGCTGTCGGCGGAGGGCCCCGGGAGTCCGCTGGTCCGGCAGGCCAGCGGGCACCCCTGGAGGGTTGGCCGAGTGGCCCATGGCAACGGCCTGCTAAGCCGTGCAGACATAGCGCTGCCGTCGGTTCGAATCCGACACCTTCCGCTTTGCCGGGTCCCGTGGATTTGGGTGTAGTTGTGGCATCGTTGGTGGCTACAAATCCCCCGTGCACATCCAGGAGTGATCGTGGCCAATGCAACTACGGTTCGTGCCGCCTCGTCTGCGACAGCAGCGAGACCGCCGAAGGCGCGGACGCGTCGGCCAGCCGCGGTGACGGGCCCGCCACCGCCGCCGCATGTGGTGCTCACCCCGGCTGACGACGACATCCAGTTCGGCCGGGTCGTGTTGACCAAGACGATGGCCCGCCAGTGGATGGCCCGCAACATCGAGACCAACCGGAACGAGAAGCCGGCGAAGCAGGCCGCTTACCGGACCGACATGGAGGGCAGGAACTGGCGCCTCACCGGCGAGACGATCAAGTTCGACGTCAACGGCAACATGTGCGACGGCCAGAACCGCGTGCAGGCGTTCCTCGACTCCGACGCCGACTCGATCGTGGTTCACGTCGCCTGGAACGTCCCCGTCGAATCGTTCGTGGTGATGGACACCGGTGCCGCGAAAACGTTCGCGGACCACCTGAAGCGTCGGGGCCTGAAGGGCAAGCGCGCCGGCGCCGCCGCGGTCATCCGCCGGATCATGTTGTGGGAGGCGGGGAACCCGCTGGGGGTGCGGAACGCTCACGGCCGCACCTACGTGACGCCGACGCACTCGCAACTCGACGACCGGTACGCGCAGGACGAGGCCCGGTTCGACGCGGCGGTCGACCGGGGCTTCGACATGCGGCACTTGAACATCGGCAACTCCACCATCGGCGGGGTCGCGTTCTTTCTGTTCCATCAGATCAACCCGGAGCGGTGTCACCAGTTCTTCGATCACCTGGCCACCGGCGCGGACATCAGCGCCGCGCACCCCTGCAAGATGCTCCGCGACAAGCTGCTACGGACCTCTGAACCGCCGAATGTGCAGCTCGCCTACTACATCGAGGCGTGGAACGCGTGGCAGGAGGACCGGCCGTTGAAGCGGTTCCAGCGGCCGAACGAGGGACCGATGGCCGCCTCGAAGTTCCCCCGCCCGCAGTAACCACTTCGCAGGCCTGCGGGTCTGCGACCTGCCGTCGTGGCCCAACCTGGTCGGGGCAGCGCGCTGATAACGCGAAGGATCCGGGTTCAAATCCCGGCGACGGTACGCAGAACACGGAGGTGTGGACCCGAGCCTCCGACTGGTAGGTCTGCATCGGGTCAATCAACGGGGCGTGGCCCAGCTTGGTAGGGCGCCTGACTGGGGGTCAGGAGAGTCGCAGGTTCGAATCCTGCCGTCCCGACGTAGCATCAGGGCATGACGCAGAATCGGCCGACGCCGTGGTGGGGGCCGCTGGTGCTCCTGCTCGCAACAGCTTTGTGCGCGGCTGGCGCCGCGTCGGCGTACCAGGCCGGCGACGGGCTCCAGTTCGTTTTCGGCGCGGGGGTTACTGCGTTCACCGCGCTGATGTCCTGGTCGGCGTTCACGATGCGGGAAGAGGAACGGCAGTCCCGCGGCTAGGCCGGCGGGAAGTCCTTCCACGCCTGCGACTCCGTGGGCCCGGTCTGGCCCTGGTAGCGGCTTCCGCGTTCGGCGCCGTACGGCCGTTCGCAGGGCGTGAACAGCGGCAGGAAGCACACCTGGCCGATGAGCATCCCGACGTGCAGCCGGATCGGCAGCGGCGCGACGTTCGACAGTTCCAGCGTGACGTGGCCATCGAATCCTGGATCGAGGAACCCGGCCGTCACGTGGATGACGAGTCCGAGCCGGCCGAGGCTCGACTTGCCTTCGAGCCGGCCGGCGACGTCGTCGGGGAACCGGAGGCGCTCCAGCGTCGAGCCGAGGACGAACTGCCCGGGGTGCAGCATGAACCCTTCGGCGCCGGCGCGGACGAGGGTGGTGAGCCCGTCCTGGCGGTGCGCGGGGTCGATGTGGCTGCGGCCGTGGCCCTGGTTGAAGACCCGGAAGATGCGGTCGAGCCGGACGTCAATGCTGGCCGGTTGGACGAGTGCCGGCTGGTACGGGTCGACCCCGAGAGCGCCGTCGGTGATCCGGGCGCGGATTTCGCGGTCGGAAAGCAGCATGATCGTTAGAATACGGAACGTGACGAGATAACTACGGGGTGTGGCGCAGCGGGAGCGCACTCGCTTTGGGAGCGAGGGGCCGCGGGTTCGAATCCCGCCATTCCGACAGTCTGGTGTGAGTAGCCCGTGGCAGGGCGAGACGCACCGGGTCAACGTGGGGTCGGCAGCCGCGGCTGCTCATGTGAGGCGACCTTTGCCCCACCGGTCGGCGGTCTCTGGGGCGTGCCAACGCTCGCGGACCACCGACTGTCGGTCGATGATCTGGCTGTGGCGCAGCTTGGTAGCGCGCTGCCTTCGGGTGGCAGAGGTCGTGGGTTCGAATCCCGCCAGCCAGACTTACACCATCAACGTTCAAAGAGGGGTATGCCGCCGGCTGCGGCACCCGGCCTCGAAAGCCGGTATACGGGCGAAAGCCCGCGGGTTCGACACCTGTGCCCCTCGCGTGACGACCTTCGTGTACGCGCCGTTCAAGTGGCAGGCCGACCGGTGGGCCCGCGGCCAGGGGCTCCGCCCGCGCGACCTCCGGGCCTTCGGTGACCGGTGCAACGGCTGGCGCGACGGGGTGCACTACCGGCCGGAGGACCGGATCGTGGTGCTCGGGTCGGTCGGACGCCGGGCGGAAGCGATGGTCGTGCGCATGCAGGCGAAGACCCAGGGTGCTCCGCCGATCGAGCGGGTCGAGCTGGCCGCTGGCCCGCTTCCCGCATGATCTACGTGTTCGCGGAGACGGAGTGCCGCGCCGACCGGTGGGTGCGGGAGCAGGAGCTGCACCGGCGGGACGTGCGGACGTTCAGCGACGGCAACGCCTTTCGCATCCGCGGCGGGCTGCGCCTCCACCCCACCGACCGAGTCGTCGTGCTCGGCTTCCTGAGCCAGGGGTTGAGCAGAGAGCTGGACCTGCTGCTGCGGAAGTGCAGCCCACCGCCAGCGGTCGAGTCCTACGATCGGCGGGTGCACGTTGGCGACCCCTGGTAGCTCAGCGGACAGAGCAGCGGTCTTCTAAACCGACGGCGCCGGTTCGATTCCGGCCCGGGGGATCAACGTCAGTGGCACCCTGGAGTTATCTGACTACAGGGGGTCACGATGCGGCGATGCGACAGGCACGGCCGGTTCGGCTGCGCCGACTACGAGTGCCAACGCGCCGAGTCCGCCCGCCACGCTGCCGCCTGGGTCGAACTCCGCGACGGTGGCGACGCGGCCCTGGCCGCCGCCCTCCGACCCGGGGAATCCCCTGCCGTCAACGACACCGACGGCGACGAGCCCGTGCTCACCGCCGAACAGTGGGCGGCCCTGCACGAGCGCGAAGGCGAGTAGACCATGGGTGTCACCAGCGACCCGAACGACCCGCGGCTGACCCGCGGCGCCGACGACCCCGCCGACGGGCCCAAGCCCCAAGCCGAGGTCTACCTGGTGCTCTCCGAAGAGGAACTCGCCAAAGGGTTCGTCCGACCGGTCCGCACCTCGTACAAGCACCTCGCCTGCGGCTCCGTCACCACCATGGGCCGGGCCATCGCCGAGAGTTACGCGGCCAAGCCGACCATGTACGGGGCCACCTATTGCTGCGCTTGCGGTGCTCACCGGCCCGTCGGCGTTGATGGGGAGTTCATCTGGGAGCCTGACGGTTCGAGGGTGGGCACGTGACGGCGACGGCGCCTGCTGTTGCAGGGGTTGCACGATGGGACCAGGTTCTGACGGTTGGTGTTGTGCCGGTCGTGATCGAGGTGATCGACAACAAGGGCATCGAGATCTGCGGGATAGGTTCCTTCCCATCGGACGACCAAGCCGCACCAATGGCACGGATGGCTGCCCGGCCCTATCGCGTCGTAGAGGACAACGCGGTGCACGTAAGCTCGGCCGTTCGCGAAGGCCAGAGGGTGGCCCGGGAATTTGCGCACTCGGTATCGCTTCGGATCAAGGTTGCGCACCGGGGCGTCCGTCGTCCCAGTCTGCTTCTTGCGACGATCGTGGAGTTGGCAAAGACCGTTCTTCGCGTGCGGTCGGGGGCAGTCCGGCGTCGAGCATCCATCGGCCCACCGGCGAAAGTGCAGGTCTCCGTACCGGTCGAGTCTCCACCGATGCATCTGGCACAGGCCGCCAGCGCGCTCATTAGGCTTGGTACATCCTTCCACGGTGCACCAGACCGGTCGCTCTGGCCTCTGAAACCGCCCGAGAGGATCGCCGTACCGTCGGTAGCGAATCCCGTGAGCCTGGCAGAAGCCATGCGAGTTGTGCTTGTTCTTGCACCCCTCAACGTTGCAGATCCTCACGGATTCATTCTCCGCGCCGGATGTACCGAGTGCTACAGCTAAACGTACTGGAATCCCTGAACGCCAAGGCTGGCACCTGATGTACTTCTGTGTCCGGGACGAGGCCGACGGGCACGAGTTCCTCGCCACCCGCGGCCTCGCCGCCAAAGTCCGGGAGCGGATCGAGGAGGCGCTGACGCACACGAACCTCGTGGAACGCGTCATCCTCGACCTCAGCCACATCGAGGCGACCACGGGCGGGTTCATGGACGAGCTGCTCGGTGAGCTGGTCGCCCGGCACGGCGCCCGGTTCGTCATCGTCGGCGCGAACGTGTTCGTCGCCGAGACGATCGGCACCGTCATGGACCGGCGGTCGCTGTGACGAAGGCCGTGATCTGCACCCACTGCATGGACATCCTGTCCCCGTACCGGGACTGGGAGACCAACCGCGGCTGGCGCTGGTGCCAGTGCGGGCACGCCGCCGGCCGCTGGCGTGACGGCGCCCGCGGGCTGCTCGAAGTGACCGCGCTGCACGGCGCGCAGCACGTCCGGGTCCTCGGCCTGATGAACAGCTTCCTGGAGGCCGCCGTCCAGGGCCGGCCCTGGGGCGAGCCGGAGTCGATCCACGAGGAATGGCGGCTGCTGCACGACCAGGCGTGCGAGGACGTCCCCGAGCACTACCTGTTCAACGAGAGCAAGCGGCAGTGCTGGGCGGTCATCATCCGCCCCGGCGAAACCGGCGACGTCACGTTCGTCGAGTACGCCACCGCCGCGAACGACACAGCCCCCGGTAGCTCAACGGATAGAGCGGTCTCGTCCTAAGGGAAAGGTTGCGCGTTCGAATCGCGCCCGGGGGACACTAGACACGGTTAGATATGACTAGCGTCGCTAGCTCAATGGCAGAGCTGCGGACTTTTAATCCGTAGGTTCGGGGTTCGAGTCCCCGGCGACGTACTTGCGGGTGTAGTGGAGAGGAACCACGCCGGGCCCATAACCCGGAGGCGCCGTTCGAATCGGACACCCGCCACCACTTTCCCCGGCTACCCTGACCGGAGAAAGGTGATAGAGTCGCCTTCGTGAATACGAAGGCGAAAGGCGAGCTGAGCGAGGGGATCATCCTTGCCGCACTCTTGAAGCTCGGACACAGCGTGGCCGTCCCATTTGGGAACAACCAGCGGTACGACCTGATCCTCGACGAGGGTGGGACGCTCCTGCGTGTTCAGGCAAAGACCGGGAGGATGTACCAGGGCTGCGTGGTATTCAACGCATGCAGCACAAACCCGTACACGGGCAAAAAGACGGGCTACACGGGCCAAGTCGATTTGTTCCTCGTGTACTGCCCCGCCACCGACAAGGTGTACCGAGTGCCAGTCGAGGTGTGCGGCACGACAGAGGTAAGGCTCAGGGTCGATCCGCTAACGCGTGGGGCCAGGCCCGGCGTCCGCTGGGCGGCCGACTTCGAGTTAACGGGCATCTAGATTCACCGGGTCCCTGTAGCTCAGTGGGAGAGCGCCACCTTGACACGGTGGAGGTCGGAAGTTCAATTCTTCCCAGGGACACGCACCGCGCCATCGGTTATGGGTAGGCCGTCCGGCTTTCAATCGGAGAGAGCGGGTTCGAGTCCCGCTGGCGCGACCAATCCCTTATAGCTCAAGGGCAGAGCAACCGGCTGTTAACCGGAGGATCTAGGTTCGATTCCTGGTAGGGGAGCGCATGGAGGGGCCGGCTGGCTTCGGGAACGCCCCTGGAAAGGGCGTGCGGGTGACACCGCCGAGGGTTCGAATCCCTCCCTCTCCGCCACGTTCGGGTGAATGAACGTCGTGAATGGCTGGTGACGGGGCGTATCGACAGCGCACACTGTGCGATACGAGCACCAACCGCCCGCGAGTCCGGCGAGCGCAGGACGTGCCCCCCTCCCGGTCCTGCTTGCACCCGACGGAGGTTGGGGCTCGGCCATGCCCGCGTAGTTCAATGGGAGAGCGCCGCTTTCACACAGCGGAGGTTGCAGGTTCGATCCCTGCCGCGGGTACGCAAAACCGCTCGCGGTGCCGCCGGCCGGCGCCTACCGTGGGTCCTGGTGGATGTAGCGCAGAGGCAGGCGCGCCGGGTCGTGACCCCGGAATACGCGGGTTCGAGTCCCGTCGTTCACCCTCCACCCTGCTGGGGGCATTGGACAGCCCAGCGGCCTGTAAAGCCGTCGCGAAACGCTGACCCAGTTCGAGTCTGGGAGTAGGGACCACGCACACCCACTTGCCCCGTTCCCCGGGTACACGTACCGTGGGACGCATGGATGCACAAATCGAAGAGATGGCGCTCAACGGCCACATCATCCTGGACGTCCCCGACGCCGAGCACGCCGAGCGCTCAACGGACTGAACGAACCACCTCGACCGGCTCGCGCCGGTCGGCCTGCCCGCGTAGCTCAGCGGATATGAGCGCCCGCCTCCGGAGCGGGAGGTCGCCGGTTCGATCCCGGCCGCGGGTACATGAACGATCACTCACTGGTCGAGCGCGCTGACGCGCTCGCCAAACGCGCACACACCGGCCAGGTCGACAAGGCCGGCCAGCCGTACATCGACCACCCGCGGGCGGTTGCCGCGCTGGTCCGCCACCACGGCCCGCACGCAGAGGCGGCGGCGCTCCTCCATGACGTCGTCGAGGACACCGACGTCACCCTGGAAGACCTGCGCTCCGACGGATATCCCCCGGACGTCGTGGCTGCGGTCGACTCGGTGACGCGGAGGCCGGACGAAACCTACATGGACATGATCCGCCGCGCGGCAGCGGATCCGCTCGGCCGCATCATCAAGCTCGCCGACAACACGCACAACTCCGGCCGGCTCGATCACCTCGAAGAGGCCGACCGGGTGTTCCTCGGGAAGCGCTACCGACGGGCCCGCGTGGTCCTGGAGGCGGCGCAGGTACGCTGACCATCAACCGAACGCCGCTCCGACGGATTGCGGCCAGAGGGCGGATGACCGGGCGCGTGAGCGCAGCTCGTCCGCCCTCGCCATGCCTGACCTTGTGGCGTTCCCGGTAGAGCGCCCCGCCTGCAAAGCGGGTGGCCGCCGACGCGGCACCGGTTCGACTCCGGGCAGGGTCTCAGATGATGCCGTTCCACTGTGGAGCACCGCGGGCGGACTGGGTCCAGCTCCTGCTCATAACGGGGGCATGCCAGGTTCGATTCCTGGGCTCGCGACACCCTTGCGCGTATCGAGGAAATGTCATACCTGCCGGGTATCGTGCCGGCCATGAGACGCACGATCCTCCTTGTCCTGCGCGCCGCCCTGATCGGGGCCCTGGCGCTCGCCGCTGCTGGCTGCGGCACCTCGTACGAGGAACGGCTCCGGTTCCTGGACAGGGTGAACGCTCAGGGCATCCAGTACCGCATGGACCTCCAGCGGCAGGACACCCAGCCGTCGAAGGACGCGTGTGAGATCGGCTGGAATCTGCTTGACGTCGACATCCCGTCGGACGGCGATGGCAACTACAACGAAGCCTGGGAGAAGCAGGTCAAAGAGGCGTACATGAAGGGCTGCCTCACCGGGCAGGAGCGGCCGAGGCCGGACGTGTCCGGTGTGGACGCGGTAACGCCGGTGCCGATCGGTAGCGAGGGCCCGCGGGTGCCCCGGCCGGGCGGGTCCAGCTCGCCGTCAAGCTTGCCTGCGCCTTAGCGGACACGACGAAGCCCCCCGGGCGGTGCACTCCGGGGGGCTTCGTCGTGTCCGCGTGAACCGCGCTACTCCCGCTCCGGCTCCGTGAACGCGGCCAAGCTGTGCACCGGCGACCGCGACAGTTCCCCGCGGGCCCTGTCGTATCGCTGCGTCGTCCGGGTCGACGCGTGCCCGACATGGTCGGACACGACGTGCAGCGGCGATCCGCCGTCGAGGGCGAGGGTGATGAACGCGTGCCGCATGCTGTGCGGCGTGATCTTCGCCCAGGACCGGATGCCGGCCCCGCGGCACACCCGGCGCACGATCCGCGCGACCTGCTGCTGCGACAGTCTGCGCCCAGTCGTGTCGACGAACAACGGCGCTGCCGGGTCGAGTCCCTCGACCGGCACACCGGCCGCCTCAGCACGCTCGGCGAGCATCCGCTCGATAGCCACGACGACCGGCGCCGGCATCACCGCCCGACGCACCTTGCGGCCTTTGCCGTGCACCGTCATCACGACGTGCCCCGAGTCGTAGCCGGTCGACCCGACGTTGAGGGTGCGCACCTCCGCGGACCGTAGCCCGTCGAGCAGCAGAACCGTTATGAGCGCGCAGTCCCGGGCCGACTCCAGCCCGGCCGCAGGGTTGACCCTCACGCGCAGGGCCCGCGCTTCATCCCGTGACAGGCCCACCGTCGTCGATGTCGCCGGTGCTTTCGGGCGACCGCGGGCGGGGACCGGCGACCGGTCGACCTGGTCCATGTCGACGGCGAACCCGTAGAACGACGCGACCGTCGATGCCCGACGCGCGAGCGTGGCCTCTGCCAGGGGTCGCTTCGTCCGCTCCGACGGCGTCACCTCCATGTGCCGCAGCCACGCTGAGAACAGGGTCCGCGGCGCTGTCAACGGCCACGTCCCCCACTGGTCGCACCACGCCAGCCACGCGTCCATGTCCGACCGGTATGCGTCGCGGGTGTGCACCGACCTCGCGACTACCAGCAGCCACCCGTCGATGAGTTCATCGAGCACGTCCCGGCGGGGCGCTGTCGACAGTGCCCCGCCGACCTCGACCGGCACGATCTCGCCGGCAACCACCTCGGTCACGATGCGCTCCTAACGAGAAGGGCTGATGCGCTTGACAGACTGTTGGTTCTGGTGCTAGCGGTTCGCGTCATGACTCGCTCGTTTCGCAAGATTGATAGCCGGGGATAATCGGCATTATCACCTAGATGTGGACCTTG
>JACCDR012599915.1_pt1 | contig 13459 bp, 12 predicted proteins | sample 7446431 | NCBI WGS metagenome assembly JACCDR01 (sample SAMN15323443, study PRJNA562643) | freshwater metagenome | isolation source: river surface water | place: USA:Blue River Watershed | collected 2017-08-17
AACAATTGAATAAACTAATTTTTTTACAAGATATAAAAGAAAAATCCCGCCTCATCGACGCATATCTCATTCCGCAGGAAATTGAAAAAAAGAATAACGCGGAGGTTTCAACACCGCACCATCTACGACAGGACATGATATTTTATACTTTCTAATAAATACGTGTGTGGATCCGGCACGGTAACGCCAATTTATTTTTTGTAAAAAGTATTTTCGGAAGTTTATGACACGCCGCTTTTTTATCATATGAGTTCCATTGGCTAAATATTTCTAGTGTGAATAGAAATTGGGGTCAACCTCAACAAAGTTATCTAAGACGGATATAAAACCGTCCGCATTAAATTCAAATTGAGCACCGCGCGGCGATTGTGATAAAGTATAGCTATCGGCAAGCACATATATAGGTTTTTTTTGCTCGGCTATATTTTCATTTAATTGGGCCGTATATGGCGATTTTATATTTACTTGTATATTTCTTATCAACAAAGTATAAGAAAAACGGCTCCTCGTCATTAGATTACATTTAAATCCTTCATAAAAGCACCATTTTAATTTTTTTATTTCATTGAGCCCATCCGCGAGAGATTCTAATAATATTTTATTCAAATTGTATGTATTTTTAGATATATCTAATGAATTTTTATAAGGATCGAGTCCTAGGGTTATCATATTCGCTATGATTTGATCACGTATAGCTATTACATTAGTTAATCCAATGTATAAAATTCCATGGTCTTCGCACCATTTTTTTACATCATCCGAATATAATATTTTTTTATATTGCAACATACGCGAATTATCAATTTTATCAAGAATATCAATATTTAATGCGGATAGAGATTTTTGTATAAATGCTTGGAAAATATTCCATATAAAAATACAATTTAGAAAATCGTCGGCAAATAGTACCCGATTATAAAATTCAAAGTCTATATCATTTTGTTTTAAAAAATTAACCATTCTAAAACTATCTGCAAAGATTTTGCGCCTAGATACATATATAAAAGATGCTATTGTTATGAGATCCAAAATATTTGCGCCATGACAATAACCGGCTAAAATCATCCGACGCGTTTCTAAATTTAAAAATCGTATTTGATTAGCATAATATCCTGGTAATGTTATATCATAATTATCGTCTATGAACCCCAATATATGTAATTTTTCTATAGAATAACTTATTGATTGTGCGCTGGGCATTTCTATGAAATCTAACGCCGATAAATTCGTGGGCAATAGATTAACCATTTTATACCACGAATTATCCGCTAGTCTAAACATCTGAAATAATCTATGGGCCTTATGATCATTAATTTTTTTTATAGATAATTCCTCTGAAATAAAGGCATTTTTTTCTTTTATCAATATACCCAATAAATTTTCCGTCGTATCACTAATAACAATTTTAGAAAATTGCTCCGCGGGCAAGGATTCAAATGTTTTTTTTGTATAACACGGATACCATATACCGGGGGCCTTACGCCCCACTCGTCCCCTCCTTTGTATGGCCATACTTCTCATAACATTTTTTGCGTATCTAATATTACATCCAATATTAGGATTAAATTCAATATTAAGATAATATCCTGTATCTATACAATATTTTAACGTAGGTATAGTGACACCTGTTTCTGCTAAATTAGTGGCTATAATTACTCTCCTCGTAGGGGTTGCGTATTTATACGGCACTTTAGAAAAATCAATCTTTTTATGGCCTTTTTGTTTAACAATATTCCATATGGGTACATGTATTGACTCCAAATTTGAAAATAGATTTTGATACTCAAGACCGCCGGCTTCAAAAGTTGTTTTATCTAATAAAATGGGCAAAATATAATAATTTTTATAAAGTCCGTGGTCGTCATCACCTCCCTCTATTTCGTCATATGGTTTTTTTATTGAATTTTGGAGTTCTATATCTAAGGTGTGTATGTGTTCTATGATTTTGTTTAATGGTTTGGTTAAGACCTCTGAATTAAAAGCATGCATATCTTCATATATTTTTTCGCCAACTTTTGTATCCTTTATAAAAATTATAATATCTCTAAATTTTGAGCCGCCGTTCATACTCAACTCATCTAAGTTTTCTAAATGTATTTTTTGCGCCTTGTGTATAGCATAATTTACATAATTAGCTATGCTATATTCCGGATAAATTGCTTCAATCGTGAACGTTGAACCTATTACTTGAATATAATTTTGCTGCGGTACATCAAAGTAGTCTATAAAAATAGTTTCATTAAAAGTTGCGCTCGTAAGTATAATAATAGGACATTCCGGATCATCATAATTATTTTGTAAGAATTTTTTTATCATAAACAGACACATATCAGTTTCAATATCGCGCTCATGGACTTCGTCAATGATAATAAACTGATATGCGCGCATTATTTCTTCTTCGGTTTTCATAATAAATTGCTGCGTAAGTACGCCAACTGTACAAAACAATAGACCCTTTTCTTTAGGCGGGCGCTTAAAAGAACCGGTGCTATATCCTATATTTTTATCTAACTCAAGTTCCGGCGTAAAAGATACAATACTACTCGGAATATCTATGGCATTAAAAATACGAGGCTGAGTTACTATTATATTTTTATGCGTTCTTTCAAAAAAAGTCGTGTATAATTTAGCCGGCAACGCAGTGGATTTTCCACTTCCGGTGTCCGCCTTCAAGATAATCACTTTATCTCCGTATTTTTTTGCAGATATTTTAGGCGGACTTCCTTTTTTTAGAGGTATTCTGTCAGCAATATAATTCAATATATAATCTACACTAATCATATTTTCTAACTTTTTTTTATCACTTTCGGACCATCCTTTCGGTGGTACAACAAAACCTTTTCTCATCAAGGTCGGTAATCCAGAATTTAAAACTGACATTATTATATATAATATCCATCAAATTATATATAACATCTATTTAAATCTCGCCGGTAATTCGTCTTGTTCTTCACAATCATATTCTTTGTAATCTTCACGATTTTTATTTTTTTCATGGTAATCCGCCATTTTTCTAGCAACTTCTTCAAACAAAGATTTCTTCTTATTCTCGTGCTCATTAAGTGTTTTAGTCATACTATTTGCCGCCATCAAGCGTCGTAATTTAATTTCTGTCGTCTCATCGGTCTCATTATATATACCCAATTTTTCCATAAGAATGCGCTGCATTTCATCGTCTTGCTCTTTGCCTTTATTGTCTTCTTCTTCATTTTCGGCGCATATCTGTTCATATGTTTTATAATCATCGCGCCGTAATAGTTGTTCTCTATCATAGTTTAAAACACTTTCACGCGCTGTATTTAGCGCCGCCGTACGTTCTTCTTTTCTCGCCGCGTCCGTTTTATTTTGTTCTTCAATTCTTTGCGCATTTTCATACGACGTATCATCGCGGCCGTTAAATATTCCTAGTTTTTTCTTTTGTTCTATGTCCAATGCCCTATCAACTTCTTCATTAATATCTTCTGGCGCAACTTCTTCTTCAAAATTTTCTTCATATGTTTTATACGTATCATCAACGGCTTTCTTTTTTTTGTCGTAATCATTAATTTGTTGGCGTGCTTTATGAATATGGGCGGCTCTTTTTAGAGTCTGATATTCTAAATAAGCGTCAAATTCTCTGTTGCACGCCGAGTCTTCTGATAACACTTCGCAATTATTATCAAGCTTTTCTTCAACCGGTAGATTTCTTCCAATTAGCGCCCCGAACCAGTCGGAAAATCTTGACGTCATTTTTTGTATATAATACTTTTATGATTTAATTTGTAATAGTTTTTTTATATGATTTTTTTCTATAATATTTATAGAAAAAATATCTGATTATAACACGAATATATAAAATATTAAATTTGATAATATCTACTAAAAAACCCCTGTAGCTCTTCATTGTTATTGCCCGATTTAGTTTCCTCAATTTTTTCATCCAAAGCCCAAACGGCCGGGCATCCCATTCTAAAATCATCACATATATCCGCAATGATATACATGAATGGATCTTCACGATTTTGAACATATACCATTTTTTTAAAGTTTTTAGTTTTTACAGTATCACTGCCTTTAAAAATTCTCCGCGCGCATAAATCTGCTCTTAATTTTTCGTGTTTAGGGTATGCATTTGAAGCCCTCGTAAAATTCGCTATGGCCGCTTGAGAAGTCGTAAAAAAACTAACAATAGCATTTTTTCTCAATTCCGATTCAATTTCTTTATCGTCTTGGGACGTTATGATAAATGTTATGTAGGCCCAACGCCCCGCATAAAATATTTCTTTAATCACCGTACTCTCTTTGACCCATTTTTTAAAAACACTGGCGCAATCATCAAAAACTAACAATGCATTCGGCACAAAGTCTAAATAATTTAAACAACATATTTCATCTCTACTCAATTTATCAACCATACCATCTAATACATGTTTATAAGTCCTTATATTCGTTTTATATAATTCCACTAATTTTTTTACTTGCATCTCTTGTATAGCCTTTACCTGTTCGCGCTTAGCTGAATAATCTAATTTAGGATTAGATTCTATGTTATAAATGTATTTATCGGCCATTTTAATTAACATATTTTCCATATTATCGGCCTGCGCTGTTTTTATTTTATCAAATAAACTTTTTAGCGTTCGCATATCATTAGCTTTATTATATAAACTAGCACGCCCTTTCTGTGCTAACAAAAATTCCTCCAACCATTCTTTAGTTATACTGGGTTTTATACAATTTTTTGGTATTTTGCCAATAAAGTCTGCGGCATTAGATTGGGACACTATAAAAGGTATAGAAATATGATCTTTTAACATATGCATAATTTCTAGAACAATAGTTGATTTTCCCGATTGCGTGCGCCCGTATATGAGCGTCGTTTTGTTGAGAAAATTTTCATAAGTCCTATTGAACCATTTAAGCGTAGTACCGTCTTCTAAATACAAATCTTTATTATTCATGGTTCGCGTATTATTATATAAATATATAACAATATTAATTTTTTGTAATATTTTTTGCCCAATATTAAATTTTACTCTCAATATCATCAATTATTTCAGATAAAGAATGATTTCTCGGTTCGTTCTTTATCTGACTTTCGGTGTCGTCTTCGAATCTAGAAGACGATTCAAAATGCGGTTTAACTTTTATTTTATCATCAGTATAAAATGCCCCTCCGTGTATATTATCCATAAATTTATCAACATTTGAATTTAAATATGTTTCTTTGTATTTATTTTTCATAAAGCTGCTATGTATAGATAATATTATAACAGACGCCGTAGATATATATAAAAACACTTTAAGGAGCCGCCATAAAGGAGTGTTCTTTTTACAAGGATATATGAGCATTATAATTAATATTATAATGCCCGATAATAAAATCGAAGTGTATGTAATGCTTATAAAAATATTATTGAGCCCCGTGGCAAAATAGAATGAATTACATATCCCCCCAAAAAATGAACCTATCTCAATAGCCATTATCAAATGTATATATTATAGAAATTAATTTTTCACGATTTATATAAGAACAATAATGTTACATAATGATGTTATATCAACATTAATAATCATTTTATTGTTGTGTATACTTTATAAGATATATTATGTAGAAATAACTAGTTCAGATAATGCTATGTTTTTCTACATAATATTGATGGAAATTTTAGCATTTGTTTTTGATAATTTATATGATGCTTATGGAGATACATGCCTTTAAAAAAATTGATTTTATATAGATATATATTATTATGATTGAACGCACGCATAATATTATGCAATTTAGCAATAATTATTGTAATGATTTACAAATATACAATTGCAGCGCGGGCGAGTGTATATTTACACAACCGATATTTAGGAATAGTATCCAAAATACAGGTTTATATGATTCAAATGACGCATATAACGTGGGAGATATGATCTATCTAGAAATCTTAAAAAATATAACGCTAATTTCATGTCATAAATACATCCTAACGTTTCATTACAGACCAATGCGAAAAAATATATATAATATCATGAGCATAAATAGCGATAGTTATTTCATAAGAAAGAATAAAATATACGTCGGCGATATTACCATCAAAATGTATATAGATCCGATTATCATACCGCTTTTTATACTAATATTTATGACATTTGTCATATTATTAATTTTACTAAAAAGATGTATCTATGGGTTACCTAGTCCTTTTTTACGTATAAAAAATATACGTAATGATAATGATGATGATATGTGCTGCATATGTTTAGAAATGTTTAAATATAATGAGAGAATTTATATAACCGAATGTTTTCATAAATATCATATTGATTGTTTTGATCATATGATGATGTTTAATACGAGATGCGCATTGTGCCGAACAAATTTAATAAAATCATTGGATTTTGACGCACTAATGTATTAATTTTTTATATCTTCGTTATAAAGATATAAAAATATATTATTATGGACATGATGCGATTAATCATTGACGATAGAGAATCACATGTTATTCCTTTTTTTAAAAAAAAATATGATAGTATAGAAATTGATATAAAAAGAATAAATATCGGAGATTATGCCGTTTATGATAATAAAAAACTTATAGCAATAATTGAAAGAAAAACATGGCAGGATTTATCGGCATCCATTAAAGACGGCCGCAAAGAAAATATAAAGAAATTAATATTAGCCCGCGCCGAAACAGGATGTAAGATATTATATATTATAGAAGGCCGAGCAAGATATAAACCAAATAGAAAAATAGCGAGGATTCCTTACAAAAATTTATTAGCGCATTTAGATCATATAATGATTCGTGATAATGTATTTGTTATATATTCAGATAATAAAGAAGACACAGCCGCGCGTCTAATAGAATTCACATATAATTGTAAAACATTAAACATAGAACAAGAAGAAAAATCGGGCGGTGACGATGGTTTGTATGAAAATATGAATTTTGATCTAACGCAAACCATTCCAAAAAGCGAAAAAGATATTATATATTCTATATGGAGATGTGTACCCAGCATAACAGATAAAACGGCGGATTTATTCATAAAAAAATATCATATATCGGATTTATTATTGGGCAAAATATCAGAAACAACCATAGCATCTATGAAATATCCGAGCGGCGCTATAATAGGCAAGCGGTCCAAAAATATATATCAAATAGCCCATAATTATCCTGCGGCCTCTAGAACATATGTTAGAATGTTAACATGCATAAATGGTATAACTAAAAAGACTGCAGAGTTGATCTTATCAAAATTTGAATTCAAAAAAATATTAACTGGCGATATTAATATCAAAGAATTAGAACTTCTACAAAAAACTCCCTGTAAAAAACTAGGAAAAAAAGTTTCATCGGAGATATTGCGTTTTTTTACAAAAAATTATGATATCCATAATCTATAATAAATCATATAAAAATCATCATTTTTTTATATATTATTAAATTTTATTTAAATAATATATTATTATTCGTACGAATAAATCGTACGATTTATTTATGTAATATGATATTGTATTTATATTCATCAATCTTAAAATTACTGATATCATGAACGCATTCTTTTATAATATCTTTAATATTTTTCATATAAATGTACGAGTAATAATCGCCTATGCCCAATGTTATCATAGCGCTTGAACCCATCTTAGATATCGTCATAGGATAGTTTATAGAAAATGTATATTTGCGTTTAGAATCAACCAATAAAAAAGCATTACTTATTTTCATAGTATATATTTCACCGCGGCGGACTAAATAAATGTAATAAATCAAATAATCATAAGAAGCATGCCGTACAAATGATTTAACGCCGGATAATTTTTTTATATCGCCAAAAAATTCTAGGATATTCCTATTAGTGAAAACTTCATCTCTATTGGGTATTTTTATATGGCCTACGCTTATACCTTCATAATCTATAGATTTATCGCCGCTGTATTCCATAGGTAATTTTAAAAATGGCACACCGAATGAAAAGAGCCCCGTTTTAATTTCCTTATCATCGCCCCTAATTATATCACCGTTCATTTTTATGATGTTATTTTTTTTACAATCTTGTTTTCCCGGCGGTATTTCCACCGTAGTTACATAACCATTTTCATACCAATTAAGAAAAACCATATCGTCGCCTTTTGTTTCTATATATGCCCAATTCTTATCATAGTTTCTTACATTGTTACAAAAATTTTTATTTACATAAAATGTATATTTTATCTTATTGGTATTATCAAAAAGCAACGAGTATATAATTTTGTTCTTTATTATTATTTCATATAGACCCGAAATAAACCCATCATAACAAAATATTTTATCGTTAGATTTAAATAATCTAATGTCGCTATATTTAAACGTCATTTTTTCGCCCTTATAAAAAATGGGCATATTATGTACAACGACGGGCTTGATTTCTTCTACTATTTTTATTGAACCAACTGATGAAATTTTTACGACGAAGAAAACGCTATTATCTAAATATAGATCTGTCCAATTGTTCCATATAAAATTTTTTCCAAATGCTATGTTTTCTATGGAGACTCCTTTTTTTAAAAGTTGTTGTTTTATATAATTTTCTTTACCTGAATAATTTCCGGGCACATATTCTTCTCCAAAATAAGCCGCGACGGGCGCTATATATCTCACCACAGCTAAATACATATCTTTTTCTAAATTTACTAAAGAAAGATTAATACCATCTTCATTTAATATAAAGTTATATTTTTTTAAATATTTGGCTAAAAATTTATGGTGTTTATTAAAAGATATCAACGACATTATATTTAACTGAATCAAAAAAATATATATAGCATATATTTGAAAATATTAGTTTTTCCATTCTTTGGGCATAGTAATTTTATGTCTTTTAAAGCTCTTTTTTAGAAGAGGATAATTAGCATATAGCAAATTATAATACCTCATAAATGTCGCCACGCTCATATTATTACATTCTTTTGAAATCATTTGTTTTTTTATGTGTTTTAGCTCCTTGACGCGTCTTGTTAGCATATAAATAGCCCCTGCGCATTTAGTCGTCGCACGCGATTCATTTTTTATATGAATGTGTTTTTTCTCGGCCCTCATTATTAAATCATATACGAATGCTTTATATCGTTCTGGTATATCAAGTGAAGTAAAAAATTGACTCAAATAATTTTCTATCGGCTCATGCCTGGTTGGTATATCTAAAACACCTAATTCTTTGAGTTCTTGTAAAATTTTATCACCTTGTGATAAAAATCTTTCTTCGGTATTCATAATGAGAGCTATATCTCGCGGCGTTCTTGATAAATTATTTATAATACATGAATAGTATAAACACGCGGCCATAACACCACGTTTACCGTTTTTCCTATAAACTCGCCCGGAAGAAACTATTTTATCAAATAATTCCGCAGCCGTGTTAATAACATTAGTCGGGGGCTTACTCCCCTCATATTGATATATAATATTAGTAATTTCTTTTTTGTTGTTATTATTTCTAAATGAGCCGTAATTAGAGCATGTTTTTAGAAAACTTCTTTGATAACAGTATGAACCCGCGCCCACTAAATTAAAAGATATATGCGCGTTCTGCGTGATATTATAATTTTGGGCGATAGACGCATCATAACACCCATTCTCAGACTGCCACTCGCGTTCTAATCCGCATTTTTCACAAATCAATGATACTGCGCCTATTTTACACCGCTCATCGCAATTTGGACAAATTTTATAATCTTGTATTATTGGCATATCTATTTTTTTTTCTAAATTGATCATTGTATTCGTATGAATAATTCTTGTGGCGGATATTTCTTCTAAAATTTTTATATGATCGATTTTTATGTCTACGGCCTCAATATTTTCATACAAAATATCCCAGTCATCTTTTTCATCTATTTCTTGTTTTATATCTGATTCATACATGGTCCTCTTAGTTATCGGCCTTTAAAGTAAATATAATATTATTATATATTTATAACAGTTTTTATCGGGCGGTTTTTATCGGGCGGTTTTTATCGGGCGGTTTTTATCTTTTTAAAAAATCAATTTTTATGATATAAAATTGTTTATCTCTTCTCCGTCAAAATTAAATATCTCTGATTTTTTTACGTCAAAGTCATAGTATTTTGATGGTACTTTGTTATATTTCAAATCGCGATCGTAGACGTGGTTGGGCTGCGCATATTTTTTATCATTTGGTATATCGCCGTTTTTTATACTAAAGTTATGATCATTAACTATAAAACTTTCACTTTTATTATATGACCCATATATATTTGCGGTGGGTAAAAACTGCTTCAATTTTTTTTTTATATCTGGGCGCGTTGTATTATAGTATAAACTGGCGGCCCATTGTATCAAATCGCGGCACTTTAAATATCCCAAGTAGAAAGAATAACCGCGCGGCGCTTTTTTTAATTTCCTCAAGAGTATATAATTGGTTAAAAAGTACATCATAATGTTCTGTAAATTAGCTATAAAAATATCTTCGCCTATATTTTCTGCCGATATCATGTTGTTATTTTCTAAAAACTCCCACTGGTTATCTAATATGATTTTACGGGGCAATTTATCTAAAAATTTATTATAAAATCTCTCTTCTTTGGGGTTATATACATTTTTTATCATCTTATATAATTCATTAATGTTGTCCGAGTACATAGTTATGCCGTGCGCATCCATAGGTATAGAGCATTTAATATAATTTTCGTCAATTACACAATCACCAAGTTCATTTTTAATGTTAAACCCTATCTCTCGCGCTATATTTATCCAATAATTCAATGCTAGAAATCCTGTAATACATTGCGCTTTTAAGATTTCTTTTTTTATTTTATATTCACGCATTTTTATATCGTATTTTTCGACCCCTAATAACCTTAATGGGTAGTATTCATATAATAAGTCATGACGTTTCATATCCTTTTTTGGTCGCCCACCCATTATAGTTTCCCGCGGGGCGTTTTCATAAGGATAACATAGTGCTCTGTGTTGATCAATCATCTGAACATGTGGGTGGATTATAGTAAATCCCTTATATTTCAATGTGGGCATTTGTTCTAAAATACTACTCGGCACGTATGTTATATCCGCAATAGTTACAAAATTTATTCTTACTTTTATTGTGGAGGGGTGTAATGCGTTTATTACCGAAATATCACGAAAACCTATACGATATAACCATGTAGCTATTTCATAAGCATCAGCAAAATGCTGCGGTGAAAAAAAGTCATAATCGGGCAGGGCATCATCGGCGTAAATACCTTTTTTGCCTTTTAATTTAAGTGCAAAATCAATTGACATACCACCGGTTAATATTCTTTTTTCGCGAATGATATATTTTTTTATTATTTCTAACGCATTGATTATATTATTATAATCTGCCGACTTTGTTGTTGACAGCTCCTCATAATATTTATCGGCGATCTCCATTATATAATAATAAATTACAAAAAATATATAAATTACAAAAAATATTCGCTATAAATTAAAATTTGTTAGCATATTGCGCAACGATATTATTATTAAATTCCCCAAATTTATCTATGCTATCTAAATATTCTCTAAATATTTCTCTCTTAAGGTCGTCCTTTTCTTCTTCAATTAAACATAAATTTTTAATTGTATCTCTATATTGTTTTTGAAATATGATTTCTTGTTTTGCGGCCTCGTTATTGGCGGCACTGTTTGGATTAGGATTCTCTAATAAGTTTAATATACTCAATATCACTGTGTCAAAACTATACATAGCCGACCAATTATCTTTTAAAATATCTAAACATATATCGCCGTTGCCGTATATGTTTGAATGCCACATTTTTGTCAAAAACATAATTTTTGGGGGTGAAAAAGGAAAATAAAATGTTTTGTTGTTTTTTTCGTATTTAGTCTGAAAAATCATGTAGTAAATTCTATTTTTATGCAATCCCGTATTAGGATGTAATTTAACTATGAATTCACCTAAAATATCGTTTTTAACTATACTAAAATCATTAAATTCTTTTTCGTCTTGCTGCTTTTCAAACTTTGCCCATTTTTTTTCTATAGTTTTTCTCCACTTTGTTTCTTCTTTATTGACACTCATTTATAATATTAAATTGGTAAGATTATATATATTTTAATATATAAAAATCAATTTTTTTTTATGATATAACGGTATATAAATATTTATAGCTAATAAAATAAAATGTTAGCTGTATTAATAGTCGTGATAATGATATGGATATATTTTACACTTTTACTTCATCCAAGGTTCAAGAGTTATGAATATGAAGAAATTAAACATCGTTTCAAAACGGGCGATATTATACTATTTCATGCGCTGGATAATATAAACCCGATATTTATCGGCTGTTATTACGGTCATATAGGCATGGTGTATATCGACCCGGATGACGAAAAAGCTGAGCCTCAAATATTTGAGGCGTTCAATACAACTAATATGCCGTTTTATCCGCCTGAATACTCAAACGGCATCGCTCTAGCTAATTTAAAACATCGTTTAAATTCATATAGAGGGTATTGTTTTTATAAAGAATTAGAAAAGCCGTTGGATATACGCAAACAAAGAAAATTCAAAGAATTTATCAATTATGCTTTAAAAAGTATGTATTATAATGAATCGGTCGTAAGCAATGCGATCAAAAAAATAATATTAAATGATAAATTGCGTATAGGCACAAACTGCGGAGAATTAGTTTATATTAGTTTAATTAAGTTAGGTCTTTTAGATGAAAATTATATATATGAAAATCGGAGACATCATCTTTTATGGCTTTCAAAAATAAATGAAGTAAATGATAACATATATATAAAACCAGTATATGTTTTATCAAATTATTTTATAAAATAATTTGATAGATATAATGTCTGAATTTGATATTTACGATTTAACTAAAAATAACGGAGGGAGGCCCTTCACAGAAGCAGAAAAAAACATGATTGAGCGTGGTGAATTACCAATAAAGCGCCGCATAGCTATACTCAATGACAGTGATACGGCTGCAATTATGAATAACACATACAGACCGCCGCATGCGATTAATATTCCACAGAAACCAAATGTAACACAACATTCAGCTGATGTTAAAACCAATATACAAAATAATAACATAATTGAATCATTACAAAAACAAATGGAAAATATGCGTTTAGAAAACATGAGGGCCAATGAAGAATTGGCCAGAGAAAGAAATATGAGAAACGAGCGAGAATATGATCTAAATTTATATAATAGGTTGTATAGATGGGGCTTAGGTCTAGTACCAAATTATTATTCGTATATACAAAAAAAACGAGTTGAAGATATTTTATCAAAATTGATAAGGGTTGAACTTTTGCTCCATACCCCTCAATATGAGTTAGAAAATCTCATACAAAAAACCATAAACGAAGCTAATATAGAATACACTAACACAAAGGACCCATCGCCCCGGAAGAAATCGCCCCGGAAGAAATCGCCCCGGAAGAAATCGCCCCGGAAGAAATCGCCC
>JACCDR010624688.1_pt1 | contig 13457 bp, 15 predicted proteins | sample 7446431 | NCBI WGS metagenome assembly JACCDR01 (sample SAMN15323443, study PRJNA562643) | freshwater metagenome | isolation source: river surface water | place: USA:Blue River Watershed | collected 2017-08-17
AGTTTGACCTACTGCGCGAAGTACGCTGTTCCGATATAGATAACTCTATTCTCTCTAATGAAATAGGCAGCCTTGGCGATAAGCTTACTCGTCTGGAAAATGAACGCGGCGTGCTCGATGACGAGACTTTATATTTAAAACAATACTACTCACTTCTACAAATTAAAGACTATCTCCTCAGCAAACGCCTCTCTGAAACATGCGCAAAAAAGACGGTCTTTATAATCTATTTGTACACCAACAAAGACACCTGCCCTACATGCGCAAACCAGGGCGATGTACTTACAGAAATACGAAGGCAATACCCCGACATACGTCTCTATTCTTTCGATACAAATCTTGATGTTTCAGCTATTCAGACACTCTTAAAGGTGTATAAAATAACCGACGAACGCCCTGCCATTGTTATACAAGGGAAACCGTACTATGGATTTAAAACCGTAGCTGAAGTAGAAGCACTCCTGCCAGAATCCATAAAAGCGACTTCAACCACTGCGACCACAACAAAGAAAAAATAGTCTAGCCAAAAAGTTGTTTTTCTAGCTCGAGACGAAAACTTTGGTCTGTCTTTGCTTTGAGCATATAGTACTGCATCCCCTTGTCTTGCAACTTTGGGTGATCGTGCAAGTCTATAAACTCATCAAAAGACAGTCTTTTTGAAATAATCTTTTCTGAGGCGCTATTCTTTGGATCTGATACTTTAGTGAGATCGCGTGCGATAAAATAGTGTATCGCCCAATCAACTTTTGAAAAATCACGGTTGACATAAAACGTGCGCCACTCATTCGCCACATAACCCGTCTCTTCAAGCAATTCTCTTTTTGCTGTTTCGAGAGGTTCTTCTTTATATGAATCCGCACCACCACCAGGAAGTGAAATAAAAGGTGGTCGGGCAGGCTGCTCTTCCTCGCTCACAAGTATTGTTTTGTCAGGAAAAACCGCAAACACAAGTGCTGAGTGCTTACGTTTTAAAAACTCAAAAGTCCGAAACGTGCCGTCAAACATCTCTTGTTGCCATTGATAGACGTCGAAGATCACACCTTCAAAGACTTTTTCTGCGTGGGGAGGTATTTTCATGTACACCTCAGTGTAACAAACTTAGATGAGTGGTGTAAAGATTCGAATAAAAAATACCAGCAACCTATCAAACCATGTCAACTTATGAGTAACAGGAGAAAACGGCGTAGCGTCTTTTTTCCAATCACCTATAGTGCGCAATACTTTTTCTGTAATACCATGATCTCGCACCACGAGCCCAAGCTCACTGTTGTGATTAAAAGACAACATATCCAGGTTTGATGACCCTATCATAACTTCTTTTCTGTCGATAATGAGCGCCTTTGCATGATTCATATTCTTGAGCAAAAATACTTGGGCACCATGCGCGTTTACTATATTGGCAAAATGCATATTAATTTTGTTCATGAACCAGTGGTCGGACACTTCTGGAATAATAATAGTCACCCCCACTTTTCTGTTTAGTGCTTTGCGCACCGCTTGTATAAACCATGTGTGAGGTACAAAATATGGCGTAATACACATCACCTCTTTTTCTGCTTGTTGTATTTTATATTCATAATATTTTCTTAAGACGGACTTACGGCTAGCTGGAGTGTGCTCGAGAATCCAAGAACGAATACGTTGTTTCCTTTTCTTGTGTTTTGTAGGAATACTACCCACACCACCCGCAAGTGCATAGGTACGCGCAAACACCGCTACAAGATGCTCGACTGACCTTCCTCGTATTTCTAACTGTAAATCATTCCATAAATACGAACTTCTATCTATGTTCACCCCGCCAACAAATGCTCGCGCACTGTCGATAATGAGAAGCTTGCGATGTGTTCGGTGAAGCCAGTGTCTGAAGAAAATTATTTCTATGCCGGTCTTTTCCATTTTTTCTATGACACTCCGTTCGAGCTTCATGCTTCCTATTGCATCAAGTATCATAACAACACGCACGCCTTCCCTACTTTTTGCACATAATGTCTCGACAAAATCATGCGTTTCTTTTGTGTCATCAGAGAAAATATACATTTCTAAATAAATACTCTGTTTTGCGGAACGGACGGCATCAAGCATGGCCGTCCATGTGGAATGTGAATTTGTGTAGAGTTTAAAAGCCATACGTGATATAGTGGAGTATAGCAAAAAAATAGATTATGGAGGATTCGCATAGCGGTCTAGTGCACTACCTTGGAAAGGTAGCAACGGGGCAACTCGTTCGAGGGTTCGAATCCCTCATCCTCCGCACACCGGGAAATGGTATAATACAAATATGGCAAAAACATCTATACAAAATAACCTCACAAACCCTGGTACGGGAAGAATCTTAATTACCAAAGCATTCGGTGAGAATTTGACGATTTTGCTTGCGGAGAAAATATCAACAGTACACAAGAAATTTGATTCAAAGGGATTTATTCGAGACACCAAGAAAGCAGTTGTCGGCAAGAGCTCTACCCAAAGAATCGAAGTGATTGCCAACTGGTCAAAATCAAAGAACGAACATACGAAATGGATACTTACACATGCGCAACGATAAATCTATGGAAAATTTAATGATTAAAAAATTAGAAAATATTGAGGAATTAAAGGAGCTCGTTGCAACTTTTTCACTTGCATTTGAGTCCGAATACAACACGACCGATTCGTATCTCTCCCCCATGCTCGAGAACACCTCGTGCATCATTTTGGGCGCAGTAGCTGAAGGCCGTATCGTTGGCGGGCTCGTCGCTTTTGAAATGACACCCATTCACGGAACAAAAGAATTGTATATATACGATATCGCAGTCCATCCTGAATTTCAAAAGCGAGGCTTGGGCAAGAAGCTCATGGAAGCTATAAAAGAAGAGGCTCGCACTCAAGGCGTGGGGGCGATTTTTGTCGAGGCTGAGTCAGAAGACGAAGGGGCGGTTGCTTTTTATCGTGCTATAGGCGGCGAGGAAGTGGCAGTTAATCATTTTAATTTTAATTTATGATCACCTACGGATACACAATTTTATATGTAGAGAATGTCGAAGCGACACTCGCGTTTTATGTAAAGGCGTTTGGGTTTGCACAGAAGTTCATCACTCCAGAAAAAGATTATTGTGAGCTAGAGACCGGTGGTACGACACTTGCCTTTGCTTCATACACAGTCGCCGAATACAACGGCATCGATCTTGAAAAGAGAAAACCCGAAGATCTACCCTCACCTTTTGAGATTACTTTTGTAGCAGACGATATCGAAAGCGCTTGGAAGCAAGTGGTCGAAGCTGGTGCAGAAGTGGTAAAAGAGCCAGCCCAAAAACCGTGGGGCCAAACCGTCGGCTACCTCCGAGACATGAATGGCTTTTTGGTGGAGTTGTGCACGAAAGTTGAATAATGATATTAGTATGGATGAAAACGAAGAAAAATACATAGACGGGAAAGACCCGAAAAAGATTTATATAAGTAAGCGCATAAATCACAAAGCTACACACCCTGAAACTGGTGAGGAGATTAACATACCCCTTAGGTATGTTAGTAAAGTTATAAATTCCGAAAAAATTCTAGGTGAAGTAAAAGAAAGAGGTGTTTTTCAGTTGAGAATAACGGATTCTGGTAAACAAGAAATTCTTGCCAAGGTATTGGAAATGAGCAACAAAATCTGTGTTTTAACACTTCAAAGATACACAGCAGGAACTGGATCACCTCACAAAATTCATTTTTCTTTTGTCGGTGATGAAATTCTGGAATTAAGGAATTTCATTGATTCTTTAATCCTATTAAATTTCCCTGATGAGCACAAAACAAAAGTTGAGAGTGCTGAATTATTAAAAATCAAAAAAATATTTTCTGAAAACCCTGATATCAGTTTAATTGAACAGGTTTTAAAAAATAATGTTACTGATAAAGATATTGTTGCTTTGGGATATAGGAAAGATCAATTGGAGATTTTTAGAAAGCTAATTGAAGAAAATTATTTATCAAAATACAAAGAGGAAGTCATCAAGAATACTCAAATAAAAGATGAGCTGGCGTTTCAATATTTTTTTAATAAGAATCCTTGGATCTTTGGTTATGGTCTCGATTATAGATTTATGGGAATTTTACAGAAAGAGTTTTCCGCTTCTGGAACAGAGGCGGACGGCAGTGGTCAAGTTAATGGAGACTTTTTGATTGGAGATAAAAAATTTACAACTTTTGTAGAATTAAAAAAACCTGATACCCCTCTATTTAAAAACAGTACTATTCGTTCTGGTGTATGGAAACTCTCAACTGATTTAATGGAAGCAAAATCACAAATATTAGAACAGAAAGCGAGTGGGCAAATAAAAATTGAAAAAGAGACTATTCATAATAGTGACGGAAAAGAGATTAAGCAAAAATCATACGATTCAAAAGTGATTTTAATAATTGGTAGCTGGGGTCAAGTTAAAGATGATGTTGATTTGGTAAAACAGACAAAAATCAAGACTTTTGAATTATTTAGGCGAGACTCTAGAAATATAGAAATTATTACATATGATGAATTGTATGAAAGAGCAAAATATATCGTTAGTGCTAGTAATATTTAAGTACGGAATAGCTATAAATTCAATTGTCTATGACATACACCAACAAAACACAACCAACAAAAATAGGCCCTGAAAAGTTTTTGAAGGAAAACTTTAAGGGGAAGGAAAAAGTGCAGCGCGAAGCACTGGCTTTGGTTGATCTCTATTCAAACGCTACCGGCTCACCGTGCGTGATGTGGAATAAGATTTTTGGGTTTGGAAAATATTTTTATAAAGACAGCAAGGGTGGAGACCATGAGTACCTCATTACCGGCTTTGCTATCTCCTCTACTGGATTTACCTTGTACAACATGATCGGCTGGGAGAGTTACAAAAAAGACCTTGAAAAACTAGGCAAGTATAAACTTTCTGGTAAATCTTGCCTTGGAATAAAAAGCATTGAGGACATCGATCTAAAAATACTCAAATCAGTTATAAAGAGTTCATGTAGTGAAATGAAAAAGAGGCATGAGACGGAATGATAATATAGTAATACATCAACTATCTAAGCATTTATTCCACAAAAAACAAAGAAAGATACGCGGTGTGAGTGCCGTGTATCTAAATCAATATATAAAGAAATAAAAATCACCGTAACGAATTTTTAATTTTATCAGCCAAAATTTGACTATAGCTTTTGCTTACCCCATCAACAACTTCGTCTTTACCAAAGCTTTTTTGATCTAAGTCTACACCAAAAAATTACATACAATGTGTGCATGTTACCATGTATCACCTATTTTTTCTATTTATTTTTATAGCTTATAATGCACAACATGGAAGCAAACAAAATAATTCACCAAGCAAACGGCAGAGGGCACGCACATCACGGATGGCTGGAATCATACCACTCATTTAGTTTCGCAGAGTATTATAACCCGGAAAAAATGAACTTTGGAGCACTGCGTGTTTTGAATGATGACGTTGTTGCGGGAGGTATGGGGTTTGGGGCGCATGCACATAAAAATATGGAAATTATTTCTATACCCTTAGATGGAGACTTAAAGCATCAGGACAGCATGGGCAACATTGGCATTATACGAAAAGGCGACATTCAAGTAATGAGTGCCGGCACAGGTGTCACCCACTCAGAATACAACAGCAATATAGACAGAGAGGTGAAATTTCTTCAAATCTGGATAGCCCCTAAAGAAGTAAACGTTGCCCCACGATACGGCCAGGCTTCAATACAAGAAATGAAACAAGAAAATGGATTCTATGAAATAGTATCTCCACGCAAAGATGGCTCCGCGCTTTGGATACATCAAGACGCATGGCTTCACTTAGGGCAATGTGAGGCAGGCACAGAAAATACATACGTTATTAAAAAACCAGAAAATGGCGTATATGTATTTATTATAGAAGGAGACGTTGAAATTGCGAGTGAGAAATTATCAACACGAGATGCAATAGGTGTGTGGAACACTGAATGCATTACCATGAAAATACTCACAGACGCACGTGTTTTGCTCATAGACGTTCCGATGGACATCTAATGCAGGATGTATAAATTGATAGCGCACTTATCCCTCTTACCAAAGGAGTACTATAGCGAGGCTGGTGCCAAGAATTATTCTATACCACCCAAAAGGAGTAAAGCCATACGTTCGGACCACGTACAACATGAACCGAATAGAGACAAAGGCAATAAGAAAAGCAATAAGGAATCCAATAAGGAATGGCAGTGAAATAATGGTGTCTATGATATGTATATTTTTATAGAAATCATACAATGTGGCAATAGTCATAGTGGGAACAGCGAGAATAAAGGTAAATTGTGATACAGATACCCGAGAAAATCCGGAGAAAAGACCTGTCACGATCATTGCCGCAGATCGAGATGTTCCAGGTACAAATGCAAGGGTTTGTGCTAATCCTAATATACATTTTTGTTGTAGTGTTAAATCACTCTCTTCCCTATTTCCTCTTTTTTTCTTGTAATAATATTCTCCCCATATCATGAGTGCCCCACCCGCCATTAGGGTCCACGGTATGATGAGCATCACATTAGTAAATAGAAATTTTAAATGTGGATACACCATGGCGCCAATAACAAGTGTAGGCACTAAAGCAAGAGCAATGGAAGGCCAATTTTTCGTTGCAAAAAAATGTTTTCTATACAGAATAAATGCCGCAAAGATAGACCCAAGCTGTACCGCTATGGTAAAGCTCACCATCTGATTCGTGAGTGTCATATCCATTACCCTTTGCGCAATAAGTAAATGAGCTGTCGAAGAAACAGGTAAAAACTCTGTAAAGCCCTCCACTACACCTAAAATAATAGCTTGAAGAATGGTCATAAGATAAGAACAGTATACCTTAAAAATATAAAACTCATCATGTTGATGAGCTTTATATTTTATGCACAACTAGGATGTACTACGCCTGAAATTCTTCACGTACAATTTTACCATCTTTGACGGTATAAAGAGCAATTTCTGTCATTTTTTCACGTCCACGGCTTTTATAGGTAATATCCATAGTAAATGTCACCGCGAAACTACTATCAGATACCAGCGGCTCGCTACACGATAAAGAGTGCATTTCGACAACATCTGCTTCCCATTTTTTAGCTTTTTCACGAATTGCGTCTATTCCTTGATACACATCAGGTTCTGGGCCCCATTTTTCAACACTGACTGCATCAGATGCATATAATTCACTGTATACCGCCCATGTGTCATGCATTCTATTTAATTCTACTAACCTTTTTGCTATTTCTTGTGTTGTCATATTTTATATATACTTGTTTAGTATACCATCTTTTATTTATTATAATGAGAACTATCCTATCTCTAAAAACATAGGAGCATGATCTGAGACATCAGAACTAGTATCGACTTTAAAAGACTTAACCATAACACCTTGACTTACAAAGACATAGTCGGCAAAAGGCCACTTCCCTCTTTTCTCTTCAGGATACAGATTCGTGCGAGTGCCTTGTACACCATACTCTTTTATGAGGTTTCGGAGCCCATACTCTTCTAGCATTTTTATAGACTCAGTATTGGGGTTTAAGTTAAAATCTCCCCCTAAAACAATGTCACCCTCCAAATGCCTAATAACTTCAAGTATTCGCTTCGACTGCGATATTCTTTCTTCTGTGTCATGTTTACCAACACCGGTTCCCGCATAGTATCCATGAATATTCAAAATCCATACATGCCTTTTTGTGTCCGGATTCATAACTTTAACTACCTGCAGGAGCACGGGTAGCTGGTCCTCACTAGTACCCGAATCATAGTGACCCAATAAAAATACTTCCCGATGCTCAAGAACAGGAACACCAGGGCGTATGCATGAACACAGTCCCCATGGCAGAGGCGCATCTGTTTCAGGCATATCTCCCCAGGTTTTTTGACGTACCGCATGAAAACATGCAAAGGTACTCAAAATATCTTTTGTGATTTCCAATATATGCAACACCCCACCTCGATTGCTTATTTTTTCTTTATAGTAGGAGCTTACCTCCTGAAAGCAAAAAATGTCCTCAGAAGAACTCTTGTCTTTCAAGAACTGCGTATACTCTTTTTGCTGTATTCCATTCCAAATATTTAAAAAAGTGATGTTCATGCAACGAAGTATATTTCAAAACAGTAAGAAATGCTATACTGCCCACATGCCCACACAATGGTACTTAGACCTTATTAAACCAAGCTGGACCCCTTCTGGCGAAACTATTGGCATCATTTGGTCAATACTATACCCTGTTATTATTTTCTGCTTTATATGGGCATGTATTAAATACTTCAAAGGACAGATACCCGCTGTCATTTTCTGGGTTTTCCTAGTAAACCTTATCGCAAACCTTCTTTTCTCTCCTGTCCAATTTGGACTACAGAACCTCTGGCTGGCTACTATTGATATTCTCATTGTATTAGGAACGATTATAGCGGGGATGATACTTATTTTTCCCTATTCAAAAATGATTGCAATACTACAAATTCCGTACCTCACCTGGGTATCCATCGCAACAGTACTTCAAGTAAGCATCACTTGGCTCAACAGATAACACGTAAAAGCACACGCATTACCTTTATGTCATCACAAAAAACACTTGACCTGAGTAGTATTCCCTTACCTAAACTCACTAAGACAAAAAATATATTCAAATCACTCGCGCGGTCGATCTTGTATCAACAGCTTTCCATCAAAGCAGCTGCCAGTATTGAAAAGAAAATGTGTCAGCTGTTTGCAGAAGATTTTCCAACCCCTGAAAACATACTCGGTGCATCCGATGAACTTCTCCGATCCGCCGGTGTGTCACGTCAGAAAATAGGCTATCTTCGCAACCTTGCCGCACATTGTTTAAATAAATCATTTTCTATGTCGGCATTTTCACGCATGAGTGATGAGGATGTTATTATCGCACTCACTGACGTAAAAGGCATAGGTCGCTGGACAGCAGAAATGTTTCTAATTTTTGGTATGAATAGAGCCGATGTGTTGCCGCTGGATGACATAGGAATTCATAAAGGTTTTGTAAAAGCATTCAACCTAAAAGAACGTCCGAGTAAACAAATTATGGAAAAACTCGCAGCTCCCTATGTGGGCAAAAGAACCCAGCTATCGCTCTATTTATGGAAACTAGTCGACGGAGAAGATGTGGTACTGTAAGGATTGCAGGTCGTAGATTTTTCACTTATACTGCAGTATAAAGGGCGTGTAGCTCAGCTGGTTAGAGTGCTACATTGACATTGTAGAGGTCGGCGGTTCGAGTCCGCCCATGCCCACCAACAAACTATCGTAATCTTTTCGTAACTTTTCAATCTTAATTCTAATATCTTTCAACTTTGTTTGCAGTTCGTCGTAGTCCATTGTAATTCTCCCAAAATTAGAACCTAAAATCATGCCCGGAATACTGTATGCCTCACCTGTGATATCTAATCTTAAATCAGCCAATTTGTGTCTTATATCTTTATCTTGAATTTGTTTTTCCGCATTTTCATCAGGGATAAGGTTTGTAAACTCATTGATTTTAGAATTGTAAAATTCTGTTACAGCTTTTATTCGCTCAGGAAAGCGTAATAAAGGAATATCAACGAGGTGATAAACTAACATTCCTCTCGATTGATCACCTTCGAACAAACCTGAAGCCGATTTTAATTCTGATTCTATTTTTTTCAATAATACAATTACTTCTTTTCCTTCATCCTCTGAAAATTCACCACTTAAATGTTCATAAAGATCAGTGCCGAAAAAGTCAGTAGCACGGATAGAATTGGAACCGTCACGAATACGAGCTAGCAATTCGTCTTTAACTCCACCGAGACCTTTTCTAACTCCTGCTTTTTGCTCATTAACACCTTCGGCAAGTAACGGAAATTCTTTTTTTGGCGGGACTACGTGACTTTCAATACCGGTAAAATGTTGAAGTATGGAACAATTAATAAAGTGTTGCCTTTCATGCAATATAATACTATTTGGAAATCCATATCTGCTTAAAACCACATCGACTGTCATATTTGGAAATCGCATAGCTCTATGAAAAAGCCCTGCGCTTTTATCTACATCTAATCCTTCAACAAATTTTAAATAATCATCGTCATTAAAAAATGCCAAAATAAAATATCCTTCCTGTCTTATTCCTTCAACTGGTCTCTTGGGATTTTCTCCAGTTCTTTGTCGGAATAATTCTGTCCCCATCTCTAGTGGAGTAGGATCTTTTCCTTCTTCCTTTAATTTTTTTCTCAATTCTAACTCCGCTCTTTGGGCTATAATTTTTGAATGAAAATAACCGTCAACCACTTGTTTCACGTGTTCTGCTTTTTTCGTAAACCCTGACGTAGACAAACTCTCTAGAATTGGCTTTAATGCTTCGTGAGCTTCTTTTTTAACTCTGATATTTTCCGGCGTTCGGGTCGTAGGATATTCATCTAATATTTCTTCTCCCCCTAAGATTCCCTCAATTTTAAGAGCCATCATCGCATTGCAATGCCGCACTTCCATAAGTTCAATAAATCTATCCGTACGCTCCAGGGATTTTTCTGCTGGATTATTTTCTAGCCTTGGTTCTTTTTCCATAAAATTTACAGTAATTCTTTTGTGAGATATTAAACGCTTTGGCAATTTTTTGAACAGTTAAAAGAAATGGTTTTTACTCTACATTTTAAGCCACTTATGTATGTTCTGTGAACTACTAAAACTTTTCAACATTACTCTATGATAGTCTTTTCAAGCGTATTGACCTAAGTTTTTTACAAAATTATATAATTCTGCTTTTTATAGTGGAATGTATCCACTACTACAAGAATTCTAGCAAATGCGGTATGATTAGTCTATGAAGAGTACTTGCCCCATATGGTCAGGTGGCCCCGAGAGTGTTGGCAACCCGTCAGCAAGGAGAAAAGGAGAAGGTATGGGCAACCAGTACAAAGTCTGACTTGTGCCGCGCCGGCAATTTCAGCCGACACCCCTACCAACAACAGCAGGGCGACTCAGTCACCCTGCTCACAACCTCTCAAAAAGAGTAAGAAGAAGGCTGTACTCTACCTTTTTAAATACTTTCGCAAGCAATAGAGTGCATACAAAAATGGATGACACACAATGTCATAAAAGGGCGCATGAGCAACTTCTTCCCCGCCGTATTTTTTCTTGTATTTTGTAAGCGTCTTCATTCCCTCACCACAGTCAGCAACACTTTCAATGCCTCCAAAATTATAGTATACACACCCGATAGCCCGAGCATATTTCATACCCTCATAATGAGCTAAGTATGTAGGCATTCTATTTTTCTCATGATCTGACGATGCCCCAAATACGAAATGCATCGTATTCATGTGTGGCAATAACATATACACACACAGCACGTCTTCCTTATATCTCGCTATAACAAGTGCAGCATGTGGGATATGAGATAATTCCTTGAAAAAAGCCTGGTAATAAGGGAATGGGTGCAAATAAAAGTCATTGCGTTTAGCATTCTGCTTCATCAGGTCATAGAAAACATCGAAGTATTTTTCAAAACCTTCAGTTACTATTTCGACGGTAACTTCCCGCTTCTCTGCAGTTCGAATAGAGTAGCGATGTTTTTCATGCATAGCAGCAAGGAGCAATTCGTCACTTTGCTGTACCATGCAGCGCCACTCGTTTCTTGGCTGAAATACCGATCCACAGTATGTTTTTACAAATGACTTAAACCCAATTTTAGGAACTTCATTTTCTATATTCCAATCTAAGCGCACAAAAACAGCATTTTCTTGTCGAGCAAGATCTTTGCATACATTTTCTACATAGCGAGCAAGGTCCTGCGACACATCTTTCCCCGTTGGCCCATACGGCGCATATCCATATTTGTACTTACCTATTAAAGGAAGAAAAACTATCAGTGTACTCAGTACTACTTTTTGGTCATCAGAAATGATAACTTGCACAGCCCGACGATTCATGCGCCGCTGAACCTGAGCGTAAAACACAGACTGAGTGAAATGAGTATGCGGGAAATCGCGCACACTCATATATTCACTCGCGTTGCATGTGTATGACTATACCATACGCACTTATTCTAGCTCTTCAAGTTTACGCAACGCAAGTCCGATAGCAACCGCGAACTCTGGACCCGCTTGCGTGAGCACGTCATTCAGAAAAGCAGGCGCCTCAACAACCCCAAACGGAGAACCGCGAACCACATCCATTTCAAGTTTTGCCTTAGCATCAGTAAGCATATCTTTTAATAACGCCCCGCCGCCAGTAAGAATTGCTTTTTTAATAATTTTATTTTGCTGTCGCTCATACCCTAACGCTACCTGTGTTGCTTGGGAGAATATGAATTCTGAGGTAAGCTCAACAAGTTCTCGTACCGTAGCATCATCTTTTGGACCAAGTGTTCCATAGCGACGTTTAATATCTTCAGCCTGCTTCACTGACACACCAAAAGAGCGCGCAATTGCAAGGGTAATATCCTGAGAACCTCTATTAATATGATGAGACCGCTTCATGATACCACGCTCAACAAGGGAGACCTTAGTTGCGCCAGCGCCTATGTCTATAACGAGTGTTGGTGACATCTCTCGACGAAGTACCGAGCGCACCGTACTAAAAAGTTCTATTTCGTAAAACGTTGGATGAATATTTGCTACACGAGCAATAGATTTGTATTTTTCAATAGTTTCATTGTGAATCGCCGCAATAAGTACCTCGATCTTAGCAACTTTTTGTTGCTCATCTTCAGATTCTGAATCTATACCAACGTCAGGAATAACCCAAAAATCGAGCGTTACTTCTCCAATAGGTACAGGAATATATTTTCGGGCTTCAATAGGTACAACTGTCTTAAGATCTTTATCACTCACTCGTGGCAAGATAACGGTACGTACTAAACTTGCGGCTAATGGAATAGCAATTGCACAATCGTCTGTAGTGACTTTTGCCTCCCTCATAATATCAGCGAGTGCCTGCGCTATTTTAGTCTGGTCAAGATTTGTCGCCTGCCCAACCTCCAAACCAGCATATGGGCCAAGCGCAAGTGCGCCATACGTCTCGAGTACAGCCTTTCCATCCTTTTTTTTCAATTGTACTACCTTAATAGCAGAACTTCCTATATCAATACCAAGAACACTTCGAGAACCACCCCGAGTCACACTACTTCCGGAAACTATCTTTTTAAGAAAGTCGAACATTGCTCATAGTATACCATACAGGCGGGCAAATTTGTCGTATACTTACAGTATGATCACCAGTATCCTAGACACACTAAAAAACATACTATTTCCTGAACATTGCACACTATGCAAAACTGAAGATACCTCACTCTGTCAAAAATGTATAGATGTATTGCAACGTTGCCAACACGGACCTCATGAATACATTCACCCTCTTTTTTCATATTCCGACCTACGTGTAAAGAAAATAATTCACGCACTAAAGTATAATCACACATACTCAATCGTAGAACATCTTACAAAACACATTGAGGAGCTTACTGAAAGCATTCTTGAA